>Ga0265297_10008492_pt1 | contig 13672 bp, 11 predicted proteins | sample Munlanlwell13791_FD_192502 | JGI IMG/M metagenome (GOLD analysis project Ga0265297, IMG submission 192502) | Leachate microbial communities from a municipal landfill in Southern Ontario, Canada - Leachate well 137-91 | ecosystem: Engineered > Solid waste > Landfill > Unclassified | place... | reverse complement strand
GATCTTCTTCGTCGGATCAATGCTGTCCAGACTCCATTTAATATAGCTGTCCGTGACTTTCGTTGGCTTTGGTTTGACCTCGCCAACCACCGCGTTCTTCGGGAACAAGGCGTATAAGTTGAACTTCTGTGGTTTTCCTTTATAATTCACCACCATGATCGTGCTTTTTGCTATCCATCCACCAGAATCTGTCTGTGCTTTGGTATCGGTCACATTCAGTTTTGTCTGCACCGGTTTTCCCCGGACCTTTTCGTACTCCACCAGATCCTCAATCCAAACCACATCCATGATCCTGGTGATGACCTTCTCTAAGGAGGGGACTGGTTTATTGAGCATATGAGCGGATTTCTTCGCAATCTCGGGCAGGATCTTTGTGATAAGATCGAATTTCTCCCGTGTTTTCACCCGACGTACTTTTTTGTTGATATGCATCTGGACTTTTCGTGCGACCTCGCGGAACGCAAGTTTAATCTCGTTTTCGATCTCCTCGACATCCGCGATGGCTTCCTTGCTTTCCGAGGTGTACGGAATCTGCGTGGACGCGACATGAGTGAGAAAGATAGCAGGACCAATGGGAATCCCGGTTCCCGAGGGTTGATCCAGGCCGTAGCGTCGCCAGTCAATCGAAGCAATCGCGGTAGTGACCGCGCAATCCCCTTGCTGAAACAACAGGGGAATACGGTTGGCGAACCGCAGGATTTTCACGGGTTTATCCTTCGGCAGATTTCCCCCATAGACGATCCCGACCTCCACTTGGAACGGGTTCCCGGAGTACACCGATGCAGGACGCGATGCGGTGAAAATAAACTCAGGGGAGATCTCTTGAGTCTCACTTTTCAGACTCCGACGAATCAGAGTTTCTCCGATTGGGGAGAGACACTCCGTAGGAGGCGTCATGATCTTTACTCGTTTGAACGCCTGGTACAATGCAAGGAACTGTTCTCTGCTCATATCCGCAGGATTGAGGTTTCTATCAAGCTTCGCCTCATCGCAGACTGCATTCGCGGTCCGGTCGCCCATGCTGCTGAATTCATGTTTCAAAAACGATGCGAGCTTCCGGGCATTGGTATCTTTTGACATCTTGATTAACGTGCCTAGCTCAACACCATAGGGATGCGGTTTGATTTCCTCGCTTTTCTTTGGGAGGATATCTGCGGTTCGCTCGAAGACATGCTCGGTGCCATCCGCTTCTTTGTACACAAGACGAGCATGGGGGTTGACAATCGAGGTGGATTGCAGGTATTCGTAAACGAACCGTTTCCCTCGTTTGTAGTCTGCTTTCAAGGAGACCTCGATACGGGTCCCGGAGGGCTTGTCCCAATGCAGAAGTTCATGATGTTGGACCTCCCCGCGGTTCTTATTGGTATCAATCGCAAGCTCGACGAGTACCGCGGGTTGGTTCTCCTGGATCTTTGAGATGATCTTCGCATGTTTCCCGGTGGTCAATTGACCGTATAAGACGACTGCGGAGATCCCGATCCCTTGTTGCCCTCTGCTCTGTCGGACCGCATGGAACCGTGATCCGTAGAGTAACCGTGCGAACACATGGGGAATCTGCTGTTTGATGATCCCGGGGCCGTTGTCCTCGACGATGACGACGCATTCTTCTTCACTTATGTTTTTCAGTTGAACAAAAATATCAGGAAGAATACCGGATTCTTCACAGGCATCTAAAGCATTGTCCACTCCTTCTTTCACGCTGGTGATGAGTGCTCGGGTTGGGTTCCCAAAGCCAAGGATATGTTTGTTTCGTTCGAAGAATTCCGCTACCGAGATTTCTTTTTGTTTTTTTGCTAATTCATAGGCGATTGCTTCTGGCAAAATATCCCTCCGTTGCAGAGTACTGTCGCATCCGGTATCGGTAATAGAGAAGTCTATTATAAAATTATTGCATGAGGATATAAAATCCGATGTTGTAACATCATAAGATGAGTTGCAATACGTATGTTTCGGCACGATGGTTTTTCCTTAAGAAACCCTGTGGTGCTCTTAGATGGATAAATAAACATATTTATAGTAGAATACTATTATAATATGGAACGGAGGAATAAAAAATGATGAAAAAAGCGCTCTTTTGCGTTCTTGTTTGTACACTACTGATACTAGGTCTGATACTTCCGGTATCGGGATCAACAGTATCAGAAAAGAAATCTCACCTTCAATCAACCAGCGGAAATTTCTTGTTTGTAGGCGGCTCCGGTCCTGGGAATTATTCAACGATTCAGGGGGCAATTAATGCTGCAACAAATGGTGATACCGTGTTCGTGTACGATGACTCCTCACCATATAACGAGAACATTATCATCACAAAATCAATAGTGTTGCTTGGAGAAAACAAACTCACCACTGTCATTCATGGTGACGGGTATTACTCGTATGAAGTCATCTCTGCTGCGGGGCTGAATATCGTTATCTCGGATTTTACCATTCAAAATGGTGCTATTGGTGTGCTTTGTGAAATGAACAACAGTAGAATCTCTCATTTAATCATTGAAAATACAGGGTGTGCTCTCTATTTATGGAAATCATCACAAAATACGATTTCAGATAATCGTATCATTTCCCCTTCAGTATACAGTATTTACGTATATGACCATTCTACTAATAACATGATAATTAATAATTCACTTCTTGGTTCATCAACAAATGGGATTAATCTGATTGGAAGTTGTGATAAGAATCGTATTGAAAAAAACTCAATTGAAAGTAAAGTAAATGGTATTAGTATCGAATGGTCTTTCTTCAACGTGATTCGAAATAATAATTTCGTCAATAACACAAAACAAGCATATTTTGAGAATAGTTCATTGAATCTCTTTTTGAAAAATTATTGGAGTGATTGGGGAGAAAAAAAACCACGGCCGATTGAGGGAATCAGATATGGGTATTTTCTGCAGAAGAGCCGTGCATGGACAACGTACGATGTACTTCCTGCTCAAGAACCCTACGATATTGAGGCATAAACAAATGAAAAGGAAATGGTTGGCAGTTGGAATCATTCTGTTGTTTGTTGGCTTAGGTAGTATCTCGTCTAATGCAAAAGTTTTTGAAAAAGACTCTTCGTTTTTATATCCCTTAGAAAATCATGCGCCGATACGCATCATCGGAAACGATGAGTTCCTACCAGAGAACGGTGTCATCGGAGGGAGTGGTACAGCAGACGACCCGTATATTATTGAGAACTGGGTCATTGTCAGCGATGGGTCAGCCTCTGAAGGAATTTTTATCAACAATACCGACGCCTATTTCATTATCAGGAATTGCACGATCCAGGGTTTTCATCACCCTGATGAGTTTTACCAAGGAATTGAATTTTCAGAAGTCGCACATGGAAGAATCCAGGATACGAACGTCAATGAAAGCGCAGTCGGGATTTACCTTCGATATTCCGCTGAAATTGCGATAGAGAATTGCTTGTGTTTCGATTATCCTGTTTATCCCGATGGAGATGGAATGTATATTTCTAGATCAACAAACATCAGCATCGTCTCGAGCAGGTGCTATAACATGAGATACGGTATCTCTCTTCATGATTCATCTGACATCCTCTTGCAGAAAACCAACTGTTATAATAATACACAAAGTGGGGTGATGTCTTTTGCAGACACTAGGATGAATTATCTCATCGAAGAATGCAGTTTCTTGAATAATACCTGGCAGGGAGTCTATTTGTGTGGCCCTCTGAAACAGTCATCACACTCCATCATCCGTAACTGCTCTTTCTATGATAATAAACAAAGTGGAATGGATCTTGTTCACATTTGGGATGCAATGGTTGAAAATTGTGTTTTTAATCACAATAACAACGGTTTGTCCATTTATGATCGCTCACAGAACAATACGGTACGGAATTGCAGTTTTCTCTCTCAAAACGGTACCGGCCTGAGTATCAGTGGGGAGGCTTTGTTGTTCAGTTTCGCTCAAGAAACCGAAGTATCGTATTGTACTTTTGAGAATAATATCAATGGACTCGACTTAGGGATGGTTCGAAACACCAAGGTTCATCATTGCACGATCACGAACAGTTCATTCTCCGGAATTTTTTGTTTCTTTTCCACTCCAAAGATGACCCAGAATAATATTTATAATAATGGCGATGATTGGGAGGAAAATGGCTCGGCTGGCATGGTTATTTGGAATTCGTTTTGTGACCTTCGCAACAACTGGTGGGGGTCATTAAAAGGGCCGAGTGTTACCCTTGTGCTTCTCACTGGATATCTTCCGTTACGGACAATCCCCGAAAGTGACAAAGTGTATATGTTTAAATGGTTCGTGATAGGGTTTAATTATTTTCGTCCTTGGTTATCTGAGCCGGTTCCTGATGCGGGTAGCAGGTAGACAGACAGCAGAATGTACACTTCAAATGCAATGGTGAACTAAATCTATTTATAGGAGAAAGTGATATAAAATCATATTACGGGGTAGGAAAGCTATGGATAGGACATCTCTTGTTTGGAAATATTTAGCCGGTGGAGTCATTCTCTTGTTTCTTGGTAACTGCATTATACCAGCGATAGCACAGAACACTGAGAACCCACTTTCAACATCACGAGGAAACTGGTTATATGTCGGTGGGGATGGTCCTGGGAATTACACGAAGATTCAGGATGCAATTGATAACGCAAGTAACGGAGATACCATTTTTGTCTTTCATGGATTTTACGTTGAAAACATCTCAATCAATAAATCTCTTGCATTGCTGGGGGAGCAACGGAAAACAACGGTTATCGATGGTGCTGAACTCGGAACCGTTGTCACCATTCAAGCTGATGACGTCACTCTGTGCAATTTTACGATACAAAATGCAGTAGACCCCTACGGGGGGTATGGATATGGAATAAAAGTAGAAGCGAACCATACTTGTATCAAGAACAATATTCTTGGACCGAAAAACTCTGTAGGATTATATTTGTACAAAGCTCATAACAACACCATTACGAGGAATCGATTTCTCTATAACGGGGATGCTATTTTTTTGATTGGGTCAAATGACAATCTGTTTTTTGAGAACACCATTGGTTATTCATCCGTCTATGGTTTTTACATCGTTGAAGCCAGGAACAATAACATTCATAATAACAATTTTATCTTCAATTTGTTTTTCTGCAGATGTTTCGGGTCTACCATAGAGGATATGAACAATAGTTGGAATGGAAATTATTGGAACGTCCCACGGTACTCGCCAAAACCAATCCTTGTCCGGACCGGTCCTTTTAAACTCTCGTTTCAATACGATCGCAACCCTGCTGTCATCCCCTATGGAAATGTAACTACCGAGCAATCTATTTATACCAATCTGATTTTTACAATAAAGGGGCGGGTCGATGGGGTGTTTAATTGCTCGCCTTGGGATGGAACCGGTGTGAAAATCGGGCGATTACCCATGCTCGGTATCGTGTTAAATAACTCCATGCGTGGTGGGAAACTCAAATACAACGGGAACGCGGTCAATTTCTCTTTTGGATTCGGCGGTACGACATTCCTATACACGACTTTCGAGCTGGAGGATGCAGTTGGTCTTTTCTATCATCAGAAAACACCCCTCCTTCCGACGTTCGCCCCACATTTCAGAGCATTCTGTTTTGTAAAAAAGCTGACGAAAACCACCTATCACTTTACCTATACCTAATAAGATTTGAACCATTCTTCTTTTCTCTTTTTCAGATTTTTTCAGGTCCGCTCGAAGGGAAAAGCATTAGTGTCTCACTGAATCTGTTTTATTTTCTTTTAAATCGTGTGACTGGTGATGGAGAAACACATTTACCCCTACACAGGGTGTTCCTCATTTCAGGTGAACTAGTATGGATACCACAGCAGACAACAGTACTAAAAAACTACAAAAAACAAGGGAAAACACGCGGATGTTTTCAGATAACTTAATAAGGAAAAATCTACTGTGCGTTCTGCAACTGCTCCCGATGAGGACTCTGTTATGACCGAGTATGATCAAAAATCCTTCGAAGACAAATGGCAAAAGCATTGGCAAGAAATGAAGATCTATCATTTTGATTTTTCTAGCAAGAAAAAACCCTACAGCATCGATGTCCCTCCACGATATGCTTCTGGTCCGCTGCATGCCGGTCACGCGGTGCATTACACCCATATCGATTTTGCCGCCCGGTACAAACGCATGAGAGGTTATAACGTGTTTTTTCCTCTTTGTTTCGATGTGAACGGGATCCCGATAGAGGAGCGTGTCGAACGACAACTCAACATCACCAGAAAGGACATTGATCGTCATAAGTTCACCAAGCTGTGTTCCGAGTTTGCCCAGAAGAACATCGCGACCATGACCAACCAGTTCATCAGACTGGGGGAAAGCATGGACCCGTCGATTTACTATCAGACCGATGCGGAGTATTACCGGAGGATCACTCAAATCTCCTTCATCGAACTGTTTAATAAAGGTCATATCTACAAAGGGGAGTTTCCCGTGAACTGGTGCCCTCGGTGTATGACTGCGATGGCTGACGCGGAAGTCGTCTATAGCGATCGGATGACGAAGCTGAACACGATTAAGTTTTATTTCACGTCTCCCCCGGAGGAGCAGCTTTTGAAGTTCCATGGGATCGGAAAGGATGCTTTGGTTGGACATTGAGATTGCGACCACTCGGCCGGAGATGCTTGCGGCGTGTCAGATTGTCGCGGTGCATCCGACCGATGAGCGAGCACCCTGGCTCGTAGGTCGTACTGTGAAAGTCCCAACGGTGAACAAAGAAGTAAAAATCGTGGAAGACGACGCGGTCGACCCGGAATTTGGTACCGGGCTGGTCATGATTTGCACGGTTGGTGACAAGGAGGATCTCAACTGGGTGTTCAAGTATAAACTTCCGTTGGAGATGAGCATCGACGAAGAAGGAAAGATGACTGCGATCACGGGCAAGTATCAAGGGATGAAGATCGAGGATGCACGAAGAACAATCATCCAGGATATGACCCGGGAAGGGTTGCTGTTGAAACAGGAGCCACTTGCGCAGAACGTGGGCGTCTGCTGGCGCTGCAAGACCCCGGTGGAGTTCATCAACGCCAAACAATGGTTTTTGAAAACCATCCCGTTCAAACAGCTCGTCCTGGATGCAAGCAACACGATGCATTGGTACCCCCAGTTTATGAAAATACGGCTTGAGGACTGGGTCAACTCGTTGGAATGGGACTGGGTGATCAGCAGACAACGGTACTTCGCTACTCCCATACCGTTGTGGGAATGTGAACACTGCGAAGAAGTCGTTCTTGCCAGACCTGAGGATTGCTTTGTTGATCCGACGATTGATACACCCCCGGTCGAGCATTGCCCTGCCTGTGGTGGTCCTCTGAAAGGATGCGAGGATGTCTTTGACACCTGGATGGATTCCTCCGTCTCCCCGTTGTATAACACGTTCTGGCAGCGTGACGAGGAGAAATTCAAAAACCTTTACCCAATGTCGGTCCGACCACAGTCACATGACATCATCCGCACCTGGGCATTTTACACAATTCTCCGCTGCACCCTAATAACTGATCAGAAACCCTTCGAGGACATCATGATGGGTGGATTCATCCTCTCAGAGGATGGCACCCCGATGCATGCCAGCCTTGGAAATGTGATCGACCCTCTGCAAATCATCGATGAGTACGGAACAGATGCCTTCCGTTGCTACGCCGCAAGCTGTGCCCTGGGGGAAGACAACCCCTTCCGAAAAAAAGACGTGGTTCGAGGCACCAAGCTACTCAGAAAACTCTGGAACGTGCAACAGTTCATCGGAAACATCATTAAAGGAGGAAAACCACACAAACCAAAAAAACTCCAGGACATCGACCAGTGGATTCTCACCAAATACAGCAAGCTGGTCACCAGCTGCACTGAGCAGATGGATGTGTTTGAGTACTCCGCAGCCATGAAAGACATCGAATACTTCCTGTGGCATGAGCTGGCGGATCATTACCTCGAGATGATTAAAGGATCCCTGTATAATAAGGAGAACGTGGAAAGCATCCGCTTCACATTATACACACTTGGGTTAGGTGTGTTGAAGCTCTTCGCACCCTTCTTCCCTCACCTCACCGAAGAAATCTACCATGATTTTTACAAACGATATGAAGCCGATGCCAGCATCCATCTGTCCGCATGGCCTGAGGCAGTCCTCATCGATGACGAAAAAGAACAAGCTGGAGAGATTGTCAAAAAGTACATCGCGACAGTCCGGGCATGGAAAAGTGAACAGGGCATCGCTTTAAATGCACCGATCCCTGCGCTTGCGACCTACGCACCGACTGAGATGATTTCCAGTTTGCAGGCAAACCGCTCGATTATTTTTTCTACCCTCCGGTATCCCCAGGACCATCAATTCATCCCTGGAAAACCAGAGATCCAGGAGACTATCAGGGCAGTGGAACCCGTGTTTGCCAAGCTCGGTCCCACGTTCAAGAACGACAGCTCCCTCATCGTCCAATGGATAAAGTCCCATCAAGAAGAACTGATTGAAACCCTTGAGGCCGGGAAAGACGTTTCAATCATGGAGATCCCAGGGGTGAAAACAAAAACAAAGGAGACGCTGCATCGTTCTGGGTATCTTCAAGTGAAACGCGAGGTAGGCTTGAAAGGGAAAAAAGAAAGCACGATGGTATCCTTTGACGGGTTTTATGTGGAACTTGCGAGGAAGGCCCCATGAGAATAACAAGAAAACTGCTACGAGGCTGGATGATTAAAATCATTGCGATCCTGATTGTCCTGGGTATGATTCTCACTGGTTTTGTGGTGATTTTTTGGAAATAAATCTCTCTTCAGAGTGACTCGTGTGACCTGTCCATGGGTTCTTACAAATCGAAAGGCATTTAATCCTCTTTTCTTTGAAGGGTGAGGCATGGAGTGTTACGTTTTATGGTAGACGATCCAACAAATACACCGATTGAGAAACAAGCAAAAACCATGAACCGCTGGATCATTGTTCTTGGGGGGATCCTCATCCAGCTCGCCCTGGGTGCGATCTATGCATGGTCCGCTTTTACGACACCGTTACAAGGCGCAGAGGGAAGCGCAAGTGAATTCGCGTTTAGCAAGACAGAGACCCAGGCGATCTTCAGCGCAGGGCTGCTTACCTTCGCGATTTTTACGATTATCGGCGGGAGGCTGCAGAATAAGTATGGTTCCATGAAAATAGCATTATCAGGAGGGATATTACTTGGTCTGGGGTACATCCTTGCGAGTTTTGTCGGAGCGTCATTCGTTCCGAAGCTTCTCTGTATCGGCATCATCGCTGGAGCAGGGATTGGTCTGGCGTATGTGGTTCCCATCGCAGTCGGTGTGAAATGGTTCCCGGACAAGAAAGGCTTAGTCAGTGGTCTAGCGGTCGCAGGCTTCGGGTTTGGTGCGTTTATTTGGATTTTGCTTGCAAACCCGCCAAGTATTCTTGGGTTCAGTGGGTTGATTACGAAACAAGCTGGTATGTACACCATTGAGAACGTCGATGCTGCCTTCCGTTTATATGGTATTATGTTCCTCATTCTTGTTGGCATCGGTTCCCTGGTGATGCGGAATCCTCCAGCTGGATGGAAACCTGCAGGGTGGAACCCCCCAACCGTGGATCCAAAAAACAAAAACATTGGATACAACTGTAAACCCCGGGAGATGTGCAGAAAGAAAGAGTTCTATCTCCTCTGGATGATGTTCATCATCGGCGCACTCGCAGGTCTCATGGTCATCGGCAATGTCCAGAACTTCGCAAAAAGCCCAACCGACGGCTTCCTCGCCTATGGGTTCAGCCCGACAGAAACAACTGATTTTGCAGTCCTGGGTGCAGCGATCTGTTTACCTATTTTCAACGGTGCAGGACGAATCGTTTGGGGGCAGGTTTCTGACCGGATCGGCCGACGAAAAGCCTTACTGTCCATGTTTCTGTTTCAAGCGATCATGATGATCGTCTTCTTTTACACGACCGCCAACCCGTATGCGTTCTACATTGTTGCTGCGTTAATTGGGTTTAACTTTGGTGGGAACTTCGCGTTGTTCCCCGCCGCGTGTGCGGATTCGTTTGGAGCTGGAAACCTTGGGTTGAACTACGGCTTCATCTTCACCGCCTATGGTATCGGTGGCACTGTTGGCCCGCTGCTTGCGGGTGCTGTCCAGGATGCAGGCATGAGTTTTCTCTACGCGTTCATCCCTGCTGCCGTGATGTGCTTTGTTGCTGCTGGTCTTGCGGTTATCTATCGAGACTCTGTACAAGGGAAAACCGCGTAAAACAAAAAACAACAACCGACAAGTGTAGTACCCACCACGGTTGTTTCCTTTTTTTTCTTTTTCGCTTCAGAGGACCTGATGGGTGGCCCAGTTCTCATCAACCCAGAGGCCAATCACCGGAGTCTGAAGCCCCCAGGATTGGATGATAGGGATCGCTTCCTTGAGTTGTCCAAGTTGTGTGTGTTTATCTACGGGGTTTCCGGCGCAATCGTAATGGCCGATAATTGCGATACAGGATGACCCATGTTTTTTGACGGAGATTTCAACACGCTTCTGGATGGAATCAATTATTTCCTTCGGTGCATTTTCCGCTAAGATCTTCACTGGTCCTGGTTCGGTGATCATATCGACATGCTCTACGGCGAACTGTTTTTTCATCCAGTTGATTACTGGGAGTTGAACGCGACCGTCCATGCAGTTGATTGCAGTGACAAATTTCTGTGTACTCATCTTAGTCATCCCTTATTATATTTTGATAAGTTCATAGGCAGAGGAGCCTAATCCAAGCTGTTCTGCATAGGTGATTTGCTTCATGGGATTGATTTTATTGAATTGTTCGAAGACGTTTTCTTTGATGTTATGAATTAAATCTAAGGATGCTTTGTCGATCGCCACCAGGTCATCGCTGAGGAGATATCCGAGGTCCGGGCAGATAATCGGGCCTGCATTGGGGTCGCAGTCACAGCCTTTCGCTATCCGTTTGAGTTCGTTGAGATATAACACGTTTTTCCCCTGGAGACATGCTTTTGCAGAACACGCGAGAAGAAACTGAAGGTCCGCGTCGTGGAAGGTTAACGCTTGGGCTGGGCAGGAGTCCACGCAGGCGCCACACCCAAAGCATTTCCTTTTCGAGTACTCCCAGTCAGCATTGACGGTGATGGCATGAAACGGGCAGGCATCTGCGCACACCCCGCAATAAATACAAGCATCCTGGTGATATACCGGGTAGCTTCCGTCATGGATGGTTTTTTTTGTTTCCTTGGTGACCCCACCCATCCCGAAGTTCTTGATTGCTCCGCCCATGCCGGTCTGGATATGTCCTTTTACATGCGTAAGCGCAAAGATATGGGTTGCTTCCTTCAGATGGTCAGCGACCTCGTAGGTTCTCCCTTCGATCACCGTCGGTACACCAGTGTCGTCAATGACTACGTCACAGCCGATGTTTTGTTTGGTGAACCCATGCTGCTTCGCAACCTGCAGGTACCCTTTCTTTGTATATCGAGACGCATGATACGCAACGGTGGTATCATGAAGAAACGGTGTAGCCTTGACTTGTTTTAATTCCGCAACGACTTGTTTGACGAACTCAGGTTTGACAAAATACGGGTTGTTCTTCTCCCCCATGTGGAGTTTGAGTGGTATTTTTTTACCTGCGAAGCTCTTTAGAGGGAAAAAAGAAAACGCTTCAGGGAGTTTGGTACTGTCTGAGAAGAATACAACGTTGGTCATCCGATTTTTTTCTCCCATTTTTTCAGCTTCAGCACGCTTCCAAGCGAACCACCTTGTTTGATTTCTTCCCGGATACGGTTCTCTTGTTCTTTGACGTCGAGCGCCCGGTTCGCGATCTCTTGGGCGATCTCCTGGGGGACGATGACGACGCCGGAATCATCCCCGATGATCCAGTCGCCGGTCCGTACGGTTTGCTGTCCGCAGGTGATCTCCGCACCGATCTCCCCAAGTCCCTTTGGCTCGCCCGCGTTGGGGGCGATAGATCGGGAGAAGATAGGGAAGTTAATCTTTAACAAATCGTCATAGTCTCGGACAGCACCATCGATAACCACCCCGGCAAGGCCTTTGATTTTTGCGCTCCAGGTCGCCAGCTCTCCCCAGATCGCGGTGGTGCCTTGGTTCACGTCGATGACCAGGACGGTTCCTTTGTCTGCCTTATCGATTGCTTCAATGGGTTTTGCCCAATCGCCATCGATGGTGCGCACGGTGAGCGCACGACCCACCATATGGAACCCTGGATGGATCGGCCGGATCCCTTGTAACGCCCCTTGTTTATGCATCGCATCAGAGATATTCGGAGTAGAAACGCGTTGGAAGGCGTTCCGTAGCTCGGAAGTATCATATTTTTTGAAAAGGTCAGTTTTTATGGATTTCTTCTGCGTCATCGCTTTTTTTATCAGAGCAGCGGCATTGGTAACGTCTTTTGCTTTTGTGATTGCGCCACCAACGATGATGATGGAAGCGCCCCCCTGGAGCATCTCCGCAACCGTCTCACTGTTCAGTCCTCCTGCGACTGCTATTGGGAGATTAGTATGTTGGACGAGTGACGTTAACACCTGCTTGGGTGTTTTCCCATGCATCTGCTCGTCGATGCCGACATGGATACAGAGGTAATCCACCCCGAGGGTTTCCAGAGCCTCTGCTCGTTTGATGAGGTCGGGAGCACCGAGGAGGTCGACCATGAGTTTCACGCCGTATTTTCGAGCGGATTTCACTGCATCACCAATGGTGCTGTCGTCTGCTGCGGCAAGCAGGCAGATGACGTTTGCACCGGCTTTTGCCGCCATCTCTGTTTCCAGGGCGCCGGTGTCCATGGTCTTCATGTCTGCAACAATGGTCGTATCAGGGAATGCGTCGCGCAGCTGCCGGATGATGTCCATGCCTTCGCTTTTGATAAGAGGGGTGCCTGCCTCAAGCCAGTCTACTCCCCCGGTCACCGCTGCCTGGGCGATGGTGAGTGCCCGATCTGCATTGAGAAGGTCTAATGCTACCTGTAAAATCGGTTTCATCGAGGGGAGAATACGCTCGTCTTATTAATACATTTTACTCCCGCCATCCTTGGAGACGTAAGTATTCACTGTGGAACACGTATCATGCGAATCACTTTGGGTAGTACTGGTTTCCCTTGTTGTTTGGTTTTTCCCAAACATCTTCTGACAGTATATAAAGAATAAAAGACATAATCGAAGATGAGGTTCAACAATATGGATTCAGGAGTCAAACAGTTCCTTGGCTTGCTCATTGTCGTGTCCACCATAGTGGTGTTGGCAAAGATCTTCCTTCAGGTCTAACATTTTTTTAAAAAAAAGATATAAATACTGGATAGCTATAGATTGTATGGGGATACGATTTATGAAGAAGATATCTTTTGTTCAAATCCGTCGAGGACTATGTCTTGGGTTCTGCTTCCTGCTTATCCTTCTTGTTCCTTTCTCGAGTGTGGGTAGTTTACAATCAGGAAGTTCAATTCCATTGGAGCAATACCATTATCATACCTATCAAGAGCTCACGGACGTATTACACTCCCTTTATGTGAACCATACAGATATCATGTCGCTGAGTTCTCTTGGAAAAACCTATGAGGGCAGAGACCTGTGGCTGGTGAAGCTGTCTGATAACGTGTCCCAGGAGGAAGAGGAGGAGCCTGGTGTCCTGTTCATGGGTGCGCATCATGGGAATGAAAAACCAAGTTACGAGGTGTGTTTGTTCTTTATCCAATACATGCTTGAG
>Ga0265297_10008491_pt1 | contig 13672 bp, 9 predicted proteins | sample Munlanlwell13791_FD_192502 | JGI IMG/M metagenome (GOLD analysis project Ga0265297, IMG submission 192502) | Leachate microbial communities from a municipal landfill in Southern Ontario, Canada - Leachate well 137-91 | ecosystem: Engineered > Solid waste > Landfill > Unclassified | place... | reverse complement strand
ACAACGTTCAGGATGTTAAGTACACCGGAGGAGATCTTCCTACTGAGTACGTCGATCCCAAAGTAACCCCAAGCATCTGGTCCACTTATCTGGGTCAGGCCGGCAAGAACGCAGAGGCGATGAAGGGTACAGCGAGGCCGCGCATATATAGCCAGTCTCAGCCGGCGCAGGGGATGCGCAGCGCGTTCCCCAAGAATAAAGAATACGGAGTAGCATGACCGTCTTCAAGAAACCATCCGATAACTTCATCGTTATCCGTTCTCCTCTTGATATTCAGGGAACGCTACTTATCTATCTTAGAAGTCTCTTCCGGGCTCGTGTCGTGAATAATCTTTACTGGGACCCCGACACCACCAAGGCAACGGTGCACATTGAAGTCGCCGATAAGATCACGCAGGAGAAGCTCAATCTTCGTCCAGCCATATTTCTGAATCTAGGGCAGATCACTATTTCCTCTATATCAGGAACAGCGGACACGCTGCAGCATAGTATAAAGGCAAAGCTTACAGACGACGCCGGAAAAGAACAGATAGTCCCAACTGGAAGAGTAACTACACTTCTTCTGTCCTTCCCCATGGAAGTCGCTGTATACTCCAGTAAAACGGAGAGCTATAACATAGCGTACAAACTCAGCAAATTGATGCTGGCATTCAAGCAATCGCTGGAACGGTATAGTAACATATATCAAATAGAACAGTTCTCTATCACACCGCCGCAATTTATCAATGGTATGGAAGCAGAGGTCTATAAGAGCACCTTTAGATTTGCAGCCTCGTTCTATGATGTGAGCAACATAGTAGATGTGGCGCCGCTTCTTAAACACGCATATCTTGTCGGCACCAATGGGTCCGACCCCAATGACGCGGCGAATTATGAGATCGATATGTGGGCTGATTCTTCCAATAACCCCGACAATAATAATGGCAACCCGTAGGAGATAAAAATGAGAGAGACAGATCCCAATTTCATCGAAAGAGCGTCTCGGGCGTGGGATGAGCTTTTCCCACCTGCAATTGACCCGCTTAAAGATGCTGTTCATAAGACGCAGGAACTAGTTGCTAAGACTCCGGGTGCTAAAGAATTGGACCAGGCACTTGGGCATCTTAACCTGGCTGACAGCGGAAAGAATCTTGAAGACTACAGCAAATACGTAGCCCGAAAGATTGAAGAGGGCACTTACGGTGGGCGCGGCAATTGGCTATCCGCACTTAGAAACTCAAAGGCTTCTGGACACGTCGAGCGAGCCTTCCAGGATCTGATTAAATATAAAGAAGGTGTTGCACGCCGTAACAAACTTCTAGGCGCCGCTGCTATTGGAGCTCTTATCGGTATTCCCGCATACTCGATCATGTCCGATCGTCCGAAGGATAAGTACGACGACCTTATGGAGATGCTTAAGAGTAAAAATAATCTTGGTAAGGTTGGCGCATATGCGTTAAGCGTCCTTTTAGAAAAGTAGTTCTTGACATTCGTTTAATTTTATATATCATATAATCATACACATTAGTAGGAGTATTAAATGTTCGAACCAAATTCCAAGTTTCTTGTTAAGCACTTCCTCGAGATACAAGAGGCACTTCCGGAGGAAGCAGACGAGATCTCATTTTCCTCTAACATAGGTGTGCGCGGTAAAGCTGTTATCGCCGCGTTCACGGACAACCTCTTTAAGGGCGACTCCAAAGATTTCGCGAAACGAATAGCTTCAATGCCCATGGCTGCGAGTAAGAGTCTTCTGACTGATATTCTAAATAAGGGTTATAAGGTCCACATCACCGAGAAAATCGATGAAGAGATGAAGTCGGTGGACGAGGTAAAAGTACGTGAGGTCGTGAAACAGTCTTTCGATGGCAAGCCTATTCGGTTTACTGTCGTATTACCAGTCTCAAAAAAGAAAGTGGGTGTGACTCCTATTACAGAACTTGGTATGAAGAAGGCTAAGACGTTGAGTCGTATTGATACTATGCTGGTTTGTCTTCAAGAAATAAACGGAGAAGCTCTTACAAAGGATGGCGCTAAAGACCTGCTTGAAAACCTACCCTACGTCGATTTTGAGTACATGTATCTGTATCTCTCTAATATTAATGCTAATATCAGTAAATTAGATTGGGACGAACTACTAAAAAACTTCTAACGCTGCCTTGGTTTGAGTACCGGGCAGCGCTGTTGTATGATAACGGGACACTATATGAACCCGGCACGATAATGGATCGGTTGCTCATGCATTATTATTTGAAGAAAAACAACATTATTTTACAGAAGGTGAAGAAATGAAAACAGTTTATCGTGTAGTAAAGTTTCTTCCAAAAACCGGGGAACCCTTTTATATCGTAGCGGAATTAGATCTGAATATCATAGACGAAAAAACAGGTGAAGCCACTCTAGAAGAGTGGCGCGAAGCACTGATAACTGGAGAGAGTATTTCAGATATATTTGATGATCTTAAGCTAATTCAGTTTGCTTTGGCACAACCGCCACTGATCTTCAATGAAGCTAAAAATAACTTTGAAGGTGAAGAAGATATTCAAGAGTACACCAAAGTACTTAAAAAACTTTCTGGAGATGTTGCGGACAAAGGCAAAGTAACCTTTGGTCATCACTAGCTTTCTCGTATAATGTACCGGTCAAATTTTTAGGTATGAAAAATGTTCGACTTCACTCTATCTCTTTATGATTCTAATAAGAAATTTAATGAGTTAGCCAAGAGGCTGATAGAAGACGTTCTTCGTCGAAAATTCTTTATTCCTATGCCTGCAAATCCGGACCATGAGATAACCCTGGAAAACATCAAAACTACAGAGCCGGAAAAAGAGATAAATACCTACGTAGACAAGAAGATGACAAACGGCTCTATGGTGATGCGAGTTTACGCAGATCTCATAGAAACGCACAAGGGGAAGAAAGTAAAGACCATACAGAAAGATGTGCTTCTGGGTTCTGTGCCCTATCGTACTCCAGTGGGCACCTATCTTCTCGGGAGTGACTATAGCATTGTAAACCAGCTTCGAAATAAACCAGGCGTATATACTACGCTTACTTCGTCTGGAGATGGGGTCAGCGCATTTCAGTTCGGACGTGGCCGGTCCTTTAAAATAGTAATGTCCGCCAAGTCGCATAAGTTTGCGATGGAAGTATCTAATAAAGTCGTGCCGTTGATACCTCTTCTCGTTATATTCGGGTTTGACGACGCCGATATGAATGACGCGTTTGGGTCATACGCAAGCGTGAATCATGCCGACGACTGGAACGACTTCTACTCTAAGATGCACGAGTTCTTCTTTGCGCATGATAATACCTTTCTTCTTGCAACTGATAAAGAGAAGAATAAAAAGATTCTGGACTACATGAACGACAGCGTCTCTCTGGATGAGGATAACATGAAGATCCTCACTGGAATCGAGACGAAGAACATAACCAAGGAACTACTCAAGAAAGTAATAAAGAAGACGGTTGAAGTGTACAAGCACGAGACGCCGGAAGATGATCGAGATAGTCTCGTGCACAATGACATTATGACTCCGTCACATCTGTTCGCCGATCGTCTTGAAAAGCAGCTGCCGGCTCTTATAAAAAAAGTAGAATACAAGACTCGCTATGGCAAGAGTATTCAAGAGGCCGTAAAAAACATAATCAAAGAACCGCTGCACAATACGGTAAAGGCGTCTGACCTGTCTCGCCTCGACCCGCAGTATAACATCATGGGCGGAAACCTGACTGGCAAGACTGTTACGATGCTTGGTGAAGGCGCCGTCTCGGGGACTGATGTGCTTAAAAACTCAACACGCCAATACCATCCTTCTCACACAGGTCTTATTGACCCCACGTTTACTCCTCAGGGTATGGCGATCGGAGCCAACCTTCGTGCAGCACCCAACCTAGTAGTAGACGCAACTGGAGATATAAAGTACCACTTAAAGAATATAAAAACCGGAAGGGCAGAAACCATTGCTCTTAAGCGTGCGGCGAATGCCTATATTCTTCTTCCAGGCGAAGATATAAAAGACAAAAAAGTAAAGGTGATGCATAACTTCAAAGTCGAGGAGGTATCCTCGGCTTTGGTTACACACGAGCTCACTGATTCGGTCTTCGCCGACTCTTTGCAACTCGTACCCATGGTACAGGGCATGCAGGGGCCTCGCGGTATCATGGCTGCTACTCAGTTCCCGCAGGCAGTCTCTTTGAAGAATCGTGAAGCGGCGCATGTTATACCTATGAATCCGGGTAACGGTGAAGCAGCAGACAAACTTCTTGGTCACAACTATCTAGAGATGCTTGGTCTGACGGCACCAATGAACGGAACCATAAAGTCAATAGATAATGAGAAGGCCGTGTTCGTGAGTGACGGCGGTCAAGAACGTAATATCTACGTTCGACCGATAATCCCGCTGCAGTATAACACTGGTATAGAGATTACGCCTAAGGCTAAGAAGGGCGACAAAGTGAAACGAGGAGACCCGCTATTCCTTACTAACTTTCACGATGACGATGGCAACCTGGCTATCGGTACGCACCTCAAGGTCATGTACGGCGTGGATCCCAGAGGCTATGGGGTAGAGGATGGTCTTATACTTTCAGAGAGCGCGGCCAAGAAGCTCACCAGCACACACTATTACAAGGTGCAGGTAGAGAAGAACCCGGACGACGAGATCTCACTTGATAAGGTAAGAACCTTCTTCGCGCACAAGCATAAGCCTGAAGCGTTGAATAAGATTAATAAAAATGGAATAGTAAAGTCTGGTAGTATAGTATCTTATGGTGACGTACTAGCCTGCAAAGTAACTAAGTACACCGCCAACGAGTCCGAGATGCTTCTCGGAAAACTCTCTCGTTCTATGGGCCACGGGCTTATGGACTCCTCAATAGTATGGGACCACTTTCACGATGGTGAAGTAAAAGAAGTTACTCCAGTAGGTAGTGGGTTCGTGATAGTGATCAAGACAGAAGAAGAGGCGGTACAGGGGTCTAAGCTTACGGGTCGTGCTGGTTCTAAGGGAACTACCTCTATTATATTGCCGGATGACCAAATGCCGCGTACGAAAGATGGCCCGGTAGATATAATTCTGTCTCCGGCTACTGTGCCTTCTCGAGTCAACCCGAACCAGATACTTGAAACGGCGTTGGGCAAGATATCAGAGAAGACTGGTAAGCGGTTCATACTTCCTGAGTTTGATAGTAAACGCGACACGTTCGCTTTTGTAAAGAAGGAACTCAAAGACGCAGGGCTGCAAGATAAGGAAGACGTGTTTGACCCGTTTACTGGAAAGACTAATAGAATATTCGTTGGTAACGAATATTTCATGAAGCTTTTCTCACCGGAGAAAGATCTTTCCGCCAGGGGAGTTCTCGGGTCGTATGATGCAAATAAACAGCCCACAAAAGGTCAAAAATCAGGATCCAAAGCAGTGGGTCTTATGGAGTTTTTCGCACTTCAAAGTTATAATGCACCCAACCTGCTCAAAGAGTTCGCTACAATCAAGAGCGAAAAGAATCTGGACTTCTGGCGCAAGTATGAAGTGGGCTTAGCTAACCTTCCTAAGGATAGGCCCTATACGTTTGATAAATTTACCTCTCTTCTTACCGCTGCCGGCGCCAAGGTACAGAAGAGTCCTAGTGGTTTCAGTATGGTACCTCTAACGGATGCTACCACTAAAGAGCTCTCTAATAATAGAAAAATCACGAAGGATGTAACCGTCCGCGGTGCCGAGCTCAAGATCATGAAAGATGGCCTTTTCGACGTAGCTGCTACTGGTGGTCTCGACGGCAATCTATGGAGCCACATAGAACTTGAGGATGCTATACCAGCCCCTCTTTTGTCTCAGATTCTAAGAACTCTTCTTGGCATATCGAAGGACGACTGGATAGGTTATATTTCTTCACGAACTGGAGATCAGTTAAAGAGAGAATTCGACGCGCTGGATCTTGACCTAGTTAGTATGCGCCTTAAAAAGAATATCAAAGAGCAGCGCCAACTTTCAGATTCCGTTTCTGCTTTGAGATTTCTTGAGAATCTTAAGACGATGAAACTTAAGCTAAGCGATTTTATAATTAAAAAGCTACCGGTTATTCCTCCTAAGTATCGCCCCATGATGAAGATGGTAGACGGTACGCAGATAGTCAGCGACATGAACTATCTTTATAAGGACGTTCTGTTTGCTAATAAGAATCTTAAGGCATCGCAATCTTCCGAATTAGGAGACTTGAAAATAGACGCCAAGAAGAATTTGATACATAGTGTCGATGCGCTTGTCGGACTTGAAGAAACTCGAAGTAAGGCGCTTCAGGAGAAGGGTGTTAAGGGTATCGTTACCTCTATCACTGGAAAGAGCTCTCCTAAGGAAGGTTTCTTCCTTGATAAGATGATGAAGCGACAGATGATACTTACGGGTCGTGCTCGTATTACTCCTGACCCCAATCTGAGTATGGACGAGATTGGTATACCGGAATTCATAGCGTGGACTACGTTCGAGCCGCAAATAAGAAAGAAACTGCGCTCGCTCGGCTTCCAGTCTGACCAGATTTCAGACTTGATCACGAAGAAGGATGACAGAGCCCGCGGCGCCCTTAACGAGGCTGTTAAGGAGAACGTAGTTCTGTTCAACCGAGCTCCTACTCTTCACCGCTTCAGTATGTTGGCGGCTCGTCCGCACATAGTTCCAGGGGAGAACCTTACGCTTAGTACCTTTGCTGAGGAGCCGCTTAATGCCGACTATGACGGCGATGCGATAAACGTTCACACCCCAGTTACCGCACAGGCTAAGAGAGACGCAGAGAACATGATGCTCTCTAAGAATCTCTTTACTGGGTACTCATACCAAGACTTAGTAACCCGTCTTGACTCTGAAGCTTATTACGGGTTCTACCTTAAGAGTATAAAAGAGCCCGCAGCGCTGAAGACGTGGTGGAGCAGCGTCGTTAATAAAGGCGAAGGATCTCAAGCTATAATCGGCGCAGAAGTCTCGGCTCCTGGGTTGCCCAAAGGCGGTTTGCAGTTTCCCATGGATAAGAAGGCTATGAACAAAATCCTTAAGGAGCTCGCCCTAGATCATCCGGAGAAAGCCGCGAATGTGTTCCTACTACTTAATAAGTCGGGCGTCCGTTTCGCCTCAGAACTCGGTGCCACTATTGGTATGGATGACATAGAGCCAGTTAAAGAAGCTGTAGCGCTGCTGAACGAATATGAAAAGAAGCTTAATGCCGTTGACACCCTTAAGGAAAAAAGTGAGCTTGCAGACGAACTTCAGAAGAAGCTACAGAAGCTCGCGATCGATGCAGACTCTCACATCTCAATGCTGGCAAAGTCCGGATCAAAGGCCAAGCCGGCACAGATAGCGAATATTCTATCTTCTATCGGCGTTATTCTTGACCCGAGAACTAAGAAGATAAAACTGGTAAAGGCCAACGCCACTAAGGGGTATGCCTTTGATGACTTCCTACAGCTAAACGCCAAGGGACGTAACGAGCTCATTCAAACCAAGACTATGGTTGCAGCTCCCGGCGATGTGTATAAGCAGTTGGCGCACAACGTAAGGTCTCAGATAATTACTGCACAAGATTGTGGTACTCTGAACGGTATCATGATAGATCCCAACGATAGAGATTCAGATGCTATAGGGAGGCTGCTGGCCTCGGGCGTGGGAAAGTTCCCGCGCAATACTCCAATTACTTCTGAGAACATAGAAGACATAAACGACTTCAAAGAGATTAAAGTGCGGTCTCCGCTTACTTGTCAAGCAGATGGGCTCTGCGCTAAATGTTACGGCATAGACGAACGTGGCAATTTCCCGGAGATAGGCACCAGCATCGGTCTTCGCGCGGTTAACTCCTTCTCTATGGCTATGTCGCAGAAAGCGCTGGATGCAAAGCACTCTGGAAGAAGCGTCTCAGAAGATATAAAGAAAACCACGTTTGAGTCGTATAAGCAGCTTCTGCAGGGAACTATCGATACTCCGGAAGAGGCTGTTTTCTCTGACAATGCCGGCATCGTAGACGATGTAGTCGAAAATGACAATAAATCGCACACGATAACCGTTGACAGCAGAAAGTATAAGATCCCGTTTGGATTAGACGTCTCAGTAAAGAAGGGCGATACAGTAGATACGGGTATGCAGATGAGCACCGGAGAAGTGAGTACTAAGACTATCGGAAATACTCTTGGGCTCGGCCATGCTGCTGCATACTTTACTAATATACTGCATTCCGGCATTCTTGAGCCCGCCGGCATGGGCGCCGATCGTAGAAACATCGAAGTCGTCTCTAGAGCTCTATATAGCAATGCAGAGGTAAAAGAGCCGATCGGTGGATTCCTTCCAGGCGACGTTATTAAGCTCAATGAGGCAAGTAAGATTATAAAGAAGTATTCGGAAGAGAAAACGCTCGATAATGTATCTGCAGATGATAGACTAGGCGACTACTATCTTAATTACTTCCCGCTGGACCGTATCACGAATTCCATGAAAGATGAGCTAAAAATAAATGACATAAAAAAAATTTTGGTATTTACTCGACCTGAATCCCTAATTCCGCTTGCTAAGGGAATCACTACGCTGCCACTTACCGATACCAAGAACTGGATTGAGAACATGGGCTATAGATTCCTGAAGAAGAATATAGTGAACGCCCTGGCTTCTGGTAGCACTCAGAAGGTCGGCGGTAAGGGTACTCCGATAACGAACTACGTATCAAATATTTGGGAAGCTCAGGATATCCCTGAGGATTCAGACGGGGAGGTATAATGTAAGATGAAGAAGTTATCCTGGATCGTAGACGGCGACATTCGCAATGCTGATCCTGAGATGCAGTATGTCAGCGAGTTTCAACCCACTCAGCTGGAACGTATCTCTGATATAGCTGAAGAAATTCAGGCGCTTAAGCTGCAGGTTGATAGTCAGGCAGATAGTGCAACTCTAAAGGGTTTAACTAAGGCGACGGCGATTGCAGCAGTTCTAGCTATAGCGGTGAGGCTTCTTAGACCATGAAAAACGAAGAAGCACTGTATCAGCAGTGGTCGATAAGTAAAAACAAAGACTTAATGTCTGAAATGGTTAAGGAATTGGAGCCGGCAATCTCTATGGCAGTATCAAAGTGGAGCGGCGGGATCCTTCCTGATGAGCAGTTAAAGGTAAAGGCGAAGCTGCTTACGGTAGAAGCGATCAAGGATTACAAACCCAATATGGGAACCGCTTTGTTCACGCATGTTACTAACTACCTAAAGAAACTTTCTCGAGACGTCTATACTTCTGATGTTATCTACAACCCAGAGCAGCAAGTTATTGACTATGCTCGTTATATTGGTATAAAGAATACTATTGAAGACGACTTCGGCGCTCCTCCTACTTTAGACGATCTGCAGGCTAAGACTGGCTGGAGCCAGAAGAAGCTTCTTAATATGGAAAGAAACTTCAATAAGAAGTACAACGAGAACTTTGTTAAGACCAAAGAATATGCAGAGTTAAATCACATAGATGAAGACGATCTTCTGTATGCGTATAACAATCTTTCCGAAGAGGACCAGCAGCTCTTTACTATGAAGACTGGTTGGCCTCATGGAAAAGCTTACGGCATAGAAGAGATTGCTAGAAAGAAAGGCTACTCCGTAGGCTTTCTTTCTAATAAGTACAAGGAGATAGCGGTTCAAGTGCAGAGGATACTTAAAAGATGATTATAAGAAAGGTAGCAATAGTAGCTCCTCTAGTGGGGCTTCTTAGACTCATGGGCATTCACGCCGGCTTCTCTGCATTTGGTGGAGCCATAGAAGGAGCGACCGCGGAAGGCGGCATTAAAGAGAAAATGCAGACGGGTCTTCGAAGCTCTCTTCAGAAGATACTTAACCCTGCAGAATTCGCTAAGAATATTATCGGCTATCAGGTACTCCCCGCTGTTGGTGTCAAGGCGTTAGGCGGTGTTGGAAGAAGTATAATGTCAGCAAAACCAACATCTTCGATCGGACGTAGCCTGTACAAGCTAGATCGTTCTGGAGCAGAAGCTCTTAAGAGAACTCCTGGTGTAGGGACTGAGCGTGGTTTCCTTCATAACCTTGACACAAACAAAGCTGGTGTGGACGCAGGCAAGTCTTTCTTTAATGAGTATCTAGTAGGTGAGAAGGCCGGGTTCCTTCCGATGGTTGGAGCAAGTCTAGCAGTGGAGCCCGCATTCGGGGCTATCACGAGAGATCAAGACGCAATGAATCAGAAGCAGAATGAGGCGTTCTACAAAAACACTAATAAGAAGCCCATTATATTATAATATTTCAACATTTTCTGGTGCGGTTTAATGGCAGACGATCCAAAGAGCGGGAGTGGGTTGGGTGGTGTAGAGGTAGATTCCTACTCCGCTTTACCCAGTCTTAATAACAATCTTCTAAAAGACACCTCAGATAAAGAGTGGCAACGGGCTCTAGACACACAGGATATTTACTTTAAGACCTTCGCCGCTATGAACGTCTCCTACGCTACTCAGCAGAGACAGTCGCAGCAGTTACAATATCAGCTTACTAATCAATACTTTCCGTACGACCCCAATAACAACCCCTTCCTGGCTAATGCCATGGAGATCGGGATTCCGCTGGTAGCATCTGGATTAGCTGGTAAAGCAGCTATGAGTGCTACCGGTAGTTTTCTTAGATCAGTTCCCTGGGTTGCTGGTACAGCTATAGCATCCGGCGCCGCGGCAGTTACTGCCTTTGAGCCGGATCTAATGGAACGTAACCAGGCCATGAGTCAGTTCATGACTGAAGGCCCGATGAATGCCTACTGGGCAAGGTCCAACTTCGCCTCTAGTGGCGGGCTACCATATAATCAGAACTCCTTCAGAGCCGACTTTCAGGCGCCGTTAAATTCAGCGGCTAATACTATGGGTCTGAACCCGACTCAGCTTGGCGCCGGAGTTTCAGATCTGGTTCGTATGGGATTGGTGTCTGGCACAGATTCTAACTCAGGTCGTAATGCTGCAACCGTTATTAATGAAGCTACAGTTATATTCAAGGCACTAGAGTCTTTCTTCGGCTCCGTTGACATTGCTGGTTTGACTCAGAAGATTCAGGCTATGTCTGCCGCTGGGTTTACTCCGGAAAATATGGTCAAGGCTGGCTCTGCTTTGAACGCTTCTGTTTTTGCTAACGCCCCAGCGGATATACGAGACGCTATAACGTCGGGTGCTGTGCAGTATGGCGGTGCCTTCTCTAATATGGGTTTAAGTGCCGGCCTAGGAGCCAGCACGTATATCTCCTCAATGCAAACAGCTAGTAAAAGTTTCGGTAAATTAGATAGTTACAATCAGTATCTGTTCCGTTCACCCGAAGGCCTAGGTGGAACAATCTCTAATGCCATGACCAGCTACATGCAAACCTACGGCATGGCCGGATTAATGGGTGGCGGAGATATGATTGCCGGCCTGTCTAAGATAAGCCAAAAATACGATCTTTCAAACCCAGAGGATCTTCGTAGGTATAAGCGTTGGCAATGGGAAGCTTCGAATAGTACATCGGCTAATACTGTAGTAAGCACCATGATGAGCCAGGCGGAAAACTACGCCAATACCTTTGGCGTAGATATACGTTCTGCTCTTGAGATGATAACTGGAGACCCGCAGCAGGCTGAAGCTATTATGATTCAGGCTGAGAGCATGAGTTCTCAGATCGGGTCTGCTAAAACCAATATAAAAGGCCTCTTCGATCGCGGCGTAATACGCTCGGGTCGAGACATGAACGCAACAACGTTGAGCTCTAATCTCTGGAAAGCCTCGCTCGGACAAGAAGCACTTATGACTCCAAACGCACTCGCTCTTAGTATCGCGGAAGACCAACTCTACGGAGCAGGAGGAGTAGATGCAGACTTATACGCAGAGACAGCATCGGAAAGAGCTTCAGGTGGACTTTTCAACTTTGAAAGAGGACTTGCTGAAGTCGGTGGTCTTGGACGTCGTGCTAGAGGACTTGCTAGACGGGCTGAAGCCTTTAGAACAGGAACTACTACTAAAGCTTCATTTAATGCTGCGAGAGAATATCAGTCTACCGTTCTCGCTTGGGAAGAGGGTGCGAGAGAGATAGTTAATGCAGGCGGCGTTGATGATGATACTAAAAATATCATTAATGTAATTACGCAAAACGCATCAGTACGCCGTCAGATCAACGAGTATCAGGGCAGAGGCGGTGGCGGAACGTTCAGCCCGCAGGATATAATTACCTTTCTACAAAAAGCAGGGCTTAGTGGAATAGCCGATAGAGTTCAGAGAGATCCTAAACTTCTTGGTAGAATCATAGAAGGAATGCGCGCAACGGGCGACACTAAGATTGCGGGTGAACTTTCTGGCATGTTTTATAATGGGTTCGATATAGGGGCTTCGGCGCGTGGGATCGATATAAACCAACAGTTGGGTAGTGCTGGGGAGTACGGCTCTATAGAAGGGCGCGGGTTTGCTGCTAATGCCGCGCTTGTTGGTGCATACGCAGGAGCGGCAGCAGTACCGCTATATGGTGCTGCCAAAGTAGCCGGAATGATAAACCCTGTTTTTGGAGCAGGCGTTGCCACAGTAGCTAACATAGCCACCGGTCTAGGCTTTTTAGGAGTTGGTGCTTCAATGGCTGCTAACGCAGTGTACGGCGCTAACGTATCCAGAGAAGAAGCTAAAAAAATAGACGAGTCTCTCTATGGAAACAATCTAATAGTTGAAGGCACGGTTGGAGTAATAACCATTCTGGTAGACAGTTTCAGATCAGGATTTGGTCGTATCAAGAACTGGTTAACCAGTATGAATCGCGGAGCAATTCTAGCAGCAGTTACGGAGACATTCTCTGACATAGTCTATAATACGGTAAAGAATGCCTGCGATGGAAAACGCAGAGAAGACTATGGCTCTTTAATTAATAATTCTCAGCAGTTTGTTAGTGTTATTATAGCTGCCATGAGTAAGGCCGCTGAAACTAACTCCTCAGAAGCAGAAGCCTTTAAAGTTCTCATAGACTGGTTTAAAACAGAAGAAGGTAATAACGCGCTAGATAACTTGGTCGCAGTATTCTTTACGCACTTCAAAGACTCGCAAACGCCTATTGGGAAAGAAGATTATAAGGCGCAGGTACTGGAACGCGTAAAGGCGTTTGGCTCCGACTTCACAGAAGAGAGCGCCAAAGAAGAGAAGTATACTAGAAACGTCTTTACTAAGAAGGGTCTTCGCCAGAGACTAATGGTAAATGCGTCTACCACGGCGGATGACGCCAGACAGCAGAAGAATATAATCTCAGAGTTCTCTGATACTCTCAGCGCTAAGTACGGATTAACTGGCGACGCCACTACCGATATTCTTCGTGTCATCTCCAGTGAAAAGAGTGCGGCCACACAAGACGCAGAGATAAAAGGCATTCTTAAGAATAAGGCTAAGACCAAGATCTCAGACCTAGATGTTGCTAGCAAAGATGTTAAGTCGGCATTCGAGAGCATAGCCACGGGAGCTGGAGCTTCAGCCGCGGCTACGGACCAGCTATCTTCTCAGGTAGCAGACGTATTGTTTAAGCTTAAGACAAATAAAGATTTCAAGGAAGCGATGAAAGAGATCTTTAAAGACGTCACAATCCGAACAGATTAAGAAACTTCTTCGAGTGCTTTTTATTATAATGCCTAAGGTATAGTACATCCGGCCGATCGTCTAGATTCGGCGACACCAGGATTCCAACCTTCTTTTCCAG
>Ga0265297_10008490_pt1 | contig 13672 bp, 11 predicted proteins | sample Munlanlwell13791_FD_192502 | JGI IMG/M metagenome (GOLD analysis project Ga0265297, IMG submission 192502) | Leachate microbial communities from a municipal landfill in Southern Ontario, Canada - Leachate well 137-91 | ecosystem: Engineered > Solid waste > Landfill > Unclassified | place... | reverse complement strand
TTTTAGCCGCACAAAGCTATATCCCGCATTTAAAGGGGGGCAGGGGGGATTGCGGGGGGACGATGATTGACGCGCAATTTCATGAATACTGATCAACCAGTTACTCACGATGCAAGATCTGACACCAAGCCCTAATGTGTTCATCCCCATCCCCAAAGCCCGATCCTGTCACCCTGCGGACAACTGACGGCCTGAGGCCATACAAAAAGCCAACAGCCGCTCCGTGAGGCTCGGGACACCTTTTCAATCCTTATTCCGGCCCGCTCGAATCAATAAAGTCAGAAGGCGGCTACGTCACCCATTCCACCCCAATTTTCTATCCCCGAAGAAAAACATAAAATCATAACGTCCCCATGCTCCACCAATCCAAAACCCGACCTGCTCGAATCAATAGAGAGATATAGTGCCTGCATCCCCTATTCACTAAACAGTACTCTGTACGAGTCTAATCGGTATTCGCTTCGACCTCCACCCAACCAAATTCTCACTCGATAGCATGCACAACAGTCTGTCTGAGCAAACCGATAAGCTTTCTGAGGTGCTCAATCGGAGTTCAAACGTGAAGTGCTGGGGAGAGAAGGAAGGCCAGTACAGCCTCACTTCTCCAGGACCCGTCTGCCGCATGTCAAACAGGTCATTCCTCTGCACTATGGCTCCAGTCTCGAGACTACCAGGATTAAAGGTAACTTTAACTTGAGAAGGAAATTGTAGGATGAGCCGTACATCGCGCTCGGGTCTGTGCCTCCGGTTGGTCACCCGGAAATGTAGAATGTCATCGAATCCAGCAGGAATTACGATTGTACCGTCCTGTCTCACTATTCGAACATTGCTTGATGCGTTCATGCCGGGGCGTACCTTGTTGTAGGGCTCCGATGGGCACGAAAAGTCAATTGGGTGGCAAAAAGTGAATGGTTCGATCTTAGAGATGGCCAGCTTAATGTCGCCCTCTCTTGCAGTAGGGATGTGCCAGTAGTCTGTGACCTTGTCGAAAAACCAAGGCAATTTCGGTTTGCCATACAGCAGAATGTAGATCGGCAACCCTAAAGAAAATGCCATACCCAACTCAAAAGACACAATCTGGCTTGTTGCTTTTTTGTTTGCATTCTGTGTCCACACAACGAGAACAGCGTTAGAGCTGAGGATTTCTTCTCTCAGCTTGTGGATTAGCGGCTTCCCGACAATACCCCGCTCGGCCACGTACACTTGATATTTTCCGCTGGCCTGTTCAAGGGTATACTTGACCATTTCTGTCAAGAGGTTGTCAGAAGTAGCGTGCGAGTAAAAGAATCGTTCGGGATACCAGCGATCAATGTGGTCCATCGTTGTTATTATCCTGTCATTTTTTATAATGGCACCAATATGTAATATCTGGGGTTGCCAGCCTGGCTATTTGGTCAACCTCCAAGGGCTTCCGTGATCACTCAGAACTCTTTCCACTTTGCCTTTCCTCTTGAGGCTTTGTAACGCACCATCAACATATTTACTGAAAGGTGATTTTTTACCTGTTTTGTCAGTACGTTGGTCAATGTTGTGGTAGACCTCCTTGTGGCGCAGCCGAATTTGGCTTTGAATATCTCCGGTAGAGTATTCACCCTTTTTCAAAATATTCAGGATGAGTTCGGACAGCATACTATTCACAGACTCTTTCATATTCGCCTCCCAGTTCGGTAGGTAACTCCTCCCAACTCCGCCGCATCTGTTGCAGCCTGCTTAACAAAACCACCCAATCTAACCACTTCAAATAAGCGCTAACATGTTATTATAGTTGTCAATTATCGCGCTAAAGGTCCCGACTCCGGTCCCTGGCTTCAGCGCGACCCAATAAACATTGCGTTGGTGCAGGAAAAGCCATCCACAAAAAAGTTGTCATCTTTTGCATCGTGGAGCATGACGCTCTTCTTTTTTCACGGGACTCGACAAAGGCCGGCATAAAATTCACGCAGGCTTTGTTGCACAGCCCATTGATTAGCGGACAGAACCATTGGGGTTCCCGTTTGTTCAGTTCTCTTGCCTCGGCTTCGGCTTCTTTTCTTGTCATACAAGCCTTCCTTTTTAAAGAATCTTCAGACCTTTGATTCCCAGCGTGGGTGCCATGCCCTATGATCTGGCTCGCAACAGCCTGCCCACCACAGCTACAAAAGTAATCTGTGCCCAGGCCCACAGGGGCTTCGCAACTGCGGTATCTTCCCGGTCCAAAACCCTTTAGGGCTTAGCAGGTCCTTTCGAATTCCTCACCGAAGAAACAACTCTGGGTGCATTGAAAGAGTTGCTAACCGTCGTGTAGGTGTTTGTCCCAGTTGCAGTTGTCCTATTCGCAGCTGCACATGCCTTTGTGATGTGGCGTTGCAAGTGATCAGACCTTACCATTTCCTGGCAGTATGGGCACTGGACTAGCGTCTTCGGGGGTTCGGAGACACGGGACACACCCTTTTTGTAAATGATTTCTGGCTCCGGTTTTCTATCGCCCGATACCTTTTCTCGTTTTCTTGGATCAACCGAAAGCGGTACTGGCTTAATCTTAAGACTGTCTATTTGATCTCCAAGGTTCGTCTTATTCTCAGAAAGAATTACCTTTAAATCGCTCAGGTGATCCCTCCTAAATTTCATAGATGCACCAGGAATGTCTAATTTGATGGGTATTTCCCTTTGTGTTGTATTCAGAATCAATGTTGTGACTTCTCTTATCTTTTCCTTATAATTCTTTATAAAAACCTTATATTTAGCAGCGCAGGTTGGGCATAGAGCTATATACAATTCTTCATGCTCAATGTTTGATTCGTTCGTTATTTCAACTGCCTCAAAATAGTATTCATTATCATCAGGCCTTTTAAATGGCATAACCTTCAAACATATTTGGCAGAACATCTGTCCGTTTTCATTTCTGTATTTCGCCCTCAGCCACGTTGAAGGATCAATGAGCCTCTTTGAGACGCGCACCTGTCTCGGCCGCTCCTCGTATACTTTTTCCGGGGCCTCTAAAACCCTTTGGCGTATCTTTTCCTGCCTACGGTCGGTCATTGACGAGGGATCTTCTGTATCCCCATTGAAAAAGCTTTCCCTTTCGGTAAGTGATTTTTTCCATTCCTCAAACTCCTCCAAATGACGCTTTAAAAAATCAATATGCTCGGCTTTCACCCCAAGTTTCTCAGCCAGGACAGCAGTCTCATCCTGTCGCAGTTCCAAGAGACCAAAGACCATTTCATCTCTTAGGAACTCCTTGGGAAGTTCCTCGACAGGAAAGCCTTTTGTCTTTCTAAAACCGCCAGTTAGACCAGGAAGCCAATTTGAATTTGATAGAAGCTTCCCCATCTTTGAGTATATCGTGTCAACTGAGCTATTCACATAATCCTGTCTGGCTGATGATTCCACTTCTCCTCGTATTTGCCGGGCATTGGGAATAACCAACTCATTCCATATGTAAGCCGATTTATAAATTGTCGGGTTAGTCAAGGCGTAATCGAGGCCATCAATAACAAAGCCCGGATCGAACCCATGCAATCCCCTCTCATGTGAACCGCGTTTATTCTTTATGACTACATGTCCCTGGGCGTCTCTCTCATTAACCTCAACTTTTCGTGGAGATTTTGCACATCCCAACTCAAGGCAAAGGTTCTTAACCTCGTCTGGGTAATCATCTGACAGAAACCACACATCTTTATTCCCGTCAAAATACATTCGCAGATCGGAAGTTGATAAATAGATCTCATTGGCCGGTTTAAAAAATACATTGTCATTAGCACAGTTCGAAGAGCGGAAAAGGGGTAGGGATCTTATTAGAATTTGGAACAGCTTCTGTACTCCCACAATTTCGAAGCGATCCAGAGAATCCTCGATTCCGAATTGAGCGAGAAGGACCCGTATTATTGCTCTGGCATTATGATGATCTCCAAATGATTGTCTTTGGAACAGGCTAAGGATTGCCCGCAGATCCTGGAGGTTCGCCTCGTATTCGACAGCCGGATGCGGCGCATTATATTTGGGGTAAATAAACTCGATAAACTCTAAAAAAAGATTAGGCTCTACGATCGTCAATCTCTTAAGAAAGGCACGCGCTCTTTGGTCTTCAGCAATCGTTCTCTTTACACAATGCAGCCTTGTTTTGGTAAAAGTTGGCAAATAAGCATTAGCTCTACCGTCTTCGCTGAAAGGAACAACAAGTGAATTATCTTCAAGTCTAATGATTTCTTTCTTGCGAATAATTGAATTGGGCTTTTCCCAAAGATCCTTATGCTCATCCAGAAATTGATAGAAATCAGCAAACCAGGCATCACATTGCTTTTTTAGGAAGGCTTTCGTAAGCCGCCGAGCGGCCATTTCAGGGGTGACTTCTTCGATGCCCAATTCCTGTATAATATATGCCTGGATTTTAGCCCTCCTATCTGTGATATCTCCCGGAAGCCAAAAAAGGGGGACATTTGAGTTAAAAAGATCCTGCAGCTGATCCTTGCTAAAAATATTCCTTAGGTCGGCACCTCTGGCTAGTTTTGACTGATTCGCCGATACAAAGTCACCGGCGTGCGTTGGAAGCAGCGAGTTATTGATAAATGTTTCCCTAACAGAGTCATAAATAGGCCGAAACATATTATTTTGAGGAAAATCCTCTGGGTCTATTGGCAAAGCCTCCAGTAGATCTGTACACATTAGCCCTGCTTTCTTAAAATGGAAAAGACACTCAGGCATAAGGTCGGCAGTAGCTTTAATAAGAAACTTATTCCAATCGTTCTCATGTTGAATATTGTCGCGCGATGGAGTTGGGACATAGGGGCCTTGAATTAGGAATCCGAGGCGAGTCAGTTTTTCCGTAGGAAAATAGATCACCAAAGGTGAATCGCTCACCCGAATCACCTTGAATCCAACCTTCCCTGGAATGGGCTCCAATTTGAAGGCCACCTCCACCTCAACATCTTTTCCGTTATAGTAGCCTGCGAGATCAGCCGGAGTCTTTACAGAGCGGCGAAATGTCATCCAGGTTCTGATCTCCTTTTTAAGATACTCCGTAGTAAATAGTTTGACTAACTGACCGGCTTCAGCCTGTTCGGCCTCTCTTGAGTAGGTTCCATATGCCCGCGTATTCTCAACTTTCCAGACAATCTTATCTATATGCTTCAAGAATAGAAGGACGTTAGCCCCTAAAGACTGGAGCTTGGCAGCTATCAAACGATAGCATTCCTTTGCATCAACGCGATCATGATTGAAAGGAAAAATAAACAGGGTTTCTCCCACGTCTATCTCAGTCGTGGGCTCGCAGAAAGTTGGCCGGATAAAGCGCTTTATGATGAAGTGTTCCTCGCCCGAGTGAATCTCAGGTGTCGAGGTAAAACCATAGACCGATTTGAAGCCTATCCCAAATTTGCCTATCTGATTTACATCCCGAGACTTTGTTCCTTTCAGAACATTTGTTATCCCTTTGACATCTTCTTCGTTGAACAATTCTCCATAGTGACGAAATTCTAACCGGTCTTGGCAGAGATGGAAGTCGACACTTCTTGGCAAATTAACGGTGGGATTGTTGATTAATCTCCTTCCGATTGCGTCCTCAGCGTTCTGGAGCAACTCATAGACAAAATGTCCTCGATCACTGTAAAGCTGTTCTGAGAAAAAAGTGCCAATATCATCGAATTCATCCCCCCGCCTAAAAATGTTGTCCCGCTTAATAGCTTCGTAATCACTATGCATCGCCAGATTCTCCTGTCACAAATATTCTCCCTGAAGCAACGGGCTCTGTGACAACATCTGCCCGTTCCATCGCGATATCCAATGCCTGAATACGTCTGGCGTAATCTGCCTCAGCGGCATCGATTTGAGATTGGCGCATCCTCCGTATCTTTTCGTCGGTTGCCTGGGTGAGCTGTTCCTCGAGGAGCGATATCCGCGCACGGTGGCTCGTTGTAAGGCTCTCCCTCCGGTATTCTGCCAGCTCTCGATTCCTCTGTTGATGGGTTGCGCGCGCTTGAGACCACAAATCGTATTGACGTTCATCCAACATTTTCCAAACAGGCGCCGCCCCATCCACGGTTTCAGCGGGGGTCGTATCCACCGCCTGCTCAAGAAGGCTGTCGAGATGTGGAGACAGCGTTTCTGCCAGGGCGACTGATTTAAGAACCATATCCTCCCTGATACCCTGGAACCGCCACTGGTAAATGGCAAATTCATAGCTCCCCTCCGGGACATCATTGCTCTCAACCTTCAACGCGGTGATGACTCTTTTTTCTGTATCCAAAGACATCGCGGCTTGTTTTGCCAGAGGGTGAACCGGCATAATGAAAGCAGCCTCAGGATGTCGCTGGGCGCAGCCGGATTCAAACGTTATTGGCAAATGGGGCTTAGGGCCTTTTAACCAGTTCTCCCAATCGCGATAGGCGGAGGTGTTCTGTCTCGGGAGCTTCCGAAAATCGTTCAACAGAATGCTCCTTGCATCTTGGGAAAGTCGGAGCGCTTTCAAGGCCTTTTCACCGAGAATAAAATCCTGGTCTCTGCCACAGGTCTGCTGGAGGTAAATTGAGACCAGCCTTTGGAGGGAGATGGGGGTAAGCCAGAAACTGGATGCTTCAGCAATCTCTTGCCTCATTTGATCCTCAGGAAGACGGATGCCGAAAAGCTCCACTTGGCGCTTTTCAAGTTCCTCTTGCTCCTGTACCAACCGGATTTTGTTGTCCGCCAACTGCTGAAGTTTTTTTTGCCTCTCCTCTTCGGTCAACTCAAAATCCATAGCGATGTCTCTGATTTCCCTTGTAATTTCTCCCAGTATCTCTTCGCTGCCGCCCAGTGCGCGATTGAATACTCCGATACGCAACATACATCGGGTATAAATATCGGCATCAACGGTGCCAGGGGTGATCAGGTTGTATATGACCACACTTTCGCTCTGTTGTCCGTTTCGGTCGATGCGGCCTATCCGCTGCTCAACCCGCATGGGGTTCCAAGGGAGATCGTAGTTGACGATACAATCGCAAAATTGGTAATCCAGACCTTCACAGCCCACCTCTGAGAAAAGAAGGACATCCAGGCTATCTATATCCTCCTTTGGTTTTTCAAATCGATTCCGGAGTGCTCGACGATCCTCATCCGGGGTTCCTCCGTGAATCAACCCCACGCGGAACCCATCTGTCCTAAGGTTTTCATACAGATAGTTCAGGGTATGACGGAAGCTGCTAAACACCATGATTTTGTTGTTCGAAAGGCCTCGTTTGTCTCCTAATATTTTTCTGAGTGCCTCAAGTTTTGGATCATTAGGATCAAGGGCGTTCGCTTTTGCGAGAATACTCTCGATCTGCGCCTCGATAGAACCGATGGCGTCTTTCTCTGGTATTGAGGCAGTGTCGTCCGCTTCATCCCAGCCAAGCTCATCAAGATGACGGCTCAAGATCTCTTGGAGAAGAGGTGCGAGTCCGTGAATACAGCTTGCCGCTTGACGTCTGATCGTGGTCATCATGAACATGACATTCGCATTTCCATGAAGTCTGCTGAATATCTCTGCCTGAACAGAGAGAATATTATTATGAAGCTCTTCCTGGTCGGGAGTGAATTCAACGATCACCGTCTGTGGTTTTCTGACGGTAAAATTACCAATATCCCTGCGTCGCGTTCTGTTGATAACCCCGTTCAACGTGTGTAACCCTTCGATTTCCCTAATTAACCGAACCCTTTCCTCAGGAGGGATATTGGATTGGGCGATTTCTCCCCTAATCCGGTTGAAATCAGGGTTGTATCTAAGGATCGCTTGCCCCCAATCCGTCGATGCTGCCTGGTCCAGTAACTCCCCGGTGCTTTCGGTCCAGTTCGTCTCTTGACTTCGTGCCACCTCAACCGCCTGATTGATGAAGGGATTTGGCTCCGACATGTGCTCGAAGCTCTCTGGGTCAAGAATCAGGTCGGGGCGAAGCAGGTTCAGAAGAACAAAGAGGTCCTTGTCTCCCATTTGTATTGGGGTAGCCGTCAGAAACAGCACCGCCTCCGCATTATCGCAAAAAAAGCGCACTGCCTGATGTGCATATGTATTGGTGTTGCGAACATGGTGGGCTTCATCCACGATGACGACATCGAATCGTGGCGGAGGGTCCAGATCCAAGAGGCCTTTTCTCCTATTGGCCCTGCCCCCCGGCTGCGAACCAAAAAGAAGACCCTCGTCGAACAAAGAATAGGGGAGAATAACCCTCTGGTACTGATCAGGCCACACACCGTCCAGGTCCATCTCGTTTATACAGTATCTCAGTGTTGGTCCGTCCAAATGCATGAAGCGTTCGTCGAACCTCTTCATCTCGATTTCCCACTTCCGCTCAGTTACCAGTGGGCGGGGGCAGATGATCAAAATGGACCTTATATCGCGCCTGGCCTGCAATTCCCGAAGAATCAATCCAGCCTCTATGGTTTTCCCGACACCAACACTGTCAGCTATAAGCAACCGCGGACGGTCTGAGCGAATGAACCTCAGCACCGGTCGAAACTGATAGGGAATGAAGTCGACCCTGGCCGCATTTAAGGAGTATAGCGTCGACAAACCAGGATATCGTATTTGCAGGGCCGATAGATATGCGTGAAACTGATCACACCGAAGAAACTGGAGCTCATCGTGTGGCTTGTCCTCGGACTGCAACTGAGAGGCATAATAGGTTTGAACGCTCCCATTCATAAAAACCTTGAATCGGTTTTCCGGCTTACTCGCCACAGCCTCGACAACCGCACCCTTCATGGAAGGGTCGGACGTCAACGTCACGATTTGGCCAGGAGAGAATTCAATTGAGGGACTGCTGGTATCAGTCGATTCTTCAGACTCACTCGGCGATCCGGTTCCCGTTTCCCCTTTGAGGATCGCCGCCTTGGCCTCCTTCACTTCCCGCATCAATCTATCATCGCTCTTGATTAGGCCTAAGAACCTCTGGAGCGTATCTAGGTCCCGGTACACATCGTCGATGGCAATGCCTTTTGGGCCGATGTGTGCCCAGCGATTACGAATTGTCTGCATTTCTTTGACGAAGTGGCGGCTTTCAGAATTTAAGCCAAGGTTTGTTGAGATCTGATACCAGTTTTGGTCGAGAACCCGAAGCAGCGCTGCGAGATCAAGCGACGCCAAAGTGGCAATATTGCCTTGTTCCATTCTGCGGCGCTGCTGGTACGATAAGACATTGACAACAGCCTGACTCCACCAGTCCTCAAAGAGGGTGGGCAGAAGATTTTCGAGAAAAACGGCAAGTTGCTTTGTCGTTTCGCCCAAAAGGCGCGAAACTGTTGAATGGATCTTTTCAAAATCGAGATGACTTGACATACCTGATGTCCCTTCCTTGCAGCGGGTCTTATCGAACTTCAGGGGAGGGTCCAACCGTACCCCTTGAAATTATGACTATTATTCCCCGGAACGCGACTGGCGAAATCCCAAACTCAACGCCTTCTTTTACCGACCACTTGTGGCTGTCTGTATCACAGTCCAAAAAAAATACAAAACCCCGATACTCCAAAAAAGCGGAGGTCGGGGTTTTGAAGCTTCTGCTGATCATTTCCATCCCTTTTTCCCTCTAAGGTTAAAAGAGGACAGCTCATAACGAATGATGCTGATGATTTCATAGTCGCCCAGGCCTCAGATGTCAACGAAAACATGGCCATTGCATCCCACGGTATCCTGTATTAGGGGGCAGTTTGAAACGCGATCCATCCTTGCCAATGACCCCACGCCATACCGCCTTCATCTGCCTGCCATGCAAATGGAGCCAGAGGCGAACCGCTCTCGAATGTTCAGTCCTCTGCAGCTGTAGCGACACCTATAGCATACGGGTTTGTCAGATACGGTCAAAACCCAGGCGCTTTTTTTCAGTAGGTTGCATTTTTTTGATATTTTTTTTAAGGAGAAGGTTGCTATATTTGTTGATAAACTGATGGAATTTATGTTTTCTTGCATAAGATTACGTCTAACAGAGTGCCAGAGCCCTATCAAAAAGCGAAACGGGAAGGGATTCGGGCGTGACGTCAGAACGCGAGTGAAAGATCTCCGCCAGTGAGGCATTATGATATGAGAGGAAAAAAGTAATGAAAAGGACAAGTCTGGCATTGGATGAACGCCTGTCCGAAGAGGCAGGAGAGGCGATCGGTGCGAGAACGCAAAAAGAAGCGGGGCAGGGTTAAGGGCGCTCATTCGAATGAAACAGAAAGAGATGCTCAGACAAGATCTCGGCACTTTTGACATGGACCTGTCCTTGAGCGAACTGGAGGGGCTGAGAAGTGCAGGCTGATCGTCATCTGGTGGATTCGTCTGCGTGGATTCTGGCCCTGAGAAAGAATTTCAAGGACCGACGATTTCCCATACAGATATTTTGATGGCGGCATGTGCCCTGCAAAAAGACGCCATTGTCCTTCACGCTGACGCCCACTTTGATCTTATCGCCGAAAAAACCTCCTTATTGGTGGCTTCTGGGTACCGTCTGTTTCCATAGTTCAATTTCAGGGGGCCTATGTTTCCCAGGCATGGAGATTGCCCTGTGAGAGAAGGACCCGTGCGCTGAAACGCACGGCAGATGATCTCTCTCACAGGGAAGATTGCGCCTCGTCCATAACAGATCTCATCTAGGGTAGAGGCGCATGGCTTATTTTCCAGCCATCATGGCTGCGATATCCTCTTCAACCGTGCCGATCGGCTTGATGTCGAACTTTTCCACCAGCACCTTGACCACATTGGGCGAGAGAAACGCGGGCAATGTGGGTCCCAGACGCATGCCCTTGACCCCCAGAAACAAGAGGGCCAGCAACACGGCTACGGCCTTCTGCTCATACCAGGCGATGTCGTAGGAAACAGGGAGGTCATTAATGTCTTTGAGTCCGAATGCCTCCTTGAGTTTCAGGGCGATCACCGCCAGGGAATAGGAATCATTGCACTGCCCCGCATCCAGAATGCGGGGAATGCCGCCGATATCGCCCAGGTTCAGCTTGTTGTACCGGTATTTGGCGCACCCGGCGGTAAGGATCACCGTGTCCTTTGGCAGGTTCTGGGCCACTTCCGTATAGTAGCTGCGGGACTTTTGCCGTCCGTCGCACCCGGCCATCACAACAAACCGCTTGATGGCGCCGGATTTCACGGCATCGATCACCTTGTCGGCCAGGGCCAGGACCTGGTTGTGGGCAAACCCGCCCACGATCTTTCCGGATTCGATCTCTACCGGCGGGGGGCACTTCTTGGCCAGCTCAACCACGGGAGAAAAATCCTTGGCTCCGCCTTCGGGCCTGTCCACAATGTGTTTCGCCCCGGGATAGTTGACCACGCCGGTGGTAAAGAGCCTGCCCAGGTAGGTGTTGTCATTTTTGATGGGAATCAGGCAGTTGGTGGTCAAAATAATGGGTCCGTTAAAGGATTCGAATTCCTTGTTCTGGTGCCACCACGACCCGCCGTAATTTCCAATGAAATGGCTATATTTTTTGAATGCCGGATAGTAGTTGGCCGGGAGCATCTCCCCGTGGGTGTATACATCCACGCCTGTTCCCTCGGTCTGCTTGAGCAGTTCTTCCATGTCTCTCAAGTCGTGGCCCGAGATCAGGATTCCAGGATTTTTGCCGACGCCGATGTTCACCTCCGTGATCTCTGGATTGCCGTAGGTGCTGGTGTTGGCCTGGTCCAGCAGGGCCATGGTATTGACGGCCGTCTCTCCGGCCTTCATGACCATGCCGATCATCTCGTCCACCGAAAGGTCCTTGGTGGTGGATGCGAGCGCCTCCATCAGGAAACCGTAGATATCGTCCTTTTCATACCCGAGAATGGCGGCATGATCTGCATAAGCGGCGATTCCCTTGCAGCCGATGATGAGCAATTCCCTCAAAGACCGCACATCCTCATTCTGGGCGGCCGTAATGCGAACCTTATCGGACATGGCCTTGGCCACGATCGCTTGCTTGTCGTCCGATGTCCAGACCGCGCAGTCCGGAAGCGCACCGGATATGGCGCCGACTTTTCCCTTCACTGCATCCCGAACCCTCAGACCTTCCTTGATCCGGCTGATGATCACATCATCGTCCCATGCCACATTGGTGATGGTGCTGAACAGGGCCTTGCAGATGAAATGGGCAGCGTCCTTGTCCACTGTGCCCTTTTCTTTTAGCTTTTCCCCATAGATGGAAATTCCCTTGCACACGTAAATGAGGAGATCCTGAAGATCTGCGGTCTCCTCCGGTTTTCCGCATACGCCCTTTATCGTACATCCTTGATTCTTGGCTGTTTCCTGACATTGAAAACAAAACATGGCTTTTACTCCTTTTTTAAAGTGTTTTTCTTTTCCCTGTTTTCCGGCTCAGCCCAGCAAAAGTGAAAAAGGCACCCGTTTATGGTCCCTGTAAACTCAGCTCGGGCGCTTCATCGGATTTCAGGGACTCCCATATTTCCAAGCGGTGTCCTTCCGGATCAAATAGATAGAACACCGTGGCATCCCACGGATGCCTTTTGATTGCCGTCGGCCTCAGGCCCAGCTTTTTCGCATGCGTCCTGACCGAATCGATATCCTCGACTTGCAGCGCTACCGTTATGCCTGCACTCGCGCAGCTTTTGATGGATGCGTGCCTATCATCTGCGATACTCAATCTCGAAGCAGGGCCGAGACCAAACTCCACAAACCAATCGGTGGACAAAAGGACGGGCAACCCTATCCGGTCTCTGTAAAATCGAACGGTTTCATCCCATTCTTTGCAGTAGAGGATCATGTTGGCGCTTATCAAATTTTTGTACATAGGGCGTGGATTCTCAATTCTTCTGCCCAGAATGCCTGGAAATCAAATATTCGCTCAAGGCAACGGCCTGATTGCGCCGTGTGTCGATAGCAGAAAAGAGCAAGGTAACCGTTCCCTTTTCTAAAAATCCGAAAAGTCGCTCCGCTATTTGGGGTTTTCCGTCGAGTTCAGAGAAATAACGTTCTTTGAACGCATTCCATCGTGCCCCATCATGACCGAACCACTTCCGGAGAGCGGTGCTCGGTGCTGCCTCCTTTAGCCACAGATCTGCATGCACCCGATCTTTGGTCATGCCCCTGGGCCAAATCCGGTCAACAAGGATGCGGGTTCCGTCTTCAGGTTCGACCGGGTCATAGACCCTTTTGGTTTTTATCTTCATACGACATGCAGGGCCATCGGGGTTAAGCGTAACCATTTTCCTTATGTTTCCGGGCAATAGCGTCAGCCAGCCGGTCCAAGGCCTCAAAATCCTTTTTCGAGGCACTACCCTTGCACAAGACAGGTTCCAGCACCTCCACCTTCAGGTTGGGGATCATGCCCGCGAGGGTCTCCACGGTCTTGCCTCCCCATCCGTAGGAGCCGACGATGGAAAGAAACTTGACGTTGGGCCTCAGGGCATTGGCCAGAAACGTCGCATAGGCGGCCATTGGGTGGGGTCCTGCCAGGACCGTCGAAGTCGCCACCACCACCGTGGCCGCATCCACGAGCGACATGGCCAGCTTGCCGATATCCGTGACCGGGAGGGAAAACAGCTCCACGCGGACACCCTTTTCCACCAGGGCCGCGGTCAGATAATCCACCATCACCTTGGTGCTGCCGTGCATAGATACGTAGGGGATCACGGCCAGGTTTTTGGGGGCGCCCGTCACCCACTCCTGATAGGCCTCGATAATCCCTGATGGTTGGTCATGAATCTGCCCGTGACTCGGGGCGATCATTTGAATGTCATAGCCCTTGAGCTTTTCCAGGTTCTTTT
>Ga0265297_10008489_pt1 | contig 13673 bp, 15 predicted proteins | sample Munlanlwell13791_FD_192502 | JGI IMG/M metagenome (GOLD analysis project Ga0265297, IMG submission 192502) | Leachate microbial communities from a municipal landfill in Southern Ontario, Canada - Leachate well 137-91 | ecosystem: Engineered > Solid waste > Landfill > Unclassified | place... | reverse complement strand
TTTGGTATCACCACTACCACCGCTACCACCACCGCCAGCAGTGTCAGCAGAGCCGTCAACGTCAAGAATGAAGATTTACTTTGAATTTGTTTCATCACCGGTCAAAATTACCGTCGTAAAATAATTGCCTTCGTCCTGTCGGTTCACCTTATCCAGCCTCGCTGTGCTAAAACGGCTGTCCAGCCCCTTCAGTTTATCCAAAAAAGTGCTCACCAAAAGAGCATTATCAACACTATTTTCAAAAACAACCGCTTCCTTTTTGCCCAATTCGATCTTGGTTGTTTCAATTCCGGTCTCATCCATGGCAAACACCAGCGCAACTACCTCACTGGTTTTTGATTCATTGTTCGCCAAAACCGATTGCATAAAATATAGTCTTTCCTTCAGCGCCAGATGCAGCGATTCCTGCTTCTTCAAGCCGGTGATTCCCTGTTTCTTCGCTTCTATCAACCGATTTGTTTTGGCTATTTGGTTGTTTAAGTTCAACCAGTAGATCATCACCGCCGCACACACAAAACAATAAATAAGCAACATAATCAGACCGCCTTTTTTGAAGTGATGAGACGCCTGTTCCCAGCGCAAATCGCGGGACACCTTCCCTGAAAGAAGATCAATGCCTTTATCCATTGTCCATATTAACCTCCAATTAAACCTCCTTCATCGCCAACCCCGCCGCCACGCTGTAAAGAGGCAGAGTTTCTTTGGGAATTTTTCCGGCCAAGTTACCAGTATCCACCCTGGTAAAAGGGTCGCCAACTTGCGTTTCAACCCCGATCCTATCCGCCATCCAGCCAACCACTTCGGGCAAAAAAGACGTCCCGCCTGACAGCACCACCCTTTTCACCAATTTGTCCCTCCTAGAAGACTGGTAAAAATGGATCGCCTGGACAATTTCCTTGATAATTGCCTCTAAAATAGGCTCGATCGTCTTTGCCACCTTGCCCTCCAGTTTATTTCCGGTCAAGCCATAAGCACGCTTGTATTCTTCCGCCTGCATCATTTCTAAACCCAAGTCGCTGGCAATTGCCCGAGTCACCGCTTCGCCGGCAGTCGGCATGGATCTCGTAAAAACCAGTTGTCCTTTTTCAACTATTGCCAAATCGGTAAACTTAGCCCCCAAATCCACCAGCAGGGTAATCTCCTGGTCCGATACAACCAGACTCCTGGACATGGCCAGCATCTCCGTTTCTAAACTGATCGGATTCAGACCGGCCGCCTTAATTACCCGCACCAGCTTGTCTATCGTCCTGTTCAACGCCGCCACCAGCAGCACTTCCATCTTTTGGTTTGCACCGCGGGTTTGCTGGTGAATCGTCTGGTAGGAAAGGGTCGCCTCCGCCAGGGGAAAGGGGACGTACTGCTCCGCTTCCCACTTCAAGGCCGATTCCAACTCTTCCGCCGATAATGACGGCAGACTAATCAAACGGGTAATCGCCTGGTCTTCGGGAACTGCCGCCACCACGTTCTTGCAGTCAATCCGTAAGTCGGAATGAAGCTTCTTGACCGCCGCCGCCAAACTGGTCAAATCGGCGTCGGCATCGGAAATCAATCCCTTGTAAGTAGACGGGCCGTTCCCGATTGCCTTCAAACGGAAGCGGCCTCCGCCGCTCTCCAGCTGGACAATTTTCAATATTTGCGAGCCGATATCCAATCCGATTGTATCCATTTGGGCAGTAAATCAACAAAGCTCACAGGGTAGCTAAGTCTAGGTCACTAAATAAAGCGTAATCAAAAAAAGGACCGGGTGTTTTATAACCGCGGCACTGGTAAATCGCCCGGGTAATTCCGGAGGGAACGCTGGCGCTGGCTTGATAACACACTCCCTGCGGCGGTAAATTAGCCCCGGATTCTCCCATTACCGCCAGCCAGTGATCCTGGTCATCCGAATATAACAGTTTCAATCCCAGCAGGTAGTAGTGCTCACTGGCCCCGGAAATTGCCGGGAAAGAGATCATTTGTCGGTACTTCGGCGTCACTCTCGGTTGACCGGTAATATCAAACGCCTCTGAATTCGTCCCGATGTTTCCGTCAAATCCGTTCAGAAACAATCTTTCAGCCAGGGGATCCAGCGCCCAACGCTGCATCTTAAACTGGCCATCATCCTTATAAAGCAGGGTTGCTTCCAATGCCGGGGTTTTCTGCGCGTCCGCCGTCACGGCCGGATTGCCCCAAATTACCTCCAGGCTGTCGGCATTGTAATTACTTGAACTGGTGTCATCCATTTCTCCGGCTTGGTTGTGACCCACCAGCCATATGTACTGGGTGTCTCCGACTTTAACCTGTTTCGGAAAAATGAATTTCCTGCCCGCTCCGAAAGCGGTTGCCGAAACCCGGTAATTGACATTTCCGACACTACTGCCCGCCTCCGAGCCGATAGACAAGCCCTTGGCAACCTGCTCCTCTATGCCCGCTTCAGCGGCGGAAAAGGCACGGGCGGATTCCTCATCCTGCCGGGATATCCGAATATCGGTCACCGAACGGGAAACCACCGCCAAGCCTACCGTCAGCGCCACCGCCATCACCAATACAATGATAAGGACCGCTTGTCCCGAATTTTGCCGCCACTGCTTCATTGCCTTCATCGTAACAGATATTTTTTGCTCAAGTCAAGCTTAAATATTTCGCAGGGAAACGCTTTGCCGGAAGGTGATGCTTGCCTGTTCCTCAAGCCTTGCCATACTGTCTGCCTGTTTCAGCTCAAACAAAATCGTAACCAAGGCAGGCGAATAGTCGGTTCCGTCTACGCAGGTAAAACTTCCCGCCGTCAACTTCACCTGATTGCTGGTTAAAGAGTTAGTCTGCATCGCCCCGCCGGTGCCGATCGCCCCGCTTGATGCAATCACGCCCGTATTTAAATCCAAAGTGAAAATCGCATCAGGCCCGCTGAAATTATCAACCGTCAGCACCGGATCGCTCTCGGCGTCAAGAGAGCAGGTTGCGCCACGCGAATTTCTTATAGCCCGCTCCATCATTTGGATAATATAATCACCCTCCTGCTTCACTTGCAGTTGAACTTTGTTTTTGGCGGCATTTTTCAAAACCCGCGCCATTAAGCTCACTCCCATCGTCGCCACTATCGCCAGCAGGGAAACCGAAAGCAACATTTCAATAAGGGTAAAGCCCGACTGTTTAAATCCGATTTCTCTTTTTATTATCATCTCGGCGCAAAACGGTCGGTAATCTCTATTTCGTGATCGCCTTCGTCATCCGTCCACTCCACTACGATTCTGATTTGCTTAATATTAACCGTCGCTCCCGCCGGTGTCGGCACCACCGCAACATCAGTGCAAATCCACGAGTCCAGCCGCAGCGGTACCGGAGGTGCACTCACCCCCATTACGGCATAATTGCCGCAATCGTTCCTAAAATTGGTCCAATTTTGCGTCCGGTGGTAATTCCTGGCCTTTTCCATCGACTCCTGGGCATACTTGGTCGCCCCCTGCTGTCTTTTGGCATAATCGGTTGAGCTGATCGCTACCATTGTTGCCACCGCCAGCGCCACCACTACCAAAACCACCGCCGTTAAAGCCACCAGCACTTCCACCAGGGACTGACCGCTCTGACACGAACGCCGCTTTTCACAAATTATTTTCATGCATTTCATCTAGTTAAGCGTAATTTGACCCTGCCGAGTGACTGTAATTGATCTTGCCAGGCCGAATCCGGCCAAAGTCACCGTCCGGCTGGCGTCGCTAGCCGCCATTTCCACCCCCTGGGTCCCGACCCGAAAGTAAATTTCCGGCCCGGCTGAAATCGACACCGAATTTGGCAGGCTGATCGTTTTTACCGCCGTGCTCGCCAGATTGCTGCAAACCGCTTCGATCCGGTACTGATCGGGAGTCGGTGCGGCATCAAAAACAATTCGATATCCGTTAAGTTGCAGTGGCCCAACGCAGAACCCGGCCGGTTTTTCCCCGGAAATCGCCTTATTTTGTGCCATACGCATATCGTTGCGCAAAGTTTCCACCGCCTGGCTCAATGTCTGTCTTCGGTTGAAAGTGTTGTAGGCGGCTACCCCGGCACTGATCATTATCGCCATCACCGCCATAGTGATGATCATCTCAATCAGGGTAAAGCCTAATTTTGCCGAAGTTGTACTTTCTTGAATTTCAGGGCAGTTTTCACTCACGGTTGCGCTACTGAATAATTGCAGGCAGACCCACAGTTAGAGTTCCCGGCACCGCAGGCAAAACCTCCGGCCCCCTCCAGCGCCGCATAAAGGCAATAACTGTTTGCCATCGTCCCGGACAATACCGGCGCGTAGTAATATCGTCGCGTCGTCAACGGATCTGCCGGGATCGTCATATAGGTAACCGACCCGCTGCTACAACCGCATCCGCTCGAGGTAATTGTGCCGCCTGAAGATATCGCACTGACTGGGTAAGACCCGCAATCAGCCCGGCACATTTCCAATGCGGACTGAATTTGCGAAAGATCGGTTTTTCTGCGTCCGTCCCGAGCCGATTTGCGACTTGATTCATAAGACACTAAAGCCAAACTCATCAAAATTGCAATGATCGAAATCGTCACCAGCAATTCTATCAGAGTAAATCCTTTACTCACTACTTTTGTACTCATTTTAATTTGTTACGGTACAGCTATTACTTGGTTGAGTAGTCACCATACCAACCCGTCCGTCAGAACAGATTTCCCACCATCCTTCATACTCCAGCTTGCCCCAAAGTAAATACTGGCTCCCGTCAGAAGAGTAATAATTATACCCAAACCCGGCTGTCGAGCTGGGGTCGGTTGGACAGCTGGCAATATAATTGGTGCTTAAAGGCTTCCCGGCACCGCAGATGTTACCCACCGAGCCGACTGTCGCTTGGACAGGGTAAACACCGCTGGTTGCCGACGCATAATTTTCCAAGGCTATTCGGTACTGATGCAAATCACTCCTGCGGCGTGTATCTTTCGCTTTCCGGGTGGAAGCGTTGAAATTAAAGCCCATTCCCACCACCGCCAAAATACCGATAATGGCAATCACAATCAAAAGTTCAATCAGGGTAAAACCGCGCCTGTTTGCCATATAATCTTGTCTCCACAAAGTAAAAAAATAAGCGTTGCCCAGGCTAAAAACGGCCCGAAAGCAACCCTGCTTTTCAATTTTTTTCTTCCAATCAAAATCAGTATGACACCCGCCACAGCCCCTGTCAAGAAAGCCGCTTCCAAAGCCCAAGCCACTTTGGGCCAGCCTAAAACCAGCCCCATCAAGCCAGCCAGTTTAACATCGCCCCAGCCCATTCCTTTTCCTTTTGTCAGCCAAACCACACCCGCCAGCGCCCCTGCCGCCCCTAATCCCGCTAGAAAATTCGGCACCAAAAGAGTAGGGGATTGGCTGATAATAAAAAATAAGGCAACAATCACTCCAAACAAGACCACTTCATCCGGAATAATGTAATAACGCCAGTCGGAAACAAAAATCGCCACCAAGCAATAAGCAATCAGTAAGTCAAAAATTAATTTGGTACTTGGTCCTTGGTACTTGAAATTTTGTGAATATATAACCAAAACTGTTAATATGCCCGTTAAAAGTTCCACCAAGGGATATTGTAGGCAGATAGGGGAGTGGCAATAACGGCAGCGGCCTTTCAGAAGCAAAAACGACAGCAACGGTATATTGTCATACCAGGCCAGCTGGTGACGACAGGTCGGACATAATGATCGCCCCCGCAGGGGCGATTCATTATTATTCAAACGATAGACAACCACATTCAAAAAACTTCCTATCACCATCCCTAAAACCATGCTCATTCCCGTCACTTCATACCCCATTCTTACGGTAAACAGATATAGCAGCCTGTCGGGTTATCTGTCCCGGTACAGGTAGCCGCCGGGCAAATAGTCCCGTATGCCGGCGGGTTTAAACCGAATTGGCCGTTATCAGCTGTTCCACATCTCGTTTTTGCCTCTAGCTGAAACGCTCTGGATGAAGGCACAAAACAAGCATGAGTCGGCCCGGAAGTAGCAGCGGTAAATTGAACCATCACACTCCTTCCACTCATCCGGTCTTCAAAAGTTGAAGTAACCTCCTGCGAATTAAGCAGCTTTGTCAACATTAAGGTGGTTCCGTCAGTAACGCTTCCCACGGCAATCCAGGCAACACCAGTTGTCTGCCCCTGGGCAGTCTGCCAGGGATAAAACAACTGCGAGGCGTAAAAACGGTCAATCGCGTTTAAAAGCTCGCCTGTATCGGACCGGACTCCCGTGTCATTCCCTTTGTTAATCTGCTCAATCGGGTTTATCGCCGCCAGCACCGCTACCGCCAAAATACCGATAATGGCGATAACCACCAGCAGCTCTATCATCGTAAAACCTTGTTGTAGTTTTTTCATTCTTCACCCCCTCTCAAAATTGGCTCGTCAAATTGTAAATCGGCATGATAATTGCCACTACCAAAAAGCCAACTCCCACGCCTAATACAATCATGATAAGAGGCTCCAGAGAGGTTGTCAAGTTCTTGACTGCCTGCTCTGCCTCCTGGCCGAAATAATTGGCCACCTTATCCAAAATCTCGTCCGTCTTGCCCGTTTCCTCTCCAACGGATATCATCTGCGGCAATATTGTCGGGAAAGCCCCCGTCTCCGCCAGCGCCGCCGCCAGGGGATAACCCCGCTGCACCGACTGGCTCGCCTTATCAACCGCCTCCTCAAATACCGGACTGCCGATAGAGTCACGCACAATCTGAAGTGCGTCAATGACCAGCACTCCCGATCCGACCAGCAGCCCCAATGTCCTGGCAAAATCGGTCATCATCGCCTTCAGCCGCAGTTTCCCGATCACCGGCAAACCGAAAACAAACCGGTCAAACTTTATCCGCACCGACCGCTGTTTCATCAATTTGGGCCAACCCAGCACTCCCGCCGCCGCTAAAACCACCCCCACCGGCCAGAAATTAACCATAAAACCGGACATGGCCATCAGAATCTTCGTCGGCAGAGGCAGTTCGGCGCTGAATTCCTCATACATCGTCATCATTTTCGGAATCACCAGCACCATCATCACCACCGCCACCATCAGCATACCGGCAACTACTACCGCCGGATAAATTAACGCTCCCTTAACTTTGGCGGTAAACTCTTTTTGTTTCTCCATATTTTCCGCCAGTCTGTTCAGAACCTTATCCAAAACGCCCGCTTCTTCGCCTGCCCGCACCAGCGCCACGTAAACCTGGTTAAACACCTTTTCGTGCGCTGAAAGTGCCTTGCTTAAACTGAGGCCGCTTTCCACTCCGTTGATAACCTCCGCCACCACCCGGCCCATCGCCGGTCCGGACTGCTCCTCCAAAAGTCGCAAGGCATCCGTCAGCGCCAGCCCGGAATTCACCATCGTCGCCAACTGCCTGGTAAAATTGACCTTCTCGGCAGCGGAAATCCGTCCCGTAAAACGCGAGCTTATCGGGGTAAAGATGTTTTCTCCTTTAGGCTTGAGCGAAGTAATAATCAAGCCCCTTTCCACTAAAATTTTCGCCGCCAGTTTCTCCTCCCTGGCCTCAACCAATCCGCTGTACGGCCTTCCCTGTCTGTTTTTGGCTTTATACTCGAACTTTTTCATCTCCCCACCATTTTAGCTAAATCTTCCGGCCGAAAGGCAAACTCCCTGGCGGTATCCAGAGACACCCGCCCGTTTTTCACCAACCGGGCCAAATCCGTCTCCAGCGTCCTCATCCCGATCGCGGAAGAAGTCAGCACCATGTTGTCAATCAGATGCGTCTTGCCCTCACGCACCGCCGTTTTCACTGCCGGCGTGGCCAGCAATATCTCGCAGGCGGGGACTCGACTGCCGTCAATTGTCGGCAGCAGTCTTTGTGACAACACCATCTCCAAAGTGAACGAAAGCTGCATCCGCACCTGCATCTGCTGGTTTTCCGGAAAAACATCCACAATCCTGTCTATTGATTGAGCCGCCGAATTGGTGTGTAAGGTCGCAAAAACCAAGTGCCCCGTTTCTGCCACCGTCAGTGCCGCCGCAATCGTCTCATAGTCACGCATCTCACCCACCATCAGCACGTCCGGATCTTCCCGCAAACAGGACCGCAGCGCTATCTCCCACGAATGGGTGTCCGTTTTCATTTCCCGCTGGGAAATTATCGACTTTTGCTGGTTAATTACATACTCGATCGGATCCTCAATGGTGATGATATGCGCCTCGCGGTTGTGGTTTATTTCATCCACCATCGCCGCCAAAGTGGTCGATTTGCCGTGACCGGTCGGACCGGTAACCAAAACAAATCCCTGCCGCAGTGTCGTTATCTGGTGACATACATCCGGCAAACCCAACTCGTCAACAGTTGGCACCTTGTTATTAATTAATCGCAGTGCCGCCGCCAGCGTCCCTTTCTGGTAATAAGCATTCACTCTGAAACGGCCGCTGCGCAGCACCGACAGGGGATCGGCCTCACCGACGACAAAAGAAAAATCGATCTCCTTGTTTACCAGCAGAATTTCTTTTTGCTCCTCCGTCAGCAATGAATAGACCAAAGCCTGGGACGCCTGGGGTGTCACCACCTCCTGTCCGCTGACAGGGGATAGCAAGCCGTTAACGCGTATCATCGGCGGCTTGCCCACAATCAAATGCAAGTCGGACGCCTTACGCCGAATCGTGTACTCAATTAAAGACCTGATGTCCATCATTATTATTCCTGAGCCACCCGCAGCACTTCCTCGATGCTGGTGACGCCCTCCAAAGCTTTCAAATAACCATCCTGCTTCATCCTGATCATTCCTTCCGCCACCGCCTGGGTTTCTATCTCCCTCCCGGAAGCTCGTTCCAATATTAATCTAGCAACTTTTTCACTTATTGGCAAAACTTCATATATGCCGATTCTGCCCAGGTAGCCGGTATTGTTGCAGGCAGCGCACTTTTTGCCGATAACCAGTTTCATCTGCTTTTGTACCGGGTAAAGTTTTCCCAGTACGCTTTTTATATCCGCCTCAACTTCGGCGGGTGGACTATATTCTTCCTTGCATTCCGGACAGATCCGTCGGCAAACCCTCTGCCCTAAAATGCAGGTCATCGAAGAGGCCAGCAAAAACGGCTCCGCCCCCAAATCAAGCAGCCTCGGCAGAGCGCCGGAGGCATCATTGGTGTGCAGGGTCGAAAAAACCAAATGGCCGGTCAACGATGCCTGAATCGCCAGTTCCGTCGTTTCCGTGTCCCTGATTTCGCCAACCATAATAATGTTCGGGTCCTGGCGCAAAAAACTGCGCAGACCGGAGGCAAAGGTTAACCCCGCCGCCGGATTAACCTGCACCTGATTAACCCCCGTCATTTGGTACTCAACCGGATCTTCCAAGGTAACCACGTTCACCTTCGGCGTGCTGATGCGCGTCAGCACCGAGTAGAGTGTCGTCGTTTTACCCGAACCGGTCGGTCCGCAGACAATGATAATGCCGTGCGGACGCATAATTGCGTCTTCCAAATTTTTAAGCGCTCGGCCGCGCAATCCCAAATCAGGCAGGTCAGGCACACCTCCGCTTTTTTTGAGCAGCCGCATTACCATCTTCTCTCCAAAAACCGTCGGCAAAGAAGATACCCGCAGATCAACCTCAAGGTCGCCCGCAGAAAAATTAAACCGGCCGTCCTGGGGCACCCGTTTTTCGTCAATTCGCATACCGCTTAAAATCTTTACCCGCGACACCACCGACTCATGCACCTTTTTGGGCAATATTAGTTTTTCATGAAGAATTCCGTCAATGCGGTAACGTACCCTGGTTTTGTCCTCCAGCGGTTCAATATGAATGTCCGAAGCCCGGGCCTTCATGGCAAATTCCAAAACAGTCGAAACAATTTTGGCAATCGGAGCCTCCCTGACCACCCGTCCCAGCTGGCCGATATCCACCGGCCCTTTCTCGGCCGCTTCCGGAGCCGATTCACCTAAAGCCGCCTTCACTTCTGTCGTCAAACTCTGCGAATAAAGTCTGGCAATGGCGTCCTCAATATCTCCCTCAGAAGCAATATATGGCTTTACTGTCGTCCCGGACTTTTTTTCCACAAACTCAAGCGCCTCCAAATCGAGCGGATTGGCCATCGCCAAAGACAACTCATTTGCCTCCTTACTGAAACCGAAAGGCACCACCTGGTACCGCTGTGCCACCGCCTGCGGCACCAGCGCCAAAGCCATCGGCACTACCGCCACTTCACCCAACTCCACCAAAGGCACTTCGTAAAGCACCGCCCTTGCCTTGGTCAGATCTTTATCGGGAATTAATTTTTTTTGCCGAATTACTTCCTCTGGAGAAACACCGGTATTGGCCGACTCCAGCTTAATTTCTTCCACCTGAGACGGAGTCAGACTTTTTGACTCAACAAGAATATCCAGAATTGTTTGGGCAGTTTTCATCATTTGGCAGCAATACTAAACTAATTATCGAGCCAGCGTGGTAAAATGTCAACCAATGCTGCGTGTAACCCTTATTGTCGGCGCTGACCCGGAAAACAGGCAGGCAAAAGCCGAACAGCTCTTCTCCCGTCTTTTCCCCGACGAACAAGGCCGTCAACCAAAAACCGATTTTAATGTTTACCAGGATCCTTTGTCCCTTAAAATCAGCCATGTTCGCCGCCTCCAGAAAGACCTATCTTTAAAACCATACCAGCACCCGATCCAAATCTTTTATCTCAAAGAAGCGCAAAACCTGACCTTGCCCGCCCAGCACGCCCTCCTTAAAACGCTTGAAGAGCCGCCTCCCACCGCCCATATCATTCTTACCGCCGACCGGAAGGAGTCGCTACTCCCCACCATTATTTCCCGCTGTCAGCTGATAACCCTCCGCTCCGCACCATTGCCGGCCGACCGATCGGATTTGGAATTACTGCAGACAATTATTAAAAGCAGCCCCGGGGAAAGGTTGGCTATCGCCGAAAAATACGGTCGTAAAGATACCGCCATAAATTTCTGCCGGCAACAGCTGCTCGCTTGGCACCGGCTTATCCTGGACAATCCCCGAGACTACCCGACCGACCCTATCCGCTGCCTATACCTTGCCGTCTCCCAACTGGAAGTCAATGTCAATCCCTTGCTGGTGATCGGCAACCTCTTGCTTTCCTACCCCGGATAGTCTAAAATCGAGGCTAGAAACTGCTTTATCTGCCTCTCCGAACAATCCTGATTTGGCTTTTGTAATCTTTTGTGGCAGTATTAAAAGCGTTTTTATTAGCAAATAGAGGGTTCAACTTTTAAAGAATGGCTGATAACTATAACGCCGCCCAAATAAAGGTTTTAGAAGGCTTGGAGCCGGTCAGACGCCGTCCCGGCATGTACATCGGCTCCACCGACAGCAAAGGTCTCCACCACCTAATCACCGAATTGATTGACAACTCAATTGACGAATCGCTTGCCGGATTCGGTCGCCAAATTTGGGTCACCCTCGGTAAAGACGGTTCGGCTACCGTTAAAGACGAAGGCCGCGGTATTCCGGTTGACCGCCACGTCTCCGGCCTCTCGGCCCTGGAAGTCGCCATGACCAAACTCCATGCCGGAGGCAAATTCGAATCCAGTGCTTACAAAGTTTCCGGCGGTCTGCACGGCGTCGGTGCTTCCGTCGTCAACGCTCTTGCTTCCTGGCTTAAAGTGGAAGTCCGCCGCGACGGCAATCTTTACCGCCAGGAATACAAAAGAGGCAAGCCCGTTACGAAAGTCGAACCGGTCGGCAAAGCCAATGACAGCGGCACCAGCACCAGTTTTATTCCCGATAAACAAATTTTCGTCAGCGCCGAATTTAAATTTAAAGTTATCGAGGAGCTGATACGCGAACGGGCGTTTCTGGTACCGAAAATCACTTTTCACTTCAAAGACGAAAGAACCGGCCAGCAGAAACACTTTTACTTTGAAGGAGGAGTGGCTTCCTTTGTCCGCCATTTAAACCGCAACAAAGAAGCTTTGACCGACCCGATCGTCATCTCCGGCCAGGACAACGGCCTTGCCACCGACATTGCCCTTCAATACAACGACAGTTTTGTCGAAAACTCGCTTTCCTTTGTTAATGTCATCAATACCAAAGATGGTGGCACTCATTTGACCGGCTTCAAAATGGCCCTGACAAGAGCCATAAACGACTATACCAAAAAAATCGGCGCCGCCAAGGAGGGCAACGGTTTTACCGGGGATGACACCGTTCAGGGAATCACCGCCGTAATCACCCTGAAAATTCCCACCGATAAAATTCAATTTGAATCGCAAACCAAAACCAGGCTCAACAACCCCGAGGTTCAGGGTTTTGTCGCCGCCGTTGTTAAAAGGGGACTGGAAGAATATTTTGAGGAGCATCCCGCCGAAGGCCGCCGCATTCTCGAAAAAGTCGGTCTGGCCGCCAGGGCCCGGCTGGCCGCCAAAGCCGCTAAAGAAGCGGTTATCCGCAAGAGCGAATTGGGCGGCGGACTGACCTTGCCGGGCAAATTGGCCGACTGCCAGGAAAGAGATCCGGCCGCCTCCGAACTTTACATTGTTGAAGGTGATTCGGCGGGCGGCTCCGCCAAACAGGGACGGGACAGGCGCACCCAGGCAATCCTGCCCTTAGGCGGCAAAATCCTCAACACCGAACGGGCCCAGCTTGACAAGATTATCAAATTCGAAGAGCTGAAAGATCTCATCGTTGCCCTCGGCATGGGGATAGGGGATACCCTCAACCCCAGCAAACTGCGTTACCACCGCATCATCATCATGTGCGACGCTGATGTGGACGGTTCCCACATTGCCACTCTGCTGATGACTTTTTTTTACCGCCATCTAAAAAGTGTCGTTGACGGGGGATACCTCTACCTGGCCATGCCCCCCCTTTACAAAATTCAAAAAGGCAAAGAAATCACCTACGCTTACAACGATGAAGAAAAAGATCAACTCCTTAAAAAAATCGGCAATGTTAAAAACATTAACATCCAGCGCTACAAGGGTTTGGGTGAAATGAATCCCACCCAATTGTGGGAAACCACCATGAATCCGCAAAACCGCATTTTAAAACAGATTACCGTAGAAGATGCCCAGGTAGCCGATGAAACTTTTGATATGCTCATGGGCAAGGAAGTCGACCCGCGCAAGCGCTACATCCAAAGCCACGCTAAATACGCTAATCTGGACCTATGATCGGAAAAATTCAACCAACCGAAATCTCCGCCGAAGTCAAGAAATCCTATCTTGACTACGCCATGAGTGTCATCGTTTCCCGGGCACTGCCCGACGTTCGCGACGGGCTTAAGCCGGTCCATCGCCGCGTTCTTTTTGCCATGATGCAAATGGGCTTATCCCACTCAAGCCGCTACTCAAAATCGGCCAAGATCGTCGGTGAAGTTCTGGGTAAGTACCACCCTCATGGTGACTCTCCTGTCTACGACGCCCTGGTTCGCCTGGCCCAAGACTTCTCGATGCGCTACCGACTTGTTGACGGCCAGGGTAATTTCGGTTCCGTTGACGGCGACATGGCCGCCGCCATGCGTTATACCGAAGCACGCTTGAGTAAAATCAGCCAGGAACTGCTCACCGACCTGGATAAAAACACGGTTGATTTTATTGACAACTTCGACGCCACCCTGAAAGAACCGATCTGGCTGCCGGCAAAAATTCCCAACCTGCTTCTTATGGGTGCTGAAGGTATCGCCGTCGGCATGGCCACTAAAATTCCACCCCACAATCTCAATGAGATTGCCGATGCACTTATCTATACGCTTAAAAAAGGCAGGGC
>Ga0265297_10008488_pt1 | contig 13673 bp, 21 predicted proteins | sample Munlanlwell13791_FD_192502 | JGI IMG/M metagenome (GOLD analysis project Ga0265297, IMG submission 192502) | Leachate microbial communities from a municipal landfill in Southern Ontario, Canada - Leachate well 137-91 | ecosystem: Engineered > Solid waste > Landfill > Unclassified | place... | reverse complement strand
AAAGATTTACGACCATTATTTACAAGAATATGGATACCGCATTATTGAAGCCCATGATGGCAGCGCTGGTTTAGATATATTAAGGAAAAACAATGAAATCGCCTTGGTAATCCTTGACCTTGCTATGCCGGAAAAAAGCGGATTTAAAATTTACGAAATGATTAAGAAAGAATTTCCGGATATAAAGATATTAATCGCCAGTGTTTTTCCTAAAAATGATCAAAAGTTCTTTCTCCCCGATGCCGATGAGTATTATGATAAGTCAGAAGATCCGGCATCCTTAATTAAAAAAATTGAGAAACTTATAGATTTGAACTCTTCTTTATAAGTAACGCAAGGGTTTAACGGATATTACCACGGAGAGGTTAATTATGTGCACTTATTTTATTTTTTCAAAAATTCAAAGTTTATGCGCCTGCCACCCCGAAGGAATATTTTGTCCAAGCATCCAAGAGAGAGAAAATTTTTGTTTTAATAAGTTTGCAGATTGCCCGTATTTTACAGCAGGAAAACGTAATAACGCTCAACTAAATCAAAGGGGAGGTGAATATGTCGGAGAAGAACTTAACTCTCAAGCAACTTAAGGAAGCGCTTGAAGAGGCTAGCATTGCCGTAGGAGATATTATTACAGTAATAGCCGAAGCAAGTACAGCCGAAGGTTCACAAGCACCGGAGGCAAGCGGAGACTCCGGAGCCGCTTAAATAGGTCCAGGGTTGGCATTCGCCAACCCTGGATTCTTATATGGAAACTAATAATATGTGCCCGTATCTGATTGAACTAAAGACGCAGATATGCTGTAGCTGTCATCCTGAAGGCTGCTTTTGTCCCAGCGCAGAGCTAATAAAGAAATGTTGCTATGGGGATTTTGAGAATTGTTCTTATTTTAAAGCAAAAGCATCTCTTAAAGAACCCTATCGCGATGCAAACGGCGACTCTTTAAATTCCCTTGAAGATAATAATAAAAAACCGAAGGATAATTTTTAATATGCAGCTTTATATAACGCAAAATATTTTTACACAAATTCTGATTCCTATATTAATTTTTCTTGCCCGCACAGCGGACGTAAGCATGGCGGCAATGAGAATTATTTTTGTGACCCGCGGCATAAGAGCGCTTGCCGCAATTATTGGATTTTTCGAAATATTAGTTTGGCTTATAGGTGTTACTCAAATAATGCAAAATTTAAATAATCCTATAAATTATATTGCTTTTGCCGCTGGTTTTAGTATGGGAACTTTTGTCGGTATCACCATAGAGAAGAGAATCGCTATAGGCAATTTAGCCATTCAATTTATAACGGAAAGAGACACAGTTAGATTGTTGCAAGATTTCCGTGCCAATGGATATAGTGCAACAACTATTGACGCACAAGGGGCATCTGGCCCCGTTAAGATTATTTTTCTAATTGTAAAGCGTAAATTATTGGATAGAGCCTTAGGCATAATAAAGAAATTTGATTCAGATGCGTTTTATGCAATCGGAGACGTAAGGGCGGTAGCGCGTTTAAATCAGGGTATATAGAGTAGATAAATATGTGTCCTTATTTTATTACTACAAAGTCAAGCAGTTTTTGTAGTTATTTTAAAGATGGATTATTCCGTCCAGACAGTAAACGTAGAGAAAAATACTGTTTAGCAAAATTTACAAACTGTCTATTTTTTCAAACAGGGTTGGATTACGTAAAGATTGATTTCTTAAAGAATGAAAAAACAAAATCAGATTGTAGAATGTAATTTTTACTTATGGAAGGTATTGCCATGAATAAAAAAATTTATATTACGGCCGATAATTTTCGAAAACTCCAAGAAACTATAGACAATTTACGCCTATTAGCAGATGTTTTGGAAAAAGAATCGCTGGATAAATTAGAGGCAGAGTTAAGACGGGCGACTATCGTCGACCAAGATAAAACACCCGGTAATGTAGTTACAATGAATTCCACAGTTTGCTTAATGGATATAGAGTCGGGGAAAGAAGAAACTTATAAGCTGGTTTATCCAAGTGATGCTGATATCGAAGAAAATAAAATTTCAGTTTTAGCGCCTATAGGAACAGCGATAATCGGTTATAAATCCGGAGATGTTGTCGAGTGGAGAGTCCCGGCGGGAGCGAGGAAAATTCTGATCAAAGAAATTATTCACCAGCCAGAGAACGGTAATTCTTCCAGTTTTTAAGTATAAAACCAGAGTAATATGAAAAATAATACAATAGTTGAATTAGAAAATTTATTAAAACAGAAAAAATTCGCGGAGTTAAAAAAAATACTTCAACAGGGCAGTCAATATATTCCTGATCTTATGTCCCGCATTTCCGACCTGCCGCTAAAACTGATGGTGTTTCGTATGGTGCCGAAAGAAATAGCCGCGGAAATTTTTATAAAATTCTCTGCTAAAGAACAAATAAAAATGCTTGATGACATGACTTCCGGCGAAGCACAAGCGATTTTAAACGAAATGCCAGTCGACGAGAGAACTGCCCTTTTTGAGGAAATGCCGGCTGAAATTGTTAAAAAACTTATGCTTTTTTTATATTATGACCAAAGAGATATAACGCGCAAAATTCTTAATTATCCAGAAGATTCTGTTGGTAGGTTAATGACCCCAAGTTTTATCCAACTTTATGAAGATATGATCGCAACTACAGCCATAGAACATATAAGAAAATTTGGCTTGAAAAAAGAGACAATTTACTACTGCTATGTTTTAGATTTCGAAGGAAAGCTAAAAGGAATAGTTTCCCTCAAGAACATAATTTTAGCCCATCCGGAAACTTTGATAAGAGATATTATGTTTCAAAATGCAATAAGCGTTAACGTATATGAAGACAAAGAAAAAGTAACGCATATTTTTAAAGAGCATGATTTGCTCGCTATCCCGGTAGTTAATAATGATAATAAATTGTTGGGCATAGTCACCTTTGACGATTTAGCCGATGTTATGGATGACGAAGCCACTGAGGATTTTCAAAAAATTGCCGCAGTTCTGCCGATGGAGAAGTCATACCTTGAAACTAGCCTATTTAGTATATTTTACAAGAGAAGTTTTTGGCTTATTGTTTTGATAATTTTAGGTTCCTTATCAGGATTTGTTATTCAGGCCTTTCAGCCGGCAATACAAAAATGGATTGCGTTAAGTTTCTTCCTGCCCATGCTTGTTGCTACAGCCGGTAACGCAGGTACCCAGTCAGCCACAATAGTTATCAGGGGGTTAGCGACGGAAGAAATAAAAATACGCGATTTTCTAAAAGTAATCACAAGAGAATCAATACTAGGCATTTTGCTCGGCGGCATTCTGGCCTTAACTTGTATATTCAGGGTATTTTTTCAGGAATATAATTGGGCTTTAAGCTTGTCTGTGGGAATATCTATGGGGCTAACCGTCATAATTTCCGCAGTAACAGGCGCCAGCCTCCCCATTTTGTTAAATAAGATTAAAATGGATCCCGCCCTGATGAGCGGGCCGTTACTTACGACGATAATTGATATCGTAGGCATAGTTATTTATTTTAATATGGCCGGTTTTATTTTGACGCAATTTTTTTAAAACATAATCAGAAAAGAATAATAAAAAATGATGGTTTTTACGAATAAAGTATTAATTATTGGTTATGGCGCGGTAGCCAGAAGCACGCTGCCAATTCTTTTAAAGCACATTAAAATCCCGTATCGGAATATTACTATAATCGATTTTCTTGACAAGAAAATCGAGTTAAAAACTTGGATGCAGAAAGGCGTGCATTTTTATCAGGAAAAAATTACCCCTCAGAATATCACCAAAGTACTTTCTAAGTATACGGATGCGGGGAGCCTTATTGTTGACCTTGCATGGAATATTGATTGCATTGATATTCTGCAATGGGCGCACAATAACAAAGTTTTATACGTGAATGCTTCTATAGAGGAATGGGACCCTTATTCCGATATCCATACAAAAACATCTTTAGAGAAATCTTTATACCATCGTTACGTAATGCTAAGTGAGATTTCAAAAGAATGGAATTCAACAACGGCTGTGGTTGATCACGGCGCCAATCCCGGGCTTATCTCGCATTTTGTAAAACAAGGAATAGTTGATATAGCCGACAGAATTATTCGGCAGAAAAAGGTTAGCAAAAGAAAGGCAAAAGTATTAGAGCGTTTGATTAAAAATGAAGAGTTTGCCCGCCTGGCAATGGCAATAGGAATTAAAGTAATCCATAGCAGCGAGCGCGATACCCAGCTTTCCAGCAGAGCCAAAGGTTTCGATGAGTTTGTGAATGTTTGGAGTGTGGAGGGTATAGTAGAAGAATCTATCGCTCCTGTAGAAATCGGCTGGGGGACGCATGAAAAAGAGTTTCCTAAATTCACAATAAACCCTGATTACGGGCCGAAGACTCAAATTATTATGCCGCAGATGGGGATAAACACTTTAGCGCGTTCCTGGGCCCCTAATCAAGAATTTGTAGGAATGATTATAACGCATGGAGAAGCGTATGGCGTTTCAAAAATGCTGACATTGCGTAAGCGCAACAAAGTAATCTATCGGCCAACCGTCCATTATGTCTATTTGCCGGCAAATGAAACCATGTCTTCATTGCATGATTTACGCTGCCGTGGTTACGAATTGCCAATGAAGAAAAGAATAATGAACGATGAAATTACTATTGGAGCCGATACCTTAGGCGCCCTTATTATGGGGCACGTTTATAATTCATGGTGGACAGGAAGCATTTTAAATATTGAAGAAGCGCGTAAACTTGTTCCACATCAGAACGCTACTACCATTCAGGTTGCTATCGGCGTTGTCTCTGCAATTAAATGGATGATTAATAACCCAAACAAAGGTTTGTGTTTCCCGGAAAATCTCCCCTATAGAGATATTCTTTCTATGGCAAAACCATACTTAGGAAAATTCGTATCACAGCCAATTAACTGGACGCCATTGGCTAATTACCAGGTTTTTTTTAAAGATAATCCCGAAGCGCGTCTTAACGAAAAGGATATGTGGCAATTTAAAAATTTTCTTTTTAGGCCTTAAATATCAAGGAGGTTAGAATCATGAAAGCCATAGAACAATTAAAAGAAGAGCACGAGAATATTAAGCTTATGCTGAATATTTTAAATAAGATTTATGATAAACTTCAATACAGGAGAGAGCTAAATCAGGAGCATTTTAGCAAAATACTTGAATTTTTAGAAGTTTTTGTAGAAAAATGTCATCACGGCAAAGAAGAAAATTTTCTTCTGCCTGTAATGCTGGAAATAGGGGTTCCTCAAGATAAAGGCCCCATTGCATTTATACTTATGGAACACAAGGGCCTACGCAGGTACTTTAAAGATTTCAGTGTAGCATTCACCAGATTGCAAAATGGCGATAGCAAGGCTTCAGGGCAAATTGCAGAGAATTTAAAAAAATACATTATGCTCCTTAGCCAGCATATTGAGAAAGAAAATAATATCTTTTTCCCCCTGGTTGATAAATTGTTAACTGAATCAAAACAAAATAATTTAGCAGAAGATTTTGAAATATTTGAAATGGAATATATTAGCGCTGAGAAGCACAAAGAGCTTTGTACATTGTCGCATCATTTAAATGAAATATATATTTAGGATAGAAAGGAAGAAACAATCTATAATAATTTATCGGAAAGGTTTCAATGAATTTTTGCAAAGCAGAGGATAGTTATTCTTATAAAAGTTTCGAGACGGTCCTAATAAAACTTTTTCTCCTTTTTGAGTCAGCCAGCATCAATTTTATAATATTCCGATACAGCGTTTTGCCTTTCTGTTTCTCTCGTTTCTTTAATCCCTCAAGATAAACCTTTCTTTGCTTATTCGTCCAACCATCAATTATTACTGCTGCCATAAGCAATTCTTGCCAGATATTTTTCATAAAATTACTTTCCTCACTAAAATATTCCCTTAGTATTTTTGCCAAGCGATAAATTGTTTATCCCAAAGGATTTCTTTAGTAATATGCCTTATCTTTCGCTCACTAAGGCGATAAATTTTAATTTCTTCGGAGAAAATAATTTCTTCCTGAATCTTAGGCGCTAAAAGTAATAAAGCCATAATTTGCAGTAGCCGTCCATAGGTTATTCCCAGCCAACCCGCAATCTGTTTTAGATCAATACCTTTGTCTTGCTCCACAAGCTCTTTTAATTGGTATGCCAAAATCAAATCCTGCCTGATTCTCGGTTCTTTAGTAACCTTAGCCATAAAATAGCGCTGGGATCTGTGATTTATATGTTTTAGATTAACTTCAAATTCAAATTTCATTTTGATATTTATTTTTGTCTCTTAGGATGAAGCAATAAATTTAAAAATTTAACTCCTTTTTCATTTAAAATAATAGCCAGTTTGTCATTTCTTGCGTCATAATCAACCTGCCTAAGTATAAGCCTAAAGATTCTATATTTTTGCTGTGGGAAAAGCGTATCCCAGATAGGCGAGTTAACTAAAAGAGCGTCTTTTAATTCTTGCTGCGTGAGCAATTTTTCTTCAAGCTGTAATTTCTTTATTCGAGCCTCGCTTAAAAGCTTTTCTTTATCTTGGAGTCTCTCTTTGAGGCATTTTAAATCACTTTCCGAAGTTTTATTAGAGCCAGTTTTAAGCTTTAAGGATTCTTTTGCTTCCTTTATTTTGTCTACAAGCTCGTTTATTTGGCCATTTATTTCGCCCTGTTGCGCCACAAGCGATTTTATCTCCTCAGTAAGCTGTCTATTCAAGCTTTCGACAGTTTCTTTTTGTTTTGCAGAATCGTTGGCTATTTTCTTTAGGCAATCAACCACCGCATCCTCGATGGCTGGAGCGCTTACTGAGCGCGTAGGGCAGCTTTCATAGCCGTGCTTTTGGGCGTGTGTGCAGACATAATAGCGGTATTTAACATTTCCCTTTGAGGTATATGTATGTGCCATTACTGTATCGCATGCTTTACAGCGCAGGATATTATTTAGAAGGCCAGTGACTTTCTCATTCTTTGAGGGTTTGCGCTCAATTCTGTTTTCAGCTAATATACTTTGAGCTTTATTAAAGGTGCTCTCATCAATAATTGCTTTGTGTAAACCGTCATACAATTCGCCTTTATAACTAACCTTGCCAGTATAAAGCACATTTTTGATAATAAAGCGCACCTGGGTATTCTTAAACGGTATGCCGCCAAAAGTCTTGCCAGTTTTGGTAATATACTTTTTAGTCAATATTCCTCTTTGGTTTAATATTTTGGCAACAGTTAGAAGCGATTTCTCTTTGATATAAAGCTCAAAGATTTCTCGGACTAATTTGGCTTCCTTTGGATTAACTATTAAACTACGGTTATCCCGATTAAGGTCATAGCCCAAAATCGGCCTTCCACCCAGCCATTTGCCTTTCTTTCGCGCTGCTGCCATTTTATCCCGCGTCCTTTCGCTGATAATTTCTCTTTCAAACTGGGCAAAAGAGAGAAGGATGTTCAAGGTTAATCTGCCCATGGAAGTATTGGTATTAAAGGCTTGGGTTACTGAAACAAAAGCAACATTATGTTTTTCAAAAAGCTCAAGCAACTGCACAAAGTCAAGCAAGGAGCGAGATAGTCTATCTACTTTATAGACTACCACACAGTCAATCTGACTGTCTTTTATATCGGCTATGAGTTTCTGCAGGGCAGGCCGGTCAGTGTTTGCGCCGGTAAAACCTCCGTCATCGTAACGAGTGGCTAAAACTTGCCAGCCTTCAGACCTTTGGCTTTTGATAAAGCTTTCCGCAGATTCGCGCTGGGCATCCAAAGAAGTAAAGTCCTGGTCTAAGCCTTCAGAAGTGGATTTTCTAGTGTAAATGGCGCATCGAAGAATAGATTTCTTAAGCTTTTCTTCCATATTTATTCTTATAAGCCAAAGAAGATATAACCGTTCCAGTGGTTTCCGGTTATTTCTTTGGCAATCGCGCTTAATGACTTATAAATCCTGCCTTTATATTCAAATCCTTTATCTAATACCTTAACCTGAATATCATTGCCTTTATAGGTCTTAATAATAGTGCTTCCCGGAATAGGAAGACGGCTATCTTTTAAGGAAGTTTTCTTTTGGAGATTCTCATTTAGTTGTTGTTTTGGCCGGTAAGCTTTATTATTTATCGGGTCATATTGTTGGACTAAACCTTTAAGCTTATCCTTTGTCTTTACAGATAATCCACCGTATTCAAGCTCTTGCAATTTATAGGCAATTTGCTTCCAGAGAAAGATTTTATTCTCTCTGGCAGCTTTCTTGCCAGGGAAGAGCTCCCCGTATTTCCTTGCCAGCTCATCAATCGAAGCATCCCGCAGCGCCATAATTTGAGATAATAGATTTTCTTCCATGTTTAGCTGTGCCTTAAGCAATATTTTACCGTTCTGTGCGTTTCTTTAATTTCTTCAAGAATCGGCTGATCTCTTGGCAACGCTCAACAATCTTTCTGCCTTCTTCCGGCGGTATTGGCTCTTGCGCATCCGTGGCTATATATAAGCCAGCTATTACGCTTATAACATTAAGGTCATTACGTAGATGATGGTCTAACAACTCCCAAACAATTGCTGGAATAGCCAGTTTTTCTTTGGCTATTTTCGCGTAAATTTCTCTTTCATTGTTCAAAAGATTACACATTTCGCACCTCCTTTTGCTTAAAATATCTCTTTATCACCTACACATATAGCCATACATTTCGAGAGATAGCAAGGCAAGTGGAGAGTAATTTTGATTGTTTAAAGCCTTTTGAGGCAGTATAATTAAAAATATGAAAGAACGTTTTGTCAGGCGTGCAATAATTAATTATTTAAGCCGTAAAGGCTGGGATCGTGGCTTACGTGAGAAGGAAACTTCTGAACACGGTGTTGACATCAAAGTTCGGCATAATAAATATGCACGATATTTCTTTGTAGAAACTAAAGGTGAATCATTAAGTAAATCAGCCGTCTCTTGTAGAGAAACATCCTTTATCTGTTCTCTTGGTCAGATTATTACCCGAATGAAAACCGGCAATGCGCGTTATTATTATGGGATAGGACTTCCTGAATCTGTTAGCAAGATAGCAGTAAGAAGAATTCCCTGGCAAATAGCTAAGAAACTTCTGCTTTATGTTTTTTCCGTAAATTCCACCGGTAAAGTAAAACAATACGCTTGGTCGGATTTAAAGAAAATACAATCCAACCATTAAAACAAAAAAACATACCCATGCAAAACCTTTCAAATTCTTTGCATGGGTATATGAAATATTTATTCTTTAGTTTTTTGTTTGTCTTTACCCCTACCCCAGGTGCTCTTCCATCTGGCAACTGCCCCATTTACGATTTCGCTGATACGCTCTTTGCTTGAGCCTGTCTTTAGAATTTCCATAAGCTCCTCTTTGTTGATTACACGAAAATTCTTTATGCCTTTAGCCTTTGCTTGTAGCATAAGCTCTGTGCGCGACGGGGATTTAGCCTGTGCAGCCTTAACCCCTGCTTCTTTCGGTTTCTTCTCTGGCACTTTCAACGATGACTTAGATTTCTTGTCGCCGTAATACTTGTTATATAACCTATCCACAAGCTCTTTGTCTTTCTTTTTTTGCTCTGCGGTCATAGTGTTTTTCACCTCCTTCTTTTTTCATTTCCTCACATATAGCCATACATTTGAGAATATAGCAAGGCGAAGCCCTTTTTAAAAAAGGAAATTGCCGACTGTCTTGCTATTGTGCTTCTTTTATGGCTATATCTACCTGAGGCAGGAGGGTAAAAAGAGAGTGAAACTGAAGATATTTTGGAAAATAAGCCAACAAGGAGGATATAAAAATGCGTAAATCGAGGACGGCGCTAGTAAACAAAGATATCATAAAGCTGGAGCAAATCGTAAAGAAGCTCTACGCAATTTCCAAAAAGTATGACTTTGTAAATACCGCAGATGTTAATATGATTGCTAATGACATCAATGATTATATTATTGAGCCTATGGCTTTAAGCATCGTAGCGGATTCTAATAGCAAACCATTAATCCTGGAAAAAAGAGGATGAAGATTAAACCAACAATATATTCTTTAATAAAGCTCGCTGATAGGCGCGCAGCTAAAAAACAATATGCGCCTGCGATTGCTTCTCACAAGAAGGCAATATTGCTTGAGAAGAAAATATACGGCCCCAGCTATTATTTTATAGCCCAAGACCTGCAGAAGTTAGCTGAAATCTATCTACTCGCAAATAACTTTAAACAAGGCGAGCAATGCTACAAAGAAGCAGTAGTTATTGAACAGAGAGTTTTAGGCAAAGATCATCTTGATCTTGCCCGGCTTTTAGTAGATTTTGCCTCTTTATGCAGTCAAGAGAGAAATCATACTGAGGCAATTAAACAATATCAAAAAGCAGAGAAGATTTATTCCGGTCATTTAGGCAGGGACAACATTGAAGTTAAAAGAATAGAAACCCGCATTAAGAATCTGACTCAAAGATAAAGCTCAGCCTGCCTTGATACCTCTCAATTTATATGGCTATATATGACCTGAGCAAAGAAAGAGGCCCTTTAGAAATCAAGCAGCTTTGAGGGCGTGGTTTTTAAGGTTTTGGCGAGCTTTTCAATGGTCTCAAGCTTTATATTGGGCGGGCGCTTGCCTTCAATGCGCTGGATATATTTGTAATCTATGCCTGAGACTTCTGAGAGTTTTTCTTGGGTAAGACCAAGGTCTTTACGCAATTGCCTTACCTTTTTAGCTAATTTAAGCCTAATCGCAATATCCATAGCACCGTATTATCGTACTGTGTTAGTATTATTGACACCTGACTATCGTAAGGTGTATAATTTAACAAAAAGAGAGGATAAAAATGAAGAAACTGATGATTTCATTATTAATTATTACAGTTCTTTTCGCATCCATATATTTCCCAGCAAGCTGTTTCGCACAAGAGGCATATATTGTTAAACAGGATACCTACGGAGCTTATACTAAAGAGGGAATTAAGAAATTACTTAACGTAATTCTTAGCAAAGACGCCAAAGTGTTGCCCACGTTAGTTGCCGCAGGGCAAATATTTACTGTTAAAAAAGGAGCTAAGGTTTTTATTGAGGAGCAATTGCTTTGGGAAGGAATTGTGAAGGCAAGATTGCAAGGCCAAGCAATGAGCGTTTGGTTGCTAGAGATGGATTTAGCCCCTGAAGAAGATTATCGCAGTAAGAGCGCCCAAAATGAATCTAATAAAAATAAAGATTCTAGCAGCTCAGGTTATCGGATTGAGGGCATCGTTTATGATAAAGTTAAACCCGCGGTTATAATAGGCGGGAAAATTCATTTTGTTAACGATTCAATAGACGGAATAAAAATAATAGCCATAAATCCAGATGAGATAGAAGTACAACAAGAGGAAGGAGCTAAGATACTTAAAATTGGAGATTCTCTTCAAACAGCTCCATAAACTTTTGATTTAGATTTGCTATTTGTTTTCTGTCAAAATCCTTTCTCTGATAAAAGCGTGCTAATGATTTTAATAATGATTTATGCCCATAATTCTTAAAATAAAAAAGTTTATTACTTGTCTGTTACTTCTTTTATTAATTTGCAGTTACAATAACTATTTCTTAATTGAGTTTGCGGATGCACGCGAATCTTACCTTACTCAAGGCGAGATTTACTCATTTTTATTTGCCGTCTTTAATAATAAAAATGATACCCTAAGACGCTGGGATAATGATGCGATAGGAATTAGGATATATCATGCATCGGAAGAAGAAGAGAAATTAGTAGACGCAATTTGTATTTTATTAACTAAAATAACCAGCAAAAATTTTAAACGATATTATAGAGATGATATAATTTTAGAATTTGACCCTTATTTTAATAAACAGATGTACGGTGACACGGCAATTGGGATTAGCAGCGATTATAATTCCAGGGTTTTAAAAATAAACAGGATAGTAATTGATACCAAGAAAACCGCGAAAGAAGATAAAAGCCACGTAATTTTGCATGAGTTTCTGCATGCGATAGGCTATAAGGTTCACTCAATAGACCCAAAAAGCATAATGTATCCGTATATTCTGCCCGGACAAGATTTAACCGAGCAAGACCTAACCATTATTAGGATTTTGTATGACCCAATATTTAACTTTAAAAATGGCATGACCTATAACGAGGTTATTAAAATTCTATACGGAAAAGATGAGATTGGTAAACAAAAAGATACCCCCAAGGAAGACAAAGCTATTTTAGAAAAATATAATAGCAAGAAAATAGATTATAAAGCCAAGAATTACTGCGCAATTGAAGGTATCGTTTTTTATGATAATAAAAATTGCTCGGCAGCCATAGACGGGAATATATACCATATCAATGATTCAGTCTGCGGAGGCAAAATCGCAGCTATTTTTCCAGAAAAGATTAGGATAAAATTTAGGGATAAAGAAAAGGATTTCCAAATAGGAGATAATATAAGCGAACGGCCGTAAGAAGAAGGAATTCCTATATTAACACCGAAATTGTCCCCAAAAGAATAAACCAGCCTTAATTATAAAAACTTTCTAACCCCCCCCCATTCCTAAAATTCAATATTATCAAGGGTTTTTCTTGGAAACGTTTTCTTTTAAGCCCAAAAATCCTCAAAAAAACTCCATAATTCTAAGTCCTTGTAGATCAATCACTTATAGTTATTTGCTTTCAAAAATACCCTTCAAAATCGCCAGAATTCTCAAAAATTTTTATTCATAACTCTATATTGTCCAAATAGTTATGAAAGCCATCTAAAAATTTTTGCCTAATTAACCAGTTTGAGCGGTCAATTCCCCTATAATATAGATATGGACACCAAAAAACTATCAAATTTTTCCCTTAAATTATTAAATTTTTGGGGGGCAACGCCCCTTTTTATTATTAAAGACCCAAATATAATAATTAATAAGGTTTTCGAAACCGAAAACAAGGAGGTTTTAAAATGATTAACACAAATGAGTTAAACGAAGATTCGTGTGCCCATGGAATACCGAGGAGCAAGCCTTGTTTCTTTTGCGCCGAGGCAGGTATCAATTTTCAAAGGGATGCGGAGATTTATGAGGAGATGTATATAAAAACAAGCAATACAGCATTTGAGTTAGCTTTTAAATTGGCTGAAAGGATTGAGATTTGGAAGCAAGCTACAAAAAGCTCGTCTCTAGTCGAGTATTTTAAAGGCATAAGAAAATGCCGCAGAATACGCTGGTCTGATAATTCTCTAAGACAGGCATATACTGTCGCCACCGAATTTCCGGATTTGCTGGACAAGAAAGAAAACTTGCTTTGCTTTTCAATTTACAGAGAAATCGTAAATACTGGAGAAATTACCTTAGAGCAAAAACAGGAAATTCGTAAAATTGCAGAAGAAAAAAAGCTTAGCTTCAAAAAAGTAAGAGAATTGATTAAAACAGAATTTAGAAAAGATGAGGCTGATAAAAACGATGAATCAAAAATCAAAGAAGAAATTATTTTTCATACTGAGGAGGATTTTTTAAGGCAGGTTAAAGAGTTTCTTCAAAGGCAGAAGGGGTTAAAATTAGGTTCTACTATAACTTTAAGACTCAGAAAACAAAAGGAGGAAAGAAATGAGCGCATATCCTAACACAAATAAACAGTTAAAAATTCAATCTATCAATCAACAGGAAATGACATTGGATGACGATTCAAAATGGGAATTCATGGGAGCTGAGCGTCCATCTTTCACGTGGCAGGCAGGCGATGTAGTTGTAGTTAGAAGG
>Ga0265297_10008487_pt1 | contig 13676 bp, 13 predicted proteins | sample Munlanlwell13791_FD_192502 | JGI IMG/M metagenome (GOLD analysis project Ga0265297, IMG submission 192502) | Leachate microbial communities from a municipal landfill in Southern Ontario, Canada - Leachate well 137-91 | ecosystem: Engineered > Solid waste > Landfill > Unclassified | place... | reverse complement strand
AAGCGGATGAAAAGGAACAGGTAAAAGGAGGCGTTATCGGGCAATAAAAAGAGCGAAAAAATCAGGCACAAAAACATTCCCGGCTTTCATTGGCAAAAGCACGGGCTACTGAAGTTTTCAGGTTAACAAGGCCATCGGCGGCAGCGCGTCAAGCCAGCACATGCTGGGCCAAGCGGCGGATTTTGAGGTGAAAGGCGTGAGCATAGACGACGCGTTCAACTGGCTGTGGAAAAAATCCGGCATCCCGTTCGGCCAGCTTATTGACGAGCGGCGCAGCGGCTCACGGTGGATTCACGCCAGCACCGGCGGCAAACGCGAGGTGTTGGCGTTCAAGGACGGCAAATACACGAAGCTGGCGTAATTCAAAAAGGAGGCCGTATGGACTACGAAGCGAAGGCAAAGGAGTTGCTGGGCAGGCTGGGCGAACTGAAGGGCAAAATCAAGGCCGTGAAAAGCCTCAAGGATGCGGCGGAGGCTATCCCGGACGTCGTGAAGCTGGTCGAAGGTGTCGGTCAGGACGAAGGCCTCAAAGGCGCGGACAAGAAGGCGTTAGCCGTCGCCGTCCTCAACGCGCTGATAGACATCCCGTTCCTGCCGGAGAGCATAGAAGGAATGCTCATCGGCTGGGCAATAGACGCGGTCGTGGCCGCGCTCAACAAGCTGGTCGGAAAAGACTGGCTGTCCAAGCTTCAGCTCGCGTGAAGACAAAAAAGCCCGCCCTGCTCATGGCAGCGGGGCGGGCATCCAGATTTATGAGTTATTTTTTTCCGGCGATGGCGGCCAGTCTTGCTTTTACTTCGCGTCTGCCGAGTTTGCGGATGGAGGCGAATATGGGGCGGGTCTTTTCACGAGGCGCGGTCTTGCCGCTTTCCCAGAGCACTAGCGTGTTGGTGCTCACGCCTAGCAGCAGGGCGAAATCGCGCTGGGAAAGCCCCAGCCGGTTGCGTTGCGCGCGGATAAGCTTAGGGCTCAGGCGGATCCTGATTTCACCTTCAGCCGACGGCATTTCTATCTTGCCGCTGCGCGAATTCAGGTCGGCCACGAGCCGGGCGTTGCTCTGCTCCAGCGCGGCTATAGTCCTGCGTTGCGAAGCCACACGGTGCTTCAGCTCTGCGAGCTCTTTTTTCATTGCAGCCAGTTCAGGCTTTGATGCACGATGGGCAAGCCGAAGTATTTCAGATTTCAGTATCGCACCGATATTGGGCATAACCGCTCCTGTAAACAACATTCCGCACCGTTATTCTAACACTTTGCGCCATGCAAAAACAGCTGGTTTGGCAAAGGGTTTTATGGGTGAAGTCAAGGGCTGTTTCCCTGACGGTAAAAGGCCTCCGGAAAGGACTGGATTAATCGCCGAAGTCATTGTATGTTCATGATGACAGCTAACGGAGGCCGTATGAAAACGATGGATTCTGAGACGGTAAATAAAGCGAGGTTTTACGTGACGGCGGTATCAACGGCGCTGGCGGGGACGAGGTTCCGCAGCACGATACGCCGCACAATCGGCAAGTTTGACACGGCAGCCGAAGCGCAGGCATTCGCCGAGGCGCAAGCCCGCCGCCCCGAAGTCCGCAACGGCAAAAACCGCATCCGGTTCGTAATCCGGCACAACGGCAAAACAATCGCGCAGATAAACGTACAGGAGGCAATATGACCGGCAAAACGTTGAAGTCGCGGTATCTGAGCCTCAAGCAGGACGGCTCGGAGATGTACGTGGAAGACGTCGCCCTGACCGGCAAAACCGAGGACTACATCCCCGCCGCGCTTGAAAAGCTGGCGATAGTCCGCAAAACCCTGCCGAAGGCGAAATGGAGCATCACGATAGAGGAGCAATTCACCGACGGCACCTGGCGGAGCGGCAAACGCTATTACACCGTCCGCGACGCCGAAACCGGCGCAACCAAAAACGCGGAATTTTAACGGAGACGCTATGAAAATCAGATTATCCGTAGACGTGGAAATCAAAATGGGCCAAGGCCCGGAAACCGGCATAAGCCTCGTCGGCTACATGCCCGACGGCACGACATACAAAGACCTCGTCCGAGTATTCGGCAACCCCCGCCCGTTCGCATTCCCAAGCGGCAAGAGCAAGATTGAATGGGTCGGCAAAATCAACGGGCTGGAATTCAGCATCTACGACTACAAATCCGCCGTCGCGCCGGAAAAGAACATGGACTGGCACATCGGCGGCAAAAGCGAATTGACTGCAAAGCTGCTGTCCGCATATTTCAGGGCGGTGAAATAGCCGAGGAGCGGATATCGTTATGAAAGCGGCGTTATACGCAAGAGTATCTTCGCAAGGCCAGGCGGACAAGGACCTCTCAATCCCCGCCCAGTTAGAAACTATTGAATTATCTAGCGCCAATAATGTGGTGTAGGGATATGGGTTGACAAGGGAATACAGGACTTCATACAATTTGCTCTGCACCAAGAGGGGAGTATCGCGATTGTAATTTGAAGGTAATCGGGCAAGAGAGTATTAAGGGGAATAAGTTCGCTATCCCCGTAGGGATACGCTCTTTGCGCTTGGTGGGATTTGCCGTTATTTCAAGGAGGAATGCAACATGAAAGCTATCGTTTCAACTATCCTTATAACAGGGGTCCTGATTGTTGGAGCAATGATTCAGACAGTGGCACAAGCCACAGCAGCCGAGGGACAGGCTCATGTTGCTGCTAAACCGCCATGTCAGGACGATGTCGCCACACTTTGCAAGGGTGTGAAACCAGGCAATGGCGCGATTGGCAAATGTCTGCAGGATAATGAGGACAAACTGTCGGGCAAATGCAAGGTGGAGATTCAGAAAATATCGCCGTGCCGCGCGGGCGCGGAGAAGTTGTGTTCCGGCAAGCACGGTCAGCAATTGCGTGATTGCGTGAAGCAGCATCGCGCCGATATTGTCGCTATATGCAAAACTGCCAATGCCGTCAGCAAATTATCCGGTCAAGCGCATCCGATTTTCCCGTTTTGCATGGCTGACGCCCGCAAATTTTGCAAGCAGTATGCCCACCCGACGGACCCGGGGATAAATGACTGCCTCGCTGTTCATAAATCCGAACTTTCTGCGTCATGTAAAGCGGCGATGACGTCAAAGTAGACGTGTGCGACTGCGCTTTCCAAAGAGGTTTGCAATGAAAATCAAATCGGAAATTTTGTCGTTGATGTTTGCTGTTTTGTGTTGTGGTTTTGCAAATGCTCAGGGATTAACGCCGACTGTTACTGGCGTCTCACCGAATACCTCCTGGAATAAAGGCAGCATAAGCGTTGAAATTGACGGAAGCAATTTTGAGGATAATGCTACCGTAAAACTGTCCATGACCGGACAACCCGACATCATAGCCACAGACGTTTCAGTCTGGTATGACAGCGCGCTTGGTTGCACATTGCCGCTTGTCGGCGTTGCGGTTGGAGCATGGGATGTGACTGTTACCAATCCCGAAGGCCAATCCGCCACTTTACCGGGCGGATTTACCATTGTGTCAACGCCGACAATCAGTTCCGTGATGCCGAATTCATCATCCAACAAGGCGGACGCAAGCCAAATCCAAATTGAAGGCGATTGGTTTGAGGACGGCGCCATCGTTAAACTTGTAAAAGACGGCCAGCCGGATATAATCGCCGTGAATGCGAGCGTGCTGGCGGAAAATCTCATTGTCTGCGATTTCCCGACCAGCGGCACAGCCACCGGCTTATGGGATGTGATGGTAACCAACCCCAGCGACGGGCATTCCGCAAAACTTGCGTCCAGCTTTTGGATATACGCTGATGAATGGGCAACTGCCGCTCCCATGTCGCAATCACGCTATTCTCAGGTCGGCGTGCAATTGCTCGACGGCAAAGTGTTCGTGGTCGGCGGGGGCGCGGCGTCTGCGGAAATATACAGCATTGCCGACGGTTGGACCACAGCCGCTGCTATGTCCCAGTTGCGGAATCAGCATGGCGCGGCTCTTATGAATAACGGCAATGTTTTAGTCGCCGGAGGACGCGATAATAACTGGAACAGCACATTGGCTTTGTCTGAAATATATAATCCCGCGACGAACACGTGGACTGGCACAGGCTCCATGATACAGGGGCGTTATAACTATACCCTCACGGTTTTGATGAGTGGCAAAATTCTGGCAGCCGGAGGCGAGCATTACGACCCCTATAACCCGACGCTCGGCAACGCCGAGATATACGACCCCGATGCCGGAACTTGGACACAGACAGGAACGCTGAGTCATCCTGTATCACAGCACACCGCAACGCTTTTGCCCGACGGGAGAGTATTAGTTGCGGGTGGTTATATAAGAGGCTTGGGCGGAATGAATTATGCTCAAATCTACAACCCCGATACAGGCCAATGGAACGCTGTTTCCAATATGTCGTATGGCCGTATGGGCCATACCGCAGTATTATTGCCGGGGAACAAAGTGCTGGTGGCTGGAGGTGTCAGTCAAAACAGCCCTGCCGAAATATATGATGTCGCCAATGACACTTGGACAGAAACCAAACCCCCAATGAGAAGCCACTCTGCGGATACAGCCGTTCTTTTGCCGTCAGGCGATGTGTTGGTGGCGGGGAGCCAAGGTTCTGAAATATACAATTCGGGTTCCAACACATGGTTTTTGACTGCGCCGATGCAGCAGCCGCGAGATAATTACGTCGCCGCACTTTTGCCGGACGGCGATGTTCTGGCAGCCGGCGAAGGTTCGTCTGTCGAGATTTATAAGCCGCGCAGCGCGCCGCCGGTGTTTTCAGTGATTTCAATCGCGCCTAATGTTGTTTCCGGCGACAGCGCAAAGATAAGCATTCACGGCACGGGCCTTGCCGCAATCACAACAGTAAAACTTACCGGTGCAGGCCAGCCGGATATTATGGCCGTCGTTCGTTTTGTAACGCCGAACCATATCGTTTGCGATTTGGATATAAGCAACGCCGTTTCCGGCTGGCGTGATATTTCTATCGTCACAGCGGACGGAACGGTTACACTTGCTCATGCTCTGGCTATAGCACCCTCGATTGTTTCAATTACGCCAAACACAGCCTCCAACTCGGCGGATATTGATATGGTTGAGATTGAAGGGACGGGTTTTATGGAAGGCGCCACAGTCAAATTGGCAAAAGCAGGGCAACCCGACATCACCGCTTCAAATGTAACGGTTCTTGCCAGTAACCTGATTGTCTGTTCCCTGCCGATCACAGGAACGGCTGATGGCGAGTGGGATGTCGCAGTCGTTAATCCCAACGGATTGTCCGCCACATTGGCAAGAGGCATTCGTATCGGCGGCTATTGGCTGCCGGTTGCCTCCATGCCGCAACCGCGTCAGCAACATACCGCCACGCTTCTGGCCGACGGTAAACTATTGGTGGCAGGCGGTTGGGGCGATGTTTGGGCTTACGCCGCATCAGTAATATATGACCCCGCGGCAGACGGGTGGACGGACACAGGGGCCATGTCAGTAGGACGCTACGAGCAGTCCGCTGTATTGTTGACCAACGGGGATGTGCTGGTGTCTGGCGGTTGGGATGAAAACGGAAATCTCGTTGCCCCTGCGGAGATATACAACTCAACCGCCGGAGTCTGGAGCATTGCCGGTTCCATGACCACGCCAAGAGCGAGTCACACAACCACATTGTTGCCAGATGGCAAAGTTTTGACTGTCGGTGGTTATGACGCCAATGGAAATGCCATAACGTCTTCCGAGTTATATGACCCGGCGACAGGGGTATGGACTTCTACCGGCCCGATAGCGCATGCGCGGTATCGCCATACCGCCTCGCTTTTGCCTAACGGCAAGGTTATGATATGCGGCGGCACAGCTGCCGCATCACCTTGGCCCAGCACCGCCATGTCGTCCGCCGAACTATACGACCCGACGACAGGCTCATGGAGCGATATCGCCTCAATGTACGGGGACCGCACCAAACATGCCGCCACATTGCTGGCGGACGGCAAAGTTTTGGTAGATGGCGGAAACGATATGCATTCCGATATTCTGAATTCCGCTGAAGTATATGACCCTGCCACGGGATTCTGGAGCATGGCCGGTTCGATGACTCAAGCGCGGAGATATCATACGACCGCGCTATTGCCGGACGGGAAAGTCTTAGCGGCTGGCGGACAGGGGGATGGCGGGCCAACATTGGCGTCGGCAGAATTATATAACCCTGCATCTGGCAACTGGATTGCAACTCTCCCGATGGCGCAGGCGCGCATTTCCCACACGATGACGATGCTTGCCAACGGCAAAGCGATGACTGTCGGCGGAAGCGATGATGCCGGAGCCACATCGGCGTCGGCGGAGATATACAAGGCGTCAAGTTTCTTTGCGCCGTCAATTGCATCGGTATCGCCCAATTCGGCCCCCGCTAACTCTAATATCGACCAGTTCATCGTCAACGGCGCTAATTTCTCAAGCGGCATTACAGTTAAGCTGACAAAAGCGGGTCAAGCCCCCATAACCGCCGCAAATGTGATTGTGTTGACCCCGGTGCAACTCACCTGCTCGTTACCCGTCGCCAATGCCGCACCCGGCGTGTGGAACGTAGTTGTTGTCAATTCCTCAGGCCAGTCAGCCATTCTCGCCGATGCGTTCACGGTTGAGGGTATTGCAGGACCGAATGTCGCGGTCTCGCACAGCACGGCGGCGCTGGTAAATTCATTTGCACTGTCCGAAACATTGCGCGCGGAAAATATTTCATTATCCGGCATAACCTCAACCGGCACATTAGCCGGCGCGGTTACATACAGCAGTTTCACCGTTGTAACCGTGCAAAGCGGCGGCTTTGCCGGAAAAGGGTTTGCGCGCGCGGCATGGCAAGCGGTTTTGGGCGGCGCATCCCATTCAGGCGCGCTGAAAACCATGTCGGTTTACACAGTTGCGGACGGCAAAATTCACATTAAAGGAGCCACAACAGGCGATATCACCGGCACATTTGACGGATACATAAGCGAAACATCGCCGGGCAGCGGAACTTACGATAAATACTACGGCGTCTGGAATTACGACCGTATCAAGGGCGCTTCAAGTTTTGGGACGCTATATCTTTCCGGAACGGCAAGCAGAATCTCAATGCAGGATTACTCCAGCGTGAACCTGAAGCTCCTTCAGGAAAATATCGCTGGCAGCATAAGCGGCTATTTGTCCGGTTTTTTGAACGCAACGCTCACGCATTTGCGCGTGAATGATTCCGGTAATCCATATTTCAACGAAGGATGCATGATACTTTCTTATCGGGACAGCCAAGGCAGCGGCGCAGGTTGGGCTTATGCCGTCAAATCGTCAACAACAAGTCCCGTTTCTCTGACTGGTTTATTTGACAATCCTGCCAACGGTTTGTTAACCGGCATTCTCAACGATACAGCTTCCCCGAACACGTTTGCGCTGACAATTGAGTCTATGGACGCTGGACAGACACCAGCGCCCAATCTAAAAGTCAACGTCTATGCGACAAGAGGCGTAAGCCCCGGCCAGGTGGTTTCGGAGGAGCTTGAGCTTATAAATGACGGCAGTTCCACCGCGCAGAATATGGATTTGGTGGCGGTTTCCATACCGTATGCCGACTTCGTGGCTGCTTCCGGCAATTACAAACAGGTTGACTTGCCGACAGCCTACGGGACAATCCCCGTAGTGAGATGGAGTTTCCCGGAGATTCCGCCGAAATCTGTTTTCCGGGTGAACGCGCAGTATAAGATGAGGACATTCATCGGTTCCGCGCATGAGCAACTGGAGGGGAGAATTTTCCTCATGCCGACGGACAAAGCCGATGCCGCAATCCCGACGATAGACATCAAGGAGTCGTATGACGAATATTAATGGCACATGCCGCAAATCGTTTCCCGAGTTTCGCAAGGCGCTGGCATTTGCGTTTCTTATGGTTGCAACGTCCTTTTGCGCGGCGGAGACTGGCGCAACATCGGTAAATGACGCCGGGGAATTCCCCACGCCGTGCATAATCGGCGACAAGTTCGGCTTCTGCCATAGCGACGGTTCAACCGCCATCGCCGGAAAATATACATGGGTTAAGCCATTCAGTGAAGGACTTGCCGCAGTGGAGATTGATGAATGGTGTGGTTATGTCGACAAAACCGGTAGAGAAATAATTAGTCCCAAATCGCAGAAGTATTTTCGATGCGAGAATTTTCGTGAAGGCATGGCTGTTGTTATGGATGATGCATTCAAGGGATATGTTGATAAAATGGGAGAACTGGTTGTTCCTCTAAAATATAAATTTGCAAATGATTTTCATGAAGGGCTTGCGGGGGTGAATGCCAGCGAGTCAATACATGGGCAATACGGGTTTATAGATAAGACCGGTAAAACAATTGTTCCCCTTAAATACGATACCGGCGGAGATTTTCATGAAGGATTCGCCGAAGTAGCAATCGGTTTGGGGACAGATTCAGCTAAAAGCGGTCTTGTTAATATGTCAGGGAGAGAAATAGTTTTCCCAAAATATAACAGGGTGGGCTATTTTCAGGATGGACTTTCAAGAGTTGAGTTAAACGGTAAAAGCGGATTTGTGAATGAAAACGGCAAAGTTGTAATTCCACTGAAATATGATTGGGCGGATGATTTTCAAGAAGGTCTTACGCCAGTTAAATTTAATGGGGCATGGCAGTTCATAGACAGAGCCGGCAAAGAAGCCATTCATGCGCACTATGAATTGGCATGTGGGTTCTACGAAAAACTTGCGTTGGTGAAAGTCGATGGCAAATGGGGATTGATAGATAAAACCGGTAAAACCATTGTTAACCCTGTATACGACGACGCTGAGTGTTTTACTGATGGACTTGCAATGGTGGGGATAGGCGGAAAAAAAGGCTTCATGGACAAAACCGGCAAAATTGTTATCCCAATAAAATATGAAAATGCGGAAAAGACTTTCCGGGAAGGTTTCGCTAAAGTAATGATTGATAAACGATGGGGCTTTGTAGATAAAACTGGCAAAGAGATTGCGCCTCAATATGACGACGTGGGTCCGTTCAACGAAGGGCTTGCGGCGGTTAGCATGGGTGGTAAATGGGGATATATTGATAAGGAAGGAAAGCTGCGTATACCCATGCAATATGATGAAGCACAAGGATTTTCTGGAGGATTTGCGCAAGTAGAACTGGGCAACAACTCTGGTTCTGTTGACCATTGGGGACGCAATTTTCTTCGCCAGAAAGAGAAAAGTGATTTTGAGTGGTGATGCGAGTAATGAGTAATGTGCACAGGAGGTTAAAACCGTGAACATAAACTTTTACAGATTTGCCACACTTATTTTTTGGACGTCTTTATACGCGTGTCAAACTTGGTCGGTTGGCTTTGGCGATATATGGTGCAACAAATCTATCGGCCCTGCCTCTCAGTTCACAATGCACCAATCCACATATACCATTGATGTAACTACAATCACCAATGTTGCTGCTAACGGCGATATTATTGATCGGAAATCGATAAAACATCCCACTTACTATTATGCTTTGCCAACCTATGCTTTCTCCGGCAGTGAAATTGAAATGGAGCAATTATCAAGGCCTTTTGCCGACGGTGTTCCTTTGCGGGTAAAAAGTTCGTTTGACATGCTCAGGCCTGATCCTCTAAATAGGGTCTATGTAAGAAAAACAAAAGACAAAAACGGGAATCTGATTGAAAAAGCCTCCTTAAAAGACAAGTGGGTAAGACCTCATACGGGGGTAGATTTGAGTTGCCTGAATAGTCACGGAACACCGCAATCGCATATACCGATATTCCCAATAGCTGATGGTATTGTTATTTTCAGAGATGACAACACTTCTAGTGCCGGGAATTGTGTTGTAATAAAACATCCTTTTATGATTGATATGGCGCCATTGCCATCACCAGTAACGGGCTACATCTGGAGTTCCTATTATCACATGCAATTCCCTTCTACTGTCTCGGTGGGACAGCCTGTAAAATCCACTGATACAATAGGCTACTGTGGACAAACGGGCGCACCTGGGTTGCCTGTTCACTTGCATCTCAATATCTATTCCAACTGGGACACCAATAACAATATGCTGTCAGCGTATAACATTTTCACTGACCCCAAACCTTTCATATTCCATCACACTTCCCAAGATCTTTGTGACGAGTATAATTCTGGCGGCGGAGGGGGTGGAGGTGGTGGTATCGGTGGCGGCGGTTTCAACATGATTCAAGAAGCCCTTCTCCCCCATGACCCAAACCACATGTCCGGGCCGGAGGGGATGGTAACTCCGGGACAGACGATGACATACGCCGTTGAATTTGAAAACGAAGGCGATGGAACGGCTTTCGGGACTTATGTTACAGATGTTCTTGACGGCAATCTGGACGATTCCATGCTTTCCGTTCGGGATTTTTACTCGGTTGACTGGGCGACAAACGCGCAAACGCCCGCCACATTCCAGTATAGTTATGACAGCCATACCCGCACACTTACTGTTTTCACCGGCGACGATGGGCCACGCAAGGGCGGCAAGTTTATAGTCGAGGCGCGGCTCAAATCGGATACGCCAGTCGGCGCAGTAACATCCAACAACGCGACAGTTTATTTTCCCAGCAATCTTGAGGAAACGCGAAATACAAAATGCGCACATTCATCGGCGAGGCCCATGAAAAACTGGAGGGAAGAGTATTTATGATGTCCTCTGCGGAGGCTGACGCCGCCATCCCGACAATTGACATAAAGGAGTCTTATGACGAGTATTGATATTCGAAGCGGATTCTTATCCGTAGGATTCCGCAATGCCATTGCAACTGCAATTGTGTTGTTATGTGGTAGCGTTTACGCGGACGAAACTACCACCACATTGAAAGAGGATACCCCCATTCCATGTATTATTGATGGCAAGTATGGATTCTGCCACAGCGACGGCTCAACCGCCATCGCAGGGAAGTATGACTCAGTAAAACCGTTTAGCGAAGGACTTGCTGCTGTGTCTGGTGGTGGGCTTCATGAATGTGGTTATATAGATAAAAGCGGCAAAGCATTGCCTCAATTTCATCCTTATTTCTTCAAATGCGGTAATTTTTCAGAAGGATTAGCATTGGTAGAGGATGACGCATACAAAGGGTATATAGACAGAACGGGCAAAATAGTTGTTCCGTTGGAATACAAAGATATACATGCTTTCCATGAGGGGTTTGCGGGAGTAAAAAATAATGAATCAGCCACAGGGGGATATGGCTTTGTGGATAGAACAGGGAAAGTTGTTATTCCGCTAATGTATGACAATGGTGGAGATTTTCATGAAGGTTTTGCCTCCGTTAGTCTTGACACAACCATAGAGACTGAAATCGGAATGATGGAAGGCAAATATGGCTTTATAGATAAAACAGGGAAAGAAATTGTTCCACCCAAGTATAGCAGCGTGATGCCATTTAACGAGGGGCTTGCGCGTGTGGAATTGGGTTTAAAATATAATTTTGTAGACACAAAAATGGAAGGGAAAATTGTAAGAACTATAGTGCAAGTTAGTGGTAAATATGGTTTCGTTGACACGACAGGCAGGGAGAGTATTCCTCTGATATATCAGGAAGCGGACTCATTTGAAAAAGGCCTTGCGCGCGTAAAACTTAATGACAAATGGGGATTCATAGACGGAGTCGGTAGAGAAACAATTGCATGTAAGTATGAATATGCGGGGTCATTCAATGCGGGACGCGCGTTTGTGAAATCTAACGGTAAATGGGGGGCAATAGACAAAACAGGCAAGGTGGTTATCCCCATGAAGTACGATGATGTGAAGGATTTTAACGAAATGATTGCCACAAGAATTGATAATAAGTGGGGCCTTATAGACAAAAGTGGCAGAGAAATAATTCCCCCGAAATATGATGTGTCGAATGTTTTTGCCGATGGTTTAGTCGGAGTGATGATTGGCAACAAATGGGGATTCATTGACGGAAATGGTCAAGAGGTTGTTCCACTGAAATATGACATGGTAGAGGTTTTTGTCGATAATCGTGCCAGAGTGATGATTGGGAATAAATGGGGGTTCATCGACAAAGCTGGCCAGGAGATTGTCCCACTAAAATATGACATGGCGGAGGTTTTTGTCGACAATCGCGCGAGGGTGATAATTGGCAACAAATGGGGATTCATTGACAAAACCGGCAAAGAGGTTGTCCCACTGAAATATGACATGGCGGAAAGTTTTGATAACGGTCTCGCCAGAGTGATGATTGGCAATAAATGGGGCTTTTTAGACAAAGCAGACAAAGAAGTCGTTCCGTTAAAATACGACATTGTGATGGTTTTCAGCGAAGAATTTGCGGCAGTGAATATTGGTGGCAAATGGGGTTATGTCGCTAGGGACGGCAAGTTGCTCACTTCTCTAAAATACGATGAGGCGCATGGTTTTAACAGCGGCTTTGCCGAAGTGGTTCATGGCGGCAATTCGGGTTATGTTGACCATTGGGGACATGAGCGTTTTTATGAAGGAAAATTCCAAGTTTATGACTTGGGTGGACCCGATGATTGACATGCGGGGGGTTAAAACTATGAATACTAAAACTCTTGGATTCGTGATGGGCACGCTTTTGCTGTTGTTTTGCACAAGAACGGCAATGGCAGCTAGCTTTGATGAAATTTGGTGTGACAAACACGTTGGCCCTGCCATCCAGTTTAGAATGCAAGAATCCACTGTAATATCGGTAATTGAGAGTTCCAATATAATTGTGAGCACCAACGTTAACACGAATGGCCTTATTTCACCCGCTAAATATGCGCTAATACAGCATCCAATGTCTTACGTTGGGATACCCGAATCTGCGTTTAACGGTGGTGAAGTGAATCTGGGCCAGTTGGCAAAACCGTTCCCGGAGTATGCTCCGATTCATATAAACAGTCCATTTGATATCGCAAGACCGGACCCACAAAACAGGTTTATTGTGGAAAACATAAACACAAAAGATGAACAAGGCAAATCTGTCATGATTAAGAAAGCATACAATCCGTGGATAAGACCACATTATGGCATTGACCTGAGATGCTATGACGAAAATGGTAAGAATTGGGCAGTGCACACACCAGTTCATCCAATAGCTGATGGTATAGTTGTTGATACGGGTTTCAGCGATTCTGCAGGGAATTACGTCGTTATCCGGCATCCATTCATGATAAGGAATGCTGTGTTGGGAACCGAATATCCCGGACAAATATGGAGTTCATACTTCCATCTATATACATCCAATGTTTCAGTGGATATGCTTGTTTCAACTGGGACAACAATCGGTCAATGTGGCAGAAGCCCAACCCCTGAAACATATCCTCAGAATAAAGGATTGCCGACACACCTGCACCTAAACGTTTATTCCAACTTGAATGAGTCACTTCTGGATTCTGCAAACGTATTCACAGACCCCGCGCCATTTATATTTCACCAAACATCAAAATTTATGTGCGAACAGTATGGTGGCGGCGGGGGCGGCGGTGGAGGGGGTAGCGGCAACAATGCTTGGGGGCACGGCCTTTCCGACTTAAGAATTTTGTTTGAATCCCTTCTCCCGCATGACCCGAATCACATGTACGGGCCGGAGGGGACGGTAACGCCGGGACAGACGATGACATACGCCGTTGAATTTGAAAACGAGGGCGAGGGCACGGCTTTCGGAACTTATGTTACAGATGCTCTTGACGCGAATCTTGATGATTCCGTTCTTTCCGTGCGGGATTTCTATTCCGTTGACTGGGCAACGAA
>Ga0265297_10008486_pt1 | contig 13677 bp, 13 predicted proteins | sample Munlanlwell13791_FD_192502 | JGI IMG/M metagenome (GOLD analysis project Ga0265297, IMG submission 192502) | Leachate microbial communities from a municipal landfill in Southern Ontario, Canada - Leachate well 137-91 | ecosystem: Engineered > Solid waste > Landfill > Unclassified | place... | reverse complement strand
CACTAAAAAGTTAAGTCCCTGGCAGCCGGCAGGATGGGATATAATACCCAGCAGGTGGGCGAGTTGGTAGTAAAGTATCTTTAAAGCAGAAACACTTTCCAACCCAAAGCTAAAAACACCTTCCGGCCTAATCGCTAAGGTGTTTCTGGAGTAGCGAAGGAATCCAAATGAAGAAAAATAATGTGGCAGTAGTCGGGGTGGGGGTAGTCGGCATTGAGATGCTGCGTGTTCTAAAGCGCCGTAAATTCCCGCTCGGGCAGTTGCGGGTCTTTGCGCGTTCCAGCCGTAATATCGAGGTAGACAGGGATAATTACGCAGTAGAGTCTATTTCCCCTGAAGGCTTTAATGGTATTGATATCGCTTTATTCGCCGGCACCGAAGGGGAAAAAGGGGCTGCCGTGGTCTTTGCCTCCGAAGCAGTAAAGAGAGGGGCGGTGGTAATTGATAACGGAGCGGATTTCCGCATGGACCGCCGCGTTCCTTTGGTAGTTCCTGAGGTGAACCCCAAAGACATAAAAAGACACCGTGGTATTATCGCCAATCCCAATTGTTCTACCATCCAGATGGCAGTGGCTCTCTGGCCGATCTATAAAAAAGCAGGCATCAAGAGGGTAGTGGTGACTACCTTGCAGGCTTCCTCAGGGGCGGGGCGGGCCGCGGTGGAGCAACTAAAGGAAGAGAACCAGATGATTGCCGCCAGCGGTTTCAGGGATCTCCAGGCTGTTGTCAGCACCAAGGCCTTGCCGCATCAGCTGGCATACAACGTTTTCCCGCACATCGGGGGCTTCAGCGATAACGATTACACCAGCGAGGAATGGAAGCTGGTGCGCGAGACCCGCAAGATTATGCACGATGAGAAACTTAAGGTTTCGGCTACCACGGTACGGGTTCCGGTGAGGACCGGTCATTCCGAGGCAATTTACCTTGAGACCAAAAGATACCTTCCTGTTGAAAAAGCCAGGATAATCCTCAGAAAATCCCCTGGTATCGTCGTCATTGATGACCCTAAGAATAACCTCTACCCTATGCCTCAGGCTGCAGAGGGCAGGGATGAGGTTTTTGTCGGCCGCATCCGCCGCGACCCGTTCGTCAAAAACGGAATGTGGCTGTGGGTGGTTGCCGACAATCTTCTTAAAGGTGCCGCTACCAATGCAGTGCAGATTGCGGAATGCCTAATCTCAAGCTCCAGATAGAATATGACGGAACCGGTTATGCCGGCTGGCAGAAACAGCATCCCCGAAAGAAGCAAAAGACCATCCAGGATGTTATCGAGCGGGCCCTCAGGCAGATACTAAGCGAGCGGGTCAGGGTCATCGCCTCCGGCCGCACAGATGCCGGGGTGCATGCCCTTGCCCAGGTGGTAAATTTCCATACGCATTCCGGTATCCCCCTCAAGAAAATCCAGCAGGGATTAAATTCGCTTCTTCCGCAGGATATTGCAGTTAAAAGGATAGAAAGGGTAGGCCCGGGTTTTCACAGCCGCTTCTCGGCCAAATCCAAGGTTTACCGTTATACCATATTGAACCATCCCTATCGGGAAGCAATATCCAGGCATTTTGTTTATCATTGCCGATTCCCCCTGGACCTGAGATTGATGCGAAAAGAGGCGAAGGCGCTTCTGGGGCGCCATAACTTCGTTTCCTTTGCCGCTTCGGGAGGCAAGGCAAGGGATCCCTTAAAAGACATCAAGCGCATAAACTTATCGGATAGAGGCCATTACATAAATATCGAGATAGAGGCAGACGGGTTTTTATACAATATGGTCAGGAATATCGTAGGTACACTTATCGAGATCGGCAGGGGGAGGTTTCCAGCGGGGAGCATGAGGAAAATCCTTGAAGGCCGGGATAGAAAATTAGGCGGGGTAACCGCACCAGCGCGGGGGCTCTGCCTGGTTAAGGTCAGGTATTAATTTTAATATGCCCTGGAATACCCTATCCTTGAGTATTATGCTTTCTTTTTTAACGCTGGGGATTGTCAGGTTCAGGACGCTGCCGCATTTACGGATACCTATTACCATCTCCTGACTGCCTGGGGATTCCTCGAGGCCGGGGGTTACAGCGGTTGGGATTTTTAGCAGTATGCCCCCCGGTAGGCAGGCCCCATATCTACCCTCCGTTATTACATATCGTGATGGCCTCTTTTATCAAGGCAGGACTTTCTCCGGCAATAACCGGAAAAATATTCGAATTTATCCTGCCGCCGGCATTCCTCTTTGCCCTCTGGCATTTTTTAAAACGCAGCTTTAATAGAAGGGTCGCTTTTTTCAGCCTGGCATTATCCGCAGCCTCATTCGGTTTTTATATAAATCTCGCCGCTCATCCTGCCTCTACCCTGGCGATGGTCTTTGGCTTATCGGCAACGGAGAGCCTATTGAGAGGCAGAAGGACAGCAGTAGGGCTTATGTTTTTATACTCACATAGCCGTGCCGTGGTTTTTTGCGGCAGTTTTTTTAAGCCACGGCTGGTTACACCGGCAGGAAAGGAAAGGGACCCTTTTGGCGCTGGCAGCGGCATTGTTATTTTCTTCCCCGCAGCTGTTTAGACAGTTTTTTAGCGCAGCTGGGGCCTTATCTATAGGCGTGAGGCTCCAGGAGAAATATTTTTCCTGTTTCAAGCCCCTTGAATATCTATTTGCGGTACTGGGAGTGTGGGCATCCCTAAGGGGTAAGAGAGGATACCTTGCCTTAGGTTTTCTACTGGGTAGCCTTGTGTTCATATTTTATCATTACCGTTTTTTTGTTGCAGAGGGATATTTGGCTGTCGTGGTCCTGGCAGCGTTAGGATTTGATTTTTTATATTGCCGTTTCACCAGGCGTAGCCTGAGGGTGGTGTTGAGCTTGGCGTTATTTTTTATTTTCTTGGGCTCTCCTTCCGTAGCTATCCGCAGGAGCGCTGATACCGGAAATCTCAGCTTCGGTTTATTAGGCATGGACAGCGCTTTCACGCGCCTGGCCCTTGCCGATGAATACTCGGGAGAAACAGGTTTGCGTTTTCCAGATGATTTTTCCGTTGCAGCGGCATTTATCAGGCGCAACTCTTACGAGAGGGATATTATATATTCCAACATTGATGTTGTCGGAGTGGCCCTGGCAGCTCTTAGCGGGCGTGCCACTTCCAATGCCCTCCTTCCGGAAATCAAGCCATTCGGAGGGCTTGACCGTTTTAGCGCTTCCACCATGATTACGTTAACCAGAGATGAAAAAGAGGCAGTATTAGAAGAAGCGGTAAAACGTTACGGCCTGGATAAAATCAGAGAGGACCGCCTTTTTTATTTTTATCATAACCCTAATGCCGCCAGCCTGATGCATCCGAAGCGGGCAACGGTCTCCTGGCCGGCAATCGGAATTATCGCGGCAGTAACGGCAACCGTTCTCTTAAAAAAATATTTGACTTAAAATAAAAATATGTTATACTTGGGATTCTATGCGTAGAACATACCTGCCTAAGAAAGAGGATATCAAACATAACTGGTATCTGGTGGATGCCAGGGGCAAGATACTTGGAAGGCTGGCGAGTAGGATTGCGGCAGTCTTAAGAGGCAAGCATAAGCCGGAGTTCAGCCCGCATATGGATACCGGAGACGGCGTAATAGTAATCAACGCTTCTGGCATCAAGGTTACCGGCAGGAAGATGAAACAGAAGATATACCGCCGCTATTCCGGATATCCCGGGGGGCTACGCGAGGTACCGCTGGAGGATATGCTTAGGAAGAACCCCGTTAGGGTAATAAGGCTGGCTGTAGAGCGCATGCTTCCGCATGGCGCCCTGGCAAGCGACCTCATTAAAAAACTTAAGGTTTACCCCGACGATAAACATCCGCATAAATCGCAGAATCCTTTGCCTTTGGAGGTATAGAGACAAATGGAGCAGGATTTAAAAGCTACTGATAAATTTACTGCAATCGGCAGGCGCAAAGAGGCGGTTGCCCGGGTTAAGCTTACCCGCGGCAGCGGCGCCATCAGCATTAATGCTGTGCCACTGGAGAAATATTTCATACGCGAGACCGACCGGCTTATCATAAGGCAGCCGCTGGGGATTACCTCCAACAGCGATAAATACGATATCAACGCCACCTTAAGAGGCGGAGGTCTTTCCGGGCAGGCCGAGGCGCTGCGGCTGGGTATTGCACGCGCCCTGGTGCAGGCAGACGATACCCTAAAGGACGCCTTGCGCAAGAACGGCTTTCTGACCCGCGACCCCCGCGCCAAGGAGCGCAAGAAATTCGGCCAGAAGGGCGCACGCAAGCGTTTCCAGTGGACTAAAAGGTAGGAAAAAGACTTAGATTTAGAGAAAGACAGGTTTTTAGAGAATCCCGCTGGAAGGCGGGATTTTTTATTTTTTCGACGAGAAAAACACTTGACGCGGGATGTTTTTTATCCTAATATGAGTCCTATGATTAAGAAAACTACGATAATCAACGTCGGTATTGCGGGGGCTACGGGCCTGGCAGGCGAGGAGCTCATCAAGGTTCTCCTTAGGCACCCGGGAGCGAGGATTACGCATCTTTGCGCCAAGATAGATAAGCCCCGGCATATAGCCGAAATATTTCCTGTATTAAAGGAGAGGCTGGACCTTATCTGTTATCAGCCTAACGCCAAAGAGCTGGCTTCCAAATGCGATCTGGTATTCTTGGCGCTGCCGCATACCGTTTCTATGACAATGGCGCCGGCATTGTTGAAAGCAGGTAAATCCGTGATTGACTTAAGCGCCGATTACCGTTTAAGCGACCCTCGGGTTTACCGGAAGTTCTACAACGTAGAGCATAAGGATAAGAAGAACCTTAAGCGTGCGGTTTACGGCTTGTGCGAGCTCAACCGTAACAAAATCAGGTCCGCCGGTTTTATTGCTAATCCGGGATGTTATCCCACGGCGGCAATATTGGCTATTGCCCCTCTTGCGGCATTGAACCTGGTGGAGCCTAGTTCCGTTATCATCGATGCCAAATCCGGCGCAAGCGGCGCCGGAAGGAAAGTTTCAGAGGCATTGCTTTTTGGCGAGGTTAATGAGGACTTCAAGGCCTACAAGGTCAATGTCCATCAGCATATGCCGGAGATTAGCCAGGAGCTTTCCGGTCTGGCAGGGGAAAGGGTGAAGGTTATCTTTATACCGCATCTTCTGCCGCTTGAGCGCGGGATACTGGAGACAATCTACGCCAAGAAAGGGAAACGGCTGTTGTCCAAAAAGCGCGACCTGCACAAGCTCTATAAGAATTTCTATAAGAAGGAGCCTTTTATCCGCATCAAGGAGGAGGGGGAGTTCCCGCGCCTGAAGGATGTCTCCCGCACCAACTTCTGCGATATCGCCATCAAGGATGAAGGGGATAGCATCATAATTATTGCCGCCATTGATAATCTTCTTAAGGGTGCGGCAGGACAGGCAGTGCAGAACATGAATATTATGTACAATTTACCGGAACATCTGGGGTTGCTATGAAAGTCTTTCCGGCATCAGGTCTGCCGCAGGGTTTTCAGGCTAACGGCGTTGCGGCAGGGATTAAAAGATCAGGCAAGCCAGATCTCGCCCTGTTTTATTCCCAGGCCCCTGCCAAGGTCGCCGCGGTTTTTACCTCTAGCAGCATCAAGGCCGCGCCGCTTAAGGTATCTCAGTCCTACCTTAGCCGTAACGAATATTTTCAGGCCCTGATAGCTAACAGCGGGAATGCCAACTGTTTTACCGGCAATGCCGGTTTAGCCGACGCCAGAAAGATGAGCCTGTTAGCTGCCCGCAGTTTAGGCATCAGGAAGGAAGCGGTCTTAGTGGCTTCTACCGGCATCATCGCCAGGCGCATGCCGCTCGGAAAGATTGAGAATGCCCTCCCGCTGCTTGTTGAAGGCCTGTCGGCAAAGGGCATTGGGATGGCCAGCAAGGCCATTATGACTACCGATACCTTTCCCAAGAAGGCGCATGCCAGGATAAAGGTAGGCGAGCAGGCCGTTACCATCTATGGCGTAGCCAAAGGCGCGGGGATGATCGGTCCGAAGGTCGCTACCATGCTTTGTTTTCTATTTACCGACGCCAATATCACTAGGTGCGCCCTGGATAAGGCGCTTAAAGTAGCGTCGGACAATTCCTTTAATTGCATTACCGTAGATGGCTGCATGAGCACTAATGATATGGTTACCCTGTTCGCGAACGGCCTGGCTAAGAATGCCCTGATTGATACCGGCCGCAGCTTCAAGGATTTCAGCCGCGCCTTAAACAACGTATGCCTGGAATTGGCCAGGATGCTTATACGTGACGCAGAGGGGGCCAGTAAATTCATTACGGTGAAGGTCAGCGGCGCCAGGAGCGTCTCTGAGGCCCGGCGTGCGGCGCTGGCTGTTGCAAATTCAAATCTTTTTAAGACTGCGATGTTTGCCTCCAGCTCCAACGCTTTAGGCAGGATCGTAGCTGCGGTCGGCTCCAGCGGCGCAGAGGTTAAAGAAGAGAAGTTGAGGATTTCCCTAAGCGACCTTAACAGGAGAGAGGTGGAGGTAGCGGTTTTTCTCGGTTCAGGAAAGCAGGAGGCCGTGGTGTATACCTCGGACCTGACCTACAAATACGTCAAGATCAACGCGGAATATAATTAGCTTACGCGGATAACGTCGGGCGTCCTATGGAAGAGGCAATTAAAAAAGCGCAGGTATTGATTGAGGCGCTTCCTTATATCAAGAATTTCCACAAGAAGGTCGTTGTTATTAAATACGGCGGAAGCATCCTCGCGGAGGAAAAGATCCGGCGGGGGGTGTTGGAGGATATCGTATTTTTAAGCTTTATGGGCATCAGGCCGGTATTGGTTCACGGCGGAGGTCCGAATATCAGCGGCCGCATGCGTAACAAGGGCATGAAGACGGAGTTTGTGGACGGTATGCGGGTTACCGACAAAGAGACGCTGGCAGTGGTGGAGGAGGAGCTTAAAAAACTCAATGCCCTGATTGTAGGCGAGATAACGGAGCTTGGAGCGCAGGCAGCGGGACTAAGCGGCAAGGATAATAAGCTCATCCAGGCTGCCAAGAAAAGAGCTCGGGTTGACCTGGGGCTGGTGGGGCACGCCACCGCGGTAAATACCGAGTTTCTCATGGAGGCATTAAGGGGCGGTCAGGTAGTGGCGGTAATCCCGCTGGCAAAAGGGGATGACAAAAAGACTTATAATGTCAACGCCGATGAGGTAGCTTCTTTTATCGCCGGGAGCTTGAAGGCCGAAAAACTGGTCCTCCTGACCAATGTCAAGGGGATTATGCGCCGCAGCGAGGACCAGAATTCCTTTATCTCCACCCTTACTACTCAAGAGGCAAAGGGGTTAATCCGGGATAATATTATCCAGCACGGGATGATCCCCAAGGTGAATGCCTGCATCGACGCGCTGGAGAAGGGGGTTAAGAAGACCCATATCATTGACGCGCGCATACCGCATGCGTTATTACTAGAGATTTTTACGGACCAAGGTATCGGCACCGAGATTGTAAAGGGTTAGGCTATGAAGCTGGAAGAGGTATTTGACAGTTACAGGGATTATATTATGCCTACCTATACGAAGACCCCGCTGGTTTTTGTCAAAGGCAAGGGGTCTCGCCTCTGGGACATCAAGGGGAGGGCCTATTTGGATTTTTTCCCGGGCTGGGGTGTATGTAACGTAGGGCATTGTCATCCTAAGGTAATGCGCGCCATCCGTGAGCAGGCGGGCAAGCTGATATTTATACCTAACAACTATTACCATATCGCTCAGGCAAAACTGGCGGGCGAGATTGTGCGCCTTTCATTCCCGGCCAAGGTATTTTTTTGCAATTCCGGGGCAGAGGCAAACGAGGCGGCGATAAAATTCAGCCGTAAGTTCGGTAGGGGAGAGAGGCACGAGATTATCACCTTCCAGAATTCCTTCCACGGCCGCACCTTGGCTGCGCTTTCGGCTACCGGGCAGAAGAAATACCAGAGCGGATTTGAGCCGTTGGTCGGGGGGTTTAAGACCGTAAGGTTCAATGACGTTGAGGAGGTAAGGAAAGCTACCGGTAATAATACCGTAGCGGTAATGCTGGAGTTGGTGCAGGGAGAAGGCGGCGTTAATGTCGCGGATAAAAGATTTGTCCAGGGGCTGCGCAAACTTTGCGACGAGAAGAATATGCTCTTGATAATAGATGAGGTGCAAACCGGCATCGGCCGGACAGCCAAATATTTCTGTTATCAGAATTATGACGTGACGCCTGACATAGTGACGCTCGCGAAGGCGTTAGGCGGAGGGTTACCCATCGGCGCGATGCTTGTCAAGAATGATATCTCCGATACGCTCCAGCCGGGCGCGCATGCCTCTACCTTTGGCGGAGGCCCGGTAGTCTGCCGCGCGGCATTGGCGGTCTTGGCTGCAATAGAGAAGGAAAAAATGCTGGATAATGCCAGGGTGATGGGTGAATTTCTCGCAGCGAGGCTAAACGCCTTAAAAGAGAAGTACCACGTGATAAAAGAGGTGAGGGGCCTGGGTTTGATGCGGGGGGCCGAGCTTAATATTGAAGGCAGGAGGATAGTAGAGAAGTGCCTGGAGAAGGGGCTTTTGATTAATTGCACTCACGAGCGCGTGTTGCGTTTTATGCCGGCGCTTACCGTTACCCGCAAAGATATCGAGCGGGCTGCGGGGATATTGGAAGAGGTATTGAGAGGTATCTAAAGATGAAGAAGGATTTAATTTACGTAGGGGATTTAACCGGGAAGGATATCGAGGAGATATTTGAGCTTACTGCAGAGCTTAAGAAGGATAGCGCCAAATTCGCGAAGGCCCTCTCAGGCAAGAGCCTGGCCTTGATTTTTCAGAAGCCCTCCAACCGCACCAGGGTTTCCTTTGAGGTGGGGATATATCAGCTCGGAGGAAATTCCATATACCTGGGTCCCGAGGAGATAAACCTGGGGGTACGCGAGTCCATCGGTGACGTTGCGATGACCATCTCGCGCTATGTGGACGGGATAGTGCTGCGCACCTTCGCGCATAAGAACGTCCTGGAGATGGCGGAAGCCGCCGCAGTGCCGGTAATCAACGGCCTTTCGGATTTTTCGCACCCCTGCCAGGCATTAGCCGACCTCTATACTATAAAGGAAAAGTTCAAGGATTTTAGGAAAGTTACCATGGTTTATGTCGGGGACGGCAACAATGTCTGCAATTCACTTTTGTATGCTTCTTCCAAAGTAGGGATGAATATGAGCGTGGCTTGTCCCAGTGGCTATGAGCCTGACAGAGCTGTTTTGAAAGAGTCCAAGGCGATTGCCGCCTCCAATAGGAGCAGCATCAATGTCTTTCATGACGCCGGGAAGGCGGTCGGGGGGGCTGATGTTGTCTATACCGATGTCTGGGCGAGCATGGGGCAGGAGGCGGAGACCGAGATGCGCAAGAATATTTTCCGGGATTTCCAGCTAAACTCCAGGCTTTTGGCTAAAGCCAAGAAGGGCGTTTTAGTTATGCATTGCCTTCCGGCGCACCGGGGGCTCGAGATAACCGACGAGGTTATGGATAGCAAGAATTCGGTTGTCTTTGACCAGGCGGAAAACCGCATGCATGTCCAGAAGGCCATTCTGATTAAACTATTAGCAGCGGGGAAGGCTTAGATGAAGAAAGTAATTTTAGCTTATTCGGGAGGTTTGGATACTTCTTGCGCCGTAAGGTGGCTTAAAGAGCAGGGGTATGATGTTGTTTGCTTTATGGCTGACCTTGGGCAGGGTCTGGGTAAAGGCGAGGACTTCAAGCAGATTGAAGAGCGCGCCCTGGCTGCGGGGGCTTCTAAGGTTTATGTGAAAGACCTCCAGGCAGAATTCGTGGAGGACTTTGTCCTGCCGGCGCTAAAGGCCAATGCCGTCTATGAGGGGAAATACCTCCTGGCTACGGCCTTGGGCAGGCCTTTGATTGCCAAGTATCTGGTGGATATTGCGCACCGCGAAAAGGCAACCGCAGTAGCGCACGGATGCACCGGTAAAGGTAATGACCAGGTTAGGTTTGAGGTCAGCATTGGGATATTGGATCCTAAGGTTAAGATTATTGCTCCGGTGAGGGAGTGGGAGTTTAAGTCGCGCGAAGATGAGATCGAGTACGCCCGTATTTATAACATTCCGGTTGATGTCACCAGAAAGAAGCCTTACAGTATTGATAGGAATATCTGGGGTATCAGCATCGAGGCCGGGATATTGGAGGATTTAAGGCAGGAGCCGCCGGAGGATGCATATATGATTACCCGCAGCCCAACCACCATCTCCAGTTATCCTAAATATCTTGAGATATCTTTTGAGAAGGGCGTCGCGCATAAACTTGACGGCAAGGCCTATAATCCCAAAAACCTGATTATGCACCTGAACGAAATCGGAGGGTTTTACGGCGTGGGCAGGAGCGATCTGGTTGAGAACCGCCTGGTGGGGATTAAGTCGCGTGAGATTTACGAAGCTCCGGCAGCTACCATCCTTTATACTGCTCACAGGGAATTGGAGAGCTTGGTCCTTGACCGGGAGTTGGCGCATTTTAAGGAATTAGTATCGCTTAAGTATTCGGAACTTGTTTATTACGGGCTTTGGCATTCCCCGTTAAGGAAGGCCCTCGATGCTTTTGTAGAAGAGACGCAGAAGCGTGTAAGCGGGGTAATCCGCCTGAAACTCTTTAAAGGCAGCTGCACGGCAGTAGGCCGCGCCTCAACTCATTCGCTTTACAAGAAGGAGTTGAGCACCTACGGCAAAGAGGATAAATTCGACCAGAGGTTGGCAGAGGGTTTTATCAGGATCTGGGGCCTTCCCTATCAAAAATAACTTAGGGACGCTTCTCAACTACGGTTAAAAGTGTCCCCTGAGGGGACACTTTTAACGGGGTTTCAGAACCGTCCCTACTTGAGGAGAGAAGATGGCAAAAAAATTATGGGGAACGAGGTTTGCTAAAGGTCCGTCTGCCTTAGCCGAAAAGTTTACCTCCAGTATTTCTTTTGACCGGCGCCTTGTGCGCTACGATGTGATAGGAAGCATTGCGCATGCCAGGATGCTGGGGAGGAAGAAGATAATCACGGCGGGCGAGTCCAGGCGCATCGTAAACGGCCTGCGTTCCATTTTAAAGGATATCGACTCCGGACGATTCAGATTTAACCCGCGCTCCGAGGACATACATTCCAATGTGCAGGAGGCGCTTTTTAAGAAAATCGGCGAGCCTGCCAATCGCCTGCATACCGGCCGTTCCCGCAACGACCAGGTAGCCCTGGACATACGCATGTATCTTAAGGATGAAGTTGAAGCGATAAGCAGGTTAATCACCAGGCTGGAGGTGTCGCTGGTGAGGTTTGCCAGGAGTAACGCCAGGGTGATTATACCCGGCTATACCCATTTACAGGTAGCGCAGTGCGTCTTATTGGCTCATCACGTCCTGGCTTATGTCGAGGCGCTGGAAAGGGATAAGTCCAGGCTTTTTGATACCGGTCGCCGCGCTGACCAGATGCCTCTGGGCAGCTGCGCATTCTCTGGAACGGGTCTATCCATTGACCGCGAATATGTCAGGAAGGAGCTGGGTTTTGCCAGCCTTACCGATAATAGCGTTGACAGCGTCAGCGACAGGGATTTTATTATCGAGATGCTGGCGGGCCTGGCCATATTATCGGTGCACCTCTCGCGCATTGCGGAGGACCTTATAATCTGGTCTACCAAGGAATTCAATTTTATCGATATAGATTTTTCTTTCTGCACTGGCTCCAGCATCATGCCTCACAAGAAGAACCCGGACGTGCTGGAGTTAATCCGCGGCTCGGTAGGCAGGATTAACGGAGACTTATCTAGCATGCTCATTTTAATGAAAGGGCTGCCGTTTTCCTACAACCGTGACCTGCAGCTGGATAAGCCTCCGTTGTTCGAAGCCATCGATACCGTAAAAGGAATACTCGAGGTATTCATCCATCTGCCCGCGAATATCCGCGTTAATAAAGGAGCGGTTGCCGCGAGGCTGATGGATGAGTCTTTGTTTTCGGTGGATATCGTAGAGTACCTTATTAAGAAAGGCGTATCGTACCGTCATGCCCACGACATTGTAGGCAGGATGGTGAGGGATTGCCTTGACCGCGGGCGCAATATTTCGCATCTTAGCGCGCGTGAGCTTAAAAGGTATTCGCCGAAATTGGAGCCGGACGTAAAAACAATCCTTAATGCCTGGGCTTCGGTTAATCTTAAATCGTCTTACGGCAGCACCAATCCCCGCCTGGTAGCTCGCCAGATTGCAAAGTGGGAGAAAAAACTTAATGCATGAGTTCAGATACATAGGCAAACACCTTTATTGCGAGAAGGTCAGGGTAGAGGATCTGGCCCGCAGGTTCGGCACCCCGCTCTACGTTTATAGCTACCATACGCTGATAGGTCATTACCTTAAACTCAAAGAGGCGTTCTCAGGCATAGAGCCGTTAATCTGTTATTCCGTAAAGGCCAATTCCAACCTTGCGATATTAAAGGCGCTGGTGGATAAAGGGGCGGGGCTGGATATTGTTTCCGGAGGGGAGTTGTTCAGGGCCTTTAAGGCCGGTTGCCCTGCGGAGAGGATAGTTTATGCTTCGGTAGGCAAGACAGACGCCGAAATTGAAGAGGCCATCAGGAAAAGGATACTCTTTTTCAACGCCGAGTCATTCCCGGAACTCGAAAAGATCAATCACATTGCCAGGCGCCTTAACCGCAGGGTAAACGTAGCCATACGCATCAATCCCGACGTGGAACCCCGCACCCATAAGTTTATCACTACGGGCAAGCTTACTAATAAGTTCGGGATAGATTTTAAGGCTGCCGAGAAGATACTGTTGCGTTGTTGCAGCTTCCCTAGCCTCAACATCAAAGGGCTGCATATCCATATCGGTTCGCAGATTACCGAGAGCGCGCCATACGTGGCGGCGCTTGGCAAGGTAGTTGATTTTATCGGCCGCCTCCGCAAAAAAGGATTGGGCCTGGAATACCTCAATATCGGAGGGGGGTTGGGTATTATCTATGACCGCGAGACCCCGCAGACCGCCAGGAAATTCGCCCGCAGGGTTTCGCCTATCTTGAAAAAGACGGGTTTGAAAATAATACTTGAGCCTGGCAGGTTCATTATCGGCAATGCCGGTATACTGGTAAGCAAGGTTTTGTATCTTAAGTCCACTCCGAAAAAGAAATTCGTAATTGTCGATGCGGGCATGAACGACCTTATACGGCCCGCCCTTTATGACGCCTACCATAATATTGCGCCCCTGCGCCTGGCTGGGGCAGGAAGGCGTTTGTCAGAGAAGGTGGATGTAGTGGGCCCGATATGCGAGAGCGCGGATTTCTTCGCCAAATCCCGCAGGATGCCCGCAGTCAAAGAAGGGGAGTACCTGGCAGTGATGAGCGCCGGTGCTTATGGGTTGAGCATGTCTTCAAATTATAATTCCCGGTGCCGGCCTGCCGAGGCGCTGGTTATTAAAGACCGGGCTTTCGTTATACGCAAGAGGGAAGGCTTGATTGATCTAGTGCGCAACGAGAGCATCCCGGCATTCCTGTTTGGTTTATAGCATGCAGATGATAAATTTTACCAAGATGGTGGCTTCGGGGAACGATTTCGTAATATTAGACCGCAAGCCGCGTCGCCCTCTCGCCTCTTTTGTAAAATCAATATGCGAGCGTAAATTCGGAGTAGGCGCAGACGGGCTACTTTTGCTGGAGAAATCCAGCCAGGCGGACATAGCGATGCGCGTATTTAATGCCG
>Ga0265297_10008485_pt1 | contig 13677 bp, 10 predicted proteins | sample Munlanlwell13791_FD_192502 | JGI IMG/M metagenome (GOLD analysis project Ga0265297, IMG submission 192502) | Leachate microbial communities from a municipal landfill in Southern Ontario, Canada - Leachate well 137-91 | ecosystem: Engineered > Solid waste > Landfill > Unclassified | place... | reverse complement strand
CGACCGCAACAATCCCGACGCCCTGGCCAACCTGCCGCTCATTCGGCAGCGGGTGCTTGACGGGCGGATCGCGGAGGCGGAGGCGCTGGCGCTGGATGCCTTGAGCGGCATTCCCGAAGCCATGCGCCATTACCTGCCGATGGGCGACCTGCTGATCGCCTTCTCTTATCATCCCGCAGCGTTCATCGCGCCGCACTCCATTTTCTTCCCCGGCGAGGAGGCCGGACTGCATGGGGCGGAGCAGTATGTCCGCGAGTTGGACCTGGAAACGGCGATGGCCCGCGTGTCGTTCACCCTGGAGGGCGTCACTTACACGCGGGAATGCCTGGCCAGCAAGGTGGATCAGGTGATCGCCCTGCGCGTGACCGCGGACCGTCCCGGCATGATCGGGTTCCGGGCGCGCCTGGAAAACGGAATGCACGACAACTATGCCAGCCGCTTTTATGACACGATGGCCGGTGAGGACGGATGCGCGCTGGTGGCGCAGGGCGCGGCCGGCGGCGGCGGCGTGCGTTTTGCCACCGGCCTGCGGGCGGTGGCGGCCGGCGGTTCGATTCGCACCCTCGGGGAAACGCTGGTGGTGGAAGGGGCGGATGCCGTCGTGTTGCTGCTGACCGGAGCCACGACCTTTCGCGAAGCGGATCCGGCCGCCGCCTGCCGGGAGCACACCCGGCGCGCAGCGGCACGCCCGTGGGACGCCATGGTCACTGACCATCTGCAAGAATATCAGCCCTATTTCCGGCGCGTGGCGCTCGAACTGCCCACCCCGCCCGCCGTGGCGGCGCTCCCCACCGATGCCCGGTTGGCGCGCGTGCAGCAAGGGGAGGCCGATCCCGGCCTGGCGGCGCTTTATTTCCATTATGGGCGTTACCTGTTGACCGCCTGCAGCCGGCCGGACAGCCTGGCGGCCAATCTGCAAGGCATTTGGAACGCGGACGTCCTGCCGCCGTGGGGCTGCAAATACACCATCAACATCAATATCCAGATGAATTACTGGCCGGCGGAAGTCTGCAACCTCAGTGAACTGCATCAGCCGCTCTTCGACCTGCTCGAACGCATGCGGGAGACCGGCCGGCAAACCGCGCGGGTCATGTATGGCTGCCGCGGCTTCGTGGCGCACCACAATACCGATCTGTGGGCCGACTGCACCCCGACGGACCGCGCCGCCGTCTCCTCGTTCTGGTCGATGGGGGGGGCGTGGCTGAGCCTGCATCTATGGGAGCATTATGCCTTTAGCGGGGATGTGGCGTTTTTGCGCCAGGCCTATGCGACGTTGCGGGAAGCCGCGCTCTTCTTTGTCGATTTTCTCATCCAGGACCGCCAGGGCCGGTTGGTCACCTGTCCCTCCACGTCGCCGGAAAATGTGTATCTGCTGCCGCACGGGGAACGCGGCTCGCTTTGCGCCGGGCCGAGCATGGACAACCAGATCATCGACCAACTCTTCCGCCGCGTCATCGCCGCCGCCAAGATCCTGGAGACGGATGCGGAGTTCGCCGCCGAGCTGGAAGGGCTCCGCCGCCGTCTGCCGCCACCCGCCGTCGGCCGCCATGGACAGTTGATGGAATGGCCGGACGATTTCGACGAGCGCGAGGTGGGGCATCGCCACATCTCGCACCTGTTTGCCGTCTTCCCCGGCGACGCCATCACCCCGCGCGCCACGCCGGCGCTGGCGCAGGCCGCGCAGACGACCTTGCAGCGCCGCCTGTCACAAGGCGGCGGGCACACCGGCTGGAGCCGGGCGTGGATCATCAACCTTTATGCCCGTTTGCTGGAAGGCAATACGGCGCATCAGCATCTGCAGGCGCTCTTCGCGAAATCAACCTATCCCAATCTTTTCGACGCCCATCCGCCGTTCCAGATCGACGGCAACTTGGGCGCCACCGCCGCCATTGCTGAAATGCTGTTGCAAAGCGCCCACGGCGAAGTGGCCCTGTTGCCGGCCCTGCCCGAGGCCTGGCCGCAAGGCGCCGTGCGCGGCCTGCGGGCCCGCGGCGGTTTTGAGGTCGACCTCCAGTGGTCGGCGGGCCGCCTGCGGCAGGCGGTCATCCGTTCCCTGCGCGGCGCCCCGTGCCGCTTGCGGTACGGCGAGACAACCATCGACCTCGCAACGGCAGCGGGGACCGCGTATCAGTGGGATGGGGCGGGAGATCCCCGCCGGTTGTAGCCGCCGGGCTCCTGTTCACCCCATTGGGGGCATTGCCGCACTCCAAAACGGTGAGACCGGTCTGGTCGCGGCCACCCGCGATAGGATCTGAATTCGGGGCTATATTCATCCCTAAAACCAGGGAGGCGAGAGATGAATGTCGCAACAGCCATCGAGCCGATCACGGTGCTGAAAGCCAACAGCGCCCGGCTGATCAAGCGGGTGCAAGTTTCGGGACAACCCATTGTGATTACGCAGAACGGACAGGCCACCGCCGTGCTGCAGGACGTGAAAACCTACGAGGAACAGCGCCGCACGCTCCACCTGCTGAAATTTCTCGTGCAAGGGGACCAGGAACTGAAGCGTGGCGCCGGCATTTCCCAGGCCAGCGCTCAAAAACACTTCGCGGAGACGCTGAAGGGCCTGACCAATGCCTGAGCACTACGGCATTGAATGGGCGCCGGTCGCGCAGGGCGACCTGGATGAGATATTGAAGTACATCGCCGCCAGGGATGGCGTGACGGCCGCGGTCGCGATCTACGGCAAGATCATGCACCGGATCGAGACTCTCACCGCACATCCCGCCCGTTGCCGCATCCCGCCTGAACTGGAAGAAGTGGGCGTCACCGAATTCCGGGAGCTGATCGAGACCCCATACAGCGTCTTTTTCCACATCCGCGGGGCAAGGCTGGGCATTGTCGGCGTTCTGGACCGCCGGCGGGATCTGGGGGAACTCCTCCTGCAACGCGTGCTGCGCACGCCGGTTGCCTGACTGATCGGAATTTACCCCATGCAGAACGCAACCCCTTTCATCCCCCGGTTTGGCGATGGCCGTGACCCGTTTTTCCGCCACCGGTTCGGGCTGTTTGTTCATTGGGGGCTGTACGCCATTCCCGCCTGGCATGAGCAGCACCAGTTCCGGTGCGGCACGCCGCGGGCCGAGTACGCCCGGCTGCTGGAACAGTTCAATCCCGCCCGCTTCGACCCGGACGCCTGGCTCAATGCCGCGGTCGCCGCGGGCATGGAATACCTGACCTTCACCGCCAAGCACCAGGACGGCTTCTGCTTGTGGGACAGCGCCGAAACCGAGTTCAAGGTCACCCGCTCCCCCTATGGCCGGGACATCCTGGCTGCGGTGGCGGAGGCCTGTCACCGCCGCCACTTTCCGCTGCACGTCTATTACTCGATCGTGGACAACCGCCATCCCAACTATCCCAACCAGGGACGCTGGCACGAACTGCCGGCCCCCGAGCCGGGCGATCGTCCGGACATCCCCGCGTATGTCGAGTTCGTCCGCCGGCAGGTGCGCGAACTGTGCACCGGCTACGGCCCGCTGGCGGGGTTCTGGTGGGACTCGAACGACATGAAGCACGACGACCCGTCGATGAACGCCCTGATCCGTGAGTTGCAGCCGGGCATCCTCATCAACAACCGCGGGTTCGGCCCCGGCGACTACACCACCCCGGAGCGCGACTGGGATGACTCGGTGAACCACGGTGCCGCCTTCACCAAGCCGGTGGAGGCCTGTCAGTCGGTGGGGGTGGAAAGCTGGGGGTTCCGCGCCGACGAGGACTATTACAGCGAGCGTCACCTGCTGGCCAGTCTGGCCAAGATTTGGGCCAGGGGCGGCAATTTCCTGCTCAATGCCGGGCCGATGGGCGACGGCCGGTTCCCTGAACGCTCCCTGGCGCTGCTGAACACCGTTGGCGGCTGGCTGGGCCGGGTCCGTGAAAGCTATGATGGCACCGCCCCGGCTTCGCAATTCACCAGCAACCCCGACATCCTGCTGACCCGCCGGGACAACACGCTCTACGTGCATCTGATCACGCCGCCGGCCAGCGACCGGGTGCTGCTGCCTCCCCTGGCTGCCCTGCCGTGGCGCGCCGTCCTGCTCAACACCGGCGAACCGGTGGCCGCCAGCCTTGACCGGCTGCCGAGCCTGTTCCGGGAGCCCCGGCCCGTCCTGCGTCTGAAAAACCTGCCGGTGGACGCACTCGCCAGCCGCGTCCCCGTCATCCGCCTCGACTTCGACGACCTGAACGACATCCTGGCCAACGTCAATACGGCTTGTTGACCAGCCAGACGGCCCGTCACGCGCCGCGGCAACGGTGTGGCAAGCGCGCCAGTTCGCGATATTCGCGGTTCAGGGGGATCAGTACGGCCACCCCGAGCAGAAAGTGAAGCAGTGCCGCCGCCAAGACCAGCGCTGGGGACACCACCGAACCTGAATCGGGCGCCAGCAGGCTCAATGATCCGAATGGGCTGAAGACAACCAAGCTTTTGCTGCCCAAAACGCCCCCCAAGAGCAACGGTAGCGCACTCTGGATCGCGACCAAAACGGTGAACAACCCCGTTAGTTTCGGGTTGCGTTCGGCACAGAGGATGTGCAGTTCTATCAGCCCCGCCCAAAACAGGAAGCTGGCGCCCGTGACGGCACAAACCAGCAGCAGGGGAACCCCGAAACGCCCCTGCTGGCCGGTCACCCCAAAGGCGACAAACGCGCCCGCCCAAATGGCGAAACAGCCGAGCCAAAATCCGACATTCGAGCGGCTCCAGACCCAGGCAAGCGTCACCGGTTCCAGCTCACCGGCCAAAATATCCGTGTAGTCTTGGCGCGACAGACTGGCGTCGGCCAGCAGAATCAGCAGGGGAAAACACGAAACGACGACATAACCGGCCAGGATACTGCCGGCGTCCTGCGGACAGGCATCATGAAACGATGACCAAAACAGCCCCGCACAGATCATCAAACACCCCAACAGGAAGGCGATGGCCCCCGGCCGGGTAAACAACGGTCCGGTTTCGACGCGGAATGAGCGCAGGACCCCCGTCATGCTCCAGGCGGCGGCGAACAGGAAAAGGCCGGCAAGGACGAGCAGCCACGGCAGCTCCAACGCATAAAAATGGAACCGGATGCGGGCCGCATTTTGGTTGATGGCAAAAACGCAGGCCGCACAGATGGCGATCACCGACGCGAGCACGATGACGGACAGCAAAGAGTTCACCTGATTCGCCTTCATCGGGCCACGCGGGAGCCGTTGCCGTTGCGAGATCAGAAGTGCGGCCAGGTTTGCCGCGGCGGTAGCGCTGCCCAGCGCAACCAGCACCTGGACCTGAAATAAGCCGGCGATGCCGCCCACACATCCAGAAGCCACCATCAGCAGCGTGGTGAGGCCGGCGAATGGCAGCATGGCGAGGTTGCGACCGATGAGAATTCCAACTGCCCGATCAGCGGGACTGAGCGGCAACAGACGGAAGAAATCGTATGACCGCTCGGCCTGCTCGACCTGCAGGGCATTGCCGGTGTTGACCGGGCCAATGACGAGAAGCAGAATGGCGAGCAGGATCAAGAACTGCACATAGATGGCGGCACCAAGTTCATGGGCATTGGCATAGGTGGTCGTCGTGCAACCATACAGCAGACCATTCAACAGCAGGATCGCACCCGCGACCAGGCCATACACGAGAGCGTTAACCCAGAACTGACCGGGGCGCAGAAGGCTGCAACGGTAACGCAGCAGCAGCGGATTGGCGGACAGGTTCATCGTTCGCCCTCCTGGCCCGAAATCTGCATGAACAGCTCCTCCAGTGTAGCGGTGTCTTCGCTTAGGCCGACCACCGCAATGCCACGGCTGACGAGCCGTGCATTCAGCTCGGCCAAAGACTCCACTCCCCGCTTGGTTTCCGCCACCAAGGCCCCAGGCTTGACGTCCACGACGCGGAAACCGGCCACCTCCTCGGCTACAGCGGAAGCCGCCCGTGGGTCGCCGAGGATTCGCACCGTCACCCGCCGCACTCCCGCGAGCCGTTGCTGCACCTCGTCCACCCGGCCGAACAAACGCAGCCGACCAGCCGCCAGGATCGCCACATGGGAGCAGAAGTCGGCCAATTCGGGCAGGATGTGGGAAGAGATGACAATAGTTTTCCCTTCCAGGCTGAGTCGCTTCAGCAGCCCGCGGAGTTGGAGTCGTGCTTTGGGGTCGAGCCCGGAGGCGGGTTCATCCAGCAGGAGAAGGCCGGGATCGTGGACCAGTTGTACGGCCAGCCCGAGACGCTGGACCATGCCACGGGAGAGATGGCGGATCAGGACGTCGCCCTTGTCCGTGAGGTCGACAAAGGCCAGCATGTCCGCAACCCGGGCCGTCACCGTTGTCTCGGGCAGACCATAGGCGCGCCCAAAAAATGTCAGGCATTCCCGTAACGTCAGATCGGTATACAGATTGAAGAAGTCGGGCAGGTAACCGACGGCACGCCGGATCGCAAGATTGCCCCAGCCAAGCTCGTTCCCCAGGATCGCCGCCCGGCCCGACGTGGGCCGCAACAGAGTTGCCAGCATGCGCAAGAGAGTGGTTTTTCCCGCCCCGTTGGGACCGATCAGCCCCACCACCTCGCCACGCCGGACCGAAAATGACACGTCATTGATGGCGACCAAACTGCCGAACGCCTTGCGGAGTCCGCAAACCTCCAGCACCGGCGGGGCGGCAACGGCAGAAACATCCATCGGAACATCCATGTGGATAACGTAATGGCCCGGCTGCCGCGGGGCAAGGCCAGCGTCGCCACCCCGTGAGAAGTGGAGACTGTTAGATGTGCGTTTAGAAGCGGGGACGTACGCGGCACAGTTATGGGGTGCGACGGCCGATGACGGCAGTAAAGTACCCGCATGCCATCCCGTGTCCGCCATCACTTCGGGCTGCGCTGCCTGGCCTGGGGCGTCGCAGGGCTTGTCCTGATCCTGGCGGGATGCGCGGCCTATGCCCGCTGGATTGAACCGCATTGGCTGAAGATTCGGACCGTGCGGGTTGGGCCGGGGGCGGCCCATCGGCGTGTCTGCCACATTTCCGACCTTCATTACACGGCCGCGGACCGGGCCTATTTGGAACGGATCGGCCGCGCCATCCGTGCGCTTAAACCGGACCTGGTGTGTTTCACCGGCGACCTGGCCGATTCCACCGAACGGGTCCGGGAAGCCGCGGAATTTCTCACCCGGCTCGGCTGTCCGGTCTACGGCGTTCCCGGAAACCACGACATTTTTGACCGCGCCTTGTATGAGCGTGCGTGCGCCGCCACGGGCGGCCGGTGGCTGGAGGATGCGGTCGTTTCATTGCCCGGCGGGCGTGGCACGATAGTCGGACAGGGTGAACGGCAAACCGGCACCCTTTCGGTTGCCGGACCGCGGCCATGGATTTTACTGGTGCATGCTCCGCAGGCGGCCATCGACGGCAGCCATGGGCAACCGTTGGACCTGATCCTGGCCGGGCATTCGCACGGCGGCCAGATCCGGCTGCCGTTCTTGGGAGCGCTGATCGTGCCGTACGGCGTGGGCACGTATGAGGTGGGGATGTATCAGACGTCGGCCGGACCACTGCATGTGAGTCCGGGACTCGGGACCTTTTTCATTCCGGCACGTTTCGGCTGCCGTCCGGAAATCACCCTGTTGGAGCTTTGAGACGTTTCACCGGGATGATTCCGGTCGCGAGTGGGGTTACAGTATCTGTTTGGTGATGGTTTTGAATGCGTAAGCGGCACGAGGCGACTGGCAATCATGATGAGCGTTTCCTTTCCCACGGTGGTGTTTCTGTTTTCGTTGTGGCTGCCGGTCTGGGAGCAGCGGCCGCTGACTGAGGCCGACCTGCGCCCGGGGCCGTATCCGCTGATGTTGCCGGCCGGCGGCGCGGCCGCGGTGCGTGCGGGCTTTGCCAATGGCGACGCCGAATGGCGCGGCCGCCTGGCCGTGCAGCTTGGCCGCACCCAGGATCCGCGGGCCTTTGAGTTGCTGGCCACCCAGCTGCCGCGGGAAGACCAGCCGGTGCAGCAGGCCACCCTGTTGCAGCAGCTGGCCAACGCCGCGTCGCTGCCGGCGGGGCTGGCCGCCGCGCTGCCGCGCTATGGCACGTCGGCCGATCCGGCGGTGCGCGCCGCGGCCCTGGCCCTGCTGCCGGCCCCGGCGGCGCTGCCGCCGCCCGAGGCGCTGCTGGCCGCCACCCGTGATGCGGATCCCGGGGTGCGCGCCGCGGCGTGGGGGCGGTTGCGTTCCCTGGCCGGCGTTGTGCCGCCGGCGTTTCTTGCCAAGGCGCTGGCGGACACCGATCCGGACTGCCGTGCCGCCGCCGCCACCTGCGCCTTGAACAGCCCCGGCGCCGCGGTGCTGGCTTCCTCCCTGAATGCCCTGGCAAAGGATGCTGATCCCCGGGTGCGCACCGCTTTGGCCGGCGGCCTGGCCGCCGCGCCGGCCGGGCTGGCGGCGCAACTGTTTCCGGTGCTGGCCGCCGACCCCCATCCGACGGTGCGGGCCAAAACCGCCGAAGCACTGGCCGCCACTCCCGGTACCGCCGCCCTGGAAGCGGTGGCCGTCCGGTTGACCGGCGATCCGGCCGCCGAGGTGCGCCGGGTGGCCACCGGCACCCTGGCCCACTTTGCGTCACCGGCCAGCCGGGATGCCGCCCTGGCCCGGCTCGGCGACGCCGCCTCGCTGGTCCGCCAGGCCGCCGAGGACACCCTGGTGGCGCTCAATCAGGCCCGGATACCGGCAGTGCCCGCCATCATTCCCTTTCTCAACGACGCCAAGCCGGCCTGTCGCGCCCGGGCGGTCCGGGTGTTGGGCCGGATCGGCTGGCCCCGGCCCGGTGGTGCGCCTGGGGATGCGGCCGTGCTGACCGCCCTCAAGGCCCGGGTCGCCAAGGAAAAGGATCCCGAGGCGTTGGCGGCGGTGATCTTCTGTCTGGGCCGGGTGGAGGCGCGCCAGGCCGCTCCGGCCATTGCCAAACTGGCGCGTCATCCCGCGCCTGAGGTGCGGTTGGAAGTCGCCACCACCCTGGCGGCGTTGAAAGACCCGGCCACCTATCCCGCCTTGGATAAGCTGGTGTTTGACGAGGCGGCGCCCGTGCGCGCGGCCGCCCTTCTCGGCATCGGCCGCAACGGCGATCCGGCGCTGGCCCCCATCCTGACCCGCGTTCTGGAGGCGGTTGCCGCCGCCGCCGACTCCAAGATCACCGCGGTTGACCGGGCCAGTGCCGCCTGGGCCGCCGGCCACCTGCGCCAAGCCGATCCGGCGTTGGTCAAGCGGCTGCTGGCGCAGGCCAGCACGCCGGTGGTTCCCACCATGATGGGCATGGTTTTTGACGCCGATGTCGTGCTGGCCAATGCCGCCTGGGCGCTGGCCCGGACCGCCCTCCGCAGCCCGGCCGTCAAACCGCAGGTGCAGCCGGTGCTGCAGTTCCTGCAGACCCGGCCCGATTCCCAGGGCACCATGACGGCCATGTCGTTCCTGCCGTCGGCGGAAGTGGTGGAGGCGGCCCGTCAGGCGGCGGCGGCCCTCGACCGCCGCCCCGTCACGGTCCGCCCGCGCCCCACCCAGGATCTGCCCCTGCCCTGCCGGCCGGTCCGCGAGGTGGCGCCATAGCCGTATAGCCGTTCCTGCCGCTTTCCCTTGCGGCGTTCACGGGGTATAGTACCTTTCCTCTTTTTCACCCTCATCTCATCTCAATCATGCGCAAACCCTCGGAACGCATTGTCATTACCGGAGTGGGACTTGCCGCCCCCAACGGCGATTCCTTGGCGGCGTTCCGCGCCAGCCTGCTGCACGGCGTTTCCGGGGTCGAACGCTACACCATCCGCTATTTCGGGGAAACCCTGGCGGGGGTCTGTCATTTCGACCCGCTGCGCTATCAGAAACGCAAGGACCTGCGTTGCGGCACCCGGGCCGGCTCCATTGCCATCTACGCCGCCAATGAGGCGGTGCGCGACGCGCGCCTGGACTGGGCCGCGGTGGCCAAGCCCCGGGTCGGTGTCTACTTGGGCATCACCGAGCACGGCACCGTCGAAACCGAGCACGAGATCTACGAGATCAGCAAGTACAACTACGACATCAAATACTGGTCGCACTATCACAATCCGCGGACGGTGGCCAACAATCCGGCCGGCGAGGTGACGCTGAACTTGGGCATTACCGGCCCCCACTACACCTTGGGCGGCGCCTGCGCCGCGGGCAACCTGGGCTGCATCCAGGGCTACCAGCAGCTGCTGCTCGGCGAGGTTGATGTGGCGTTGGCCGGCGGCGTTTCCGAGAGCATCCAGTCGTTCGGCATCTTTGCCGGGTTTAAGAGCCAGGGCGCGCTGGCCGAGCATGCGGACCCCGCCAAGGCCAGCCGTCCCTTTGACCTCAAGCGCAACGGCATTGTCATCGCCGAAGGCGGCGCCGTGTTTGTCATGGAACGTCTTTCCGACGCCCTGGCCCGCGGCGCCACCATCGTCGCCGAAATCGCCGGGTATGCGGTCAATTCCGACGCCACCGACTTTGTCCTGCCCAACTCTGAACGCCAGGGCGAGTGCATTGCCAGCGCCATTGCCCGGGCCGGGCTGGAGCCGAAGGACATCCATCTGGTCAACACCCATGCCACCGGCACCCGGATGGGGGACATCCAGGAATGCCAGGCGTTGCGCCGCGTTTTCGGCCCCGGCTGCCGCGACACCTACTTCAACAACACCAAGAGCTTCATCGGCCACGCCATGGGTGCCGCCGGCGTCTTGGAATTGGCCGGCAACCTGCCCGCCCTGCAGGATCGGGTGGTGCATCCCACCATCAATGTTGACGAGTTGGACCCGGAATGCGCGCTGCCCAACCTGGTGCTCAACCAGCCCGCGGCGGCGCCCCGGCTCGACACCATCCTCAACACCTCTTTCGGCATGGTCGGCATCAATTCCGTGCTCATTGTCAAACGCTACCAACCCTGAGCAACTGCGGGACATAAAGCATCATGACGCGTGACGAACTGAAGCAGGCGATCCTCGGCATCATCCAGGACATCCTCCCGGATGAGAATTTTGCCACCCTCAATCCCGATGCCAAGCTGCGCGACCAGATCGGCCTGGACTCGATGGACTTCCTGGACATCGTCATGGAGCTGCGCAAGCGTTATGGCGTGGAAGTCCCGGAAACGGATTATCCGCAACTGGCTACGCTCAACAGCTGCCTGGACTACTTGGAGCCGCGGCTGAAAAAGGGTTGACCGTGGGCCGGTCCGGGCCGGTTCGCCGTGGCCCCCGTTCCGGTTCCGCCGCCTCATGAAGCCATCGCCGTTCATCTCGGTGATCATGCCGATCCGCAATGAGGCGGATTTTATTGCCCGCAGCCTGGGCGCGGTGTTGCAGCAGAACTATCCGCCGGACCGCCTGGAAGTGCTGGTGATCGACGGCATGAGCGACGACGGCACCCGGGAGAAGGTGCTGGCCATGGCGGCCTCGCCGGCCGTGGCCGGGCGCCGGCCGGAGATCCGCCTGCTCGACAACCCGGCCCGCATTGTGCCGCCGGCGATGAACATCGGCCTGCGCGCCGCGCGCGGCGACATCATCATCCGCGTCGACGGCCACTGCGAGATCGCCCCGGATTACTTCTGCCGGTGCGTCGCCATCCTCAAGCGCACCGGCGCCGACTGCGTGGGCGGCCCCATGGAAACGGTGGGCGAGACCCCCATGGCCCGCGCCATCGCGACCGCCCAAAGCGCCGTGTTCGGGGTCGGCGGCGTCGCCTTCCGCACCGGCCGGGCCACCCCGGGGTTTGTCGACACCGTGGCCTTTGGTGCCTATCGCCGCGATGTCTTTTCCCGCATCGGCCTGTTTGACGAGGAACTCAAGCGCAACCAGGACGACGAATTCAACTTCCGCCTCATCCAGGCGGGCGGCCGGATCTGGCTGGACCCGGCCATCAGTTCGCGCTATTTCAGCCGGGCGGACCTGGGCGGCCTGTGGAGCCAGTACTATCAGTACGGGTTCTACAAGGTCCGGGTCATTCAGAAGCGCGGTGCCATCGCCTCCTGGCGCCACTTGGTGCCGGCGGCGTTTGTGCTGGCCCTGCTGGGGTCGCTCATCCTGGCGCTGGCCTTGCATGACTGGCGCTGGGGCTTGCTGGTGGTGTTCCCCTATGGGGTGGCCAGCCTGGCCTTCAGCATCCTCACGGCGCGGCGCGAGCCGCGGGTGTTGCCGCTGCTGCCGCTGCTGCCCGTGGTCTTTGCCACGCTCCATCTCTCCTACGGCGCGGGCTTTCTGTGGGGCATGTGGAAGTGGTGGTTCCGGGGGAAGGGGTCCGTCCCCGCCGACAAGGCGGCGGCCGCCGCCGCCCGCGACCGCCGGTTCCTCATCCTCAGCCAGTATTATCCGCCGGAGATCGGCGCCCCCCAGGCGCGGCTGTCGCAAACCGCCCGGCGGCTGCGCCGGGCCGGCTATGAGGTCACCGTCCTCACCGCCATGCCCAACTATCCGCTCGGCCACTACTATCCCGGTTACGGCGGCTGGTTCCGCCGCGAACAGCGGGACGGCATCGAGGTGCTGCGGGTGCCCATCTACCCGACCAAAAAAGTGCAGATGATGCCCCGTCTCTCCAACTATTTCTCCTTCATCATCACGTCCGTTTTTTGGGGGGTGCTCAAACTGCCGCGCGCCGGCTACCTGATGGTGGAAAGCCCGCCGCTGTTTTCCGGAGTGGCCGGCCTGCTGCTGGCCCGGATCAAGGGCGCCCGGCTGATCTTCAACGTCTCCGACCTGTGGCCCGACAGCCCGGTGCGCCTGGGGGTGTTGCACCCGGGGCCCACCCTGGCGGCCGCCCGCTGGCTCGAACGGCTGTTCTACCGCTGTTCCTGGCTGGTCACCGTGCAGAGCGGGGAGACCCTAGCCGACATCCGCCAGCGGTTTCCCACGGTGCAGTTGCATCACCTGTCCAATGGTGTGGACACCCGGGTGTTCAGTCCGGCCCGCCGGACGGTGGTGGCCCGCTCCCGCCTGGCCGGCAGCGATCCCGATGCCGTGGTCGCCATTTACACCGGCCTGCACGGCCTGGCCCAGGGGTTGGACCAGCTGCTGCTGGCCGCCGCCCACCTTCGCGACCTGGCCCGCTTCCGCCTGGTCTTCGTGGGCGACGGTCCGGAAAAGGAAAAGCTGGTGGCCATGAAGCAGCACCTTGGCCTCGAGAACGTCTGGTTTTTCGATCCCGTCCCCCAGGGCGAGGTGCCGGCGCTCACCGCCTCGGCGGACATTGCCGTCATCCCCCTGCGCATCCGCCTGCCGGGCGCCGTGCCGTCCAAGCTCTATGAGGCCATGGCTTGCGGCCTGCCGACCCTGGTGGTCGCTCAGGGGGAACCGGCCCAGATCGTCGAAGAAATGCAATGCGGCGTGGCGGTGGCGTCGGGGGATGGCGCGGGGCTCGAAAGCGCCCTGCGGCGGCTGGTTGCGGATCGCGCCCTGCGCGCCGCCTTGGGGGCCAACGGCCGGCGCGCCGTCGACATCCATTTCAACCGCGACACCATTGTCGGCCAATTCATCCGCCGCCTGCGCGAAGCAGAGCCGGGCCCTGGTGCCGCTTCCGGCCCGGCCGTGGCGCCGCCCCCGGTGCCGTGAGCGGCGGCCGCCCGGTTTCCTCCCCGCCGGGAATGCCCCGGTGAAAACGGCCGGTATTTTTTGCATTTTCGGCATTTTCCGCTAAGTTGGCATCGTTTTTAGTGGGTGAACCCAATGCCAACGCGGCCCCCCCCAATGGGCGGCCC
>Ga0265297_10008484_pt1 | contig 13678 bp, 9 predicted proteins | sample Munlanlwell13791_FD_192502 | JGI IMG/M metagenome (GOLD analysis project Ga0265297, IMG submission 192502) | Leachate microbial communities from a municipal landfill in Southern Ontario, Canada - Leachate well 137-91 | ecosystem: Engineered > Solid waste > Landfill > Unclassified | place... | reverse complement strand
AACGAGCGCAACCCTAATCCTATGTTTTATATGTCATGGGAGACTGCCCGTTTTAAATGGGAGGAAGGCGGGATGACGTCAAATCAGCATGGTTCTTACGCCTTGGGCAACACACGTGCTACAATGGAAGGTACAGAGGGATGCCAAACCGCAAGGTGGAGCGAACCCCTTAAAACCTTTCTCAGTTCGGATTGAGGGCTGCAATTCGCCCTCATGAAGCTGGAATCGCTAGTAATCGTGGATCAGAATGCCACGGTGAATACGTTCTCGGGTCTTGTACTCACAAAATCTGCGCCGGGCAGGTTAATTTACCAAGTGGTTAAAATCCACTCCTCCTCTTGTCTATAGAGGGGCGTAGCTGAAAGATAGTCAATTGCCGCGAGGGAATTGGCGGAAGGATCTGGAAGCAAATTGCAGCCTGAAAAAAACAACGAAGAATCGACCTTTGGATAGGGTGGTGAGCATTGGGAAGATTCATAAACAATTCGTTTCAGGATGTCAGGAAAGGAAAATTAACTGACCCCGGGAGATCTGACATCGGTGGTTTCATCAAACATATTTTGATGATATAATGAAACTAACGCCGCGTCAGAAGTCAGCTGACTCATAGTACTCCGTTTCTCGGAGGAAGGAGTCTCTCTAAAGCATGTTAAGTGCTGAATATATTGTTGGGTTAACTGATGGAGAGGGTAGTTTTACCGTCTATATTTATGACGGAAAAAATACTGAACGAAAAAGACGGGCTCGAATTGAGCCAAAATTCTACCTCAAGTTAGTAGAAGAGGATAAGAATATCCTATATCAGTTAAAACAACATTTCGGTTGTGGCAATGTTTATTTCCAAAGAGATAAACGCCAAAACCATAAGGACTGTTATCGCTTTGAGGTGACTAAACGGGAAGATTTACAGAACATTATTATTCCTTTCTTTATAGCCAATCCTCTAAAATTTATGACAAAAAGGCGAGATTTTCGAATCTTCTGCCTCATAATAAAAGCCATTAACAATCTTGAGCATTTAACGACGTCTGGTTTAGCCAAGTTATACAAACTAAAACAGAAAATGCATTAGAGCTCGCCCAGTGCGGGAAATCCGCTCGCTGGGTGGGAACATCAATTCTTAAGTTTATAAGAAGATAATCGCCCGTCACGTCAAGGGAGTTGGTAGTGCCCGAAGGCTCACATTAGTGGGACGAAGGCAAGACTGATGACAGGGACGAAGTCGTAACAAGGCATCCGTAGCGGAAGCTGTGGATGGATCACCTCCTTTCTAGGGAGAACAGTTCTTCTTTCCACGTGGAAGAAGAACTAGTCGCCTCTAACATTGTCGTTAGAGTGGTTGCCGCGAGGCAACAAGCGAATTGATGCCGATTAGACTCACAACTTCTATCATGATTAAAAAAACCGCTGCTGAAGCGGTTTTTTTGTTTCATTTGTCCAATTAGCGCACACCGATCAACTGCCGGACTTTAGCCAGCTTCGCGTCCGCCCTCTCGCGCGCAGTTGCAGCGCCGACCTCTAATATCCGGCCAACCTCCTTATCTGATATCTTATTATACTTCGCTTGAAAATCCACCAAGAATTTTCCGACCACTTCAGCCAGATCCTTCTTAAATTCGCCGTAACCTTTACCAGCATAATCTTTCTCTAAACGCTTTATCTGCCGCCCGCCCAAGAAGGCATAGATAGTTAGGAGGTTAGCGAGCGCCGGCTTATGTTCTGGGTCATAGATCACTTCCGAGCCGGAATCGGTAACCGCCCGCATAATTTTTTTCTTGGCGCTTTCGATACTATCGAGAAGAGCGAGACAATTATTCTGATTTGCATCACTCTTAGACATCTTCTTAGCGGGATCCAGAAGAGACATTATTCGAGCGCCCTCCTTTCTGACCATCGCCTGCGGCACCGTGAAGGTTTCTCCAAAACGACTGTTGAAGCGACGGGCAATATCACGCGCCAACTCCACGTGTTGCTTCTGGTCTTCTCCAACCGGGACGATGTCGGTATCATATAATAATATATCGGCAGCCATAAGCACCGGATAGTCAAAGAGACCGACACTGACCGCATCCTGGTCCGCCCCAGCCTTATCCTTGAACTGCGTCATTTTTCGAAGATCAGATAAATATGCTCCGTAACAATTGAATATCCAGGCCAATTCCGTGTGGGCCGGGACGGCTGATTGTTGAAAGATAGTCGAACGGGCGGGATCGATGCCGGCAGCAAGATATACCTTAGCCGTCCCAACTACTCGACGGCGCAGACTATCGGGATCTTGGTTGACCGTTATTGCATGATAATCGACTACCGAAAATGTACAGTCGTAGCTGCTTTGCATATCCACCCACTGGGCGATAGCACCAATATAATGGCCGATATTCATCTCGCCGCTAGGTTGGATACCGGAAAAGATAGTTTTAAGATTAGACATAATTTATATTGTATTCACTTATATTTTAGGGGAAATCCGGTGTTAAAGCAATCCGCCCTCTTAACGAAGAACCAGATAATATATGATGCCGTAGAAACTGACTGAATAAATCGACCAAAGCGCTAGCGGGCGATACTCGCGTTGGCCATAGAGAAGAGCGGCTAGAGCAATAACCGATATAAAATACCAGGGCATGAGCCAGCTAAATGAAGAGAACAAAAAGGCGCCGACCGCCAAAAAAGAATAAAGGATTATCTTGTCCTGGTCCGGTTGACGCCAGGCCCTTATCATAAGCCAAAGATAAAAAACCAGAAAGATAGCCCGGCCGCTAATCGTCGCATAATAAGAAGAATCGGGCGTAAGATAAGCCAGCCCGTGCCGCAATAAAGCGATAAGCGGCGAAACGAAAGAGCCGCTTAAACTCACCTGGCTAAAAAATGGCGGCAGTAAACCAGTCGACCCGGACATAAATGGCCAATATGCCAAGACAACGACGGCGACAGAGGCGGCGGCGGCCAAAAAAATAAAACCCCTATCCCGTCGAGACGAAGCTCTCCGCCACAAAATGATCAGCCACAAAGGAACGAGCACCAAACTGATATATTTCACCAGTATCGACAAAGTCAAAATTAGAGCGGCCAAAAAAATATTTCTATTACCCAACCTTGAGACAAGCAACGCGGCTGCTATTAACAATAATGAAAATAAAGCGTCATTATGCCCGTTTATCGCCACTTCAAAAAGTACCAAAGGATTAAAGGCGTACAGATAGAAGGCGTCCAAGTCGCGACGGAATATATATATCAGATAAGCGGTCAGGATACTACAGGCGCTGAAAAAAAATTTTAAGCCGAAAACGCTGCCCCACAGACTGCCGGAGAATACTCCGGAAAACAAGCCGCTCAGCAACATAAATAACGGACCGTATGGGGCAGGGCGGCCGCTCCAAGAATTATCGAGCGAAATATAAAAATAATCGCTTTTAAGAGATTGATAGACTTGCAAATAAGGATTCAGTTCGTGGACGGACCAGACCCGGCCCTGATAAATATAAGAAAAGATATCGGAAGACAAGAGAGGCCACACCAAGGTGAGCCCCAGACATAAAAAAACGAAAAACCACCACCATGCTGAAAAGTCGTTACCGCGAGCCAAACGAAAAAAAAGGTAATAAATGATAAAAGCGGCTAAAAGCAAAACCACAGCCGCAAAATAAATTAGTGTCTCCCGCGACACCTGTCCCGTGTCACCCCAAGAGATGCGCCAAATTTCAAACAAGCTGAAAAGAAAAAATACCGCTCCAAAAGATAGGGCAAAATAAGGTAAACGACGAATAATTCCTTCTCCCTTTGGCGGAATAGATCCTATGTCCATAGTAATAGCGCCGGTGGCGCGTAAGACCTAAGAGGCGAACTGCTGATCCGCTTCCGCCTCTTTTGTGCTAATCTTACCATGGACCGAGGCTCTAAGCAATTGTCATTTGAAGAAATTTCCGCCAAAAAATAGGCTGAACCGCTCTTGAAATATTAATTTCTTGTGGTAATATGAGATGAGGGTTCGGGGAGTCCCTTTTTTGTTCCTCAACGGACCGGGGTGTCGTATAGTGGTAGTACGCATGCATGGGGTGCATGTAGCCCGGGTTCGATTCCCGGCACCCCGACTCAGACAGTCAGAGCGGGCTTGTAGCTCATCTGGTAGAGCGCTGCATTCGCATTGCAGAGGTAAGGGGTTCGAGTCCCCTCAAGTCCACACAGCATCATTCGGGCTGTGGTATAACGGCATTACGCACGCTTCGGGTGCGTGTAATCCGGGTTCAATTCCCGGCAGCCCGACAATCGAATTCACGCTCCGAATCATAACGGAAATGTGTTTTTTAGGCTATTTAGCGAAGATTATGGTTGATTTTAAGAAAAAACTAGAAGAAGAAGAACAGCGACAAGAGCGGCTGTCCGAAACTCCTATAACCGAGGGAGTGCTCCTTAAGGGCAGACGGCGAAAAAAATTCACCATCTATACGACTGGCCTCATAATCATCGCCCTGATTTTCACCGGCCGAATCCTTATGTCTAGCCAAAACGGTACCGACTGGTTCGGAGACGGCCTTTTCAATCGTCTGGTTCATTTCAGTCCGGACCGGCAGCTCAAGGGTGAAGAAAATGACCGCGTTAATATCCTTCTTTTAGGAATGGGCGGAGAGGGGCATGATGGGGCATATCTGACTGACACGGTCATGCTGGCTAGCTTTCAGCCGTCCACCAAACAAGTTGCTCTAATTTCTTTTCCGCGCGACTTAGTCAGCCCGGTGAGCGGCTGGCAGAAAATCAATACTATTAATGCTTACGCTGAACAAAAAGAAGCCGGTAGCGGCGGACCCGCTACAGCAGCGGCGCTGGGCCAGCTGCTTCAGATACCGATCGACTACTACGTGCGCGTCGACTTCAATGGTTTTATCGATATCATCGACGAACTGGGGGGTATAGAAGTCAACGTGGAAAATACCTTAGATGATTATAGCTATCCAATCATGGGCCAGGAAGATAATCCTAGTTATTATTCTCGATTTGAACATCTGCATTTTGATCCAGGGCCCCAGTCTATGAGCGGTAGTTTGGCTCTCAAATACGCCCGCAGCCGACATGGAGTCGGCGGAGAAGGCTCTGATTTCGCCCGCGCCCGTCGCCAGCAACTGGTCCTTGAAGCCATTAAGAACAAGCTTCTCTCGGCTAAAACCTTACTCAACCCAGTGATGATCGCCAAATTAAGCGATCAATTCAGTAAAAATATCTCCACTAATATTAGCTCCTGGGAGGCGCTCCGTCTGTGGGATATTGCTAAAGAAGTCGATCGGTCCCAGATTATCAACCGCGTCCTGAGCGATGCGCCCGACGGACTGCTGGTCTCCGGCAAAGGAGAGAACGGCGCTTATATCCTGACTCCCCGCAGTGGAAACTTCTCGGCCATCCGCAACTTAGCCCAAAGCATTTTTTTACTTAATCCTCCGATCAGCGATACCGAGCCGGCCCGGATCAGCGACAGCGCCGCAGTAGTTATCTTAAACGGAACTTGGGTAACCGGACTCGCCGGCAAAACTTCCGCCACACTTGAGGGTGCCAACTTCAGCGTCATCCAGATCGGTAATGCCCCCCAAAGAGATTACTCCGAAAGTGCCATCTACGATTTAACCGGAGGCGAAAAAAAAGATTCTCTCGACATTTTACGGCAAATTACCGGAGCATCCGCGATATTTGAATCTCCGGCTTGGCTGACTGACTACCGCAGCGCGACGACCGGGCCGGACTTTATCCTGATTGTCGGAACAGACTCTGACCGTTAAAAAATATGGAAAAGAAAAATGATAAAAGCCGCCCGCTGGTCGCCATCAGCGGCCGGACCAATGTCGGCAAGTCAACGCTTTTTAACGCTCTGACCGAAAGGAAACAGGCGCTCGTTTCTGATATCGCAGGGACAACTCGCGACAGCAATTTGGGCGAAGTGGAATGGCGCGGCCTACCTTTCGATATCGTCGATACAGCCGGCCTCTTAGATACTCGCGCCCTCTCTGGAGACAGGATAGATGACAAAGACATCGACAGTCAGACTCAAAAACAAGCTCGTTCCTATCTGGATAGAGCCGATTTGATACTTTTCCTAGTTGATGCTAAAGACGGATTACTATCTGAAGATAAAGCACTCGCCGCCGGACTGAAGCGAAATACTGCCTACCGCGCCAAAACCTTGGTCATCGCCAATAAAGTTGATAGCTTCCGGCTAGCTCCGGAAACTGCCCAGTTCTATAAACTAGGCCTGGGCGAGCCATACACGATCTCCGCCGCCACCGGACTCGGCACGGGAGACCTCTTAGATGTGATCGTCCAGAAGCTGGGCCGCGGAAGAAAAAAAATCGCCAGGGCGGAGGAGGCGGAGCAAACGGTGGAGCCTGAAAAAACACCGGAAGTCAAGCTTTGCATTATCGGCCAACCCAATGTCGGCAAATCTTCTCTCCTAAATGCCGTCTTAGGCTACGAGCGTGTAATTGTTAGCCCAGTCCCACATACGACACGTGAGCCGCAGAACACCGAACTAGTCTATAAAGGAGAAAGGGTGGTCTTAGTCGATACGGCCGGCATTACCCGGCGGCGGCAAAAAGCCGGAAAACTAGAACAGGCCGGAATATTAAAATCTTTGAAATCTCTGGATCGAGCGGATATCGCCCTCTTGGTCCTTGATATCAGCCAGCCGCTTACCCACCAAGACTCCAAACTGGTCCAGGAAATAGTGGAGCGTGGCAAGAGTCTGATCATCGTGGCTAATAAGTGGGATATAATCGCCGAGCGCGACACAAAAAAGTGGACCGCAATACTGTACGATAAGCTGTCTTTTGTCGCCTGGGCGCCGATCCAATTTATCTCGGCCAAAACCGGAGAAAAAGTTGGTAAGATCTTGGATCTCGCTTTACTGGTAGCGGCCGAGAGAAGGCTCCGCCTTAGCGACTCGCAAACTGAAAAATTTCTAAAAGCGGTCGTCAAGATACACAAACCCGCCAAGGGCAAGGGATTAAAAGCGCCGCGGATCTATGAGTTCCGGCAGACCAAAAACAACCCACCCGTCTTCACACTCCGCATCGGTCCCAATGATGACCTGCATTTTTCTTATGTCCGCTTCGTTGCCAATCGTTTACGCGAAAGACACGGCTTCACGGGAACACCAATTAGGATCAGCGTCACTAAAGACAGGAAATCACATACGACGTATAATGAATGATGTATGAGAATAATTGTCGGCTTAGGTAATCCCGGCGAAGAATACCGGGGAACAAGACATAATATCGGCTGGCTGGCTCTTGATTACTGGTTGGGGGACGTCCACTGGTCGCATAATAAGCGATTCAACGCCCTCGTCTACGAAGAGGGGGATACACTATTCGTAAAACCGCTCAGTTTCATGAACGAGTCTGGTCTTGTTGTCCGAAAGACACTGGATTATTACAAACTACTCCCCAAGAACCTAGGAATCTTAAAAAAGAAAGATGCTGATCTTAACCATGTCTTGACCGTTGTGCACGATGAATTAGATCTAGATTTCGGACGCTGGCGCCTGGCAACCGATTCTTCAAGCGCCGGTCACCGCGGCGTCCAATCTCTAATTACCCACCTTAAAACGCAGAGATTTTCTCGTCTTCGCTTGGGCATCAAAAACGAACTTCTCCGCATCCACATACCGGCTGATAAATTTGTCCTACAGACCTTCAGCGCGGAAGAACGCGGCCGTCTAGTTAACATGTTTGCCAGTATAGACATCCGTAAACTCTAAAATTTTATTTTTCCTACAGACTTTCTTCAGTCTATCCCTGCTAATATGAAACCGTTCTATTTAGAACGGTTTTTATATTTATGCCTGACGTCCGTAACAGCCATCTGGCTCTTAACCAATTTCGAAAGATCGGGCCGGCGGCCTGTCGTCGCCTGGAAGCTTACTTCTCCGATCTAAGCGAAGTTTTTCGTTCCTCCGCGCTGGAATTGGCAAGAGCCGGACTCACAGCAGAATTGGCAACAGAATTTGTCAGCTGGCGCAAGTCATGGAGATCCGAGTTTGCCCGCACCGAATTAAAAGAAGCGAAGATCAACTTCGTAACCTGGAATGATAATGACTATCCAGTCTGGCTGAAAGAAATAGCTAGCCCGCCACCTTTGCTTTACTATCGCGGACAACTAGGTATTGATCCGCAAAACAGCCTGGCAGTGGTTGGCGCTCGGCGCCACAGCGCGTATGCCCCCAAAGTCTTGGACCAGCTGCTCCCGCCGGCAATAAGAGCCGGTATAATCATAATCAGCGGGCTGGCACGAGGCGTCGATTCTCTGGCTCACGCTATCACCCTAAAACATGGCGGTCTAACCTGGGCGGTGATGGGCTCCGGTTTAGCGCGCATCTACCCTGCTGAGAATCAAGTTCTGGCGGATCGAATCTTGGCCGGCGGAGGAACGTTGCTCTCCGAATTTCCGCCGTCCACCGCTCCGCTCAGACAAAATTTTCCGCAGCGTAATCGGATAATCTCGGGGTTGACTCGAGCGACACTGGTCATCGAGGCAGCGAAAATATCCGGCGCTCTCATAACGGCGCGCTATTGTCTGGAACAAGGCCGAGATGTTTTAGCTGTTCCTGGAAATATCTTTTCTGAAAGCTCAATCGGCCCTAATCAGCTGATCCGCTCGGGGGCGCAACCAATTCTCGAAGCGTCCGACCTTCTTGCCGTCTTCAACCTAGAAGGATCGACTAAAGGTGGTGCACCGGACAGAAAACGAGCCAATTATTAGCTAATGAACCACTTCTAGACAGTCGTTTATTCCTGTTTGTACAAAAAGACGGACCGGCTAAAACATCTGAATATCGACAAGATCGCCCCAAGAACCGGCCTTGACATCAGCGTCATAAATAGTAAACTTAGCCTGCCAGAACTGACAGGGATTGCGGAGAGCGACAGATTCGGTTATGATTTAAAGTAATTGTTTATTTTTTTATGGACCTGATAATTGTCGAATCACCAACCAAAGCCAAGACTATCAGCAAATTCTTGGCTAAAAAATATCGGGTCGAATCCTCATTCGGCCATATTCGCGATCTACCTAAAAGCGAAATGGGGATCGATATTACCGCCAATTTCGAGCCGCGATATGTCATCCCGACCAAAGCTAAAAAAACTGTTTCCGGACTAAAGGCAGCCGCAAAAAAATCTGTTTCCGTCATACTCGCGTCCGACGAAGACCGCGAGGGAGAGGCGATCGCCTGGCACCTGGTCCAGGCTCTGGGGCTCGATGAGCAAAAGATTAAACGCATCGTCTTCCATGAAATAACTAAAGAGGCGATCCTGGCTGCGTTAGAAAACCCCCGGACTATCGATCATAATCTGGTAAACGCCCAACAGGCGCGCCGCGTTCTGGATCGTCTGGTGGGTTATGAACTATCGCCTTTCCTGTGGAAAAAAGTGGCTAAAGGCCTATCGGCCGGACGCGTGCAGAGCGTCGCGACCAGGTTAATAGTAGAACGGGAGAAGGAGATCCGCGCTTTCAAGAGCGAAGAATATTGGACGCTAACCGGAGACTTCCAAACAGAAAAGAAAAAAGGATCGGACGGCGCCAGTTTCACGGCTGATCTCTATAAGTTGCGCGGAAAAACCTTCGACAAGCTGACGATAAAGGCGAACGACGCTAAACAGCTAAAAGATCTCCTAAGCGGCAGCTCATATAAGATAGACAAGATCGAAAAGAAGCAAGTCAGCAAGAATCCCTCACCACCCTTTACAACTTCAACCTTGCAGCAGTCCGCCAATCGCCATCTAGGTTTCAGCGCCAAGCAAACGATGACGGTCGCACAGAAACTGTATGAAGAGGGTTACATCACCTATATGCGGACCGACGCCCTCAATCTCTCGCCAAAATTTACCGGCGAGGCGGCCACCTGGCTGAAAAATAATCTGGGCGCCGAATATTCTGTCCCCGGCGGCCGTGCTTATAAAAATAAGAGTAAGAATGCTCAGGAAGCTCATGAAGCAATCCGCCCAACTGAAGTGGCTACGACGCCAGAGATGCTCGGCGAAAAACTTGATCGAAATCAGGCTCGTCTTTATCGACTAATCTGGGAAAGAGCTGTCTCCAGCCAGATGCCGCCAGCTAAACTAGCCGCAACGACAATCGACACCAAGACTGAAACTGAGGGGCAGGAATATATTTTCCGCGCCAGCGGACAAATGATCGTCTTTGACGGCTACTTAAAGATCTGGCCGGAAAAAACTAAAGAACAAGAACTTCCGGCCGTCACGGAAGGTGAAGCGGCTCGGCTCTTAGAGCTACGTTCAGACCAACACGAAACAAATCCTCCCGCCCGCTACTCCGACGCTAGCCTGGTCAAAGAACTAGAAAAACACGGCATCGGTCGTCCGTCGACCTACGCGCCTACTATAAACACCATCATCGCCCGCAACTATGTAACCCGCGACGACAACAAAAAACTTCAGCCAACCGATATCGCTTTCGTGGTGGTTGATCTCCTAATCAATCATTTTCCCAAAATCGTCGATTACGAATTCACCGCCACTCTTGAAGATGACTTGGACAGCATCGCCTCCGGAGAAAAAGAATGGCAGCCGGTCATCAGCGGTTTTTATGAAGACTTCCACGGAAATTTACAAGCTAAATATGAGGAGATAAATAAAAAAGATATTATGCCTGAAGAAAAATCAGAGGAACTGTGCGATAAATGCGGCGCAGCCATGATCATTAAAACCGGGCGGTACGGAAAATTCCTGGCCTGCAGTGCTTTCCCTGATTGCCGCAATATCAAAAAACTGGGTGGTGGTCCGGCTTCGTCTCCAGAAAAAAGCGCTCAAGTGGGCGAGCTAGAAAAGAAGCATGCTGGTACTGTTTGCGACAAATGCGGATCTCCGATGGCGGTCAAGGTCGGTAAATATGGGCCTTTCTTAGCCTGCACCTCTTACCCAAAATGCAAGAACATCAAAAATATCGCCCAAGAGGGCGAGGGCAAAGAGATTGACTGCCCCTTGTGCCAAAAAGGTAAGATAGTCAAAAAATTCAGCCGTCGCGGCCCATTCTATGCTTGCAGCAATTATCCAGATTGCAAAAATGCTTATTCCGGACCGCCGACCGGTGAAAAGTGCCCCGACTGCAACGCCCTCCTTATCAGCGATAAGGGCGGGGAAGTGAAATGCGGCCGGCGCGGTTGCAGTTACAAGAAATAAATAATGAAATTAACCTAAAAAGCCCGGGTTTAACCCGGACTTTTTAGTATAAGTTGCTCCAAATTTTAGCGGCTATTTTTTCTTATCAGCCGTCTTCTTGTCCCGTTTATCCTTGACGAACTCCATAGCTTTCTTGGCAACTTCACCTAGGATCATAAAGTAGGCGGCGCTATTTTTCAACTTACCTTTGGCAATATCAAGCAGTTCTTCAGCCTTGGTGACACCCGCTTCAATGCGCTTGATCAGCCGATAGATCTTTTGCATACTGGCCACGAAGTAATAGATCGCCCAACAGAGAAAAAATGTGAGAATAGCCACCGAAACCGCTAAAACAATATTAAGGATGTCTCCTGAAGTGCTTAACATATTTTTTTATTTAAAATTCTCTTAGGCGAGCATCAAATTTATTTCCTAGATGAGCGATCAAGCCATTTTCAGTCTCGTCGACCTCAGCGGTAGTCAAGGTTTTTTCTGCTGACTGGATCTCCAAATGGAAAGCGAGGCTCTTGAGACCGCCGCCCAATTTATCGCCGGAATAAACGTCAAAGAGTTCAAGCGAACGAATCAGAGGACTGAAGCCGATAATCTCTTTCTTCAAGTCATTATACAATATTTTCTCACCCACGACAATGGCAATATCGCGCCGAACCGGCGGATATTTAGTCGTTTCTTGCCAACGCGCCGGCGCCTGCCCTACTACCAATTCGGTAAGCAAACTAAAGTTCAACTCAGCAATAACCGCCGGTTTCTTTAAATTGAGGTTCCAAGCGGCTGTCTGGCTGACCTTCGCCACCAAGCCGAATTCATGATTTCCTATCATTACCTTGGCGGCAACCGCCTTGTCAGCCCAGCCCGGCAGATCGACTGAGGGTAAAAATTCTGTCTCGCGATTTCGGCCAAATATGCTCTGTACTAGACTAGCAATCACGCCCTTGGACCGACCGAAAAGATCAGGATTATCATCTGCTAAACTAAAACTGAGGCGCTGTTCCTGATACGGCAGCGTCTCTTCGCTTCCTTTTTCTTTCTTAAGAGCGCCCGGGGTATCCGAAAAGATGGCTCCCAGTTCAAAGAACCCCAAAACCTCGGCCTTGGCCTGGTTATTCCTGATATTAGCAATAAGCCCGGGCGCCAGGTTGCGGCGCAAGAGAGAATGGATTTCCGACAGAGGATTGGCGAGGCGCAGGTGATGGGAAAAATCTATATCCAGTTTAGTGAGTAGCTCTTCGCCGATGAAAGAATAATTATATACCTCCACGAGGGCATGCTTATAGGCCAAAAATTCCTTCACCCGGCGGGCGAGGGCTCTCTCCCGATTTACTTCCGGAACTCTCAAAGTCTCCGCAGGAAGCTGGGAAACAATATTGTCATATCCGTAGAAACGCAACACTTCTTCCGCTAAATCTTCCTTGCTCCGAATATCTTTAGTAGCTCTCCATGAGGGCGTCGCGACTTCCAGTATATCGGCTTTCTTGTCGGTAATGATAAAACCTAGACGATCAAGAAAATTTATCACTTGCTGGCGAGGGATGGGCTGTCCTAATTTATTATCTAGCCAAGACAAATCCAGACTTATCGCCGGCGACGGAACAGGCGCGCCGCCGAGATCGGTCAAAGGGCTCGTTACCTTCATTTCTGGACAGACTTTCTTGAGCAAGGCGATAAATCGTCGGATCGCCGTTTCAGTCAGATTAGGATCCAGTGATTTTTCAAAACGGACCGAGGACTCCGATCGTAAGCCTAATTTTTGAGATGTGCGGCGCACAGTCGCGGCCTGGAAATTCGCCGCTTCTAAGATAAGGGATGTCGTCCCATCACCGACGCCGCTGTCCAGACCGCCCATAATACCAGCCAGAGCGGCCGGAACGTCATCAACCGCTATCACCAAGTCTTCTCCCGTTAAAATCCGCTCTTGGCCGTCTAAAGTAATTATCGTCTCGTTCTTCCGGGCTCTCCGGACAACGATACGGCTGACTTTAGCGGCATCGAAGGCATGAAGGGGCTGCCCGATTTCGAGCATGACATAATTGGTGAGATCAACTATATTGTTTATCGGCCGCTGCCCGACGGCCACCAGCCGATCCTTAAGCCAGGTCGGAGATTCCTGAATTTTAACACCGTCGATCCTGACCGCCTGATAACGCGGACAAGCCTCTTTATCTTCAACTTTAACGGCCAGCTTTCCTGTCTGTTCAGGAAATTCAATCTTGCCGATTAACTGGTCATAAGCTTTGAGATGAATATTAAAGATAACGCTTAATTCGCGAGCTAAGCCGTAGTGCGACAACAGATCAGGACGATTTGAGAGTGACTTGTTATCGATTTCTAAAATTACATCTTCCGCTCGCAAATACTTGGCAAATGCCTCCCCCAGTTTGGCCCGCTTCTCAAGAACCATAATCCCAGCATGTTCTTTGCCGAGTCCAAGCTCGTCTTCTGCACAGATCATGCCTTCTGACTTCGCCCCCCTAATCTCCGCTTCCTTGATTTCCAATCCG
>Ga0265297_10008483_pt1 | contig 13679 bp, 13 predicted proteins | sample Munlanlwell13791_FD_192502 | JGI IMG/M metagenome (GOLD analysis project Ga0265297, IMG submission 192502) | Leachate microbial communities from a municipal landfill in Southern Ontario, Canada - Leachate well 137-91 | ecosystem: Engineered > Solid waste > Landfill > Unclassified | place... | reverse complement strand
TCTCGGTGGGGGGCACAGATACAAAATGCCAAGCAGGCAAGGTATCTAATTGTTTGCTAACAGTGGTGAGAATAGTGTTATCGCGATGATTGTTACTGCCTTGATATAGCTCGTACAACATCTGAAATAGTTCGTCGGCTTGATGAAAGATCAGCAAATAATTTTTGGGGTCGGGTTCTATAAGGTCGAGAAGATATTGATTGATCTTGGCGCTTTTAATAGCGGGGACTTTAATTTCTTCCAACCGGCCTCGAGTATTGGTACTAACCGGATCAAACTCGGAGATCTGTTCTAATTTATTGCCGTTGAATTCTAGTCGATAGGGATATTGGCCACCCAGAGCAAAGATATCGACTACACCGCCACGCATGGCCACCTCGCCGCTTTGGAATACTTTAGTCTGTCGTTCGTAACCATTAGCGATCGATTTGGCCAACAGTTCTTCTGGATTATATTCGTGGCCGACCTTGAATGTGCTGGCGGAAGATGGGCTGGTTAACGGTTCGATTAATGATTTGGCAGGGAAGATAAAGATCCCAGATTCTTTTTGAGTGAGGGCGGCGGTAGCGGTGGCCCGAGCTTGAAAATCGATAATATATTCTTTGCGATTGATTCGCTCGGATTTTAGATCGGGGTAAGTATAAATCGGCGAATCAGTTAACTGCTCGAGATCTTGTTTAATAGAAGCCTGTTCGCTCTCGTTCTTCACAATGTAGATAATCTTTTTATCGGCATCTTGATTGATCTGCGCCAACGTTAAAAGCTTACCGGTTTGGTTAAGGCCGGTAATATAAACTTTGCCGTTGTTAACCTTCTGCTTAAGCGATTTATAAGCAGCTAGATTACTAAATTTGGCAGACAGGTGACGCAGAATAGAGGTAGACAACTCTTGACCGTTTACTAATTATATGTTATAATGAAGAGAAATCTTAACCGTTTTGACAAGCTATGATACACTTTCTTATTCAGATTGTTGCCTGAAAGTTGGGAGAATCTTGCTTGCAAGCCATTGTCCTACCCTCCTTGGACTACGCTTGCAGGCAGGATTCTCCCTGCTTATTCCGTTGGCGTCCCGACCCACCCATTGTGTTGGGGTCTGGTACAAAAACTCGTAAGAGTTTGACGCCTTCTTAGGGGGCTGGGGGAAAAGTTAAGAGGGGCCTTACCGCCCCTTTTAACATACTTAGATTTTGAGGAACTTTTCTTTAATAGTGCGAACCGCTACCGGCAGCACTTTTTTAATTTGAGCTAATTGAGTGTTGGTGAAATTGGAAGTAACATATTCGTCTGGCGCTATTTTGTCAGATCGGTCAATGCCGATCTTGAGCCGAGGAAATATATTGGTTTTGAGTTGATCGATCACAGATTGAAGCCCTCGGTGCCCCCCACTGCTGCCGATCTCGCGATAGCGTAGTTTGCCGATCTCCATATCTAAATCATCACTCACTATTAGTAGATCTTCTGGTTTGATTCGATGTTTTTTGGATATCGCGCGAACAGAAAGACCGGAATTGTTCATAAATGTTTGGGGTTTGGCCAGAACAACATCCGTGCTTGCCCCGCTAATAGCATGGAACTGCTCATTCTTTTTTAAGCCAATTCCTAAGTCTTTGGCCAACGCATCTAATACCAGAAAACCCACATTGTGGCGGGTGCGCTCGTATTTTTTGCCAGGATTGCCTAACCCAACAACTAATTTCATGATTGATTTGTTTCCGGAGAACCCGTTTCTTCTTTATCTGGGATGGTTAACTCGACAGTATCGCCGAACGGACTTTGATCAACTAGCTTCCGTCCGACGGAGTCCTGCCCTTTATCATCAGAAGCGTGCGGATCGGCAGTGGGCCGATTCGCTTGGATTTTTTCGATTTTTTCAACCTTGCGGTTGGGCTCTCTATAAGGAGAGTGAAGGGCGCCTTGCCCTTCTATTCTTGGCACGTTCATATATCTAATTGTTCGCCGGACTTGGGTCCCGCGCCGTAGCTCTAAACTACGTAGACTATTGTACCTTCTTTAACTGGCTCGTCAACCTTGAGGCCAACTATGGCACCCTTTTTGGCTGACTCGACTGCCGCTCGTTCGATCTGGATCGAATTAATAGTCTGCTCGGCTTCGTCTTCGCCTTTAACGAATCTAACCTTATCGCCCACCTTTAAGGGCGCGGTTAATTCGATAATCGCTACTCCGATTTTGTCGTAGTAGTGGCTGACCTTGCCGATCATTTTACCGGCTACCTTACTTACCGCCATATGCTCCTCCCAAGGGTTAGGGATATGACCCCTTGATTATACCATATCCCCTGCTATGATGGGCCCTTGGGAAACTGGATTTAAATCTGGCATCCCCGGTCGATTTGAAAAGTAGATTTGTACTGTACTGTAAGACTACCCCTTGTCAGGGATGAAGGAATCAACATGAGTCAACCTGGAGATGGCGTTTCTCCGCCGGGAGAAATAACTATCCACGGTGTGCGGAGTGACGAGGTCCAGCTGGCCTACGGCGAGAATAGGTGGCAGGATGATCCTCCTCCGGCTTATTATCGTTTGGAGGGAGCCTCAGATGACCCCCTGGCGTTGCACCGTTTTGAGCACCTTAACCCGGATAAGCCGGGTGGCGTAGTGAACCTGCTCGATCTCGATCGAGCCCTGCAGACGGTAACCCATTTGGCAGCCGGGTGTTTGTGGGACAGCCGTCCTCGGATAGCGGTAGCCGTAAAACACGGTAATCCGTGTGGCGCAACTATGCAGGCCTACTACCCACCAGCCAGACAGGTGGTGCATGGAGACCCACTGTCCATCTTTGGCGGCGTGTTAGTCTGCACCTTCTGCATCGATCGCTTGTTTGCTGAGGAGCTACTGACGTTTCGTTGCGATGGCAAACGCATCCTGGCCGGCATTGCGGCACCAGGCTTCAGCGACGATGCGTTGGGGTATCTGCTTAAGCATGGGGGCAGGAGTTGCAAGCTGTGGCAAAATCTGGCACTATCTGATCCCACCCTCGATACTACTCCGCGCTTTATGTCTGTGCGGGGTGGATTCATCGTTCAGTCCAACTACACCTTCGTGCTCGATCTCAACGCGCCTTACATCGAGGTGCATGGAGAGCGCGGGGGCTACGAAGTTGAGCAGGCCTTGGTCAGGGCGTGGGCAATTGGCTCTACTAGCAACTCCAACACGATCACCCTGGTCCAGAACAACGGCGTTCTGGTTGGCAACGGTGTGGGTCAACAGGATCGTGTGGGAGCGGCTGAACTGGCGATCAAGCTAGCTAGGCGCTCTGGTCATGAACTGTCATCGAGTTGGATAACCGCTGGAGAATCAGAAACTAAGACGGAGAGTCATGTTGTGGCCTACTCCGATTCGTTTTTCCCATTTCCAGATGGCATTGAGGTGCTAGCCGCCGCGGGCATTAAGTACGTCCTAGCCTCTAGCGGATCGATTGGTGATCCAGCAGTCATTTCTCGCGCCAAGGAGCTGGGAGTAACCTTGTATCTTGGGCCCGACAAGCTGATCCGTGGATTTGCCTGCCACTAAGGAGGTGTGGACTAACTATCCGTAAGGAGTCGGTAAGCGGGACGTGACTGACGTGGGCTGATCGATCAAAATTAAAACCATTGGCGGCTATGGTTGCCGGGACGGAGGCTGTAACATGTGGTTTTTGTCCGTAATCAATTTCCTTGCCAGACTACTCGACAGTATTAGGGACATGTGGAGCTACAAACCCTACGATGCGGACGGGGTAATAAACGTGTTGTATACCAATGAACCTTGTCCGTTATGTGGGACCACTAAGGGTGGCAGGCTGGTCTACTATAACGAGTATGCGTGAGGCTGGCCTCGTCGTCGCAGTTGCGACAACCCAAGATGCTCCTATGATGATCTGGTGTCCGGGTCGAGTTGCGGGTTACCGCCCAGGCGGTAGCGAAATTTGAACACAGTTGTGAGGGAGGTGAAAAAAGATGCCACTACAATGTGGATCTGCTGGACAAAAGAATTATCAGGGAACGTGTGCCTTAGGTCATACCAAGACTGGTAGGCCATGTCCGTGGTGCGGAGAGGGAGAGTTGATCGGGTTCGACTGGAGCGCGCTCGACAGAACGGCTGGCTCTTACGAGGAATGTGATAGCCCGAACTGTCGCTACATTAAGCAAATATCCAGTCTTCCGCCTTGGATGTTCTAGTTTACAACGTCTCCGTTAGGGTGAGTGATCGCTCTGACGGGGACGTTTTTTTATTAGTACAAAGTTGTTAAAATAAATTTAATGGACTTCGGGACAATACTAATGGTGGTGTTCGGGCTGTGTTTGTTTGAGACAGTTTCGAGTATTGATAACGCTGTCATTAATGCCGAAGTTCTCTCCACTATGCAGCCAAAAGCTCGGCAGTGGTTTTTGGTGTGGGGATTGATCATTGCTGTATTTTTAGTACGCGGACTGTTGCCCTGGCTAATTATCTGGGCCACGAATAGTTCGATCGGGCCGTGGGGAGCGTTTATGGCTTCGTTTAGTAACAACCCGCACATTAAAGAATCAATCGAAGTAGCTGCCCCCATTTTGTTAGCAGCGGGCGGAATATTTTTATTGTTCTTGTTTTTGCACTGGTTATTTATGGAAGAGAAACATTATGGTTTGCCCCGGGTAGAGAAATTTTTTGTTAGCCAAGGAGTATGGTTCTATGCGGCGGTATCGATTTTGTTGACTGCTATTGTTTGGTACGCATTAAAGGTTAATACCATGATGGCGTTTGGCGCGGTAGTTGGCTCGACCGCTTTCTTTATCACTCACGGATTTAAACAGAACGCCGAATTGAAAGAAAAAACCCTCAAAAGCAAGGGGATGTCGGATATGAGCAAGATCTTTTATCTAGAGGTGATCGATACTACTTTTTCCATTGATGGCGTGTTGGGAGCCTTTGCTTTTACTCTGTCCGTCCCCTTGATCTTGATCGGCAATGGTTTGGGCGCTATCGTGGTGCGGCAGCTGACCGTGGGCAATATCGAACGAATCAAGAAATATATATTCTTGAAAAACGGAGCGATGTACTCCATTCTGGCGCTAGGGTGCATTATGGTCTTGGACGCGTTTGGCGTACCGGTGCCGGACTGGGTTTCGCCAGTGATCACCACGCTAGTTATTGGTTTCTTCTTCTTTAAATCTCGGACCGCGTTAAATCGTTTGGCCGGGTAGTAATTTATTTAATTGGCCAACTATTTAACGATAATTAGACCAACCATGCCTTCTCCGAAGCTTTTGGTATCTCCCTTAGCTCCGTGGATCGAGCAATGGTAGTAGATCTTAGCACCTGACTTGGTGTCTTTGGGTATTTGCCAGCGCCACGAACTTTTAGGATCGATCGATCCAGAGCCTAATCCCCCATCGCCGTTGCTGTTTACTCCGGCAGTTTTTTGTAGCCACTTAACATCATCAGCTGTAACGGTGTGTTTTTCGGTATCACTGTTTTGCCACATAATTGATCGTCCGGCCGATACAGTTACGGTTTTGGGTGAAAACTGATCTGCGGATGTCATTTGAACTACCGCGGCTGGCTGATCTTTTGCCCAAAATTCTTCGAATGTGGCGTTCTCTTTGGCTTTGTAAGTAAAATCCATCTCAGAACTGGTGGGGGTCTTAGCACATCCAGCTCCCCCTAAAGTCAAAACCAGCATTACTGTTGCCGATAAAGTAAATGCCCTGTTCGATACATATTTACGCATAACCCTCCCCTAGATTAACTGATTAAATTATATCAGTTAATTTTGCTGGATGAGTTTGACCAATAATTCAACGCCGAAGCCGGTGGCGTAGGTGGGAGGATTCCAAGATTCGGTTTCTTTAGATTGGAAGGAGGGGCCAGCGATATCGATATGCGCCCAGGGTGTTTCGCCAACAAAGTGGGCCAAGAAGGCCGCTCCGGTAGAGGCGCCGGCAAATCGGCCAGCGTTGCCAAGATTAGCTAGGTCAGCTACTGGACTCTTCATCTGATCTTTAAACGTATCATCTAGCGGTAAGGCCCAGACTTTTTCTCCGGAATCGATGCTAGCTGTTCTAATCTTTTTTTGTAGATCCGAATTGTTGCTAAACAACCCAGCGTAACGGAAGCCAAGCGCAACAATACAGGCTCCGGTGAGAGTGGCCAGATCTACTACATAATTGGGATCAAAGTTCTTAATGGCATAACTTAACGCATCAGCTAAGATCAATCGACCTTCAGCGTCAGTATTCTTGATCTCCACGGTTAACCCGGCATAAGACCGAATAATATCAGCCGGCTTGTACGCATCACCGGAAACTAGGTTTTCGGTGGCGGGGATAATGCCGATCACCTTCTTTTTGCAGCCTAATTCGGCCAGGGCCTTGATAGTAGCCAAGACCGTGGCGGCACCCGCCATATCAGTGTGCATAACCTCTAGGAAGCTGTCGGATGGTTTGATATTGTATCCGCCAGAATCAAAGGTGATGCCCTTACCAACTAATACAATTGGTTTATCTTTCTTGTCGTGATTGAGTTGCAATACGATTAAACGAGGTTCGTACGCACTGCCGCGATTAACTGCTAGCAAGAGATTTAGGCCCTGTTCCTGCAGTTCTTTCTTAGAAAGTGCCTCAAAAGTTACATTATTGTAGGTGTGAGCGAGTTTAGCAGCTTCGTTGGCCAGATCCTCGGGCCGTTGATCGGCGGAAGGAGTCATAACCAAATCGCGGGCATAGTGGGTAGCTTCCACTATTTTGATTAATTCTTGTAGTTCTTTTTTAAAAGCTGCATCAACTTCGCCGATGATATTGAGCGAAGTTAACAATCGATTGTGTGTTTTGGCAGATTCTTCACCAGTCTTGTAACGAAGGTCAGCGTAGTTGCGCAATAACAATCCTTCGATCAGAGATAGTGCCAAACTTGATTTAATTGCTTTATCGATCACTAAACCAACCGATCGATCGCCGATCTGGCCTAAACTGGACCAGGTTTTTCCACCGGCCATTTTAGCTAGTTCGGGGGTAAGCTTATTTTTTTCTCCTAATCCCACCCAGACCAGTTTTTGTCCGTTGGCGATATCCGAGTAGGTTTCGCCTAAACGGGCCTCGAATTCGCCGTGCTCAACGATTTCGGATAGTCGACCAGTTAATTTATCGGTTTTAGCAAAAACCGGCACAATTAAGATGTTCTGACTGTCTGCCCCCGTCTTTATGGCCTTAATATCCATCGGGACCTCCTAAAAATTACCCTACATCATACCACTTACTCGAATAAAGTTGACAGGTTATGTGCGGTTCACGATAGAATAGGCTATGGCAAAAGAAGTTGTGTTGCAGCCGTTGGCGTACTCATTGAGCGAGTTCACGCTCGATACCGCTTATACCACCCGAGAATTAGCTAAATCGAGTGCCGATTTGAGCGTGCAAGTGGCGACTAACTTTAAGATCAATATCCCCTTTCTGAGCGCCTCGATGCAAGCAGTTACTGGGCCAGAATTGGCGGCAGAACTAGCGCGCTGTGGCGGACTGGGAGTGGTCTATTGTTCTCAGCCGGTAATGAGCCAAGCCGAGATGGTCCGCCGGGTAAAAGCGATGCCGACCAACGCAGAGAGCTACTCTTATCCATTTAAGACCCTATTGGATCAGCAGGGCCGTTTAGTAGTTGGCGCGGCGATCAATACTAAAGATTATGCGGAGAGAGTGCCCGCGTTAGTTAACGCCGGAGCGGATATTCTATTTGTTGATTCTTCTCATGGCAATACCGATTATCAGAAAGAAACCATCGGGTTTGTTAAAGATAATTATCCTAATTTGCCGGTGGTGGGCGGTAACATTATTAATGCCAGTGCCGTAGATAATCTAGTTGGCTGGGGGGCGAGTGGTGTTAAGGTAGGTATGGGTATTGGCAGCATCTGCATTACTACCGACGTTAAGGCGACTGGTAAGGGTCAGGCTTCGGCAGTGATGGAGTGTGTGGCGGCCCGAGATAAATTAATCGCCAACTATATTCCTGTGATCGCTGACGGTGGGATCGGTACTGCTCGCGAGATGTGTATTGCTCTTGCTCTCGGAGCGGATGCGATTATGTTGGGAAAATATTTTGCCAGATTTGAAGAAGCGCCTGGCAACAAGATCTCGCGTGATGATTTCTTACGGATGTTCCCGGCTGCTAATGGCAAACTAGATCCTAGTATCGAATATCTGAAAGAATACTGGGGAGAAGGGTCTTTGCGAGCCAGGATCCACCAAGAGGCGCAGTATCGCTATGGCCAAAATGAGTTTGCGGAAGGGGTGGATGGTTATACGGAGTACGCCGGATTACTAAAAGATAACTTAGGCAAAACGTTAGCCAAGATTATTAAATCGATGCACGACGCGGGTGCCAATAGCATCTCCGAACTACATGATAAAGCGATAGTCCGATTGGCATCTGCGCGTGCTATGGGCGAAGCTGGCGCGCATGATCTGATCTCGTATCGTAAAGTCGCTTTATCCTAGCTGCCCTATAGATTTTCATAAAAAATCGGGACCTTTTTGGGGGTCCCGGTTGTTTGTCGGATGTTAGGTGGTGCGGGTTAATTCGGCCCAGTCCTTCTTGGGGTCAAGGGCGAGAGATCCGATATGGCAGAGTGGGCACTCGGTGGCCTTCCATTCCCGGAACGTTTCCCGTAGGTAGGATACGAGCTGGAATTTTTGTAGTTCGAACCAGATGCCGTCTCCCCTCCTGGATGTTCGATCCAGAACACATCCGATTGCCGGAAGTATTCTGATCTCGTTCTCGAGGCCAACTTTGCGAGCATATCGCTGGATGGCTCCTATCGTATTATGAGCGGTGACACCGGTGGTGACTGCATTCTCAACCACCAAGATGCGATCACCTGCTCGCAGAGGGGGGTACCCTTCTGCCCAAGATTGGTGTGTGCCAGCGTATTTGGTCAAAGCGATGCGCACTCCACGTTTACCACGGTTATGCTCGTGGATGCACAAAGCCAGCAATGTGGCCAGGGAGGCGGTTTCCCGTTCGTGCCCAACAACCAAACTGACTCCTGCGTCAGTGCTGCCGAGACCGATGTCAGCCATCAGTAGTTTATCGTACAGCTCGTACGCCATGGTCTGCATCAAGTCGGGATCATCAATCGGAGGCTGACAATACCCGGTCGAGTGAAGTCCAGATCCCGGCAGCTTAACGTGGGGGTGGCTGGGATCCGGGTGTTTGGAATCTGCGTCGGGTGGGCGCTTCCATAGATATCCGCGCTCTTCGAGCAGATGCCGGTAATCTGGATGAGTACCAGCAATACTTGTAACCATAGCTCTTACCTCGTTGGCGCTCAGGTTGAGCGAGTTGATCATGTGAGTTCTGTATGTCAAAGTCGCCTAACATCACAAACAGGTCATCATAACATGGTTGTCTGTAGACGTTTAGGCGCCGTGTTCTGCTAGCAACTTTTCGTAGCTCTCCTTGAGCAGTTGAGCATCTGTTAGGGCGTTGTGCTGATCTTTGGTCCGGCGATGAAGATATTTGCGCGGATCGATACCGCTAAAAAAGATTAACGTTGCTAAATCTAATGGGAACCAGTAGTCGTAGGTAGGCAGTATATCGGGTAGGCCAAATGTGCGCCAATAAAACACCACATCAAAGTGGTTGATGTAGCTAACAACATAGGGATGGTCGTGGCCAATAAAATCGTCAATCTGTTGTTTCGCTTCTGCCTTGCTCACCAAATTGCCTGTAAAGTGCGGAATGATATTTTCTTTTACCCAATCGTCTAACGTGTTGGGATCGTGTTCGATCTCAAGATAAAGTTCTTCGCCCGTGGGTTTGATAAAGGCAATGGAGATGATCTCGCCAGTGGATGGGTCGATAGTCGAGAACTCCGCATCCATAAACAACAAATTGTCGCTAAATGGCTTTATCATTCGATCTTGCTAGAGCTTTTAATGATCTCCCAGCGGATAGGAGCCCCGACTAGCGGATAATGTTCGCGCACTTTTTTCTCTAGATAACGTAAGTAGGAGAAATGGATCTCTTCGGGATAGTTAACCTTTAGAACGATAGTTGGTGGATTGACCCGTTTGACGCTAGAGAAATAGATCTTAGGCATTTTGCGGGGGCCTTTGGGCGGCTTGGCCGCGATCGCGCTGCTAATTATCTGATTAAGCTGCCGAGTGGGGACTTTTTCGTTCATGGATTGCCATACGGTTTTTATAGTAGAGATAACTCTGTCCGCGCGCTGACCAGTGAGGGCGGAAACATATACCCGTGGCGCCCATGGTGCAAAGGGGAATTTTTGAGCCAGGTATCTCTCGTATTCCGCCATCAGTTTATCGTCTTTTTCTACAGCATCCCATTTGTTAATTACCAAGATCAGGCCTTTGTCCTCTGATAGGATCATCTGGGCCACTCGCATATCCTGGGAGATTACTCCCTCGTCCGCTTCCATCAGCAGTAAAGCGATATCGACATTCTGGAGTGATCGGAGTGCCCGCAAAGAGCTAAAGTACTCTATCCCCCGTTCTATCTTACCGGGGCGGCGCAGGCCAGCAGTATCGGTAATCTCGATCTCGATATCCTCATCAACAATTCGGGCGGTGAGAGCATCCCTGGTGGTGCCAGGCAGGTTGCTAACTATGGCTCGTTTGCTGCCGGTGAGCTGATTAAACAACGTAGACTTGCCTACGTTGGGTCGCCCCAAGAGAGATACCCGCACTACCGGCTTGGCATCCTTGGCCAATTTTGCAACTTTGCCTACTTTGCGAATCTTCTTTAATTTCTTGATCAGCTCATCTAACACATCACCAATGCCTCGTCCCTGAATGGCTGATACTAACTGGGGCTCACCTAGGCCAAGTTGATGGAACTCGTAAACTAGTTGATCGTATTTAGTCCCCTCGGCTTTGTTGATAACTAAGATCACTGGTTTGCTTAGTTTGCGGATCAATGCGGCTGCCGCTTTATCATCTGGCTGGAGTCCAGTTTTGGCGTCGGCCAAAAACAAGATTAGATCTGCCGAATCGACAGCGAGCTGAGTTTGGGCGAGAATATCTTTTTCTAGCTCGGTTTGCACCTCTGATTCGATACCGGCAGTATCTGCTACTGTAAATGATGTTTTGTTCCAGGTAACGTTGCCAAACAAAACATCCCGGGTGGTGCCAGGGATATCCGATAAAATCGCCTGTCTTGACCCGACTAAGCGGTTAAACAGAGTGGACTTGCCAACATTTGGCCTACCGACGATGGCGACCAGGTATTTACCAGTTTTCTCCATAAGCTAATCTTACCATGTCTGAGAGTTGATTTTCTGGTTCTGGCGTTGTTTAATGAAAGAGTTGACGGATGGTGATCGGCTGCGCGACGGACTGGGGGTAAGACGTTAACTGATCGATCTACCACCTTTCTCCGGCGCAGTTTGACAAATCATCCCCTATTCCCATAAGTATCACCAGCTTGGTTACGGTAGGAGTCGGTAAGTTATAATCAAGAAGCAATCAGACCATCTGGTGACTAAAAGGACAATACCCTTTGCCCTTTTAGCGTCATACAATATTGTGACAGGAGACTGCATGCGTAGTTACATCATCACCATCTAGTGCGGCGAGAAGCACGTGTACAAAATTTTAACGCGGTTGCGCCGTAAGATCACCCCCGACACGTCTGTACTAGCAGATGCGATGTCGAGATCTTCGAAAAGCAAAACGAGCTCGATACGCTTAGGGAGTTTGGGGCCTCGGCAACCGAACCGCTCTGGGGGTTTCGTCAGTCAAACTTCATACAGCTGAAGCGATTCTGACAAGTTCAAAAACAGAGAGGGCATCCCGGGGGTTAGTAAGAACATATCGCGCAAATAATAGAAAACAATTCGGCTATAGGTCGTAATTTTTCTGCCAAAACTGCGATGCGCCCGCGGCAATTCTTACTAGCCCCCTATTTTTATATCTTATTTTAGAGCGCCTCGACCCAAGTGTGAGCGCGCAGAGCCCAATCTAGCAATCTCTTTCCTTCGGTGAATCGTTCGGGGCTATTAAGCAATACGGCAATAACAGTTTGGCCAGAGTTGCCCTTGGCGGCGGCGACTAACGATGCGCCAGCCTCTTCGGTGGTGCCGGTTTTGACACCGATAACGTTTAGATATTTACCAACTAGTTTGTTAGTGTTCTCTAGATTATGTTTGAATTTACCCGTTACATCAGTCACGGTGGTTTTTTGAATGCCAACTATCGAATGAAATATATCGTTTTTCATAGCATATACCGTTAAGACAGCTAATTCTCTCGCGGTAGAAAAATGCGCGTCATCATCTGCGCCGTAGGTGTTAGTAAAGTGAGTGTTAGTTAGACCCAACTCGACTGCTTGTCTATCCATAGCATCAACAAATCGATCAACGTTGCCAAAAGTGCCTTCCGCTAAGGCGTAAGCAGCGTCGTTGGCCGAATCGATCAACATCCCTTTCATTAGATTCTCGATGGTCATGGTCTCATTTTCTAGCAGATGCATCTGAGATCCACCTACTCCAGCAGCAGCACCAGATACGGTGATGGTCTCTTGCAGGTTTAACTTGTAGCGCAGGACCACGATCGCTGTCATGATTTTGGTGATACTGGCAATGGCTAGCCGTTCGTCTGCGTTCTTGGCTAATAACACTTTGCCTGTATCGGCATCAATAACGATCGCCGAAGTCGCCTCTACTGCCGGATCTTTATATAACGGGTTCTTAACCGGTTCTGGTTTAAGGCTAGCGGCTAATGTTTGGAGCGGGTTCTGAGATGAATCAGAGATGGAACTCATTAACCCATCCTTAATGCTGTTTAAGGATCCGGTAAAGAAATTGATTACGATCAGAAATATCGCTACGGTCTTCATGTTTATTTGTCATTCTGATTCTGCTGTCCAGCAGAAGAAGAATCTATAGATCCTTCGACTTCGCTCAGGATGACACCGATGGTTATCGGCGTCACTTTTTGAATGTAATGCCAAGCTCTTTGAGCTGATTGGCGCTGGCCTCTCTGGGGGCGTTCATCATGGGATCGCGTGCTTTATCTGTTTTCGGGAAGGCCATGACTTCACGGATGTTAGGTTCTTTTTGTAGAATCATCACTAAACGATCCAACCCCCATGCAATACCGCCATGCGGTGGCGCACCATAGGAGAAAGCCTCCAGCATATGGCCGAAATCCGCATCAACCTGATCATCGGAGTACCCCATAATGTTTAGAGCGGCTCGGAGCGCCTTGGGATCGTGGTTACGAATACTGCCGCCGCCGATCTCAAAACCGTTAAGCACAACATCATACTGAGCCGCCAGAATATCTGGGATATTTTCTTTAGCTAACAAATCGGACATGTGAGCTGGCATCGGAGCGGAAAATGGGTTGTGGGTAAACGTCCATTTGTTATCTTTATCCTTTTCGAAGAAGGGAAAATCGATAATCCAACAAAAAGCTAACAGATCAGGATCCTTTTTGTCTTCACGCAAGTCTGGGCGATCGGTCTTATACTTTTTCATCGCCTCGGCATAAGTCAACCGAGGGAAGGGAACGGTTTGAATGCGCTTTTCTGGATAAAGTGTTTTGACGAGATCGATCAATAGCTTTTCGTTGAGTTCCATTACATCTTCGCGCTCAACAAAAGACATCTCTAAATCGAGTTGAGTGAATTCGGGTTGCCGATCACCCCGGCTATCTTCGTCACGCATGCATTTAGCGATCTGGTAGT
>Ga0265297_10008482_pt1 | contig 13680 bp, 6 predicted proteins | sample Munlanlwell13791_FD_192502 | JGI IMG/M metagenome (GOLD analysis project Ga0265297, IMG submission 192502) | Leachate microbial communities from a municipal landfill in Southern Ontario, Canada - Leachate well 137-91 | ecosystem: Engineered > Solid waste > Landfill > Unclassified | place... | reverse complement strand
CAACCCGCAGGTTGAGCGCTGCCGGGTGCGGACGCGGCTGAAGCTCGACAGCGACCAGTTCGGCGCGGAGGCCGGCGTGGTCGTACACGCCGGGGAACCGGGGGTCTACGTACTGTGCTCCATCCGGCGGGGCAAAGCCGGCTGGTACGCAGGCATCACCCGGTTCGGACCATACCGGTATGGACGGATGCCGGGAGACGTGGCGCGGTTGGCCGACGACGCCGGCCGGACCTGGCACACGATCGAGGTCGAAACCGACGGCGGACACGTGCGGGCGTCGATCGACGGCGCGCCCCCGCTGGCGGCCTCGTTTCCGCTGGTCGACGGCAAGCCGATCGCCGACGCCACGACGTGGGGATCCAAAATTTATGGCGACGCGTCGAAGTGGGGGCCCGAGATCTTTCAGGAGGGCGGGCGGATCGGCCTTGGGACGCGACATGGCGCGGCGCGCTTCGAGGGTTTCGCAGTGGAGAATCTGCCGCCCGGCGCGGTGGTCCACGCGCCGCTCAATCCGGAGTATGACGCCAGCGGCCGGGTCGTGCCCCGCTGGCCGTACGCCTGGATCATCGGAAAGTATAGCGAGTGGATGCTCCACAACCGCGAATGGGTCTCCTGTCTGGGCGGCGAACCGACCTCCGAACCGCTCGAAGCGGTCGTCAAAAAGACGGGCTGGCCCCCCTACATTCTCTCCTGGGCGTCGATGCTCGACGATTGCGGCCTGGAACGCCCGACCCAGTTTCCCTCCCACAACGGCCCGCCGACCATCTCCGGGTTCGTGACGTATTATCTGTTCAGCGGCGACCCGCGCTTCCGCAAAGAGGCGCGCGTCTGGGCCGACTGGATCATCGACCACGACAACACGCCGGCCGATTATGCCCTGCCGCACGTGCCGCGGTCGACCTACGCCTATTTCAACAAGGCCTACACCGGCGAGCTGATCGACGTGCTCGAGATCGACAAGGCTTCGTACACCGGCCTGTCGTATCTGGATCTGTATGCCGTGACGGGTGATGAGAAGTACTTTCAGACGGCGAAGTGGATCGCGCAGACGCTGCTGCCCACCCAGCAGGCCGACGGCAGTTTTCCCTTCCGGATCGACCTGAAGACGGGCCGGGTGGTGACTCCCTACACCTGCAGCCAGATCTGGCATGTCCGGTTCTACGACCGGATGGCCGTTCTGACCGGCAAGGCGGAATACCGCGAGGCATCCCGCCGCGCCCTGCAGTGGCTGATCGACGGCCCGATCAAGGACAACCGCTGGGTCGGCTTCTATGGGGACGTCACCAACGACGACTCGAAACGCAGTTACGACCAGTGGGTGGCGTTGGAGACGGCGCAGTGGCTGTGCGACCACCATCTCGAGAACCCGGCCTATCTGCCCGCGGCCCGGAGCATCCTGGCCTTCGTCCGCGAAAAACTGACGCTGCCGGGCGGCCTCCACCGGGGCGTGCCGGCGTCGGTCGAGCAGACCGTGTTCCCGGTCATCCTCTCGCATCACAACCTGCGGCTGGCCGAGACCTACGCGTGCGATTACGGGGCGACCGGCGACCCGGAGGCGAAGGAGCTGGCCATCCGCATCGCCAATTCGATGACCCAAATGGTGACGAGTGACGGCAAGTTCCGGCTGGGGCTCAACTCCGGTCTGGACGAACTCGCCGCCCCAACCCTCGAATATGACCGGCAGCTCACGCGGTTGATGGCGGAGATTCCCGAGACCGCGCCGCGGGGGGAGAACCATCTGTTTTACCATTCCGCGCCGGTCAAAACGATCCGCTATGGGAAGCAGCTCGTGGCGTACGAGACGGCCGAGCCGGGCCAGGAGATCCTGGTGGTGGCCGGTTGTCCCCGGAGCGTGAGTCTCGACGGCCGGCTGCTGGCCGAACGGCCGGGCCGGCCGGAATCGCGGCTGACGACCACGCCCGCCGGCTGGATCTTCGAGGCCGACTCCGGGCGCCTGTTCATCCTGCACGGCGCCGGGCGGGTGGAAATCCAGTTTTAGCCGATCACAACCGGAGGCGGCAAATCCTTCACCAGCTCAATACCCCCCGGTTGGTCGATCTTTAATCGAGCTTCCTGTTCCTTAATGTCACGAATCGATCCGCAAATGCTGCGGGTGCTCCCAGAACCCCCCTAGTTATGCAAAAAACCCCATGGTTCACCTTCGATCGGCGCCAATTCCTCGCCTCCGCGCTCGAACACCTCTTCTTTAAAGGAGCTGACCGACCCCGCTCCACTCCGCCCGAGGAGAGCGGCCTGAAGGCAGTGATCCGTTACGTTGCCCTTGCCGTCTGGGTCATCGCTCCGGCGGCGGCGCAGACGGCCTCGCCGCCCTATGTTCGGCAAAACGGCTCGGAGGTGGCGATCGGCAACGCCAGTCTCGAACGGAAGCTCTCCCTGGCTCCCGACCTGCGGACCGTGTCGCTCGCCAACCGCCTAGCCGGGACCGAGCAGCACGTGGGGAGCGTCGAGTTCGAATTCCGGCTGGGTACGGAATTCGAAACGCGGCTCGTGCTCCGTCCCCGGGATTTCGAAGTGAAAGACGTGCAGAAGGAGGAGACGCCCCGGCATGCCTTGCTTCGCCTCACGCTCCGGTCCGCCGCGGGCGTCGTCGTCCGGGTGAACTACGAGGCCCGGGCCGATGAGTTTTTCCTCCGGAAATGGATTGAACTATCTCTCCCCAAACCGGAGGGCATCTATGTCAGGCAGGTGCTGGTCGACGACGTCGAGTTCGGCCCGGACGTCACGATCGTGCCGTACGAGATGCTGGCGCATCTGGCGAGGGATTCCGCCCAGGGGAGTTACTTCTTCGCCCTGGATAACCCCTACAGCATTCCCTCGTCATCGGCGGAGCAGCGCTTCCCTGGCCTCGCCCAGTACCGGCCGGCCTGCGAGCCCTACAGCATTCCCCCGTCATCGACGGAGCAGCGCTGGATTGCCCTGATCTATCCACCCTGCCTCCCGCTTGCCGCCGACGGAAACTACGCGACGCACCCGGCCTTCCTGGGCGCGGCGCGGCGCGTGGGCAAATTCCACCACCGGCCGGAATGGCTCGACCACCAGTGCGACGGCTCCAGCCCGCACCCGACGAAAATCCGGACCTCGCTCGACCTGGGGGAAATTGGGCAGTTGCAACGCCTCGTGCGGCTGGGCTCTCCGACCATGGGCAAACGGGCGATGTCGGTCGAACTGGGCGGCCCGCCGTGGTTTTTCCTCCACGACTCCCTGCCGTACACGATGGGTCCGGGCGCCGGCCCGGCGCAGCTCAAGGAGTCGATGGATCTCACGGCCCGCTTCGGGATCGAGGGGCATCTGTTCGGTCCGGAAATGGCCTCTGTCATCCACGTGCCGGAGGCGTGGACGACGATGGACCAGGTGGTGGTCCCGTACGCCGCGCAGAAGGGGCTGAAGATCATGTTCTCCATGACATCCTTCGGACCCAGTTTCTGGGGCGGCGTGGGTTGGGTGCCGGGCGATCCCTACCGGATTTTCCCCAACCGCCGAGATGCGGCCGACAACAAGCTCCTGGCGGAAAGCGTCATCAATTTCTGCCGCAACCGCGTCGACATCCTGTTCACCGACTCGAACGCGGAGAAGATCGACATTCCCTTTGACCAGAGCCGCGGATTCCCCGGCACCCTGCCGCTTTCGCCGTCGTTGTATCAGGATTACCAGGGCTGGCTGAAAATCTTTGCCGACATCAAAGCGGCGCTCCCGAACCTGATCATCTGGCCGGGCCATTTCGGCAATGCGAGCGCGCCGCTTTTCAACCGGGTTTTGAGCGGTCTTATGTTCTGTGAGTCGCCGTACCTCCTGGAGCATTATAAGCGGTATATGGATCGCCCGCCGGCGCTCAGCGCCATGAAGGGGCTCAACGACATGGAATGGCTCGACTACAGCTACTTGACCAAGGAGCGATTCCTGAGCTACTGCGATTTCGAGGGTAACATCTGGCTGCAGGACGACTATGACCGGCCCAGCGACGTGAGCATGGAGGATCCCTCCACCTTGTTCCGCTACCTCGTGCTGGAGCGGTTGGCCATGACCCCCAACCTGACCTTCTTCATGCCGCAGCCGCTCATGCTGTGGGATCTGACCGACCAGGACGCCGAATTCCTGCGGCATTGGATTGCCTTCGCCCGGACCAATGTCGGCATGCTCAGCCAGGTGCAGGCGCTCGATGAGACGCCGGCTTTTGGCCAGACCGGCTTGTTCTCCCACCTCGAGGCCGGCCGTGGTTTTTTGTTCGTGATCAATCCCAACTTCGACACCAAGGAAAGACCGATCACGCTCAGCCGCGAGATTGGATTCCCCTCCGAACCCGGCCGGCGTTTCGCCTTTCACGAGATCTATCCCGGCAACCGTCGCTTGGCCGTGGGAGACAGAACCACGGGCGCCATCGGTGATCAGCTCACCGTCACGGTCCCCGGCACGACCGTGGCGGTGGTCGAGGTTTCCGAGGAAAAAACGCCGGCGGTGGGCGTTTATGGCGCGGAACTCCAAAGTGAACACGCGGACGGTCGCAGTTACTCGGCCTCGGTTGTGGGCCGGCCGGGCGAAAGGGCCGGCGTGGTGCTGGCGGCGCCGCCGGGCCAGACGGTGGAGTCGGTCACGGTGAACGGCCGGCCCCAGCCGATTGCGGCCGGCCTTCCGGCCGTGAGCCTTGACCTGGAATTTCCCGGCGCTCCCAAAAATCACGAATGGATGGTTTGGAACGTGCGCACCGCTGGCTTGCAGGACGGACTCGCGAGCGGGTTGTCAAAGGGCTTTGGCGGAGCCTCCCTCCGATTTCCTCTTCCAGAGAACAATGGGGCAACCTTGTTGGAGCCGCTGGCCGCTTTTGCGGGCGGATTCCTCTGGCAACGGGACCAGACCCCTGAAGCGATCCAGGAGGTCAGCTTGCAAGCCAGATGGAGAGAAGGTGTCGCGCCCGCGTCGGAACCGGGCCGGACGGAAGCCGCGGTCAGGCCGGAAGTCCCGGCGCCGACCGGCAGCCTCTGGCTTTCCCAGGACTTCCAGCTCTCCAGCCCGACCGGCAAATGCATCTTCAGCGTCCAGTTGAAGACATCGGAACTCTTCACGGTCCGGGCGTGGATCAACGGCCAGGAGGTCCGCCTGCAGCGCTTTATTCTGCCCACGACCAATGGGAATCCGAACAACGCCATGGTGCGAGATCCGTCGCCCGCGAATCCATTTGCCCCGTATGCCCGGGTGGAAGGATTGCTCAAGAACGGGAACAATACCGTGGTGATCTGGATCGGGACCGGACCGGCGGAAGTGAAGTTTTAGCCGATGGTGGGAATCAGCAGCACGCAGGCGGAATGGGTGGCACACCGCTCGGGCGCGAAAGTGCGCCAGGCTCTAGTTTGCGCTCTCAACGGAAAACGTATGGGTCTTCCCCGCCGCCAGGTCCAAAGTGAAAGCCGTGTATCGCCCCGCTTCGGTATGCGGAATTGCTTGGCCATCCTGGAGTACCTGGGCAGCCTTGACGTTCGGCGGCAGCAGCAGACGGACGGCTTGTTTACCCGGTTTCCCCTTGATCCAGCCCCGCACCTGACCGGCGCCATAGGTGTACCCAAGATCCCGGTCCTGCAGGATGCCCGGGTTTTCGATGCCAAATCCCGACTGGTACCAGCTGGCGGGAACGCACGGATCAACAACGATGGTCCCGTGAATGTCGGCTGAGACCCCCATGACGATCTCGCCCACGACCGTGGCGTTGTACTCCGCCGGATATTCGGCATACTTGCGCGCCGAGAGAGGATAATACTCGCCCTCGTCGCCGCGGCAGTAGCGACCAATGCCATACCGCTCGCCGTAAACTCCATTCCCGAGATGGTACAAATTGTTCACCCAGGTGATGGTCCGGTATATCCCATCAGCGTCCCCCATGCGTCGGCGCATCCACACGTCGTGACGCCAGGGACGGGCGAAAGCCGTGCGGTCTTTGTTGGACAACCCGACCGCCGCGGGCAGCCCGATCACCAGCTCATCCGGTCCGTAGGACTCCGGCGATTCCGTCGTCCACGTGGGGTAAGCGACGCCTTTATAAAGGTAGAATGCGTCCTCGTGGGCTTTGAAATACCTCCAAACGCTTTGGGCCTGCGCCTCGTCGGCCACGCCATAACCGACCAGGGCGAAATTGGTGTCCGACATGCCATGGGTGTGCTTGAGGTAGGCTTCGGCGGTTGGGTTGATCACGAATTCGGCCAAGCCGGCGTTGCCCGAACCCTCGCCCTGCATCTGTCCACCGATAAACCTGACCCAGGTGACCGTGCGTGAGGGAAACGGAATCACGGCCCGGGAGTGGACGCCGGGGCCAAAGACCACCGGCACCGTCGAACCGTCGCTGAAATCCAGACGGCCCGCGGCGAAAGCCTCGCCCGGCTGTATTTTGACGTCCTGCCGATTATACAAGATCACGCGGCAGATGGCCGTGGGCTGCTCCAGATTCACCTGGATCCACGCGCCGGTCGTCTCACCCTTGGCGGCCCATTCCCGCATCCCTGCCCCGCCCGGCGCACCAACGCCCATGGGCGTGAAAAGATCGAGTCCATAGCCGAGCACTCCATCGATCGCTTTCGCAGCCGGGTGTTTACGGTCAAGCTCGGAACTGACCCCGCCAATGAAACCCAACCGGTCGCTTCGGGCGATATTGTTCGTCTCCACGTACTCGTAAAAGTAGCCCAGCTTGGGATCCCAGAGGATTCTTCTCGCCCCCTCGCCGAGGACGCGGGCGACCTGTTCGTCGTGGTCGCGCTCGGCGACATTTCCCAGCAGGTCCTCCATCGCGGCCAGCTTGCGAAACGCCTGAAAAGCTGCCGCTTGGGCCGTGCCATCGGTGCCGCGGCGCATCACGCAGTCATGGTCGTAATCCTCGCTGTCAAGCAACCCTTGGTCATCGATCCAACCCTCCAGCCATCGTGCGGCGTCCCGCAGGTGCGGGATGTTTTCGGCCAGCCACGCTCGATCCTGGGAAAACCGGAAGATCATGTCCCCGGTCAGAATGTAATCGATGGTCGCCGTAGCCCGCAGGGGGTAACTGATGGACTTCGCGTCAAGCGCCGGGTGCGGAAAGGTCGTCCCGGCGCGGAATGCAGCCGTTGGGGCGAAGTGCTGATCCTCCAGCATCATCACACCGCCATCCGCCGAACGACAGATGTTCGTCGTGTATTGCCAGCCCGTCAAAACCAACGCCAGGTTCTTTTCGCAGAATAGGTAAGAACGCGTTTGATACTTCGCATCAATGGCCGGATACCATCCTGGATATTGGTCCGCGGCCTCGATCGCCCACGGTCTTTGGTCGGGGTTGCCGGATTGGATTTCGCAGGGCTTAAGGGTGTTGACCCAATTTCCCTGAAAAACCTCGCTGATCTCGGGGTCGGGCGTGTTGACGATCGGCAGCGCCTGCAAGCCGGACGGTAGCCCGGATGCGCTGAGGAAGATCGCCGCCAGCGCGACGCGGGACGGTTTGGTCACGTGATGATGTAGGAAGCCGCGGCGCATGGCAGTCATGGATGTTACTTGCTTGGAATGCAATAAGCGGACCCCGCGCGTGCTGATGTTGGCAGGGAAGTGATGAGTAACACATAGCTTTCCAGCCGGTTGACGCAATAGCTGGTCGCGAAAACAGCCAAAAGCGACCCGGGGAGTGCGTCTTAATTGACGCATAGGTTGGCCAAACGGAACGTACCTACGCTCACCTGACAGCCAAATTAGTCGTTGGTACCAAATGGCTGGCTGGGCTGAACGGCCATTTCGCATTGGCCCTGCGTACTGGCGCCGTGCGGAGCCGGGTTTTTCGCGAGGCATGCTGATTTCGTTGCGCCCTACGGTTTGTTGTTTGGCCGTTGCTCCCAACGGATCGGACAGGCTCGTATTCAACCCGCATAGAGCGCCCGCTCCGCCGCCGTTATTGCCAGCGGTGGGTCGTGATTGGTGCGACCGGCCGGTAAACCGGCCATTGACAACAGGAGATCCCACAGCCAAGTCCAACGCATGCCCACCGCGCCATCTCTCACTGCTCGCTTAATTGCGGGGCTTGTGGTGCTGGGGCTGGTTTTCGCACGCGAGTCATTTGCGCGGCCGGAGGCTGAGGCCGGCGGGACTGGCCTGCAAATCAGGTCGGTTGAAAACACGATCACCAAGTTCGTGGCTCTCGACAGCCACCCCACTCAGCCACCCACTTCCCCGCAGCTGATTAAAGTCTGGGGCTCGGTTCTCCGCCCAATTCCTGCCGGGGTGCTGGCGGCCTCGCTGGTGCGAAACGGCATCGAACCGTCGCAGCCGGGAAACGGATTTTCCTATCGACCGACTTTGGTGGGAATTATCGAGCTTCGGATTTGAAGCGGGCGGTCAACGGTGCGTGGCCAGAACCACGGCCGTGCGTTTAGCTGCTATGGCGCGGAGCGAAGCCTTCGTTAAGCTGTTGCAGCTAGGCGTCTTCGGGCACGTCGCCAGATTCGGCAGATGTGCGCAACGCCACCGTCAATGGAGTTGGGCCGTGACGGAGCGATCCATAGCCTGGACAAGCCGGGCGCCTGAAACCCAGCAAACACAATCTCTTCGATGAAATCTTCTTTACCCAAATCTGTTCCTGACAAAACCGGCCAGCCGCACGAGTCGGGCGCGCTGGCCGGATGGGGACTCGTGATAGGTGCCGTTGTTGGAATGAGCCTCGGCTGGTTAATCGGCCATGCACTGATCGCTGGCATATTTAGCGGAACTGCCGGCTGGCTGATCGGCGCGTTCATTGAGCGCGCTCGAAAGTAAATGGATCTTCGCTTCACGCCGGCCGGCGCCGACCGGCGTGGAACGAAGGGCTGGTGGATTCCAGACTGCGTGCCGGCAAAGGGCGTGTCTGCCAGCGGGGGCGACTTTTCGTTCCACCCGATTGAAAGGGATTGTGAACCCGGTTGACCGATCTTTGAGGGAGACGGTTCCCTTTCACGGCTGGAGTTCCCCCCAAGCAGGACTGCGGCGGTCGTCAAGAAACCGCCCTACCGCCTAGACAAAGGGATTTCCTCACTCACAATGATCCATGCGGGCAGCAATCCCGGTGCCCTTTCTGGGCGTCGGCAGGCTACCGTGGATAATGCGGTCCGTCTTCGACTATGCACACCGTCGATTTTCTCCAAGACCTGGCTGTGGTGCTGGTGGTGGCGGGTGTCGTGACGGTGGTCTTCCATCGCTTCAAGCAGCCGGTCGTACTGGGCTATATTCTCGCCGGTTTCATCATCGGGCCGCACACCCCGCCATTTCCGCTGATCCGTGACGAGGCGACGATCAACACGCTCGCCGAGCTGGGGGTGATCCTGCTGATGTTTTCGCTCGGCCTGGAGTTCAGCCTGCGGAAGCTCAGACAGGTCGGCGGCACAGCGTTGCTTGCGGCGCTGCTGGAGATCTTCACGATGGGGTGGGTCGGTTTCGAGTTGGGCCAGCTCTTCGGCTGGAGCAACACGGACAGCCTGTTCCTTGGCGCGATGCTGTCGATGTCGTCGACGACGGTCATCATCAAGGTGCTGAGCGAACTTGGCAGGATGAAGGAGCGTTTCTCCCAGCTGGTCTTCGGCATCCTGATCGTAGAGGACATCCTCGGAATCGCCATGATCGCGCTGCTCTCGGGCATCGCGATGACTGGCGCGCTGAGCGTGGGGGCGATCGGACTGACACTCGGCAAGCTCGGCATCTTTTTGGTCGTGGTGCTGGTGGTCGGCCTGATCGTGGTGCCGCGGCTGATCGGGTACGTCGCCCGGTTCCGGAGCAACGAGATGCTGCTCGTCGCCGTGCTCGGTCTGTGCTTCGGCGTGGCGCTGCTGGCGGCGAAGCTCGGCTACAGCGTGGCGCTGGGGGCCTTCGTCATCGGCGCCGTGGTCGCGGAGTCGCGGGAGATCCATCGGATCGAAACTCTGATTGAACCGGTGCGGGATATGTTCAGCGCGGTGTTCTTCGTGGCGATCGGCTTGCTGATCGACCCGCGGATGCTGGCGGAACATTGGACGCCCATCCTGGCCATCACCGTGGCGGTGGTGGCCTGCAAAGTAGCCGCCTGTGCCAGCGGTACGTTCCTCGGCGGCTACGACACCCGGACTTCCCTGCGCGTCGGCATGAGTGTGGCGCAGATCGGCGAGTTTTCGTTCATCATCGCCTCGCTCGGCGTGACGCTAAACGTGACAAGCCCATTTCTCTACCCGGTGGTGGTCGCTGTCTCCGCCGTCACCACGCTGTTCACCCCATACTTGATCCGGAGCGCGGATCACGTGGTGGACCGGTTCGAACGGATGGCTCCGCGGCCGTTGACGGATATCCTCGCGATCTACACGCACTGGGTCGGCCAGTTCGGCGGCGGACAAAGTGCGAGCGTTCCCGCAAAGCTGATTCGCCGCTGGTGCGCGCAGATGGCGCTCAACGCCACCCTGATCGCGGCGGTGTTTGTGGCGGCGGCGTTCGCCGGCGAGCATCCGCCGCCGGTATTGCGGAACCTGGGGCCGCGCGAGGATTGGCTGAAGACGGCGCTTTGGCTGGTGGCCGTGATCACCGCGCTGCCGATGTTGATCGCGACGATGCGGAAGCTGCAGGCCCTCGGCCTCCTGGTGGCCGAGATGAAGGTCACCCGGGCCGCGGCGGGCGAACGCACGGCGCCCATCCGGGCGATCGTTGCGCAGTTCATCCCGGTCTCGGGCACGGTCATTCTGGTCCTGTACGCCCTCGTGCTGAGTTCCACCCTGCTGCCGCCGTTCCGGATGCTGCTGGTCTTGCTGATCCTGATCGTGTTGATCGGCTGGCTGCTGCGTCGGTCGTTCATCAAGGTTTATTCGATGGCGCAGGTGGCCTTGCGGGAAACTCTGGCGCAGAATCCGGTGTCTCCGCACGGGATCCCCACGGCACAGCCAGTCATGCTGCGCGAGGCGAACCTGGCCACGGTGGTCATCGATGTCGGTTCGCCCGCGGTCGGGAAGCTCATTCGCGAATTCGAACTCCGGACCCGCACTGGGGCGAGCATCGTAGGTATCGAGCGCTCTGGCGCCAACATCATCAATCCCGGGCCGGATGAAGAGCTCCAGTCAGGCGATCACGTCCTGCTGCTAGGGTCGCCGGGCCAGCTTGACGCAGCGCGGTTGGTGTTGGGTTCGTCAGCGCCCGGAGGTCATTAGTCCAGATCGCTTTCATCTTGGCGTACCGCGCGACAGTGGTTCCGATTTTGAAAATTGATCGGGCCGATGGCATTCCCCCTGCTGTTCCGGACCCTATGAGCCGCCCTGCCTGCTTCCACCACGCTGGCCGGTCACCCGCGGATTCTGGCCGCGAGTCCTTTCACTCGCAATTCGTTGCTATCAAAGAAACATGACACCGAAAGACGTCATTAAATTGGCGAAAGAGAAAGAGGTTAAAATCGTCGACTTCAAGCTGTGCGACATTCTCGGCACCTGGCAGCACTTCGCAGTGCCGGTGAATGAACTCACCGAAAGCGTATTTGAGGCAGGCCTCGGCTTCGACGGTTCCTCGGTCCGGGGCTGGAAGGCGATCAACTCATCCGACATGCTCGTGATTCCCGACGCGACCACGGCATTCATCGATCCATTCGCGGCCAACCCCACGCTGAGCTTGTCCTGCGACGTCATCGATCCCCTTACGCGCGAGGTATACGACCGCGACCCGCGCGGTATCGCCAAGAAGGCGGAGTCTTACCTCAAGAGCACGGGCATCGCGGATACGGCGTACTTTGGGCCGGAGGCGGAATTCTTCATTCTCGACAATGTCCGTTACGATACCACTTCCAACAGCTCCTACTATCACCTCGACTCGATCGAGGGCATTTGGAATCGCGGCAAGGAGAAGGAGGACAACGGCAGCGCCAATCTCGGCTACAAGATCCGTCACAAAGAAGGTTATTTCCCCGTCGCACCGACAGACAAGCTGATCGATATCCGCAATGAGATGATCCTCACCATGATCTCGCTCGGCATTGCGATCGAGCGCGAGCATCACGAGGTGGCCACCGCCGGCCAAGCCGAAATCGACATCGTGTTTGATACGCTCCTGCGTACGTCGGACAAGATGAGCCTTTACAAGTACGTCTGCAAAAACGTGGCGTATAAATACGGCAAGACCGTGACGTTCATGCCCAAGCCCCTCTTCGGCGACAACGGCTCCGGCATGCATACGCACCAGTCGTTGTGGAAGGACGGCAAGCCCCTCTTCGCGGGCAACAATTACGCGGGCTTGAGCGACCTCGCCCTCTATTACATTGGCGGCATTCTCAAGCACGCGCCGGCCCTCTGCGCCATCTGCAACCCGACAAACAATTCCTACAAACGCCTGGTTCCCGGCTATGAGGCGCCGGTTAACCTCGCGTACTCTGCGCGCAATCGCTCGGCCTCGATCCGCATTCCGACCTACAGCCCGAGTCCGAAGGCCAAACGCATCGAGTACCGTACGCCCGACCCGGCGGCCAATCCTTATCTCGCCAACACCGCCATGCTCATGGCTGGTCTCGATGGCATCATCAACAAGATCCATCCCGGCGAGCCGCTCGACAAAAACCTCTATGAGCTCCCGCCCGAGGAGAAAGCCAAGGTCCCAACGGTGCCGGATTCGCTCAAGGGCGCGCTTGAGCTGCTCGAGGGCGATCACGCGTTCCTCCTCCGCGGTAATGTGTTCACTGAAGACTTCATCCAAAACTACATCGAGATGAAGAAGACGGAATACGACGCGGTCCGCCTCCGTCCCCATCCATACGAGTTCCACCTTTACTTCGACGTCTAGCGCGGGATTCGGCCGGGTCATTGCATCAGAAGGGCGACCCTCTGTTCCACGAGAGGGTCGCCCCCTTCGATACGTATCGCATCTTCCCGAACTTCCACTTCGGGAAGAAATTCATTGTGGCCGGGAAAACTATCCCGCTTCAATTCTCCCAATAGTTGGTTAGCGGGACCAAGGCCGGCATTCCACCGCGACTAGGCCTAAAGAGCAGGCGGTCACATCGCCGCCTCAATCGCTGCGTTACAATATTCAGCCCGATAAATTGCGATCGCCTCAGCAACTCTTCCACCAGCGCCGCGTCGGGAAAAGATCGGTGGAGAATGATGGCTGTCATGGTGGAACACCCACCAATGATGCAGCGCGCATACCAATCTTGATTAAGAAAACATATACAATGGCGTCAAAATCATGAACAAATCATAAACAGTTTGGAACTGATTGGTGGACTGTTCATAGAACATGGCGTTGCTCCTTGCGCGGGAGGAAATCGTGCAGTGCTGCATGGGCCATAGGTGGGCTGGGCATCCTCAAAATCCGAAGAGCCGGGACGGTTCGGCCAAATAGGCCTATGCTATTGGCGGATTAGATCGACCACAACCGGGGAGAAAAAACACCGGCTGCCTCTAATAACCCCAACCGGCGAAAATCGCGGAATGCCTGATGCTTTGCTTGTCCATGTCATTCCTTCTTCAAACCCAGTCAAAGCGTATTCCCGATGAAAACTTCCCGGTTCTTGGAGAGAGTGGATACCTTTTTGGACGCGCAATGGCGCGGATCGCACGGGCCGTGGCCGGATAAGTCCGGCGGCGTATTCGTGACGATTTCACGGGAGACCGGCTCGGGTGGCGCCAGCCTCGCGAGAATGCTCACAAGAAAGCTCAACGGGGTGACCCCCGACGATGAGGTGTGGAATGTATTTGA
>Ga0265297_10008481_pt1 | contig 13680 bp, 15 predicted proteins | sample Munlanlwell13791_FD_192502 | JGI IMG/M metagenome (GOLD analysis project Ga0265297, IMG submission 192502) | Leachate microbial communities from a municipal landfill in Southern Ontario, Canada - Leachate well 137-91 | ecosystem: Engineered > Solid waste > Landfill > Unclassified | place... | reverse complement strand
CCTCATCTAATGAACCTGTTAAGTACTGAAAATTTGTTTCTGTAGAACCAATTGAAAACTGTGCACTATTTTCTATTGTTTGGCTTAGTGTGTCTTTACTAATAGTGCGTTCTGTTATCTCTACGCCATCAACATAAATTTTTGTACCACTAGCATTATGAGAAGTACCATCATAAGTGACTTTGAAATAATGCCAGTCCCCATCATTATAGGTAGCATTAGTTTTAACACCTAAACCATTGTTACCACCCCAATTACTTATTACTTGAAACTCACAAGCCCCCGCCGCACTATTTATACGATAACCCCTATAAGCATCTGAGGATGGAGAGTCTTTATCTAACTTAGAAATAAGTGTACAAGGGTTACTGCTTGATGTGTTAACCCAACAGCCAATAGAGAAAGAATTATTGTATTCCTTACTTAAAACATTACCAAAGTTAACTGCATCATTTCCATCAAAAGCTAATCCCAGCCCAACAGCTGCCGCCACCGAGTCATTAGAATCCATACTGCCAGAATAAGAAGTAGAATCAATAGTTCCGCCAGAGCTATCTTCTGTTGTATTTGTAGGTGCTTGTGCCAAATGCCAAACACCATCATAGTTATCATCCCAAGTCCCTGCCACATCTTCTTGTGAAGTAGTTACAGCAGAATTGTTATAAACCATGTAAAGTGTAGTGTCGTCGTCATAATCAAGTGTTGGTATTTTTACCCAAGCTATAATCTCTCCAGTAGTAGCATCGTATTTTTCTATCTCGTGGTCGTATGGGCTTGAGCCGTCAGTAGAAGCTGAAAAGACTAAATCGGCAGGTACTGTGTAACTACCCGAAGCTCCACCACTTGCTGTATTTTGCACATCTCCGCCATTGGCTGAAGTTCTTAAATCAGGTTCTCCGTCAGTTCCGTCATAAGTTCCGCTTATAAGTACAGGAAAATTCTCAAGGTTTGCACTACCGCTTACTTTCGTATTGTCTATTGTTATCAGTGCATAAGATAAATAATCAGCTGGAGACTGATCAGTAAGGACAATTTCATCGGCTAGGGATAAACTTATCTCTCCCACTTCGGCATCAGCAAAAGTAACGGTATCTTCAAGAGAACGATAAAATTCGTTTGTGGTTGTCAAAGCATCATCAAAAGTAACCGAATCGGCTAAAACAAGTGTTATACTCTTTGCCAGTTCTTCTGAAGGTGTAAGCGTGTCTGCTAAAACAGCAGATATACCTTTTACAATTGATTCATCTGTGCTTAAAGTATCAGACAGGCTTCTGTGAAATTCGTTCTCAGTACTCAAATCCTCCGCAAAAGTTATACTATCCGAAACGCTAAGGGATGACTTGTTTGCTACGCCTTCCGCAAGGGAGCATGCGTCAGCAAGAGTTTTTACAATAGTGTTCGCAAGAGCCTCGGCAGGAGATTGACTGTCTGCTATCGCTGGTTTTGTAATTCTCTTGGCTGTCGCTTCTGCAAATGAAATTGAATCTGAGAGTCCTTTCTCGTGTGCCGTTCCTCCTGCTGCTGCCTGTTTGAAAGAAGCAACTACCATTGTCCAATAATCATCTGAACCTGTCCAGTTAATTGTCTGCGAGGTCGCTGTAGTCTGGATAGCATAGCTACCTCCTGAAACTCGCAAACCAAAATCAACATTATTTATCAAGGTTTCATCCGCACCAACAGCTAAAAAACTGCCTGATTCACTATGATAGTGTGATACTATGAGTTCATTATTTTCACTTGGAGTAATATCCAATGATGGATCAGTGTCACCTATCCCACTATTTATTTGGTCTAAAACACTTGCCTGTGTCTGGTTCGCCCCATCATACCATGAAGCTAGAGTATACTTATTTGTTAATGAACCGTCACCGGTAATAGACCATGTAATAACTAAATTATTTGTATCATTTGGTGGATTTGCCAAATAAAAGATACGGGTATTGATATAAACTGGAGCAACACGTTGATGACTTACTGCTTGGGACAGTGAAATACCACCATAGGTCATACTACAAGATGCAACTGTATCACTGGCATAAAAACTTATTCCAACAACCAATAGTCCATTTGTACGTGTGCCGATATTCACTGAAATTGTTTGCGGTGATGTTCCAGCAGTACCATTTTCTTGATTACTTACATACGTTACAGCCATTCTAGTACACCCTCTCCTTTAGCCACCGAATAAATAGTGGCGTTTATTCTTGCAGTTCCTATTATTTGAACTGAAATTGAAATGGTCGTGCTATCGTCAAAATCTCCTCTACCGAAACCAAGTTCATATCTGCCAATTTGAGTATAAGTATTAGTTGATCCGCCAAGATAAGTACCTGGCTTATCCATTGAATCGGTAATAATAAATTGTCCATTTATGCTTTCAATCTCAAGCCTGACTAAAATTCCTCCGCAAGTTGGTACATCAACAAATGAAGCTAAATTAAGATTTACAGTATTAAAAGTCTTATTGACGTAATTTTTTGAAGGGAATGTATGTAGTGTAATCATATAAATTCATTGTATGTAATGTCGGTTACTGCCATACCCCCTCCTTCCTGAAGTTAGTAAAGTTTAAAATTGGTTGTGCCATATTAAATCATAAAAAAAGCTCTGCCACATCAGCAGAGCCAATAAAAAACATCGACAATATTTTGCCTGTTTAATTCCATAAATTTTTCTCCTTTTTACTTCCAAAAGTGAATCAGTAGGGCAGACCTACCAATTCACCTAAAACATTCTAGCTATTTTTCCTTCTGATTGTCAAGTCCTGTTTTAACACCTTCATCGTAACATTTTTTCAAAGCCTGAACTATCGAAAGAAGTGGAACCTGCTTGATATGGTCGCACAAAACCTCCCAATCAGCATAGACTTTATAGCCTAACGCCTTAGCTCTCTCACAAAAGTAATAATCGTGTCCGACTTCACGCCTTCCGTCCTCCCGAATCTTGTCTGCAAATGGAGCTTTTATAGCCTGTAAAACCTCTCTTTTCATCATCAGACAACCAGCACCCAAACCATCACACTCAACAACACCCTTCCTTTTATCAGCTGGTAGCATTTTATATCTTCCGTCTGATTGCCTAACCATTGCTAACCATTCATAGTGGTCAATCCTCCACATTGGGTACACACCACCAACAATATCTAACCCCAATTCAGCCATAGGCAAGGGATTATCAATCGGCACGTTGTCCGAATCAATAAATAGCAAATGCGTATGCGAAGTTTTTTCCAAGAAGTATTTGACTACGGTGTTTCGGTTTGAGTATGTGGGATTTATCTGCGAAAAATGAAGTTCTGCCTTATGTTGGTATTCATAAATCCATTTTGAGAGTTTGGATTCTAAACCAGCGACAATCTCACCAGTATGACAAATCGCAACTAAAATGCTAATTTCTTCCATAAAAATATATCTAATTTATCTTAATCTCTTTTTTCGTGAATTTCAAATCCCACCCTCTACCTCTCCAACTACTAAAATACAGTAGTTCTTTTTTTTACATACATTTTTATTTCAAATCTTCGGTGCTTTAACCAAAGGTTACAGTCCCAAGGTTGTTACTACTCCAAATCGGAGCGTATAAGCATTTCTGCTTATATCTGCAAGTCGCCTTGCAGTTCGGACTATCCTTTCAACCCAGAGGGTTGCTTCGTCTCTAGTCTCTACACACGCCCGAAGCAATAATGCTTCTGCTTGGCTCGGGATTGTCTCAAAGAGATGTTCCCCGAATTTACGAAGTTTCAAAACTACCTTGCGGTAGAATGACCCGAATAAACAGGTTATCTGCAACGTGTCGCTCGCACCCTTGTTGATAACTGAAAAAGTCTGAGCACAAAGCATTGTGCCAGAATCCGCAGTATGGCTGTTAAAGATACCTGCCTCAGTGATAGCTCCAGTACCGTCAGCAGCTGCCCAGTCGCCAACATAAACTACTTTGTTGTCATCGCCACCAGCCCCTTGAGTGAAGGAAGTCAGAGTGTTTCTGTCCAACTCCCCACCAAGAGTAGTGTCGCCTGCGGTTAACGTTGTCGTAACAGTTCCGATAGACATATCGGACATTGCTGCCTCACCAGGAGTGGAAGCCATCTGGTCTGCAACGTGAGCGTCTCCAACGTCTGTGAACACATTGTCAAACTCACGAAGCTCCTTGATTCTTCCAAGTTCGTCAGTAAGAACCGCACGACCATGACCTACAATATTTAATCCTGCTTTCATTATTATCACCTCCTTTCTGTGAAAATTATAACACCCATTTAGGGTCAATATAAGAACTAAAGACTAATTTTTTTTGCTTCAATTTTAGTAAGTTCGTCAGCTTCAATATCATAACCAGCGTTTTTCAGGTCTGTTTTGGTCAAACCCTCTTTCTTCAAATCCGTAAAATTTTTATCTCTGATAACAGTCTTGCCATTAAGAGAAATCAAGTCAAGCTCGACTTTCTTGCCAGCGATTGTTTTGGTTAATTTAATCATTCTGATTTCACCTCCTTTGCTTGAATTGCCTCCAAAATCTTTTCTTTAGCTCCAAGCCTGTCGGGTTCTTCAATACCCAAACCCTCAGCATGAGCAACTAACTCCTTTCGAGTCCAATCCAAAGAAGGCTCGGCTTCGACAATTTTTTCAGCAGGTTCTTCTTTAGCTGGTTCTTCTTTGGGTTTTTCTTCTTTAACCTTTTTGGGTTTTTCCTTAGGTTCTGGTGCAACCTCCTGCACTTCTTCTACAATTCCAGCATCTAAAAGAGATTTACCTTGAACATCACCAATATCAAAAGTTTGACCTTCAGTGTAAACACTATCATCGTATTTAACTGAACCTTGTTTAACTCTAAGTTTCATTGATACTCACCTCCTCTCATAAGCCCGCATGACAGGCAGTCCTCCACTTAATACTACCCCACCAGACTTCCTGAGTAACGTCATAAACAATACTCGAATCAGCAAACGTAGCACTCTGGTCGGCAATTATCTTGTTGAAAAACCACGCCTCGGCTTCCGAAATACCGTGACTATCGTTTTTATACAAACCCATAGCCTTTACCACAGCCTCAGCTATTCCAAGTGTATCGGATAATATCTTTTCTGGAGCTTCTAATTCGGAGTCTGAGAACGTAACCGAATCAGACAACGGAAGGATAAAAGCACTGGCTTCTGAATCAGTGATTGATTGAACGTCAGCTTTTGCCAATTCTACAACTCTAACTTGGCTCTCCACTATCACCAAAGAGTCGCTTGGTGTTTCAAAAAAATCAGTCATAATTCATCTCCTTATGCACTCACAGTTACTAAATCTTCAGAAACTGCCATTGTATCTGTCAATGCCATTGCTGGTATTGCTTTAACTATATCATAACCGACTTGAACATTTACATTACCAATCGCATCTAAATTAACTTCCAATGTTGTATTCGGTGCAAGAATCCAATAAGCACCAATCAAGTTAAAATTCCACATCGAGCCATATTGAGGCATAGAGTTTTTAAACTTGCCAGTACCGCTTACTCCTTCTTGGAATGAAACAACTCTCTGGTCTGCACCAACGTTATTGACCATTAAGGTTTTAACTCGGATACACTTATCTGCACCGGGAGCAGCAATAACTGTAGTTTCATCTTTGGCGGTAGCATTAACAGAGGCAGGGTATATTGCTATACCGTCAACCTCAACAGCAATAGCCACCTCATCGTATCGAGGAGCTCTAAATTTTGCGTATTCCCTTGCTCTCAGTCCTTTTGGTATAAGACTGGTCGCATCGGCTTTCGGTTCATTAGCCATATTTTTATCACCTCCTTTATTTTTTGTGTTTTACATGTCCGCTAGTCAGAGGCGACAGCTTGACATAATTTCAGTATAAACTATTTTATGATGTATAACCACCTACCCTTGCAGGCAATTCATCGCTGATATAAACAACCGCTTTGTCAACAGTTGAATTACATTCAGTTGTTGGGTCATACAAACATTTTTCTATTTCATCTGCATCTCTGGTTAATAAAGCACCGCCAGTATCAGCAGCATTATTGCTAGTTTCAGAAATAACAGTGGTGGACATAGGAATAGATTGCAATCCTAATTTATCCAACCAACCCACAAACACACTTTCTGCAGCAGCTTTAACTGGTAATCGAATGCTGGTAACTGTTTTAAATGCTTTTACTCCCGCAACAGCATTTGTTCCGTTAAGAGCAATCGTATCAGTGATAGCTTCACCTCTAATATTTGTTCCCGTAATAACTACGTTTCCAGTTGCAGCCCCATCCGAGTCTATAACCAAAGCCCTAGGAAAATCAGGGTTAGTAATACCAGTAGTAATTGTTTGCACCGCTGTTGTTAACAGCGTTGACGCTAATATACCAGTGGCACTGGGAGCATCAGGAGCAGTCCATTTTTGAACCACCACATAATGTTTCCCCATAAACTTATGACCTACAAAAGTAGCCCATTTATTTTTGATAATCATTGTTCCTTTTCACCTCCTTTCTAATTAAGAGTGTAAACACCTTTTTTGGATTGGGATATTTAACTGGGTATTGATACACTCACCAGCCCCACCCCATTATCAAAATGTTTTTAGCTGATTACCGTGGTATAAAGATAACCACAAGCAGCAGCAACAACCTTCTCGTCTCGAATTTCACCTGCTTCCACAAAATCACCATCTCGTCCTTCTACCCTCCATTTCTTGGTTCTAAAACCTCTACTCTGGAACTGGTATCCAAAGGACACTTTCTTCAATCCAGGAGATGCTTCTGCATAAAGCAGAGCAACATTTTTACCCCAGACGTAAGCCAAAGACTCGGCAACACCCTCTTGAGTAGAGTCATACAAGGCTTTTCCGACTATATACCTGTCAACTTCAAACAAAGTTGCCAGTAAGTCAGCCGTGACTAATCCCTTTTGAGTGTATTTAATTCTTTCGAGAATGTCGGGATGGTCGAGTAACTTCAAGTGAACCTGAAGACCGACAACCATGACATTCGGCATTTTACCAGAAGCAGCGTGAACAACAGCTTTCGCGTCTCGAACGTCACCAATGGGGTCGCTACCTGCGTAGTCATCCCAACGGTTAGCTCCAGCTAAAGCAGAGGTCTGAGCACCATAAGTTCCAGCAGCAAATGCTATATCTGCAACTCGTTTCTCTCGCCCTAACATTATTAATTCTGTCAAGTTTTCCGTTGTATCAACATCCATATCGAGTGGATTGTCAGCATTATCACGAACCCTGTCAGGGATAAGGTCTTTCAACGCATATTCCTCTGTCTGGTACGTGTCTGTGCTTACGTTCCATTCAACCTCGTTGGCTTCTGCACCAGCAGCCCTTTGGGACTGCGGAAGCTTCCAAGCACGAGTATAGAGATAATACTTGTCCGATTCCTTTTTAACAGGAACGACAGGCATAACCTGATCAGCAATCATTTCATCGTTGGTGTATCTAATAGAAACACCAGACAAAACTGCATCTACGTGAACATCTTTTTCAGTAGGGTTTGCGAACTTCATCTCGCCATTCAAACGAGAAATCTCCCTCATCTGTAAAGACTTTGTTCTTTCGTCAATTTTCATTTATTTTTTCACCTCCTTTCTTTTTTTTATTCTATCCTATCCCCTCTTATTTTGACAGCCTCAGGGATAGCAAAAGGCTAACTAACTCTTAGTTAGATTCGTTCGCCTGTGCGACACCGCCAGGTGTGAGTAGAACCTCGATGATGCTTCCAGAACCGTCTGCATCTTCTAATGCAATTCCAATAACGGATTTCTGGTCAGCGTCAGCTGGCGTGCCTGCTCCCGAGCTGGACATAAGTTTTTCTCCAGCGTCACAAGCAGCAGCCATTACCAGTTTAGAAGTTCCACCAATCACAACTGAAGCAGCCTCACCGTCCTCAGGCTCGTTTTGGAGAACTCCAATAACGTGTGTGCCTTCGGCAGCGGGTGTTCCAGCTTTTATCACTTCATTGCTAGTCCCTAATTCAATCATCACAGCTTTATACTGATCTGACGACAGGTCTTCACCTGCAATAAAGGTCTTAACAATCTGATTTGATGCTTGGCTCATTATTACTCACCTCCTTTCTAAATAAGAGTTTAACATTTGTCTCCTTGAATTTCCTAAGCCCTTTACTTTTTGAAGAGTGCGGGCTTTTCTCTCGAAACAACCTTTAGTGCTTCACTGTATTTCATGCCTTCGTTGGCTTTCATAACTTTCTCAACTTCGGCATCAATTGCACTTTGATTGTCAGTTTCCCCTCCATCTCCACCCTCCTCTTTGAAGAGTTTGGCAGAGACCTTTGGAAGTCCCTTGACAAATTCAGTGAACAGTTTAGCGACATTCGGATTAGCAGCCATTAAAAGATTAACGGCAGCCTCTTTGTTCTTTGGTAAAAGAACGCCATCGGGATTGCTTTCAGAAAACACATATCCTTCCACTTCGGTCTGAACTTCCTTGAATCTAAGTTTTTTCTCAACAACACCAAGCTTAGACTTCAATTCGTTCATTTCCTTAACGTGGTCGGCTTTGGAGATAAATTTCTCACTGCCCTTAACCTCCTCTGATTCTTCCTCTTTTTCTTCTTCCTCCTCCTCTTTTTCTTCTTCCTTGTCTTCTTCTTTATCTTCTTCTTCCTTGTTTTCAGCATCCTTGGCTATTTCTGCTTTTGCCTCTTCGTAGGCTTTTTTATCTTCTTCCGAAGCGTCCTCTGGAAGCACAAATTCAGAATCTTCTGCCAGTTTAGCTTTAAGTTCGTCTTTGGTCATTCTATTTTCACCTCCCTTCTTAGCTGAACTAATAAATCCAGCGTGCATATTTTCGGACAGAGCCACAGGTGCGAGGCTCTTAAAATAGGGTCTGTTTGTTAACGCACCACCCAATAAAACATTGTCAAATTGTTCGTGAGTTTCCAAGTCTTCGTATTCGAAGTCAAACTCAGGACTAAAATACTTAAAAATACCGTCTGCAATTAACTGCGTACCAAGTTTTGTCCACTCAACGCTTGCTTTCAGCTTGGTCTTGCCATCCTCAACAACTTTTTTCAAAGACCTGAACCAGCCAGCTGCTCCTTTTTCGGGCATATGCTCTTGGTCAACCGCTATGTCAACCTTGCGAACCTTATCGTTAAAAGAACTAATAAACCTGTCAATATCTTCATCGGTAATGCGGATTATACCGTACTGCGGGTGTTCCCATTCTCCCGAATGAAGTATCTCAATTTCCGATGTGTTTTTCTTAGAAGAAAATATTTTATCTGTCAGTTCGATCTGAGGTATAATAGATTTTAGTTTGGTTTCAGAGGCTTTGATGTATTCCCCGTCTTTTTCAATAAAACCCTGATTAAGCAAAAACGCTTTTTCTTCTGAGGCTTCTTTTTTGGAGTGCTTCACTTCACCAGAGTGAGATTTACCCGACTTGTCGTAACAAACGTGGATGTATGTACCTGCTTTGGGACTGATAGTTCTAACCCTGCCACCCTCTCTGACACACTTGTCAAAGTCGGCAGGAAATTTTAATGCCATACTTGTATCTCCTTCTTATACTCTAATAATAACATACTGTTGTTGTCAAGTGTCGTAACCTTTAAATTCCTTCAAAAACAACGCAAAATGGATACCAGCCCAAATTACCGCTGCTGGCGTCAAGATAACATCCCCGAAATTAGCACCGCTTTTGCCAAGAACGTTGACATGGAACCCAGCCAGCAAAAGACCAAGTGCCATAACTATATCGCCTACGAAATAAACATTATTAAATTTCTTCTTGGCAATTCCGTGCAGTGCCAACAAGATGATCACTGCGTAGGCAACAAGCCTCACATAGTCAAAAAGTATGTCGATAGCACTTGTCATTTTCTAACTCCTAAATAGGTTGCGATTGCTCCGATGATTACCGATAAAACCGACTGGAATACGGCTAAATTTCCAACCTTTGTTTCTGTCGCAATCTGCTTATTCTCAATATCGTTTACTTTTTTGCACCAATCTTTATAATCACAAACAAAATTATTAAAGTTTTGAGACATATTCTTCATCTCGTTCCTAATAACAGCGATGTCTTCCGTAATTTGACTGAATTGTTTTGAACCGCTCATTTTTCCTTCTCCTTGCCCCCTTAGACGTTTCAGAAAATTTCACCTTTTCCCGTCTCTTGTAATATGCTTTTTAGCAACGTCTGGTTGTCTAACTGGAATTATCGGCTTAGTAGGTACTGGTTGGATTGGTTTTTCTGGTTGTTTTATAAATCCCAATCCTTGCAGTGTTGCTTCCGCTTCTTCAACTGTCGCACAGTCACGTACTAAGAATTGGCGTATGTCGCCAAACATTCCCACATCTAAAGGACAAATAAATTCACTTGACATTTTTCTTCTCCTTTTCGACAATCTTGCTCAAACCCTTTTTTGCTTTCTTCTTTTTCTTTTTTTTACTATCAACCTCTAAATCCTCAGGTTTTTCTACTTTCTCCTTTTTCTCCTTGTAAACTCCAATCCCATAAGGCATCTTCCTTCCACCAGAGCCAGGCAAGGGATAGCTAACGTCTTTAAAATCCCAAGCTGCAACCTGTGACTGAGGTCTTAAAATATTAGGTATTCCCGTGAACGGTGGTGGTGAAACTTCTTCTTTTAGAATTGCCACCCATATACACCTACACCCGAAATGGACAGCACCAGGCTTATATTCGTGGAACGCCCTGTCCTCAATTCCTATTACCTTGCCGTCCATGCTTGTGCAATAGTTGCACGTGTTCTCATCCAAAATAGCCGACCACTGGTAACCATAAAGTTCATCTTTGAAACTCTCAAAAGTGAACATTCTGCCGTTATTAATTTCATCCGAAGTTACCAAAGAAGCGGTTGCTGGAACATTCCTGTTCATAAACTTATCAAAACCTTCTGTAACACTAACCAAAGCCTCTTCATCCGTTACTTCAGGATTCATCATAGCCACTGCTGCAATCCCTTTTAGCTCCTCAAGCATTTGTTTTTCATGGCGGTTGGCAAGGAAAAATGCCCTTTCATTTATCCTTCTGGTAATTTCAACGTCTGTTGAAGGTGCTGGTTGCTTGATTTCGTAACTTGATTTTAATTTGCCAAACTCAAACAATTTTTTCATCTCCTCCTGAAACATCTGAGTATATAGGCTTTTCAATCTCCAACTTAACCTGTGCAGGTCAGCATAATCCCTCCTGCGAATTGCCTCCTCAAAAAGCGGTAGCAGTGAGTTCTTTTCTCTACTAAGTATTGAGGTCATTTTACCTATTAGGTTTTTCTCAGCCAAATCCATGTAGTCCCTAATCTCGTCAAACCGAACCCTCTGCTCGGCCTTGGTCAATTCCCTTTTGTACTCTTTTTTACCTTTTTCGGAAAACTTCTCATTTTTACCTGCTTGTGCTTTTTGCTTGGCAATGTCCATTTGCTGTTGCATTTTTTCTTCTTCTTTTGCCTCTTTCTCCTCCTTTGTGTCCATTTCTTCACCTTCTGGTTTTTCTGGCAGTTTTAAGGTTTTTCTCAGGTAATCCTCCGTTTCATGGTCAGGAGTAATAAACTGAGCCATTGCTAAGGTTTGAATGGCTTCTGCCAGTTCCTTAACGTCTTTTACACCGAGGTCTGCATGGGTTAGTTTGGGATATTCTTCAACGTTCCAATTATAATCAACCAATCTTTTAATTTCATTGTTAATCACATCCTCAATCGCCTTAGCAGAAGAGTCAAGAGCCTGTAAAAAGATTTGCGACTGGTCTTTCGAAAGCGAGTAACTACCCACACTCTTGCTACCCAAATCAATGAACTGTGCCAAAACGGACTTCAAAATCTCCCTCGTGTGATGGTCAAGCATTGTTGACGGGTCTTTCAAGGTAGAGGCTTTTAAGTCAAGCATTTCAACCTCCCAACCCTGCTTTTTAACTACATACGCTTTCTCATGTCCACGCAAGTTTTTACCCATATTTTCGGCATCGGTGTAGTCATCATCGGTATAACCCTCTGGAAGCGTGATAACTGGAATGCCGATACCGAGCCTTTCTTGAGCAACAGCGTCAATCTTGTAATACTTATCCCTAAAAAACCAATGCTTATAGGCTTGTCTAAGAATTGAAGTGCCGAGGTAATTATCACCCTCCCTGCGATAAACAAAAACCATCAGCTTTTGAATCGGGATTGTTACCTCGATATAATTATTGTTTTTGTATGTCCGTTGCGTAATGCTCTCAAGCTCTCCGTTTTCGTCAACGTTCCATTTCTCTATTGTTTTAGGCAGTCGTGGAGCCCATTTTCGCCAGCCTATTCTACCATCGTCTGTAATCTTATAAATTATCTCAAAAGGCATACAACCGTAAGCGTGCATAAGAAGTATCTGCCGAAGCGTGTCCTCCCAGGGTAAAACCAATCCATTGAAAAGATTATCCTTCACAAACTCGGCAATTTCTACATCTTCCGCACTATCGGAAGCTGGCTCTATATCCCACTCAGCAGAACGGATAGGAAGCTCGCACATCATTAGGGCTGCCTGAACAGAAGCGTCAGACCACCGCATTTTATCAATCGTTGTGTAAAGCTGAGAACCCTTGAGGTCTGTGACATACTCCTCCGTGTCAATCGTTCCTTGGAAGTTCGTAACGCCAGAAGCACCAATCTCTGGTTTTTTTCTTTCTGCAAATTTCTTAGTAGTTCCCTTTTTTGTTGCCATAGGTCTTTGACCTCCTAAAATTGTTTTTCTAGAACCCCAGCAGTAATAGGTTTTTCCTTCGCAGGAATATCCTCTGCCTTAGGTTCAGCCAAAGAGCCTGTTGACAGCTTGTCTATTCCAAGCATTGCATAGTTAGAAGCCATTGTCAAGTGGTCTTCTCCTAGTTTTTTATACACCCAAACAACCCTACCGTCTGGTTTTTCTTCTTTATCTTTAGCCCAGTTGCACAAGTGTCTTATAAATAAATCAAGCTCCTGCGACAGCCGGGGTAAAACAACCAAGTGATTAACAAACTTGTCAGCCATTCGGTCAACCGATTCCATTTTTGCTGTGATTACTCTGTACTCTTTCGATTCTGGGTCACGGTACCACTTGATAAACTCCTTCTGGTTTTCGTTATAATAAACCAGCCAAACCTTGGCAGGGTACATTAGTGCGAACTTTCGGGCAGAATGCTTGTTTGGCAGAGCATCAATCAAACAAAACGTTACTCCATAAGTGTCCATCAAATTCGGTAGGTCTTTTTCAAAATCTTCATAAACTCCGCTGTGAACCAACCTTATGCTTCCGTCTTTTTCCTTAGTGTAAATTACAACGTGCAGTTTATTGCCTTGGTCAACACCCATTATCGTGTTTCTTCCTTTAAGTTCCATGTCGTATTTGTTTTGAATACAACCTAAAAGAATATCCCTATTTAACGGCTGATTCTCACCTCCGTATGCTTCACCTAAAACGAAATTGTAAAAGTCTTTTATTCCTGATAACTGTGCTGTGGGTCTTATTCTGGCCGACTCTTCCTTTCTTAAAATCTCCGTTGCAGAAATCCAGGGAGCCATCATCTGCGAAATATGATAACCCGAAGTATCCCAGTCCAAATCACCAGTTGCGATCCACTCGCCATTCCGTCTTGCCTCATCGGTTACCGTAGCAAGGCAATAAACACAGGCATACCTTGCTTCTTTAGTGTCACCCTTAATCGAGTCAGGGTATTTCAGTATTTGCTTTTTCTTGCACTTC
>Ga0265297_10008480_pt1 | contig 13681 bp, 10 predicted proteins | sample Munlanlwell13791_FD_192502 | JGI IMG/M metagenome (GOLD analysis project Ga0265297, IMG submission 192502) | Leachate microbial communities from a municipal landfill in Southern Ontario, Canada - Leachate well 137-91 | ecosystem: Engineered > Solid waste > Landfill > Unclassified | place... | reverse complement strand
TATCGCCCTCCTTCATAACCGCGGAATGCCTGAACAGGTCCGCGGAATGATAATTTATCCCCCATACCGCCACCTTCCCGTGTTTCCTTAAAAGCCATTGCAGGTTCTTTTCGATATTCGCCCGCAAGCTATCGGCAAAAGGAACGTTATATTTCTGTCCGCACTCCTTGCAGGGAAGGAAATTCATCGTAAAGAGCTTGATATCCTTCCAGGTGTTTTCCCGGCCGCAGAGCGGGCATATCCCGCTTAAGGCGATCCTGCCTGTTTTATAGTCCGCCCCTATAAGCCGCGGCGAGGAGACCGGCCTGGTCTGGGTCACCGGGGCGTCCATAAAACGCGCGATCAATCCCGATAACTCGCTGTCCGTAAGTTTAGAGACATTGACCTGGGGACAACCATCCCTTAAGAACTGCTCCCTGTCCCTGATGATGTTTTTTGCGCAGGCATATTGATAAAGATAGGAACCGGGATAAACGGTGATCAGGTTCAGGGTGATCCTGTATTGCGAATGCTCACGCCACCACTTAAGGGTATTCTCCGCGGTCCGGCGGGTTTCCGCGATATCACCGAAGATAAAGGCGCCTTCGAAAGATATCCCTGAATCGTAAACCAGCTTAAGCGTCCGCTCGATCTGTTCGACGGTGGTGCCTTTACGCATGCTCTTCAATACGCTGTTGTCCGCGCTCTCCAGGCCGAAGGACATCACCTCGCACCTGCCTTCTTTGAGTATGGCGAGTAATTCGGGAGTGATGTCGTCAACCCTAAACTGCGCCCACCAGCGGATATCATAACCCCTGATCCTCCGGCAGAATTCCCTGACCCGGTTGATGTCGCGGGCAAAAAGCTCGTCGGCCATACAAATAAACCTGATATCGTATTTAGCGGCCATATAATCGAGCTCGGCGAAGAAATTATCCATCGACCTTTGGCGGTATTTCCTCCCTGCCGTATGAAAACAGAACGTGCAGTTATAAGGGCAGGAGCGACTGGCTAACATAAAGACCGTACTCTGACGATTCAGCCCGCTTATGCTGGGAGGGCTGGCGCGCAGGTATTCTGTGATCTGGAATCCCTGGTAATCCGGCCAGGGGATGGCGTCGATATTCTCCACTTCTTTGCGCGGCCCGTTCAGCTTATATGATCCATTGGCCTTATAGATGACCCCGTCGATCCGCGAGATATCTTCCCCGCCTTCAAGCGCGCGGCATAGTTCATTGATCGTGACTTCTCCCTCTCCAATAACCCCATAATCGGCGTATTCCAGGGCGCGCATCGCCGCTTCAGGGTCTCCTGAGATTATTCCGCCACCCACGATCGTGGTCATCCCCTCTTTCGCGCGCTTAGCCGCCTCGATCACCATCCTCACCGTGTTGTATTGGAAGGATAGCCCTCCGGTTGCCACAACATCTATGCTGTGTTCCCGGACCGCCTTGCCGATTATCGCCGAGACCTCCCCTTCCCGGTGGTTCAGGTTGAGCGTCAGGACGTTATAACCGGCCGCCTTCATACTCGACGATATGTAGGCGATCCCCAGAGGAAAGGAATAACCGTCCCCGATATTCTGCACCAGGCGCGGCATTACCAGGAGGTAATTCAGCTTTTTGCTCATCTGCGGCACACCTCGTATTCCAGCGGGCCGGCGGCCTGGAGGGCGGGAGTGATCTCCGGAGCGGTAAACGGCCTGCCGTTACAATAATCGCAGGCCATGAGAAATGGCTTCTCCAGCATCAGCCGCTTGATCCTCATTTTGATCTCCAGGAGATCTTCCGGCTTCCCGGGCCCCCGGCTGACAGTTACGTAATCTTCGGGAAAATCCGGTATCGCCCGCAGCCGGTCAGCGTTTGCCGAAAATGGGCACCGATACAGCTTTCCATTCGATAAGGTAAGGGTATTTTTCGCGCAGCAGCTCCTGAACAATTCTCGCTGATCTTCTTCGGCCCGCGCGCGCCTCCTGATCTCGGAACACTCTGACCAGCCGCCTGCCTTCTGCGCGTAATAAGCGATGTGATTTTTGGTTAACGACTTGGTCAACGCGCCCAGGTTCCTTGAGAGCGGGCCGTAGTCCGTAATGATAAAAAGTATTTTTTCACTCTTTAAATATTCCATCTGCTTCTCCGCGGGTAGAATCGTCCCGTTGGTATAGATCACTACCTTCATCACCTTGGGCTCTTCAGTCAGTCTCTTCAGGATCAGATGCAGGTCCTTATTCATAAAGGGCTCTCCGCCGATCACCCTGAATTCGTTTATTTCGTCCACCGCCGCGCAAAAATCGTCTATCGATCGCAGCAATCCCTGAGTATCGCAATCCGCGGGTTTTTTGTAATACTGCATAAGATTGGAGCAATCCCGGCATTTGAGCGAGCAGCGCTCGGTGATAATGACATCAACGCTCCTTAAAAAAAGCTTTTCCGGATTTAAATAATTATCCTGGCACAGGATACAGGTGGCTACCGCGTACTCCACAAACTCAGCCGGCGCGCTGAATTGGTGCTTATAGACATCCAGGTCCCTTAAAAGCAGGCTCCCGGGGTACCATTTAGCAAACCCCAGTGAGCGCAGCTGATCCACCACATCCTTGATATCCGCGGCAGAGATCAGGAACGCGGCGTCAGGATACCGGTTTTTCAGATCCGGGGTATGCATGACCTCCCTGCCGCAAAGAGGATGCCCTGTCTTACCGGCATTATTATCGCAGAAACATTCTACCTTGATCCCTGTCTTAACGCAGGCCAGATACAGCGCATCTCCGGCAACTCCTGCCCCGAAGATGATCACAGGCGCTTTTTGTCCCTTGATATTTTCAATGGTTTTCCTGTTATTGGCTTTATTGATCGTCAAGCTTCCGGCCGGGCTTCCGTACCTCTTACCGGCTTTATACCGGCATAGCCGCATGATCGGCCAGCTGAATTTTAAGCGAATAAAGAAGGGAATCCACCTGCTCTCTCCTTTTGACGGCGCGTAAAATTTCAGGTTGTCCCTGATATTACGGTCATTGACGATCTCGCGGATCAACCGGAAGATCTTCCCTTTATTCTTGCGGTCGACCTGGCCGCAGGCGCGCACTAACTGGATGATCGTCAGGGTTATCAACGCATTCCCGGTCTCTCTTTCCGCGTCAGTCCCCGGAGAGTTCTCACTGAGGAATCTTTTGACACTCAAAAGCGCCTCCTGGTATCCCAGCAGGGCTCGCGGGTCGCCTGAGACCGCCATGGTGGCTGACATATAGTTATCGTGGATAAGGTGGTTATATACCGGTTCATTCAGGAAAAATGTTTTTTCCGCGTGCCTGAAGTAGACGAAATTAAAATCAACGTCCTCATAGGTATGCAGCCGTTCGTCGAACCGGATGTTATGCTTCTTGATGATAGAGGACCTGAATAATCTTCCCCAGGAGTAGGCGAAAAGAGTAAACTTATTCGGCTTGCCCAGATAGCGCCTGGCATAATCTATGATATCCTGCCTGGTCAATACCTTGCTCTCCGCGAAAACCCCTTTATACCCCGGGCCAATCATGTTCCCGTTGATGCTATTGGCATTTCCCACTACCAGGTCAGGATTGTGCCGGCCATAATATCCAGCCAGCAGTTCCAGGGAATTCTCCTCGATCGAATCATCGGCGTCAAGAAAAAAGATGAACTCGCCGGTAGCTTCCTCTATCCCCCTGTTGCGGGCTGCGGCCGGGCCCCTGTTCTGCGTGCGGATAAACTTGGCCCTTTTATCGCCGGAGGCGTAAGCGCCGCAGATCCTGGCGCTATTGTCGGTTGAGCCGTCATCGATCATGAGCAACTCTATTTCTCCGTAGGTCTGCTTGATCACGCTTCCGATACACTGCTGGAGGTATTTTTCCGCATTATATACGGGGATAATGACGCTGATCAGTCCCGGGTTTTCTTTAGGCATGAATATTGAACATCTCCGCGTATTTTTTCCAAAAGGGGTTAACGGAGACGATCTTCTTCGAGGTCTCCATATATTCCCTGGCCTTGGCTTTATTCCCCATTTTAGCGTAACAGCGCGAGGCGCAATAATAGGCGATGGCGTGGTCGCTTTTCGCCCTGATCGCGTTCTCGAATCCTTTCAGCGCGGTCTCGTAATTACCCAGCTTATAGTCGCTGTTCTCCACGAAATTAAGTTCGAGGTTCAGGAGATAGGCCATATCCTGGATATATTCGGCGGTAAAGTCTTCGGTCTCGACAATCGCCTTCTTGTAATCGCAATTGAGGTAATTCCCTTTCAGGTATTTCTTTTCGAGGCAAACCTTGAACATCTCGCTTCCCACGAGCGGATTGGAGCAGAATATCAAAAACCAGTTCGCGTTGATCGTCCTCAGGAACAAACGGGTATCATTGATATCCTCTTTGGTCTCTCCGGGCAGGCCGATCAATATATTGACATTCGTATAGATGCCCAGTTCGCGGCAATCCCGGGCTACCCTTTTTACTATAGACAGATCGAACGGCTTATGCATTATCTCCTTCAGGACCCGGTTGCTCCCCGATTCCACGGACAAAAGCAGCTGATCTACCCCGGCGCCTTTTAAGGCCTGCAGCATTCTTCGGTCAAGGGCGTAAAGGGCAAGCCCGTTCTGGAAGACCGCGGTCACCCCCAGTTCTTTGATGATCTCGATGATCTTAAAGGCCCTCTCCTTGTCCGCCATAAAATGGTCATCCTGGAAAACGATCACCCTGGCCCCGAATTCATCCCTGAGCCGTTTGAAATCTTCCCTCACCCGTTCAATGCCGTGGTAACGCATTTTTCTTCCATGGACGGTGAAGGAGGCGCAAAAACAGCAGCGGAAGGTGCATCCCCTGGAGGTCATCACATGAAAATTTTTCGCTTTTTGCTTGACGCCGGCATAAGCGGTGATGGCCGGATTCAAGCCGTATTCATCCGTCTCGCAGATCCCATAATCGTAAAAAGGGATCTCATCCAGGTTCCCGATAAGATTATGCTTGAAGCGCTTTCCGCTAGCGGCCTTGGCGGCAGTGATCCAGGCAGGATCATTTTCCAGATAACGCCGCCTGTCCCCGGCCTTGATCAGCCCCAGCAAGGGCAACTCCCCCTCTCCGTAGCAGAGGGCGTCAAAAGAGCCGCTATCCCTGAATATTTCCTGATACATATTGGTTGGCACGCTTCCCCCTGCCAGAATAAGCGCGCCGGGGAATAATGCGCGGCATACCCGGCCGATACCCAGCAGGTTTTCATACGCCGGAGTAAACAGCGCCGATATACAGATTATATCCGGAGAATACTCCGACCATTCCCTGCCGGCAAGGAAATCGCTAAAGAGCTCCTCGAAAGACCGGAAAGCAAAACGCTCGATCTTATTCAAAACGATATTGAAATCCACAAGCCGGGTCCGGGCCTGGGCGTGCTTTTTGATATACGCGCTCATCGACAAAACCCCTAAGGGCATTTCCGTAAGCACGCTTCCGAAATCACCGTTTATCTTGCGCACGATCCTTACATTATAAGAAGGATGCACAAAATCCTCATAGGTCATATTCGGCGGCACGATAAAGAGGATCTTTTCCATTTAGTCGGCTGTCTCCAATCCCGCTTCCCTTAAAATAGCAATATGTATCTTCCTCCCGAACCTCTTGTGGATGATCCGGGCGACCTCATCCGAATAACTGGCAGCCATAACAATCACGGCGTCGACAGGATCCTGCTTAAGGGCTTCCGGAGAGAGTATCCGGATATGCGTGGCCGGAGTAAATTTTCCCTGTTTAAATCCGGCTGAATCAACGACATATTTTATTTTTCCCGATAGATTAGCCAGAGAAAGCAGCGCCAGGGCCTGATGCCCGGCTCCCCAAACAGCTACCCTCTTCTCTTTAAAACGCCGGATATACCTCTCTATTTCACCCTTGATCATCGCCTGTTGCTGACGGAAACCGGAGAGGTCTGTCCGCGGCCTTTTCCTTACTACCGCGGAAATAATGTAATCGTGCCAAACCTCATTCATTTCAATCACCGCAAATCCGTTCAACTCCAGGGCCGTCCGCAAGGTCTGCCCGGTAAAATATAAAAGATGGTCGGGGATAAACTCAGAGAAGAGTTTATCGCGCAGGATCATATCAAAATTAGGCACCTCGACCAGCCCGCTACCGCCTTCACGTAAATGTTTGTGGATCCCTCTTAGCGCCGCGTTCGGGTCAGGCAGGTGCTCCAGAAAACTCAGCATAAAAAAGGCATCGAACGGCGCCTGAATCGGGCCTGCTGAACCGCCTGTCCGGATAAACCCCCGGCTCGCCTTGAGCCCGTTCTTCAGACAATGCCTTACCGACTCAAGAGAATACTCTAACCCATAGGCGTCAGTTCCTGCCTGCCGCATGAGAGCGAGATAATCCCCCCTGCCGCAGCCGATCTCGACGACCTTTTTATTTTTAAGGGAATATTTTTTCACGAATTCCGCGAATTGCTTTTTACGAAAAGCCCTCATCTCCCGCGAAACGCCGACGGCACGAATAACCTCCCTGTAATAGGGCACAGGCGGATTCTTTAACTGGACCAATCCGCAGGCCTCACACTGGCAGACATCCAGACTGATCCCTCTGTCTTTTTTCAGGGAACGCGCGTCCGGAAGGTATTGCGCCGAGCGGGGCATCTTTACGTAGCGCAATAACGGTTTCTTAAAAATGGCTCCGCCGCATACCCTGCATTTATTGATCAGCATATCAGAACAAGTCCTCCTTCCATCTCTTTTGCACGCCGTAAATCGGATGCAGCTTGAATTTTTGCCTGACCAGCTCTATCCGCTCTCCCACCAGGCCATCCAGAGAATAACTCCCTAAGCCGTGCTCCTGAAGATAATAAAGATAACCGATATCCTCCGGCTCAAGGCCCAATAATCTGGCTGCCAGGCCATCCGCTTTCAGGGGATCGGTGGAACTCACGGCGAAACCTGAAAATACGGGAAAGCCGTCCACCGGCCCGTTCCCGTCCATGCAATAGGCGCCGTCGAGCACCACCAGGTCAGGCCAGGTGAATTTTGCCAACTCCGCGATATTATGATGGATCACCCTGGTCGCCTTAAGATAGGTAACCGATTTTTTGAAAATAAGGTTGACCAGGCCCGGCGCCTTTCTGCGCAGCCACGCAATCCATGATGTAGGCAGATAAGTAAATACGGTCCTGGTATTGGGCGCGCTCGGAGTGCGCAGCCCGTGCAGTAAAGACTTATCCTCCTGTTTGATCAACCCCGCCATATTCTTTATCCCAAAGGTAGCGATCGCGTAATTATGCGCCTTCGGCACGGCAACCGATATCCTGAAATCAAAATCCAGTAAACGCCTGGCTATTTTTATTTTTTCCGGCCCCGCGATAGAATGGATCGGGATCTCGGAAAACTCCCTGCAATCTTCAACGCACTCGCAGCGCACATTCTTGTATCGCCTGCACAGGTCAAAATAACCGAACTTCCTGAAGACCTCCCGCGTCGTGGTTTTCTCGTAATAGGCGCTTCCGCTTCCCTCCAGTATCGTAAACCTGCTTTCGCGTAATTCAGGGAAACTCTCCAGCAAAAAATCTATTACCGCGGCCACTGCCCCCGCGTCCGTATTGGCAAACCGGTTTTTAGTGGCGGTTAAATTGGGCTTAAGCAGGATATTCTTTTTGCCGCTGACCCCTTCCAGTTCCGGCCGTATCAGGCGTAACGACTCTTTAACGCAGGCGTAATTATCCTTGCCCTTGACCAAAGATACTTTTCTATGCGGCATTTACAAAAATCTGCTGGTTCTGGACGTACCAGTCATAGAGCTCCTGAAGCGAGCCGCCTAAAGGACTGAATTCAAAACCACCAAGCTCCTTTAAAAGCAACGCGTTATCCCCGCTGTATTCCCCGCCGAAACCGTCTTGCTCGATTTTAATCTCCAGGTGTTTACCGGCTATCTTGACGATCAACCCGGCCAGTGACTTAAGATCAACTACCTGCCCCGAACAGACATTATAGATATTCTTGCGCGGCTGGTTATCGATAAACCATTTCACTATTCTTACAAGGTCATTGACGTAAATAAAATCAAAAGCCCTGTTTTGGCTGATGACCACGGGCTTGCCCAGGGCAGCCTGCGCGCAGGCATTCGGGATAAAACGCGTCCGCCAGTCGTCGTATTTGCCGAATACGCCGAAAAGCCGGAGGTTATATATATTGCCGCTTGACTGCGCGTATTTAGTCATGATGTATTTCGAGAAGCCGTACTGGTCGGAGGGAAGATACCGGCCAAAGTATTCTTCTTTCATCTTAGGGACCCAATGCAGCCGGTCGAATTCCGCGCCTGAGCCGAAATAAAACATCCTCCCGAAATAGTCCCCGCATCTGGCCAGATTAAAGAACATCCTCAAATTATTTTCCAGTACCCTGGCCGGGTCTTTCGACGAATGCCTGGGCGCGGCGTCGTAGGTGGCGGCATGGATCACCACATCGAACCTGCCCGGCTTGATATAATCGAAGACCTGCTCCTGCTCCAAAAGGTCGAGTTCCTTGCTGTTACGCGAGACCACCTCATATTCTGCCGCCAGCCCTTCGGAGAGATTCCTGGCGATAAATCCGTTCCCTCCGGTTATAAGTATCTTCATTTCTCCCTCCGCGGGCTCATATTGGCAGCGAGCTCTTCCTTCTCCAGAAAAGGCCAGAGGTCTTCCATAGGCTTGGATACGATTGCCCCGCTTTTAAGAACCCGGGATGAAAGCCGGGGGGCTGTCGCCAGGAACGGATCCGCCATCACCTCGCAGATAACCGGGCCATGCGTCTTTAAAACTTCAGCCACTCGCCCCCTTATCCCCCTATGATCGTTTAATCTTACGTATTTTAAACCATAGGCCCCGGCTATTTTGGCGACATCAGGAAGGGTCAACCCGCAGGAAGGATCGCAGGCAACCAGCCGGCCCTTAAAATGGCCTTTTTGCGTATTCCTGATGGATGCATACCCGTTATTATTCAGGATAAATAATTTTACCGGAAGGCCCAGCCGGCGGATCGTCTCCAATTCCTGGATATTATGCTGCAGGCCTCCATCGCCGATTATGCCGATAGTGCGCTTTTTGCCGGCGGCAAGGCAGGCGCCCATAGCTGCCGGAAGCCCGAAACCCATAGAACCCAGGCCGGGTGTATTGAAGACCCTCTGCCCTTTTTTGACCTTAAAAGACTGCAGGGTTATTTCGCTGCAGCTGCCTGAACTGCCCGGGACCAGGACGTCACTGGCCGTCATCAACTCCGCAAGGATTTCTACCAGGACATAGGTGTTTACGTACTTCCGGTTTTTGAAATACTCGGGGATAACAACCGGGTATTTTTTCTTCCACTCAAGGCATCTGGCTGACCATGGCGACCTCTTAACCCTCAAGATCTTATTTTTCCGCCTGATCAGCTCCCGGATGAAGAGCCCCGCGTCAAAAGGCACGCGCACATCGATTCTCATTTTTAATTTTCTTATCTCGGCAGGGTCAATATCCACAATGACCTTTTTAGCCAGGGGAGCGAAATTTTTATGGTCATACCCTGTTTGCGCCAGGTCCAGCCGCGCGCCGATGGCCATGATCAGATCGGAATTCTGCTGGATAAAATTGGCGCTGCGCTGCGCCACTGAACCGGGACAACCAAAAAACAGCTTGTCTTTCTGCGGGAAGAAATCGATCGCCTTCCAGGTGGCAAGAACCGGTATCCCGAGAATCCTGGCGAGTTTGATAAAATCCCGCAAAGCCCCGGATAGCCTGATCCCGTTCCCGGCCAGGATCACCGGGCGCCTGGATCGGTTAAGCAGGTTGATCGCCTTGACAGCAAGCGGGGCTAAAGCCCTTCGCGCCCGTGGCGCGGGTGGATTGAACCCCTTAAGGTTAGCTTCGTCAATAAAAGCCCCCTGCACATCCAGGGGTATATCCAACCAGACCGGCCCGGGCCTTCCTGTCCTGGCCAGATAGACCGCTTTTTCCAGGTAATACCGGATAGCTTTCGGGTTGAGTATCGTCACGGCGTATTTGGTAAGCGGCCTGACTATGGAAATAATATCCACCTCCTGGTTCCCCATCTGCCTCACTCCGCTCTTCTTGATCATATCCGGCCGTTTTACCTGCCCGGATATAACCAGCAGGGGAATTGAATCGATCCAGGCCCCGGCAACAGAGGTGACGGCATTGGTCCCTCCGGGCCCGGTAGTCACTAAGACCACTCCCAGGTTATTGGAATATTGGCTGTAGGCCTCCGCGGCTATACCCGCGGCCTGCTCATGCAGGCAGCAGACATATTTTAATTTCTTATTCTTCCCCAGGGAATCAACCAGGTGCATACATCCGCCCCCGGGTAAGAGAAAAACATCTTTAACCCTCACACGGGCGACAAAATCAAATACGTAATCCGATAACTTGATCATATTTTTAAGGCCTCGGTAAAAGAACCTCTGGCGTTATTCCAGGGCCGGGGTATCAGTATACCCCTTACGCCGGCTTTGGCCGCGCTCCGGATATTCTCTTCTTTATCCTCCACCAGGATATCCGCTTTCTTAAGCCAGCCCAGATAAGCCCCCTTATCCCTGTCGTATTCCACCAGGCCCTCTGCCGACCGGGCTGAAGGGATAAAATGGAACGTCCTGATCCATTTTCCGAAATGAGCCAGGACCCAGGAGGCCGAACGCGGCGCGGCTGTAAGCGGAACGGCAGTAAGCGCTATATGGCGGAAATTCCCTCCATATTCATTGAACCATTCTACTGCTTCCTTGAGCGGCTCAAGCCGCTCATAATTAACTGAAAGCCTGAACGCGTCCAGGGAACTCAAATATTCTTCCAGCGTAACCCCCAATATCTGATGCGGCGGGTTTTGCTTTAATTCTGCAAACCCGGCCTTACAGCCCGGATGGCTAAGAAGCCACTCCTTTTCGAACCAAAGGCGCGTAAGGTCGTTCAACACATCATCCACATCCCAGGCAATGGTCAGCAAAGGGAACTCCGGAAGTTTATTTAAGCGGTTTGATCAGCCAATCTGACCAGAAGGTCATCTCGGTCTTTCTATGTTTATTTTCCAGTATCTTTTTATCGTCGTAAAAAGAGTCGTCGGTAAAATGGGTAGTCGATATCTCTTCGAATATCGCCCCGTTCTTCGAGCTAAAGCTGTGTTTGACCCCCCTCTCGAGGATGGCCATCTCCCCCGGCTTATAATCCTTCCCCTTCCCGTCAAGGACCAGGTTGAGGTCCCCAAAAAGAAAATTGAAGGTCTCTTCTTTCTTGCGATGGTAATGCGCGGGGTGTGCCTGGCCGGGGAGCATGATGATCAGCTTTTTGCAGTATTCGCGGTTGATGCAATTGATGATCGCCGCCCCGCATTCTTCGAATTTATCGATACCATAATGATGGGACAGCTCGAACTCGACCCTTTCCGGTAAACTGACCCTGCTCTCGATAACTATATCCTTGATCTTATTGATTATCTTAAGTACCTGGCCCCTGAGGTCCCTGGCCTCTACTTCCGCCCGCAGGACCGGCTCCTTTGCCCTGATCTTTTTCTTCGCGCAGAATTCGGCGTACTTGGAGAGGTCATCGGCAAGCAGCTGTCCTTTAACATTGGGTATGGCCAGAAAAAGGTCTGCCGGCCTGATCCTGGCGCCCCCGGCAATATCCCTTCTGGCGAAAACGCCTCTTTTTAATCCGACGAGGTCTTCTTTTTCCTTTGCGGAAATTTGTCTTTGCCCCGAAGCGGAACCGCACATTTTAAGGCCTCTTGCGCGCTCTGCAGCCATTTCCCGATCTGCTCGGGCGTGGATGAATATTTATTCAAGGCATAAGGCCCGGCCGCAACCCCGACATGCCTTTCAAAAACCAAAGCCCCTTTGGCAACAGCCATCTTGACTGATTCCATATTGAGCGGGTCTTCGTGCGTCGAGTAACCTACCGGGACGCCGGGATATCTCTGCCGGATAAAATCGATCTGGTTGAGCTGCAGGTTTTCTTTAGCCGTAGGGTATTCGCCGACGCAATGCATCAGGCAGAATGACTTGCCCCTGTGTTCCAGAAAAATGACCACCTTGTCCATATCTTCGAGGGCGGCCCCTCCCAGAGAAAGGATGAGCGGCTTATCAGTCAATGCCACGCGCTCCAGGAGCGGCCAATCGCTGAATGAACAACTGCCGATCTTGATGATAGCGAAGCCATGTTCCTCGATCAGGTCAACCGATGGTTCGTCAAAAGGCGTGCAGACCGGGATAAATCCGTTTTTGACGATCTCTTCTTTTAATCGTTTCAATTTCTCTACGCCAAGTTTTGTCTCTTCGAAACGCTTGACGTATTTAATGTCCTGCCTCCCCTTAAAGTCGGGGTGGATGAACGTATCCAGGTCGCGGTATTGCAGTTTGAAAGCGAAATTAAAATCAAAACCCTTAGTTGCCTTGCGCACTTCCCTGATGATCCTGACAGCGTGGTCCAGGTCGCCCATATGGTTGTTGGCCATCTCAAAGATGAAAAGCTTGTTGAAATCCACAGTGTGTTTCATGACTGCCCCCGCTCCTTTTTATAATTCAGGTGGTCCTTGTAACCGGCTATCGTCCTCTTCAGGCCTGCCTTGATGGTGAACCTCGGTTTCCATTTAAGCGTCTTCCTGGCTTTGCTCGATAAGAGGTATTGGTGTTTTATCTCATATTTAGCGCGATTGAGCACCCTGTAATTCGGGTCTTCTCCGGCAGCCCGGAAGATCATCTCCGCCAGCTCGATCACCGTCTTCGGGTCTTCATCGCTGAAATTGAAGGTGTCGCCGTTAAGCCCGAGTTTCCTCAATTTCTCCGCCAGCGTAATGTACCCGTTCACGATATCTTCCACAAAAACATAATCGCGGGTAAAGAGGCCGTCGCTGCGCACTAAAAGCTGCCGGCCGGTGAGCGCGCACCTTACGGCGTCGGGGACGATCCTGGAAAAATTGAAATCTCCCGGCCCGTAGATATTCCCGCACCTGGTGACTGCCACCGGCAGTCCAAAGGTATGCGCGTAGGCGCAGGCGATCAGGTCGGCGCAGCTTTTTGAAACGTCATAAGGATGCCTGCCGATCAACGGCGCGTCTTCTTTATACGGCAATTCTTTATGCGCGCCGTAGGCCTTGTCACTGGAGGCGATGACGATCTCTTGGACGGTCCCGGCCTTACGGCAGGCCTCCAGCAGGTTCCAGGTGCCTTTAACATTGGTTGAAAAGGCCTTCAGCGGGTCGGCGTGGCACTTACCGACAATCGCCTCCGCTGCCAAATGAAAAATGACATTGATCTTGTTCTTGACGATGATCTTCTCCAGCAGCTTATAGTCGGTGACGCTCCCTTTGATCACTTTTATCTTCTTGTAATCAGCCGGCGTTAAAATAGTATCTTTTCGGCGCACCCTGATATCCAATCCGAATATCCCGGCTCCGGACGGCAAAAGCGCTCTGGTGAGGTTTGAGCCGAGAAACCCCTCAAAACCGGTGATCAATACTCTCTTATTCTTCCAGAATTTTTTATCCATAAGGCGTTATGTTTTCCAGACTTTCCAGGCGGCGTCGCCCGATTCCCAGAGCTGTTCAAACTCGGTTTTATCCCTTAGCGTATCCATGCATTTCCAGAATCCTTTGTGCTTATAGGCATCCAGCTGATTATCCCTGGCCAGCCGCTCTAAAGGCCCCTTCTCCCAGATCGTGGCATCATCTTTGATGTAATTGAAAACTCCCGGTTCCAGC
>Ga0265297_10008479_pt1 | contig 13681 bp, 11 predicted proteins | sample Munlanlwell13791_FD_192502 | JGI IMG/M metagenome (GOLD analysis project Ga0265297, IMG submission 192502) | Leachate microbial communities from a municipal landfill in Southern Ontario, Canada - Leachate well 137-91 | ecosystem: Engineered > Solid waste > Landfill > Unclassified | place... | reverse complement strand
AAGCCATGACTCACGGTCAACGAGGATCCTGCGCGGCTTACTGCCTTCATACGGGCCCACCAGCCCTTCCTCGTGCATCATATCTATAATACGGCCGGCGCGGGTATAGCCCAACCGCATCCTGCGTTGCAATATGGACACGGAAGCCTGGTTACACTCCATAATTATCCGCACCGCTTCATCGAACATCTCGTCTTTCTCTCCCGAAGAACTGCCTCCACGTTGCTGATCCTTGACGATCGTCTCATCATACACCGGCTCAGCCTGTTTCTTGATGAACTCCGCAACCCGTTCGATCTCGGCATCGCTGACCAGCGCGCCCTGCGCCCTGATGAGTTTCGAATCTTCGGGCCGGGAAAAAAGCATGTCGCCCCTGCCCAATAATTTATCCGCGCCGTTCGTATCGAGAACCGTGCGCGAGTCCACCTTGGACGCGACCTTGAATGACACGCGCGCAGGCAAATTAGCTTTGATAACACCGGTGATAACATCCACAGACGGCCTCTGAGTCGCCAGGATCAGATGTATGCCGACCGCGCGGGACAACTGTGCCAACCGGGTCACGGCATTTTCGACCTGGTCGCGGGCAACGACCATCAGATCGGCGAACTCATCTATCACGACCACTATATAAGGAAGTTTTTCCGCGGCTTTTTCATTATATCCTACGATATTACGCGCGGTCGCTTCGGCTAAAAGCCTGTACCTGCGCTCCATCTCTATGACCACCCAGTTCAAAGCCGTTGACGCTTTCTTCGACTCGGTAACGACAGGGCATAATAAATGCGGCAATCCGTTATACGGAGCCAGTTCCACCATCTTGGGATCGATCATAAGGAATTTCAGGTCGTTCGGAGAATAACGGAACAATAAAGAAAGGATAATGCCGTTGACGCATACGGTCTTGCCTGACCCTGTAGTGCCCGCGATCAAAAGATGCGGCATCTGCGCGAGATCCGCTATAACGGGTTTCCCGGCAATGTCCTTGCCCAGCGCCAAAGTCAACCTCTGCTTCGCATCCTGGAACTCTTTGGTTGCCAGAACCTCCTGCAAAAACACCATGCTGGACTGAATATTCGGGACCTCGACGCCGACACGGGCTTTCCCCGGAATAGGCGCAATGATACGGACTGACTGCGCTTTCATAACCAGCGCAAGATCGTCTTCAAGCGCTTCAATACGGTTCACCTTGACCCCGGGTGCGGGTTCAAGTTCATAACGCGTTATAATAGGCCCGCGCTCAATATCGGTCACCTTCACCGATATACCGAAATCCTCCAACGTCTCCTGCAGTATCCGCGCATTATTGGTCAGGTCTTCCTTGATCTGCCGGGCTTCGAAAGGCGGCGGGGCATCCAAAAGGTCCAGGTCCGGCAAATGGTAATCGCCTGTTTTGGTCACCACCTGCTTCGGCTTAGGCAATTCGGTTTCGGCCTTGGCCGCATCTTCTTTGATCTTGATCTTTGGTTTAATATAGGTGACCGGAGGGATTTCTTCTGCATCAGGTTCTGCCTTCTTTTTTTCTTTTGACAAACGCGCCGAATTCTGCATATGCAAATTCACCCGGGGCTTGCCCGAACCCCTTTCGGGCGCGGCAGCCTTTGACTCTTTATTACGGTTGAATATCGCCCGCAGGTCGAAAAGGCGCTTTTTTCTGTCAGGCATTACCGACGATACGACCAGCTGCGCATTATTGACCGTGTGCATAAGAAATGTCGAAATAAGCACTTCGGTCACCAATGCGAGCGACAGCAAGATCAATGCCGTAAAAAGGATATATCCGCCCAGCTGGCCGAAATAGGACACGACGAATTTCGAGATAAGGAATCCTGTGAAACCTGCCCGATAGAAACTTAGCGCCTCGTGGCGGATAAAAACCAAAGCTATCATAGAGCTGACGGAAAGCATGAGGACAATAACGCCGATCAGCCGCGGAACACGCATAAGGGGCGGATCATTCCTGAAAAAATTGACGGCTGTCCAGAGGATGAACAGCGGTGCGGCAAAACCCGCATATCCGAAAAAGAACATGAAAATACCTGCGAGTAAAGCGCCGAATGTCCTTATGAGATTGTGGGGCGGAATATTCGGATGCGACGTATACCAGGAGAGATCGTTGGCATCAAAGGAAATAAGGCTGGCCAGTATAATGAGTCCAGCAGCGAAGAGAATTACGCCTTTAAACTCATTGATCCTTTTCTGTTTCACTTCTGAGTCGGTTCTTCCGCGCGCTTCTTGCTTAAGTTGATACGGCCCATTTCATCGATAGCTACGACCTTGACCTTGAACTCATCTCCGACTTTAACGACGCTGGCGACATCCTTTACGAATTCGTTCGACAGCTCGGAAACATGCACGAGCCCTTCTTTTCCAGGAGCGATCTCGCAGAATGCGCCGAAATTCGTCACGCGCTTGACCTTGCCCGGATAAATACGGCCGACCTCTACATCCTCGGTGATCGCCTTGATCATGGCGATCGCAGCCTGGGATTTCGCATTGTCGTTGGAAGCGATAAGCACCGTGCCGTCATCGCTGATGTCGATCGTGGCCCCGGTGGTAGCGATAATAGACTTAATAACCTTGCCGCCCGGGCCGATCACGGCGCCGATCTTCTCCGTATTGATCTTGATCTTCTCGATACGCGGGGCATATGTTGAGATCGCGCCGCGCGGCTGCTGCAGAACAGCGGTCATTTTACCGAGAATGGTCATCCGCGCTTCATTCGCCTGCGCGAGACACGCCTTAAGCTCATCAAGCGTGATGCCGTCGATCTTAAGGTCCATTTGCACAGCGGTAACGCCGTTCTTTGTGCCGCCGACTTTAAGATCCATATCGCCGAAATGATCCTCGACGCCGGCAATATCGGTCAACACAACCGATTTATTCTTGCCTTTAATAAACCCGAGGGCAATACCTGAAACAGGTTCCTTTATGGGAACTCCGGCGTCCATAAGCGAAAGACATGAAGCGCAGACCGTTGCCATGCTGGACGAACCGTTCGATTCCAAAATCTCGGAAACCACGCGCACCGTATATGGGAATTGTTCCTTGGCCGGCATAACAGGCGCCAAAGCCTTCTCTGCAAGCGCTCCGTGTCCGATCTCCCGGCGGCCGGATCCGCCCATACGCCCGGTTTCCCCTACGCTAAACGGCGGAAAATTGTAATGCAGCATAAATGTTTTATATTGTTCGCCTTCAAGAGCCTCGATCATCTGTTCATCGTCGCCGGTGCCCAGCGTTGTTATGGCAAGGCTCTGTGTCTGCCCCCGCGTGAACAAAGCGCTCCCGTGCGTACGAGGTAAAGGCGCAACTTCGCAGGTAATAGGCCGGATGTCTTTGAAACCGCGTCCGTCGACGCGGATATTATCTTCAAGTATCATTTTGCGGACCAGAGATTCTTCGACTTCAAGAAAAGCTGATTTTACCGCATTGGAAGTATATTCTTCATTGGCGGTAAGAGATCCGACAATTTCTTTCATAAGAAGGGCGGCATTATCTTCCCGCTCTTCCTTTGTACCCATCTTATAAACTTCGATCAGGCGGTCACGGGCAAGCGATTCGACTTTCTTCGCCAACTCTTCATCGGACTTCACATATACGGCATCGGTGATCTTTGCCTTACCGTATTTCTGGGCGAATTTTTTCTGGAACGCGAGCATATCCTGTAAGGCATCGTGGCCGAATTTCACAGCCTTGAGATATTCCTCTTCGGGAACCTCCCTGGCCTTGCTCTCAAGCATGCAGATGCCGTTATCGCCGGCTACCACGATCACATCAAGATCGGCGGCATCGCGCTGGGCATACGTAGGATTCAATACAAGCTCGCCATTTACCCTGCCGACCCGGCAGCATGCTGCCGGCCCGTTAAACGGAATATCCGAAATGCTTAAAGCAGCCGACGCGGCGTTGACCGCCATGACATCGGGATCATTTTCCCCGTCGCTGGAAAGGACAAGTGCGATGATCTGCACCTCATTAAGCATGCCTTTGGTGAATAACGGCCTTATAGGACGGTCAATAAGACGCGATGTCAGAATCTCGCTTTCGGTCGGCCTGCCTTCCCGTTTAAAAAAACCTCCCGGGATCCTGCCTGCCGCATAGGTCTTTTCCTGATAATCTACGGTTAAAGGAAAGAAATCCTGGCCTTCCCTTATATTCCTTGATATACAGGCGGTCACCAGAACAACGGTTCCCCCGTAGGTTACGGTTACGGCGCCGTTAGCCTGCTTAGCAAGTTTGCCGGTGCCTAGAATAAATGATTCTTTTCCGAAAGCTATCGATTCTGAATTAGGTTGCATACAAAAATACTTCCTTTCTTCCTTTATTTTTTAACTGATTGTACAGCGATGAACAGAACGAAGATAAAACCGGCCTCATTTACGCAGGTTTAACTTCAAAAGCAGCTGCTGATATTTAGCGATATCTTTTTTCTTAAGATAATCGAGAAGCCTCCTGCGCTTGCCTACAAGCATCAAAAGCCCCCGGCGGGAATGATGATCTTTCTTGTGAGCCTGGAAATGGCCGGTTAGAAGATTGATCCTCTCAGTTAAAAGCGCGATCTGAACCTGCGCTGAACCTGTATCCTGGTTGTGAACCTTATACGTTTCAATGACCGTCTTCTTTTTTTCAGTAACTAAAACCAATTGCTTCACCTCCCTTTCATATGTTTTTTCTATTATAGTCTAATTTCAAATATTAGTCAACTATTTGTTGTCTTTATCCTCAGATAAAACAACCTTCGATACAGTCAGGGCGCATTTGAGCGTCGGATCCTGCCTGGACTTGAGGGAAATAGAGAACTTCTCTATCTTGAGGACTTTCTTCGAATTCTCTATATTATACAGGAATTCGATAAATTTATCAAAGGTAGCCTCGCAATTGACATTCACCTGGTATTTCTTGAACTCCTGCTCTTGCTTGGAATCCTGAGGCTTCATATCAGCCAGGTATACCTTTGACTTCGACGCAAGCGTTTCGACCTCTTTCAACAACGAGCTGGTGTCCTCTTCCGGGGTCGTCTCCAGGACGCTGAAGGCCTTGTATTCGGCTTTACGCAGTTCAATACTTTCTTTCTGAGCCAATATCTTAAGATCGCGGCTGATAGCCGCTTTTTTATCCGTAATATCCTTGTCCAGCGCCCGCGTACGCGAAATAATAGGCCCAACAATGGCTCGATCCATGAACGCCACGGCGACAAAGGCGATCGCGCCGTAGAGCACCATCTTCTCGCGCTTAGACATCTTCGAAAGCGTCGTATAGAGCGCCTGTATCTGTTTTATCATGGTCAGCGTTTCCCTTTTTGCAACAGGCTGTTTATCTCGAAATCGACCACATCCTGGCCTGCTTCCTTGCGTTTAGTCGTATATCTGGTCTTCACTTCTTTAAAATATTGAGTTTTTGACAGGCTGTCTACGAAACCGAACACGGAAGACATAGAATCCGCGATGCCTTTTACCGAAAGCTTACCCTGGCCGTCGTACCGTATCTCATTAAGCTCGATCTCCCCCGGGACCTGCTCGACAAGCTCCCCGATAACATCGAGCGCATACCCCTGGCCGGAGAAATAATCGCGCATAAGCGTTATCTTCATAAAATCAGCTTCGAGCGCGCTGGTCTGTTCGTCCAGCTTTATTAATTTTTCATCCAGGATCTTTACATACTCCGCTTTAAAATAGATATTCGACAGCAGCATAAAAAAACCTAGCACCAAAATCGTCAGGAATAAAATACCCATCTGAAGCAGATCCTGTCCCCGCTTCTGCAAAATTTGCTTAAGCTTTACTTCTTCGGGGATCAGATTGACCCGCGCATCTTCGGCCCCGGAAAGGGATGAGACGATGTCGAAGAAAGAAACGCCTTTATCTTCCGAAAGGTATTCGATAACCTCGCGGGACAACGAGATATTCTTCATGTACGGCGTCGGCTTGATCGAGATCTTAAGCAGTTCCTGCAGGCTATCGCATGCGCCTTCAAGCTTGTCGACCGAACCGATCAGGTATAAAAGCTTCGGATTCTTCTCTATATCTTCGGCCTGGTACGCCTCGAACGATTTCTTTACCTCTTCGCACAGTTTCGGATTGTACTTCTCAGGCTCTTTCGCCAACGCCATAGACCCCAACGGAATGGAGCGGACAAAAATGACTTTTGACTTATAGACAACGGTAAAATCGCTTGAATCCCGGTCCACGTGCAGGAACGCCACCGGCAGTGTATTCGTATCAAGCCGCAGGAATTTACCCGCAGCCCAGGCGATCGTCTCAGGAACAAAAAAGATCTTCTCGGCTTTGATCCCAGCCTTGCCTAAAAGCTCCAGCTGTTTCTTGATGACCTTCGATGTAACGATCACCATGAGGATCTTTGTATAGTTCTTCTTATATACTCCGATATCGATATGGTCGACGATCACCTCTTCGCGGGAATACGGCGTATGCCTGCCCGCCTGCAGGCTGATGATCTCTTTGATCTCGCGCGGATTGGTGGACGGCACCTCGATATTCTTGGTGATAACGACCTGAGAAGGGATTACGGTCAGAAACAGGGGGTCTTTAAGCTTCAACGCTACAACCGCTTCAAGAGCGGCCTTTGCGACATCAGCTTCAGGCACTCCGGTAATATCCTTGTAGAATAGGCTTTGAAGCTCCTTTTTCTGGCCGGAAATGCGCAGACAGCCGATCTTCAAACCGGTTGCGGTCAGCGAAACTACAACGGTCTCTTTTTTCTTTTGAGCTGCGAACATAATAATCCTATTGCCGGCGATATGCCAGGATGCTGCCTTTTAGATCAATAACACACGACACCTGAGAAATATTCTTGTCGCCCGGAGCTTTCCCGATGCTATTGATGTTGAATGCCGTTGATACAACCGTGGTATACGCGTTGATCGTATTGCTCATATCCGCGAGTTCTGACGGAGAAAACCCGCCGTTCCCGGTAACCGCAGGCGCCACATCGACAATAGAGGAAAAAACCTCATCATCGCTCGTCCCGGCGATCCCGTCTTTGCCCGCGCGGACTGCCAAAATCTTATCTACTGCCAGGGGCGACAGGCCGATTGCGTATAAAACATTCCTGCCGGCCGTATTTATATTGATCTTACCGCTCCCATAAATTGTAATATAATCTTTAAGTTTCTCAAAGACATTTGCGTTAAATCCTTTAACCAGGCGGACCTCATCAAGTATTTCAAACGGCGCATCTTTTGCCTCATAGGGATATTTTTCATTCCTGTAATAGGAATCTTCCGCGCTGCCCATAGGAATGGAAAGCGTACTGTCCGCATCGCGCCAATCGATCAGCGACGCGGCAAGCGCCTGAGCCTCGGTAACATCGGTATTCAGAACCACCTGCATCAAAAAAGACAGGATTTTCATATCCGCCTTGTTGATATTTATCTTGCTCTCTTCGTCTACCATGCCGTAGGCGACGGACTGATCGGGGCCGGACGGCTCATAAGCCGGACGTGTAAAAGCACATGTTCCGTCGGCAACAGACATATCCTTGAAAGCCGGATTATTGCTCCATGAATCCCGCAGGGAAAATGATTTTGCTTCAGCAAATTTCCTGATCTCCACGATACCGAGAGGAATAGCCGCCTCCGCAATGGCAGTAAGTTTATTGCGCGACTCCAGGCGCTTGACCAGCACCATCTTCTGCCTGACCTGAAATCCCAGTGTCACGGCAAAACTGGCCAGGATGAACAACGACCACAACGCGATCAACAGAATACTGCCACCGTGATTGGCCTCGCCCTTATATAGGCTCGGCACTCCCTCGGGCATTCGCCCTCGGTCGCTTCGCCCCTTCGGGGCTGGCAATGACAACACTATAGTGTTATTCATTCTTTTCCTTGCGGCCGGCAACAGGGATGCTGACGGTCTTGACCAAATCCTGAATACCAACAGCAGTATTCACAGAAAGAGCCATCCTGACAGCAAGCGGCAATTCATCTTTGACCCATTCTTCAACCCAGGAATACTCTTCCTTTTCTTCGTCATACTGGTAATAGGTGAAATTACACGACTGCAGCCCGCCTAAAATATGGCGCGGAGGGACCGAAACATCCTGATATATCTGCGAATAATCGGCTTGTGAACGCGCCAGTATATCTCCCGAGCACGAATATATCGCCATACCTGCGGTCTTTGCCTCCAAAGTCGGACTCGAGACTAATGTCGGCAGATCGAAGCCGTCAGGTTTGCCTGTGAAACGCAAACCGGAGAACTTGACACTGTTCCTGACATCGGAGGAAAACCGGTCGAAAAAGATATTAACCTCTTCATTCAAAGACATCCGATTGATCCTCTGCCATATCCTGGCGCCTGAAGCGAACGTCGAATAGATCGCCAGGCAAACAACGGACAACATTACGGTAACCACCAGCAATTCGATCAGCGTAAATGCGCTGGTTTTATTCCTGGTCTTCTTCGCTTTGATAAATAGCATAGGCGCTTCTCTCCAGCAGAGACGGACGGCGGCCTTCCTTCCATCGGGTCGACAGATCTATCCGGTACAGAGCGGCTGCGGCATCGGCCTGTTTGACAGACAAACTCCATTCGTATCTCTTACCGCCGATATCGAATTCCCCCTGAGGCGCAAATGCCGATCCGGGGCCAAGCCGCATCAGCGTATCCTGCACCTGCCAGACCTTTTCATCAGCGACTGAAACAACATCCAGATAATGGGATATATAACTGAAAACATTCATTATAATGAACAATGCCTGGAATATGGATACCATCCCGAACGCAAGCACCGCGGTTGTGACCAGCACTTCAATAAGGGTGAATCCTTTGTTCTTGTTCATGGCCTACCTGACGGACTCATTCCCAGTTAACCACATCATCACTGCTTTCGACGCCGTCCCTGCCTAATGAATACAGGTCGTAATCGGCGGTACGGTGTTCGCCCGGTGATTTATATTTATATTCCCTGCCCCAGGGATCCACGGGCTTTTTTTCAAGATACGGCCCGCGCCACCCGGGCGCAGACGACACCTTTGACAGCAGCGCGTTCAGGCCGTCAGATGTCGACGGAAATTCCCCGTTATCAAGTTCGTACAGTTTAAGCGCCGTTGCGATATTCGCCTCGATGTCCGCTTTTGCCGCGGCGGCGCGCGCCTGCTCGCCCCTGCCGGTCAAACGCGGCATGACCATTGCGACCAAAGCCCCGATAATAACCACAACAAGCATCAATTCGATAAGCGTAAAACCTTTTTGGTCTTTCATAGCATTCCTCCGTATTTTAACAAAAACTACTTTACCTCTTCGATATATTTTCTCCAGCACATCTCGAATTCGACCATATCCCTTATATGAGTGTAATACACGTTCTTTACCGCGTCTTCCACGGACTTGCCGTCGCGCAATTGCCTGCAAAAATTCGAAAATTCCATAGACCCGTATTTATCGATCATAAAACTCACTAAAGACGCAGCTTCCATGTAATAGCTGTTCACCAGCGCATCGCCGGTCAAAAAAAGCACGCCCCTATCGCCCTGGCGCGTGATCGTCGGCCTGATATACACATTATTTTTGTGAACGATCGTGCGTATATCCAGCTTCATCATATCGTCAAGCGTCAACAGCGAGTCTTTGAGAAACATGAGTTTTACCAAAGATTTTACCTGGGGAGTTTTCTTTTCTTCAGCCCATTGAGCAACCCCTTCATCGAGCCACAACGGAATGTCCCCTCTCAAACCGACAAAATCCCGGAACACCAGATGAGCGATCTCATGCGGCAGTATGGAATCCACGAAACTGGCGCTGCCGGCAAACGACAGGATCGCCTTTTTCTTATAGTCAGCCATCCCCTCCGACCACGGGGGATAATTACCCGATGCCTGATATGTTTCCCGGTTTGAATAAATATATATTTTAACGCGTTTATCCCAGGTCCAGAATTCCGATGACCTGGCATATCCCAGCTCCAGAGCTATACGCTGATAATATCGCTCTGCTTCGAACAATACCTGGCGCGCAAAACTGTCAGTGCTCATTTGCGGCTGAGAACTGACAAGAGAGGAAGACGCCGATGCAGGCATATAATGCACGATAAAATGCTCATCTTTCAATTCCTGCCAGTTTTGCTGCCCGGCGAAACAAACCGCGTTAATACACACCAAAGATAATAAAATACCGATGATCTTTATCATATGAAGTTATTTGAACATATAGTTGATCTCGAAGATCGGCAAAAGCATTGCCATGACCATAAATCCCACTATCAGCCCCATGCCCAGGATCATGACCGGTTCCAGAAGGCTGGTGGCCACCCGCAATGCGTCATCGGTATCCCGCTCATATGAATCGGCGACTTCTTTAAGCGCGTCATCTATCCTGCCCGATTCCTCGCCGACGCTGATAAGGTTGGACATAAACGGAGGGATCAACCGGGATGTCTTGAGGCTCGCGCTGAATGAACCTCCCTGTTCGAGATCCTTATAGCTGCGCGACAAATGCTGTTTGATCACCTCGTTTTCTAAAACAGGGACCGTTATCGTCAGGGCGCGAAGGATAGGCAGGCCGCTGTGAAGCAGAAGCTCCAATGTCCGGCAGAATCTGCCCAGCTCGGCTTTGGAAACAAGCGGCCCAAAAAGCGGCAGCTTCAACACCAGTGCTCCCAGGACTATTCTTCCCGCCTTGGTCTGTGCCTGCCGCCAGACAATAAGAGCGATCATCCCGAAACCGAAAAGAACAAGCGCGAACCAATGCTGCATAAATGAACTTACCGAGATCAGTATCCGTGTCGGCAGCGGCAGCTGCTGCCCCATGGTCGAATACATACCCGCCAACCGCGGCATGACAAAACTAAGCATAAAAACGATCGTGCCGATACCCACGAGCGCCATAAGCACCGGATACACCATTGCCATACGGAACCGGGAAAACATCTCTTCCTGCGTCCTGCGATATTCAGAAATACGGAACAACACCTCGGCAAGCGCGCCTGAATCCTCCCCTGTCCTGATCATAGCGACATACAGCGGAGAGAATACGGAGGGATAACGGTTGAGCACCGAAGAAAACGGCGCGCCTTCTTTGATAGCGCGGTGTATATTGGAGAGAACCGTTTTCAGATGTACACTGTCGGATTGTTCCGAAATGATCGCCAGGGCACGAAGGATAGGGACTCCGGCTTTGAGCAAACTGGCTAATTGCCTGGTAAACAAAGTGATGAGCCTTCCCGGGATCCTTACGCGGTCAACCGCCCCTGATTGCGCAGCCGTCCCGGTTGCAGCCTGATCGGTTTCCTGACGCAGATGTACGGGCAAATACCCCATTGCACTGATCTTTTCAATAGCCTCTTTCTCCGACTGAGCAGCTATCTTCCCGTCGACAATCTCTTCAGGACCTTTTTTCGCTTTGTAATAGAAAGTAGGCATATTATTTAAAAATGCATTTCCCCTTCGACATATTTTTCAAGCCTCGCGCGCTGTGCGCCTGTCAGATCGAGAAAACACACCGCTATCTCGAACGTATGAGAATCGATCTCATGAGCGCGGACTATCCGTGCAAGGCATTCTACGGGTGCCTCTCCGTTCTCTATCTCAATGATCAATTCCAAAACGGAACCGACTCCCGGCGGAGGTTCATGTCCGATAAAAAGAAGGCCGCCTGCAGAAATATTCTTGGTGCGGGATAATTCCTCGAATGTAATACCTCTCTGAGCCAGACCTTCTTTCGAATCGAACACTTTATACCGTATATTTATCCGTTCCTGCAGCCTGTTATAGGCGCGGTTATCCGCAGCCGAAAAAGGAGTCCCGGGAACCTTAACAACCTGGGGCTCCTCAGAGATCTCCTCAGGCGCAGAGGATTCCATCTTTTCCTCGCCGCCGGTCACTTTCATGACCTCTTCAGGCGTGGATATACCGGCAAGAACCTTCTGCCATCCGTCCTGCCGCAAAGTGCGCATACCGTGTGATATCGCAACGCGTTTTAACTGGCTCGCAGGGCTTTTTTTCAGGACAAGATCCTTGATCGTTTCGTCTATGCGCAGGATTTCATGAATGGCAGTCCTGCCCAGGAATCCGGTATTATTACAATTAGGGCAGCCTTTGCCGCGGTAAACCTTCACATCCGATGCCCGGAGCATACCCGATTCACGCGCAATTATCTCTTTCAGCTCTATCGGCGCGGACGTATCCTCGTATTTGCATGCGGGGCATATTATACGGATGAGCCGCTGCGCTATAAATGCTTCGACGCTCGATATAACCAAATACGGTTCCAGGCCTATGTCCACTAGTCTGGAAATACCGCTTGCGGCGTCGTTTGTATGCAGTGTAGAAAAAACAAGGTGGCCGGTAAGGGCGACACGGATGGCTATCTCCGCTGTCTCGAGGTCCCTGACCTCGCCGACCATAATGACATCGGGATCATGGCGCAGGATACTGCGCAGGCCCCGCGCGAAATCCATTCCGATCTCAGGCTGCACCTGTATCTGGGTAATTCCGGACATTTCATATTCGATGGGATCCTCGATCGTAATGATCTTGCGGTCGCTAGTATTAAGCCTGCTCAAACAGGCGTACAAAGTCGTCGTTTTACCGCTGCCCGTAGGGCCGGTCACAAAAATTATGCCGTGAGGTTTCTGGATCAGCTCCTCGAACACCCTGACGCCCACCTTATCGAGCCCCAGCCTTTCAAGGCTGAAAAGCATCTGCGTGGGAAGTATCCTGATAACCACGGATTCTCCGAACGGCGTCGGTATAGTCGAAATGCGCAGGTCCAGAACATGCTCCGCGACTTTCACCACAGCCCTGCCGTCCTGGGGCAGCCTGCGCTCGACGATATTGAGATTCGACATGATCTTGATGCGGGAAATGATCGGATGAAGGAAATTCTTGATGTCGATAGGGACATTGGCGTCGTAGAGGATGCCGTCTACGCGATAACGCATGCTGACCTTGTCGCGGAACGGTTCGATATGGATATCGGTCGCCCGCTTGCGGAACGCCTCGAGGATCAACTGGTTGACCAGTTGTATTATCGAGGCATCTTCGGCAAGCTTTTCGATGTCCTCCACTTTTTCCTGCTGCCTGCCGTGTGTTGCCGGCTCCTCTGGAACAGCTGACCGGGACATCCTGCCCAGTGTTTCCGCAGCCAGGCCGTAATATCTCTTTAGCGCATCTTCAATATCATCCGCAGGCGCCAGCACCATCTCAACAGACAACCCAAGCTGCATGCGGATCTCATCCTGCGTCTTAATATCCAGAGGAAGGCTGACCGCAACGGTCAATGTATGCTCATTGGCCTTAACCGGGACAAATTTATAATAATGCGCTATTTTTGACGGAACTTTCTCCAGAACCTGCTTATCCAAAGGCATACCGCGCAGTTCTATGCGGGGGATGCCTAAGCCGCGTTCCAGGATATCAAGGCCGTCGGATTCAGAAATGATCCTGACCCGCTTCAAGACCGTGATCAGCGGTTCATTATTCTCCTCTGCAACCCGGGCCGCTTCCTTGAGCGCATTCTTGTCTATAGATACATTCGCCGACAATGCGCTGTAAATAAGCGCATCAGTTTTGGTCACGTTGAACTCCCGTTAGCCGGGCTCCCGCCAGGCGGGTTCCCTTCAGCAGGCTTACGCCTGAGCAGCCGCTGGATGCTCTGGCTGACATATTTACGGTACTGATCTATGACTTCGTTCATATCGGATTCGGTAACAAGCACATAAT
>Ga0265297_10008478_pt1 | contig 13684 bp, 5 predicted proteins | sample Munlanlwell13791_FD_192502 | JGI IMG/M metagenome (GOLD analysis project Ga0265297, IMG submission 192502) | Leachate microbial communities from a municipal landfill in Southern Ontario, Canada - Leachate well 137-91 | ecosystem: Engineered > Solid waste > Landfill > Unclassified | place... | reverse complement strand
TCGCCGAAGGCAAGACGCTCTTCAGCGTTGAAACAGCCAACCGCACGATCAACAACGATCTCATTCACGTTCATTTGACGTGGTCGCTCCTGCCCTCAGACGCATCGGGACAGGTCAAGGCCATCGTCGCTGTCATGAACGTCACCGCCCTCAAGCAGTCGGCCGAACGTTTGCAGGAGAGCGAGGATAAGTTCAGCGCCTTCATGCAGTTTCTGCCGGGGCTCGCCAGCATCAAGGACGACCAACATCGATATCTGTTTGCAAGCCCGATCCTCGAGCAATCTCTCGGGGTGCCGCCAAACGGCCTGACCGGAAAGACCCTGGATGAAATCATGCCGGGACCGGAAGCCGACGCCATCCGGAGGACTGAAGAGCAAGTGATGGCCCAGATCGAACCGATGGTCACGGAGGATAGACTGACCAGCGGCCACGAGACCCGCACTTGCCTGACGACCCGGTTCCCGATTGTGTCCCCCGGCAGGCCGTTGCTGATCGGAAACATCAGCGTGGACATCAGTGCGCGCAAACAGGCTGAGGAGGACTTGCGCAAGTCCGAGCTGTTGTATCAATCCCTGGTGGAGCATCTGCCCCAGTTCATCTTCCGCAAGGATTTGGCGGGGCGGTTCACGTATGCCAGCGCGCGATTCTGTCAGGCGCTCGGCCGCAAGCCGGAACAAGTGGTGGGCCAGACTGACCTTGAATTGTATCCGCAAGAGCAGGCCGAGAAATACCGGCGGGATGATCGCCGGGTGGTCGAGAGTGGGAAGGTATTCGAGGCCGTCGAAAGCCGCTTCGCTCCCGGCGGAACGGAACAGATCTACCATGTGACAAGAATGCCCTTGCATGATGAACACGGACAGATCGTCGGCGTGCAGGGCATCTTGTGGGACATCACCCAACAGAAACGGGCAGAGGAAACCCAGCGACGGCTGGCGACCGCCGTGGAACAATCGGGAGAAGCCATTCTCATCACCAATGTGGACGGCGCCATTATTTATGTGAATCCGGCGTTCGAGAAAATCACCGGCTATTCACGAGCTGAAGTGATCGGGCAAAACCCTCGCGTGTTGAAGAGCGGGAAACACGATGCCGATTTCTATCGGACGATGTGGGATACCTTGATCCAAGGGAAAGTCTGGACGGGCCGCCTGACCAACAAACGAAAAGACGGCGCGCTTTACGAGGAGAATGCCACCATTTCTCCGATGCGGGATTCAATGGGCCGAATCACCCACTACGTGGGCGTCAAGCTTGACATCACCCGACAGGTGGACCTCGAAGAACAACTGCGGCAGTCGCAGAAGATGGAGGCCATCGGCCAGCTCGCCGGCGGGATCGCGCATGATTTCAACAACATCATGACCGCCATTCTGGGCAACTGTCAATTGGCCGCCCGGAAGGTCTCATCGGATGCGCGGTTGTCGGGCTTTATTGAAGACATCAAGCAGTCTGCCCTCCGCGCCTCGTTGTTGACACGCCAACTGCTGACCTTCAGCCGCAAAGAAGTGATGAGGCCGCAGGTGCTGAATCTCAACGATGTCATTGTGGGTGTGAAAGGCATGCTGGCGCGTCTGATCGGCGAAGACATCACGTTCATCGTCAATCCAGCCCCATCCCCTGTGATTGTGAAGGCGGACGTCAGCCACGTGGAGCAGATCATCATGAACCTGGTTGTCAACGCCAGGGATGCCATGCCCGACGGCGGCACGCTCACCATCTCCACTGCAAACCTGAAGCTGACCTCTGCCGACATGGGACAGCATGCCAAAGTGAAGCCGGGAGACTACGCATTGCTCAGTGTGGCCGACACCGGCACGGGAATGTCTGCGGAGGTGAAAGCGCATTTGTTCGAACCGTTCTTCACCACCAAGGAGACAGGCAAGGGAACGGGCCTCGGTTTGGCCACCATTTACGGTATCGTTGCCGAGGCGGGCGGTCAGATCGTTGTCCAGAGCGAGCCAGGCCAAGGCGCGACCTTTGAAATCTACCTGCCACAGATGGCTGGAATCCTGGAGGAGGCCGAGAGATCGCCGAAGGAGAAACCCGTTGCAGGCGGGAAGGAGACCATTCTTCTCGTGGAAGACGAAGCCATCGTCAGGGAAATGGCGCGGGTGTTTTTGACCGATCTGGGTTACACAGTGTTGGAGGCCAAGAACGGCACGACTGCCCTCCAGACGGCCAGCAAACACCAGGGACCGATCCATTTGCTGCTCACGGACATCGTGATGCCAAAGATGACAGGCCGGACTCTGGCCCAGAAGCTCGTCGCCAAGCGGCCACAGATGAAGGTTCTTTATATGTCTGGCTATCCGCGTTCGGCCGAGATTTCAAGGACTTTGCTTCCCGATGGAGCTGCATTCGTTCCAAAACCCTTTACTTCAGAAAGCCTGGGGCAGAGTGTGCGGCAGACGTTGGGGTCACCCGCAGTGTGATCGAAACGGTTCCGTGGACGATGACACAACGATGGCCGTGCCCTTCCAACCACAGACGGCACGTCAGGTTCGTTCCAGCAATTCCTTCACCACTGCGGACAGCCGGCTGCCGATTGCGACGACGTTGCCTTCGCCGTCAATTTCCGACAATGACCCGGCGCGCTGGTAGTAGGCGATGAGCGGCTCGGTTTGCCTGTGGAACGTCTTGAGCCGCGCGCGCACGGTGTCCGGCTTGTCGTCGTCACGTTGATAGAGTTCACCGCCGCACTTGTCGCACACGCCTGCGCGGGCGGGCGGTTTGAAGAGCAGATGATAGGGCGTCTGGCAGGCACGGCAGATCCAACGTCCCGACAGCCGCTCGACGAGCGTGGCATCGAAGACACGGATGTAAAGCACGCCGGAAAGCGGCCGGCCCAGCTTGGCGAGCATCTCGGTGAGCGCCACCGCCTGCGGCAAGGTGCGTGGGAAACCATCCAGCAGAAACCCGCGTCCGTTCTCGACGCGCGCCAGCCGTTCTTCGACCATGGCCTCCGTGATGTCGTCGGGCACAAGTTCACCGCGATCCATGTAAGACTTCGCCAGCAGGCCGAGGCGCGTGGAGTTCTTGAGGTTCTCGCGGAATAAGTCGCCGGAGGCCACGTGGCAGAGTTGGAACTCGCGTTCCAGATTCTCCGCCTGCGTGCCTTTGCCGGAGCCAGGGCCGCCGAGCAAAACCAGATTCAGCGCGTGCTTTGCCGTTGGCGCAACGAGAGCCGCGGCGGGCGGCGGCACGGGTTGGAGCCGCGCGATTTCCTCGCGCGTGGCAGCGCGAGCCTCGCGGCGTTGCGCGTCGTCAAGAAGCGCAACGATGTCAGCGAAAACCGTGTCGATGGAGCTGCCAGCATCCACCAGATGCAGCCGGTTGCTTGGCTGATAGTACTCCAGCACCGAACCGATGTGGCGCTGAAACACCTTCAGCCGCCTGCGCGCCACCTCGGCGTTATCGTCGGGGCGTGGCTGCAAATCACCGCCGCAGACATCGCAGATGCCGGGTTTGAGTGGCGGTTTCAACTGCGCATGGCAGGGCGTGTGGCAGCGACGGCACACCAGCCGCCCTTGAAGCCGGTTCAACACGGGTTCTTCGTCGAGCTTCAGGTAGATCACTGCATCCAAGTGACAACCGGATCGTTTGAACAAGTCATCGAGAAAACCCGCCTGTTCTGGAGTGCGCGGAAAACCATCGAGGAGAATTCCTTGTTCCACCGGGATTCTTTGCAGCCGCTCCTCGATCATTGCCTCCACCACTTCGTCCGGCACCAGTTCGCAGCGGTCCATGTATTTGCGGGCGAGTAAGCCGAGAGCCGTCCGCGCTTCAAGGTTCTTGCGAAGCAAATCGCCGATGGAAAAATGCCGCAGATTGAAACGCGAGCAGAGTTTCACCGCCTGCGTTCCTTTGCCAGCGCCGGATGGACCGAGCAGAGCAATGTGCATGGATCTTGTCACTATAGTACCGGCAGGGTGAACCAGAATGTGCTGCCCTTGCCAACGTCGCTCTCGACGCCAATCTGGCCACCTTGCTCTTCAACTGCAAGTTTGCAGAAAGCCAGACCCAAACCGCTTGAATACTGTCGCACGGTTCTGGCCACCTGGCCAAACTTCTCGAAGATCTTCCCGTGATACTCGGCCGGGATGCCCGGTCCGGTGTCGGACACTTCCAGTCTCACCATCGCATTTTTGTGACTCACCGCAACACGAATCTCACAGTCTTTGGGGGTGAACTTGAGCGCGTTCTGGAGCAGGTTGCCGATCACCCGGCGGGTGATTTCCTCGTCGCAAGATGCCATGATCAGTTCCGACGCGGACTCCAGGCTGAGATGCCGATCGCCCACCAGGGAATCGAATGAGGCGATGACGGATTTGGCCAGGGCCGCCACGTTGCACGCGCGGGGATTGAGCGGCATCTTGCCTGTTTCCAGACGGCTGATATCCAACAGCGAGCCGATCATATCGTTGAGCCGATTGATGTTGATCAGGATCGTATTCAGGTAACCAATCTCATCCTTCCCGAGCATGGAAGCGGCGCTGCCCTTCAGCAGATCCACATAGCCATGCACGATCGAAAGCGGCGCGCGCAAGTCGTGAATGATCATGTGTGTGAGGTTGTCGCGCAACGTTTCCAGTTCGCAGAGGCGGGCGTGGTTCTCCAGCAACTGTTTGTGCTGCCGCTCCGCCTTTTCTGCCACGCGCACGTGCTCGTCCTCCGTCGCCTTGAGTTTGGCCGCATTGCCCACGCACCGCAGCATCGCCTCTTCGGCGACCGGCTTGATCAGATAATCGAAGGCACCTGCCCGCACGGTGGCGGCAGCCGTTTCCACCGTGGGCTGGCCCGTCATCATAATCACTTGAACACGCGGCGACCCCTTGCGGATCTCCTGGAGAAGTTCCACGCCCGAGATGCGCGGCATAGCGATGTCGGAAATGACCACATCAAAAACGCCGGATTGGAACAGTTGTCGAGCGGCCGTCACATCCTCTGCAACGGTCACTTGATAGCCCGCGTCCTGCAGAAATTCCCGGAGCGTGATCCGGACGCTCTTCTCATCGTCAACAACCAATACTCGTGTCATGATTACTCCTCCTCCGTTACCAGCAAATCCAGATGGAACCGTGTGTAGCGCCCGATCTCGGTTTCAAAGTGCAGTTCCCCGTTATGTTCCTTCACGATGCCATGGCTGATCGAAAGCCCCAAACCCGTTCCGCCTCTGCCCAGTTTGGTGGTGAAGAACGGGTCGAAAATGTGATCGCCAACTTCTTTCGGAATTCCGAGGCCGTGGTCCTCGACGGTCATTCGAATCCAGGGTTTGCCGTCCTTCTCGATCGGCCGGACAGTAATGTGAATGACCTTCCCCTCATCGTATCCAGGATACTTCTCGTTCAAGGCGTCACGGGCATTCGTCAGCAGGTTCATCAACACTTGCTGGATTTGCTGTTTGTGGCACTTCACTTTGGGCAGATTCGTTGGAGTATCCACGGTGAGCGTGATCTGATCGTGCCGCATGACCGTCCGGATAAGCGAGAGCGACGCCGTGACAATGTCGCTCACATCCGCTAGATCGTGCGGCCGCTTCTCCTGCCGTGCGAAGGCCAGCAGGTTCCGAACGATGAGCGCCACGCGTTCCGTCTCCTTGATGATCTCCGTCGTATATTCCCGCAGGGGGTTTTCCGCTGCCATTCGGTTGGTGATTAACTGCGCATAGTTCATGATCCCGTTGATGGGATTGTTGATCTCATGGGCCACGCCACTGGCCAGCGTGCCGATCGATGCCAGCTTTTGTGACTCGCGGAGTTGGGTTTCCTGCGCGACTTCCTGGGTCACGTCGCGCTTGACGGCGACGTAGTTGACGATCTTGCCCACGGCATTACGCACGGGCGAGATGGATGCTTCTTCCTCGTAGAGTGTTCCGTCCTTGCGCTTGTTGATGATATGGCCACTCCACAACTCCCCTCGGCTCAGCACTGCCCACATCTGCCGATAGAACGCCGCGTCATGCTTGCCGCTCTTGAGGATGCGGGGGGTCTGCCCAATGGCTTCTTTGCAGCTGTATCCGGTTATTTTCTCAAACGCCGGGTTCGCATAAAAAATCGTGCCCTGGGCATCGGTGATCATAATCATGTCGGCAGACTGCTCCACCGCCGTTGCCAGACGGGCATGAGATTCGTCCACCCGCTTCCGCTCCGTGATGACGTCGAACACCATCACGAAGTCTCCCTCTTCCGGCCTGTACACCGAGATATCGAGCCACATCTTCATGGATCCCACGTAGATCTCGAACTTCTCCGGCACGCCGGTCCGGGCCACGCGGCCATAGGCTTCCAATAACTCCCGATCTTGCTCCCAGATACCGGGGACGACCTCGGACATTGTCCTGCCGACCACATCCTTTAACCCCGTCAAGGTTTCAAAAGCTTTGTTGACAGCGAGGTAAGTGAAATTCTGCGGCTGGTCCCGCTCGCAGATCATCCGGCAATAGGCAAAGCCGTTCAGCATGTTCTCGAACAAGGAGAGATAGTTTTCCTCGGTTCTCCGCCGCGCCACCTCGGCTCTTTTGCGTCCGGTGATGTCCACGCAGGCGCCGGTCATGCGGACAGCCTGACCCTGGGCGTTGCGCTCCGCGATTCCACTGTCGTGCCACGTGGCATAACCGCCGACCGTACACCGCACGCGGTAATCTATTTCGTAAGGCGTCCCGTCGCGGAGATGCTGGTTCAACACCTCGGCGACACGGGCTTTGTCGTCGGGATGGAGGATGGACTCCCACTCTGCGATCGTGTGAGGAAACACGCCCGTGCGGTGGCCTGGCTCAACAGAACCCGACCATTCCACAACGCCCGTGGCAACGTCCCACTCCCAGAGCGCAACCCGGCCACACTGACAGGCCAGTTCCAAGCGTCGCTTCTCTGCGGCGCGAGCCTTCTGGGCGAGGTGCGGCGTGCCGCGAGCTTCGTCCGTCCGCCAGCCGGTGAGTGTCTCGGCCACGGGATTCATCAGTTCCACGCGCCCTTGCGCGTCTGTGGAGATGACGGCGTCGCCCGCACTCATGGGAGTAATGCGGTGGCGGATGCCGGCCTGCCACCGCGCCGTCCCGGCAAGGAACAACGCGCGGTATCGGTCGTTTGCTTCCGCTGCCAGACGACCCCCGCCGCGATGGAGGCGAGAAAAACTAGATATCCAGCCACGCGCTTCCCTCGTTCCAAAGGCAGGCGGCCTGCCAGTCTTTGATGCGATCCAGCGTCTCGCTTCTGACCGTGTCATCCATCATCATGAAACGTTCGGTCATCGGACTGCTTGATCGATTCTCATGCTCAAATGAGTCAGCGGCGTGAATAATGGTAATGAAAGGGGCGTTTTGAGATGTGCAGCGGATGGGGCAATGATGAAAAGCCACTCCTTCCACAATGGGATGCGGCAATCCCCAAAGACTCAGCAGGTAAGCGCCCACCTCGGCATGGGTTGCGCCTAGGATTTCCTGTTCCACCTTCCAGACTGCAACCCGCTTCTGGCGTGCTTGGGCCAGAATCTCTCGACATTCGTCAGGCAGATGGCTGGCTAGGATCAACTTCCCGATATCGTGCAACAATGCGGCTGTGAAACACAAATCCATCGTGTCATAGCTCATCTTCTCAACTGCCGCAATTTGCTTGGTGAAAACCCCAACATTCCAACAGTGCTGCCAGAGTGCCTCCAAGGAGAACTCTTGAATCGGCTGATGGGGAAACTGTGAGAACAACTGGTACGTCAGCACGAGGGATTTCAACGTTTCCAGCCCCAGATGTATGGCGGCGTCGCTGGGATCAGTGATCTTCTGCGACAGACTGTAAAACACCGAGTTCACCACATGCAGAATCTTGCAAGTCATTCCCATGTCGCGACTAATAATCTCGCTCACCCGCGTTATGGAAGGGTCTTCTTTCTGAAGTTCTCCGATCAGTTCCACGTATAGAGACGGCAACCCCGGAAGCGATTGCACTTGCGAGACCATATGGCTGAGCTTCTGGTTGGTCAGCAGATCACGCAACGCGAGGGTTCTCTTGATGGTGTTGCGCAACTGGATCGGATTCAATGGTTTGCTCAGGCACTGATGAGCCGGGCATGACAATCTCAGAACCGCCTCAGGTTCAGAATCGCCCATGAGCGCGAGCCGCATCATCTGCGAGTGACGCGTCTTGATCTCCGTCAGAAACTGCGACCCATTCATCTCCGGCATGAGCATGTCGGAAACGACCGCGTCGAAAGGCTCCCGCGAGAGAATCTTCAGAGCCTCGGATCCGCTTGGAGCAAAACACATCCGCCATTCGTCTCGCATGGGTTGGAGAGATTGCTCCAATTCCTGGAAGACGTCTGGTTCATCGTCCACAAACAAAATATGCTTTGGTGACATAGGCCGTGGCGCATTATAAACACCATAACATCGGCCAAAAATCGCCCAAACTTTAGCCGATACACTGGAAAAACCGCTGCTTTTTCGGGGTGCGCCATGAATAGTTGCGCATCGTATCGGAAGAGCGACCCGTCGTTGCCGAACGTTCTTATGACAGGAAAAAGGCTGAGAACTGAGAGTCGCGAACGGTCCAAGGTCAGAAGTCAGAAATGAAGCCCTCTGGCGATGACCGCGCTGGCGGCACACGGACAGGGAAGGTCCGGAAATTGGAGGCGGGGTCGGAATTGAACCGACGCACAGGAGTTCGCCGGACTCTTCGGCGTTGTTTTTTTCACCTAATAACGTCTGACTCCGTTGCGGCGCGTGGAGCGCGGCGAAGTCAGCCACCGCATCCAAACGCAATCACTCGCTGCTATCACAACGCATTGATCACTACCCACGTCTGCGCGGTTGCGCCTGTCACCGGATCGCGTGCTGTCAACTCATGCCGCCCTTCACGCATCGTCGCGAACGTGTCGCCGTGCTCGATGCGGCACTCCAGCGAACGGCTTCGCCACTCCACCTGTCCACAGCCAACTGCGCGCAAGGGCAATCGTCGCCCAGAGGCTGGCAGATCAGGATCGAGATAAAATGTCGTGCCCGGCAACGGCGTGATGAGCCGAACGCCCTCTGCGCGCTTTGATGCTGCGATTATTGCGCGGCCGCCCAGCCAGTTGTCCCCGCTCGCCAGCCAATCGCGATACTCCACCGGCAACCGTACACATCCGCGCTCATCGTAATCATCAGCGCACTCCGGCGACGGAAGTTTGCCCGCGACGAACTTCTCCATCACCGCTCCCTCGTGCTGCCGCGCCAGCAGCTTGCCCGTAATTGGATGCACCGGCCGTTCGACAACCTCGGGTGGCTTCGAATACCATGTTGTGCCATGCAGCTGTCGCAGATGCTCGAACACAGCGTGCATGACCGGCGCCGCGCCAGTGACACCCGACACCTGGCGCATCGGCGAGCCATCGAAGTTGCCTACCCACACGGCCACCGTGAATTCGGGTGTGTAGCCCACGGCCCAGTTGTCGCGATAGTCCGTGCTCGTCCCCGTCTTGCACGCCACCGGAAATTCAAACCGCAGGCTGGACTGCGCTCCGAAAGCCATGGTTCGCGCCGCGTTGTCCGAAAGGATATCCGCGACAAGATAAGCCGCGCCGGGATCGAACACTCGTTTCATCTCCTTGCTGGAAGGCTGCCGCGTTTTCTCCAGCCGCCATGGCAGATGTTTCCCCAAGCGGGCGAGACAGGAGTAGGCATTGGCCAGTTCCAAAAGCCGGGTTTCGGCGTTGCCAATGGTCAATCCAAGCCCGTAGAAGTCCGCCTGCTGAACCAGTGTCGTCATGCCGCAGTCGCGCAGCCGTTGATGCAACACGGCCGGCCCGCCGGCCAAGGCAAGCGCCTTTACCGCTGCAATGTTTAGCGAGTTGGCCAGTGCCAGCCTGCAGCGCGTCGGGCCGTGGCAATGATGATTGTAGTTCTGCGGCGAAAAGACTCCCGTGCTCGTTGCGAACTCTGTCGGCACATCGGCCAACACCGTCGCGGGCGTCGCCCCCTTCTCAAACGCGAGCAGGTAGGTGAAAGGCTTGAACGTGGACCCGGCCGAGCGTGGCGCCCACGCGCCATTGACCTGGCCGGACCCCGCCGCGAAATAATCCTCCGAGCCAACAAGCGCCAACACCTCCGCGGTGTGGTTGTCGAGCACGACCACGGCGCCGTTTTGCGCGTGCTGGCCGTGAAGCCGGGCCAGTTGCTCGCGCAGGATTGTCTCGACGCGATGATTCAGATCCAGATCGAGCGCTGTCTCAATGCGACCGCCCGCGAGCCGTGCGTCGTCCTTCGGCAACACACGCAACAGCAAATCCACAAAATGCGGCGCTTGGAATATGCGCCTGGGCGGCGCCAGCCGCAGCGGCTCGTCCAGCGCACGCCTGCATTCCGCCGCGGAAATGAAACCGAGTTCTTTCATCCGGCCAAGCACCAGCCGCTGCCGGGCGCGCGCTTGGCTGAAGTGGCGGTAGGGATTCAGCCGTGACGGAGCGTTTGGCAGTGAAGCCAGCAGCGCCGCCTCCGCCACGCTCAGGTCGCTCATCCGTTTGCCAAAATAAACCCGGGCCGCCGACGCACAGCCGGATCGCCCGTTGCCGTAATCAAGGCGGTTCAAATACTCCGCGAGGATGCGGCGCTTATCCCATACCTGTTCCAGGCGCATCGCTGTGGCCGCTTCGATCAGTTTGGTCCGGAAGGTGCGGGGCCGCGGCTTGGCAAGCTTGATAAGTTGCTGGGTAATCGTCGAGCCGCCAGAGATTACACGGCCGCGACGAACCAGATCGCAAGCTGCCCGCGCCGTGCCGAACCAGTCCACACCACCATGCTGCCAGAATCGCTTGTCTTCTGCCGCAATCGTCGCTTGCACAAGCGAGGCCGGCATCCCGTCGAACACCAGAGGATGCGCAAAGCGCACCTCGTCGCAGGTGATCTCGCGCAGCGTGCGGCCTTTGCGGTCGAGAATTTCTGGTGAGGCCGGCGCAGGGGCCAGCAAGGCTGCCGGCAACGGCACCAGGCGCAGCGCCAGCGGCGCAAACGCCAGCATCAGCAGCGCGCCACCGAACCACAACAGCAGTCTTCTCCAGAGCGGTTTCATTCCATCGGCAGACACGTCACCGTCGCCGTCTCGGACAGGCCGAAGCGTTCCGGCTGATACATCATCTCCACTCTTGCAGCGGGCGCAGTGGCCGTGCCAGCAGCCCGCACTCGCGCCAGGTAACAAATCTTATGCCGGCCCGGAGCCAGATGATCACGGAAGAACAGTGCGCGATCGGCACGCAGTTCGCGAAAATCGCTGTACCAATTCTCGCTGGCCAGCGCCGCATCCGGAGTCTTCTGCGACTTGAATTCCGGGTTCACGGCTTCAAACACCCCCGGCAGCGGGTCGTCCACGACGACAAAATGAGCCGGTTCGCACGTCTCCAGTTGCAGTGTGACCAGCACGCTGTCACCGATTCGTGGTTGTTTCAACTCCTGCACCGTACCGTCCTCAGCAATGCGCTCGTAGCTGCGCTGGACGAGAAAGCCCCTGTCCTGACGCGGTTGTTTTGCCACGGCAACGCGTGCCTCGACTCTCAACTGCGTGAACAGGCGCGCACCGGCTGGATTCAGCAGCCGCAGCGGCGTCCGCGCGTTTTTCGGCGTGATCGCGAACGTTTTCTCGAACGACATCACCGTCCCACCCAATTGGAAGGGTTGGGACTCCCCTCCCCAAGCGAGCGTGCCGCTTGCGGCAGGCATGTGCTTCTCGGTACGCTGAGCATACTCGGACAGCGCCAGCATCGCCCACGCGTTGCCCTGCGTCGTGCCCCAATGGCCTCCGTGCGCGCTGTGAAGCAGTTCCTCCAAGAGTGTGTCCACGGCCGGTTCCTGCGGACGACACCGGCAAAACGCCAGCAACCGCACCGCAATGTCTCGCGCATCGCAGCCGAATGGCGCTTCCCTCGGCGGCGCAGGCTTCGCGGCCGGTTGCAGCAGCTCATGAATCATCTGCGGCGACCCCGCGCTTTCAAAAATGGCGAGGGCGAGCACGGCACGGCTCTCAGCCGAGAGCCTGTCGCGTTTGCCGTAGAGCACCTCGTGATACGACGGCTCGGCGCGCCCGGCCAGTGCCAGCGTGTAAAGCGCGAGACAGCGGTCACTGAGCGAACAATCATCGTTGAAGCTGGCGCTGTTGCGCAGTTGCGCGCTCAGGTAATTGAGCAGCTTGTTGAGGCTCGCAGCCGGCACGCGAAATTCGGCGCGTTTCGCAAGCATCAACCCCAGCCCGCCATAGGCGCTGGCCCAGAGCATCGGCTCGCGCTGACCCGGCCAATAGGCAAGGCCACCGGAATCGGTCTGCATCTTCCACAGCCGCTCGATTCCGCGCTCGACTGCGGCGCGAACCTGGGCGGGCGGCTTCTTCAGCGCCGGCACGGCGTTGGCAACATCGCCCAGTGACAGCCACGGCAGCATGGACGAGGTCGTCTGCTCGACACAGCCGTAGGGATAATGGAGCAGGTGCTGCACAGCCTCGCCCAGCCCGCCCAAACGCGAGTTTGAGACGCGCACCGTGACAGTGCCTTTGCCTTCGAGGAGTTGAGGATTGACGCGCTTGAGCAGGTCTGTCTCCGCTGCGTCGCTGCGACTGTCATAGACCTCGCGCAACAGCGGCGCCACATGGCCGATGGCGAGCCGCGACTCAACTGCATCAGTGAACTTGTCCGGGCCGTCCGCCCGAACCCGCCATATCCAGCGAGTCTCGCCGGGCTCGACGAACTTCACAGGGAACTCGACTGCAACTGATCCGCGCGCGGCGAGCTTGAGATTGCGTGTCGTTAAACCGGCTTCCACCTTGGCGTCCGGAACCAGCGTCACGTTGACGTCGACAGGCAGGTCGGTCGAATTGTGAACGACAGCTCGCGCCGCAATCTGATCGCCGATATTTGCAAAACGCGGCAGTGCCGGCTCGATCATCAACGGTTTATTGATACGAAACGATGCCTCGCCCGCGCCAAATTCGCTGCGAACAGTATGTGCGACGGCGATGACACGATAGCGCGTGAGGCCGTCAGGCGCGGTGAAACTCGCCCGCAACTTCCCTCCAACGTCGGTGCGCAGCGTCGCGTTCCAGAACGCAACAGGCAGGAAATTCTTCCGCAATGCCCCCTCCATGCCGCCGCCGCCGATGAGGTAACCCTTGTTGCCGAAGTTCCATGTTGTATCGTCCTCGCCAAGCAGATTCGGCAGGCTGATGCTGCTGCGGACACGCAACGGCTGTGTCGCGTTGAAGAAAGCGTATGGGTCCGGCCTTTCGTAGCCCATGAGACTGAGGATGCCTTCGTCCACCGCGTAGAGCGTGACTTCGGCGTCAGTGACGGGCTGGGCTGCTGCGTTGTGGACTTCAGCGGTGACAGTGACGGTCTTGCCGGGCCGATAGTCGCCGGCATCCGGCGTGACAGTCACGCGAAGCTTGCTGGCTGGATTCTCAACATTGAGCTGGCAGTAGCCCACGCGAAACTCAGGCATCTTCGCCTCCCGGGGACAGTCTGCCGCGCCACGAATCAGAGTGACCGACACAAACACGTTGGGCGCGTCGCCTGCGAGGATTGGAACAGAGATGACGGGCGCGTTACCGCTGAGTGTCGTGACGAACGACCGCAGCACCTTGTCGCGTTCAACCGTGACGAGCGCGTTGCCGCTGATGGGCGTCTTCACGAGGATGACCGCCGTCTGACCCGGCTCGTAGTGGGTCTGATCGGGCAC
>Ga0265297_10008477_pt1 | contig 13684 bp, 28 predicted proteins | sample Munlanlwell13791_FD_192502 | JGI IMG/M metagenome (GOLD analysis project Ga0265297, IMG submission 192502) | Leachate microbial communities from a municipal landfill in Southern Ontario, Canada - Leachate well 137-91 | ecosystem: Engineered > Solid waste > Landfill > Unclassified | place... | reverse complement strand
ATATTCCCTCTGTGCAACTCTTGTATAGCACAATTAATATTATAAAAACAAGTAAAATCAACCAATCTTTTGAATCTTCCATAATATCAATAAATCTCGTATTTTATGATATCCTGAAAGGATGGACATAATCCCTTTTGCCAACTGAAAGGGCAATCTTTAATACAAGACCAATGCAACATTCCGCATGTCTTTTGCTCAAGAGCTATTTTTACATTTTCCATCTTCTCTTCTGATACTTCAATTTCCCTATCCTTACCATTATTGAAATATATTTTTACTGTTTTCATTATAGATTCCTAAAAAATATTTGTTTGCCTTTCATAACTCTTAATGTATCTTTGTCTTTTTTTATACCTTCATGTAAGATCATCATAAAAAGACCAAAACCACCCCATACTATTATGCTAAAAATTAAAATCCAGTTAATGAGAAACATACCGATGTTTTGTATTTTTTTAAAAATTGAAGGCTCTTTATAAATCGAAATTCCTTCTACTGTATTTGCCAAAGCTTCCCATGTTTCATAGGTTGTACCCCATGTTTGGTATTCAGGATTAATCTTATCTTCTTTCGTTTCCCATATATTTTCTTCTCGGCTTACCAATTTGATTCTTACCATTTGGCCTTTAAAGTAATCAAGTGAAATTGATTTCCATTTTTTACCTGTATGCTGATTCCTGTTTATTCTTATTTTAATGTCTTCTGGGTATATGATTTTATATTGATATTTTTGTTTTTCTAAATCCCTTGTCTTTGATGCTAATATTGCATTTGCGACCATTCTTTTAATTTGATAATCATAAGCCTGAAACTTCATTTCTTTAATTCCTTTCTTGGCTTGAGAGTCTGAATCCTATCTTGATATTCCCCAAGCTCTCTTTTCACTCTGAAAAACTCTTCTATTTTCTTATAATATTCTTCGATCTTTTTCAGATTCTCTTCGTTGTATTCGGCAATATCTGCAGGATAATTTGTATGGCTCTTCTTCCCTGTTTCCTTAACTGTAAACTCATATCCTGCAAACAATCCACTCTTATCTATTTTCATTGTCACTTGTTCGATAATTGTTCCTTTGGGGATTGTTTGGAATTCAGTTATGCTTTTGTAATGTCTTACGTCATGCAACAATATGTAAGTCTTATTTGTATCTGGCTCCAAACCTTTATCTAGTAATGAATTTAGGTTTAACATTTCTTACCTTTCTTTTTACTCATTTGCCTTTTTAATATCTTTCTTTCCTTTTTTAGCTCGGCCTGGAACTCAGGATCTTTGCCAAATCTCTTTGTTAATATCTCTAAAGCATTTGATGTAACTTTCTTTTCTGTATAAGGCTCCCAATCATTATTTAAAAATTCATAATTTCTACCTAGACCTGCTGGAAAGAAATTATCATTTTCATCTGTCCAAATCAAAAGAACAGGGTTAAATCTTATAAAATCTCCTGCAGACCAAGTTTTTCTTCTTACACGTTGCTTACCTTCTTTTACACCTTTAATTTCATGTGCGTGCATCCTTATTCTCCTTTATTCTTTAGGTACATTAAAAAATCCGTCTTTCATTTCCATCTCAGGTGGGCAATATCTTTTTACTTGATCTAAAGCTTCAAAGTATTCTTTTCTGGCAAGATCCAAAAGCTCTTTTTTCTTCAAAACTTCTTTTATTGCTTGCTGGTTCTCTTCTGTTGCTTCGGCTAAATTCGATATATGTGCGGTATAGCCTTTTGCTCCTGTCGTTTTTACTTTAAATGTGTAATAGTATTCATCAAAAAGAAAAGATACTTTTTCTATTTCTTCAACTTCTGTTCCCCTTGGAATAAATTTATTGTTGAGTTCTCTTCTAAATCCATACTCTCCTAAATTTGCGTCTTCTATTAAAATATATGTCTTGTTCATATCCTCTCCCCTTAATATAAATCTTCACTTATCAAAATATCGTCTTTGCCTCTACAAATATTTACCTGTCTTGCTTTTGCAGCTAGTTGGCAAGATTCTCTTCTATTCAAAAAACGTCCTTTTGATGTTAAAAAACCTTGGACAACTTCTTTTATATTACCTTGAGCATAACTCTTAATTCCAAAATCGTGGGCCAGGCCAATACAGTTATGGTGCCTCCATCCGCATATTACAAAACCTGTCTTGATATTTAAAGGTGTATGTGTATGTTGTTTTCCATCATCATACCAAATTGCTGCACATAATATCTTTTCTCTTTTAGCCATTATTATATCTCAAATTCCATTTTTGCAAAAACTGAAACATATCCCTCTTTATTTAGAAGAGATTCTGTAAGCTTTATCTCTTGTCCTTCCCTGGGGGAAAAATGGATAATTCCAATTCTGAATATCTTGGCTGTTCCTTCCAATACCTTAGTTTCTTTTTTTCTTGGCTTTTGTGGAAGTTGGGGTTCTGTTACTATATCCCAAAGATATCTTGGTACAGAATCCGTTTCTTTTTCTTTTCCTTCTGCTGTTATAGTTTTCTTTATAAGGGAAAGTCCGTTTTTATCCCCTCTTGCTATGTCAACTTTCAAATTAAAAGTATCATGTTCAAGCTTAACATCTTCTATTTTGTACCATTCTTGCTCTATCCTATCCCACAGTTGCCGACCCTTATCATTTATTGTTATTCTATTACTTTCCATTGTATTTATCCCTTTAATGTTTTTTGATTTCTTTTTATCTCATTTTTAAATCTTTTAGTCAAGGTAAAATTCACTCTTTTTTCTGTTTCCATTTTTTTAAAATATCTTCCCAATAATCTCTTAAACATATGAGTTCGAGCATTCTATATTCTAAACTCAAATAATCTGTAATTCCATACCCACTGATGGCTTTACTTCTTGCTTCTGTCGTACAAGGTGCTGCAATACTTATAGACTCAAAAACACTCAAAATACAATAATCACAACAACAGGTCATGTCCCTTGGATATGGAATTTCTTTATGAAAATTACAACATAGGCATGGTTTCATCATAGGAGCATCATAAAAAAGACAATCTTCATAATCTTCTATTCTTGCTTTTAATATTTCTAACTGAACCCCTATTTGATTTTTTGTTAGTTTGTCTAGTTCACTCATTTCTGATAATCCTTATTCAATTGATTCATTTCATAATCCAATATAGCCTTCCTTAGTTTTGTCTTTCCTGAACCCATACCAATCTCTTGACCCATTTTGGTAATATTATCAAATTTCTTCTTACAAGCTTCCTGCTCCGCTTTTATTTTTGCATCTTTTTCTTCTTTCAAATCTCTGAGCCATAACGACAATGTACTTAATGAAATTTTTACTTGTTTCTTTATCAGCTTATAACCCATTCCACTTCTGTACATTTCTCTTACTTTTTCTTTGAGTTCTGGCCCTCTTGTGTTTCCTATTACTGCAGGATTATTATAAATGTCTTTGTCATATCTGTTAAAATTGGATTGTTTTTGTTCGACCATTTCAATATTATCCACACTGCAATTTAATTTATTCCCGTCCTTATATGTAATATTCAAATTTTGGTCTAATGGCCCTATGAATTTTCTGTAAACTATTCTTCCTACAAAAAGATTCCATTTTATATATTTCATTTGACGGAAACCCCCTTTTAAAATGTTTCCTACTTCTCTCCATTCGTTTGTTATATAACCTTGTTTGCTACGCCTGGAAAGGATCTTTCCTTCTGGCAGTATTTGGTAAATGTCGCTATTGATTACTTCTTCTATGTACTTGTCATTATAAGCTTGCTGTTTCATTTTCTTCTCCTATCTTTTCATATAAATGTTGTGCTGAAAAAAGAAGTTTGTCTGTCCATTGGTCATTATTAACAGGGGTTATTTGATAAGACTTTTTACCAACCTTCCTTATTATGTAAACAGAACCAACATCTTGTTCCCACTCTTCTCTATTTATCATTATCACTCTTACCTTATCTCCAATTTTGAATTTTGGTTTAACCCTAAATAGGTATGGTAATAAAAACATAAAAACATACACGCTGATACAAGCCCCTATTAAAAAGAGAAAGATACTCCAAGTATCTGCTTCTGCTATATTAGTTATCATATTCATCAAAAAATCATTTCCTGTTCCCATATTAAACCTCTCCTTTAATTTCTTTCAATAATCTCTTTACAATCATCTTATTAATTTCTCCACCTTTGGGGACTGCTATATGTTTGTTTTTATTTTCATTGACCCATACCTTATGTTTTCCTGTTCCCCTCAACTTAAATCCTTCTTTCTTGATTAGACTTTCAAATTCTCTCCTTCTCATAGAAGCTCCCCAAATTTTATATTTCTATCTCTTTTGTTTCTTTTAAGACAACTTTGTTGCCACTATCAAAAATACCTTCACTATCGTTAGTCCAATCTGTCTGACTTATTTTTCCATTATTTTTTAATAACGTGTATCTGTATAAAATAACTTTCTCTTTGACAATTTCCCAATGCCCTCTACCTTTTTCTTCAAAACCATCATATACTTGAACTTCGTGATATCCTAAAGAATCCTTAAAATGAAAAAATCCATTCCCATAAACTTTATCGACCACTCCCCCTTCTCCTCCTTCTCCTCCTTTAGCCCCTTTCCCTGAAACCCATTTTATTTTTTTACCCATAACAGCCTCAAAGAATTCTTTGTATTCGTCATATTCTTCCCAATCATTTTCTGTCCAGAGACCTTCAAGATTAAGGAACGAAGAAATACCACTATCTGTTTCCCATTGTTTTTTATCTTTATTAAAAACAATACAATCGTTTTTTCTCCATCCTGCTCTTCTTATTTTTTTGTCCATCCAATTTTCTATTTCAAAAGCTCTCATTTGAATTCCTCCTCTGTTATACAATTCTTATATTCTGATATAGGATGATTTTTAATGTGATTTAAAATTTCATTAAGTCTTGCTTGTGCTAGTCTTTGGATCTCTTTTGTTTCTTTGTTATTTATAGCTTCTAATAACCTTGAAGCTGTGTGTGTCCAACAATCATAACTACACATACTTCCTGTCATGTTATTTAAAATACAAGATTCACACTCTATTTGTTCTGTTTCTATCCTTTTGTTTACTTTACACATACGGCATGAATGAATTTTTCCATAATTTCCCCACATTTCAGCATTGCCAGTTTTTATAAGTTCTTTATATGATTCTATCGTTTTCTTTAGAGCCTCTATATTATCTTTTACTTTATCCCTATCTGTTACTATAATTTTAATTTTATGAGAATTTAAAGGGTCAAAATTAAAGCCTTCCATCTTTTCTCCTTGTTTATATATCAGGGATAGCCGAGAGGTCTATAGGGGTATTTGGCTATCCCTAACATATTTTTTAACTGACATTTGTCAGCTATTATTCTTTTTTAATTTTTGCAAGCTCTTTTGCAAGTTCATCTCTTACTAAGTCAAGATGTTCTTTATCTACTTGTTTCCCAGAAGTGTTCACTCTTAGAAAATGTTTCAGTTTTTCTTCATAAGTTGTACTTTCTGGAAGTTCAGCTATTAAAATATGTGCGCCTTCAAAAGAAATCCTATCGTGGTGACTTAACTCTCTATAAAAGTATCCTTTATATTGGAACCTTCCTTCGATAAAATCAATAATAGCTTGGATTCTTTGTTTCCCATCCAAAACTTCATAACCCCAACCTGTATTTTTCATTTCCTCAAAAGAATGTTTTACAAGAACAAGTTTACCTATATCTATCCCTTTCATTATTGAATCAACCAACATAGCCTTATCTCTTACACTCCATACATCTTTCCTTTGATATGAAGGATTCATGTCTATCTTTCCATGCCAGCTATAGTATTTACAGACAACATTATTAATTGTGGTATTCATGAAACTCAACCTAAATTCATTTGTTGCAAATTTAGGCAAATCATTTATTTGTTCCTCTGTATAATAATCAGAGCAATCATGCCATACTACATACCTCTCTGATGTCTGGTTATAAGGTCTTCCATAGTTACCTTCTTCCCAGGTTTTTTCAATCAGGTATATCTTACCATCATCCAAAACTTCTTTGATTATTGATGCAATATGAAATCCAAAACTAACCTTATCCCCTACTTTACGGATAATAGTAGGTTCATTAATTTTGCTTTCTCTCAAATCTTTGAGATTTCTTTCTTTTGTTCTTTGAGCATCTATAATAGCCTGTTCTTTTGCTTTTCTTTCTTTTGTCGCTTTTATCTTTTCTGATCTAGTTCCCATAAAACCTCTCTTATATCTTCGGTCATTCCCACTCAAACCGATAGGAGTCAATTTAAGTGGGATTGCCTTTTATCAGGTTCAGCCTTTGAAATTAACATGATTTATATTGTTTTTACTGCACCTAATCTTGAAATCAATTTCATTTCTCAAAGCATCCCTTTTCTGCTTTCCTCTGAACATATTCTTTTGTCTTTTTGCAAGGCTTTCCATAATACTTACAATCCTTGCAAACTTTCTTTTTTCCTTTTTCGATTATCGCTTTTGCCTTGGGGAATTCTGTTTCTTTTTCTACTCTAACTTCCTCGGTCATCTCATCCTCCATTAGTTTAATTTGAATGTTTCTTATGTTTACTCTTATCAATGGTTTTTGTCAAGAAAAAATCGACATAATTTTAATTTTTTATTTTCTTTAATAAGTTATTAATATTATTATGTGTTTTTACGGGATACCGCTATTTTTTGCATTTCTCTAATAAGGGTTTTCATTTTATCTACTGCTTTTTCAATTTTCAAAAACTCATTCTCATATTCTGACAATTGATCTTTTAATTCCATTTTACCTTTAAATTTCTTATTTATCAAAAAAACTTTTTATGTTTACCAAAAATGTTCCAACTATCAAACACCACAAGAACGCTGCAAGAAGGAACCAAGCACTCCAGCCTTTTTCCTGAATTAGCCAGACTGTTCCTGCCAATACAAACAAATCTGAGGCCAAACAACAAAAAACACAAAAACAAAAACCAAAAATCTTTATCATTTCTCTTCTCCTTTTATCTCTTCTTTAAGTTTCTTTAATCCGACATCACCTATATTCTGGACATCTTTTCTACATGCAAGCAATTTTACCAATTTATCACCTCTACATTTGTCCAGTTTCTCAATAACATTTAATATCCTTCTTCGAGAGTTTGGATCTGTTATTAATTCTCCAGCTTTTCCATATTTCTTTCTGAACTTTTCCTTCAAATCTTCAACCTCGTCTATTGTCTTTGTTGGTTCGTCCCCCGTCTTTCTATATTTGAAATTGTCCCCAAGTCTTCTTGATTTTATATCATTTATCTTTTCAAAGATCATTATCATTAATGCAACATTCTTTGTTCCTTGGTCTGTAGGAACTCCCAATGTCTGTTCAAGTTCTAAACTCATTTGTGTTCTATTATACTGAATATCTCCCATTTCCCAAAGTCCTGCTAATTCGTCCATTCCCTCATCATATCTTTTCATTGCCCTCATAAAGTTTTTAGAAGGTCTTCCATATTGGACTAACTCTGTCTCAGGTATAGAATGATAATATCTATTAAGAGCTTTTATTATTGTTGCATACTTTACATCTTTCATTTCCCCTAATGTATCCTGAACATATTTTGCAATAATACCAAATGGTGCATTCTCTTTTATCATTCTATCAATTACGTTCCACTGAGCTAGAGATTTTAATTTTTCTATTACAGAAAGTTTGTCCGTAGAATATTCTGAATAATCGTTCCTTTCTTCCTGCTTCTCTTCTTTTGTCTTTTCTTTCTTATTTGTTTCTGGACTTGGAATAAGGTTTTGTTCTTCTATTTCTGTTTGTTGTGGTTCAATTATAGATTCATCTTCTGGCTGATGGATTATCTCAGTAGCTTCTATGTTTATTATATTCTCATTCTCTCTATCGGTATCCATCCCTTTATTCCTTTACCCTCTTTCTTATATATTATGTCTTAATCTTTAAATACTTATGTCCTCATAGGACACATTGTTACCCATTTTTTTAATCATGTCAATAAGTTATTTATCTCTTTTCTTTTTTTTATTTCCTCTTTTTTTGGACATTGTGTCTTGTCTTTGTCTTCTTTTTGTACTGGAATACTGTGTTTACGTCCTACTTTCTTTTTGTTTTTGTCCTGTTTTTTTAGGTTTAGGACACATCCTTATCCCAACTAAATCCTACTGCTTCTTGTATGTTTTCTTTGGAAGTTCTCCATATTTCTCTCTTTCCTGGAAATTCATTTTTGAACTTTTCAAGAGTTTTTAAATCTTTAAATTGCATGAAATATGTGCAACTTTCATCTTGAAAAAGAACATTTATTGCTCGCCTTGTTGCCCATACCCCTATATGTGAATTTTGTTCGTGGGTTATGTTTAAATAATTTCCGCAAAACTCATCGTTAAGTTGGTCTATCCTTATTGTTAGTTTTTGTATCATATATCCTCCTTCTCTCTTTTATTCTTCATCTCTGGTAGCATCCTCTTTATAATCACAACTTTCTTCCATTGCAAATTTCTCTTCTTGAGTTACTTCACACTTTCTACAATTTTCTCCATTTAGATATCCTTTCGGACAAGGATTACAAGCCATTTCTTCTTGTCTTAAATAATCTGGTTCATCTGGCCTATCTGAACATTTGTTTCCATATGTATTATATCTTTTTCTTCTTGTCATTATATCCTCCTTTCCCAACCTTATAATAACAGTATAACATACTATTTATACTTTGTCAATATAATTCTGTATTGGTTAATAGATTCGCTTGGTTATGTGTGGGGGAATTAGAGGGTTTTTAGAGGGGTTTTAACCTATTTAGATGGCTTTTATAAGCTCGGATAATGCACTCTTTATTGTTGCTTTCTCTTTGTCTGAGCAAGTCTCAATCTCTTGGAAAAAATTTGTAAACTTTGAGCTTGTCACACTGGTTCCAGTATTTTCTTTCATTTTGTATTTTGCTTCCATCTCAGCAATTTTATCTTTCTGGACAACTTCAAAAAGTTCTTTTTCATTAACACCCAAAATCTGTGCATACAATTTGATCTTTGGAACAGGAATACTTGCAAGTCCTCTTTCGATGTTACTTACAAATTGACTTGAGGATAGACCCAAAGCTCTAGCCATTTTAAGTTGTGTTATCCCTTTTGCTTCTCTTTTTTCTCTTAGAAATTTTCTTACTTTCATCTTTTTTTCCTCTCTTAAATTTTTGTTTTCTTACATCCAAACGTCTTATACATATATTATATAGCTTGTTTTTTAAGTACCACACAAAAACTATAGCATTCGGGTTCTATGTGCATAAACTTTTCGACTATTTCTAATTTTGGTAAATAATAATTCAATTTCTTAACAAAAGATTCTAAAGTATAGTTATGGAAATGCTCAGGATTATACTCACGATAATAACGAATATCTGGTAAATACAAAATAATCCTACCATCATCTTTTAGAAGTTTTGACCAATCCCACAAAGCTTCCATGTCAAACAAAATATGTTCAAGAGAATGAGAAGAACATATAACCGAAAACTTATTCCCTTTAAAATATTCAGACAGTTTATAAATTTGGTCTGGTTCAATTATAACTTTAGCTTTTGATTTAGGGTTACAATCAACTGTTATAGCTTCTGGGGTAATCGGGTCATTATTACAACCAATATCCAGTATTGTTTTTCCAACAAGATATTTTTGAATCAAAGGTCTTATTTTTTGTATTTCCGAAGTATAAAGCCCCATAAATATCTCCTATATCTTTCTTTGAAAACTTGAAATCAATTTCATGATTATCTTTTATTATACGTTTTTTTCTCTTATGTCAAGTCTTATAGGTTCAGGGATTGTCATTTTATTTGTACCCTTTACCAAAACTATGTCCGCATAATATGTTCCTGCCTTTGGAAGATCCCCACTTGATAATTGATATTGGCATTTACCATTCACCGCATCCGTAATAGTACAAGCTTCATGATTTATATTAGTATGAGATAACTCCCCAAATTTTTTGATATAGAAATTAACCAAACAGCCTGTCAAATTATAAGCAACTTCTCCCTCGTCTCCATCCAAAACAGTAATATCAATTTTTTGAAAAGTATCATCTTTCACTAAAGGTATTTCTTCTTGTTCTATTCTTGACGTTATCATACCAACCACCCATTTAATGTTTATTGTGTCATTAACTCTTACCTTAATATCCATTTAAAGCCTCTTAAATTGAGGATGGGAGTTTCTGTCTCCCACCCTTGCACTTTTAGCCAATTGTTCCAGAAACAATACCAAGATATTGATAATATCTACTACCGTCAAAGTCTTTTGGAGGATAAGGGGATACCCATATTGTTTGACCTTTATGTAAATCCTCTATGCTTCCATACATTACCGTATCATCGGAAATACTTGATAACTCAATATACAAATGATATTCCGTACCAGATATATCCGAAACACCAGGAAACTTATTTGTTATCTTGGTTTGAAAATATTTAGCTGCAACATCTGTTTGACCAGATAACCAATTTGCTAATTTATCACTGTCGGATCTACCAAGAGGAAGTCTCATTTGTTTTCCTTTGTTTCTTCTTCTTTTGTTTCTTCGTCTTTTTTGGTCTCAACATTATTGTAAATAATTTCTTTTGTTGCAATATCTACAACTGCCATTTTTACCTGAAAAACACTCTCAAGATTCTTAACGGCCCTGATAAGATTTTTCTTTCTATCTTTAACATCATCATTCGTTGCAAGAAAACTTGAACTTACATATTCAAATGCCTGACTGACACTTTCTGTATTTGACATTGACTTTGCTTTTTCAATTGCCTCATAACAGGTCTTATACTGTTCTGGATATAACTTAAAACCCATGCTATGCAAAGAATCTTTGTCTTTATTTTTCTTGCTCTTATCTCCTTCAACAACCTGGTCATCACCTGTATAATTGGTAGAATCTTGAGTAATTCTTTTCACTTTTTCTTCTTTTGCGTAATTGATAACTTCTTTCAATGACATTTTGAATACCTTATCCAAAACTTCATTCATATTATCTTTGGTTATCAGATTAATGAGTTCTTTGGTTTTTGCCCAACCCAATCCTTTTAGTTTCTGAATACAGCTCTTATCGTTAATCTTGACACTGTAATAATCCCAGATACTAACAAGATATTCTGCTTTTCTTGCTGTAAACTTCAGTTCTTTTTCGCAATACTCTTTAAAAGTATTATATTCCCATTTGCGGTATGTTGCATTGGTTTTAATTGCGTGCAAAACTTCGGAAATTTCCCAATAAGCTTCGTCAATAGAATCTTTTAAACCTACAATTTTCTTTCTGAGTTCCTTTTCTTGTTCTGTTTCAGGCTCCATGTGTTCATCAACTAATTCCATTTTTGTTTGAACTACTTCGAGATTACCTTTGTCTTTCTCGTCTGCATAAATGTTTTTGTTTTCTTTACTTTCTTTTTTCTCTTTTTTCATACATCTTCCCTTTCTATATTTTCTTTTTCATCTGTTCCATAATCATCGGATTGAATCTTATCTCTTTTGGTTAGGAATGTAATCTTTAATCCTCTTACCTCTAAAAGACTATCCTTTTGTTCAACCCTTCTGTTCATTAATTCGCCTTCAACAAGGATATAGTCGCCTTTAAACAATCTCTCTTTACATTTTTCAGCATTAATCCCATACACGTTAATCCTTGCCCATGTAACTGACATTTGGCTTTGTTGTGAAGCTACCATAAAAGAACATGCTGCCTTTTTTGATGTCTTTGTAAAGCTATGTAAAATCTCTCCCACATTTCCCGAAACAACAACTGTATTTGCTCCTCTCATACCATTCTCCTTATGTATTTTTCTCTTTTACTTTATTCCCTTTTTTGATTTCTAATTTTTCGTCTATAGTCTTTAAAACTTCTCTCTTTGTTTGAGACAGGCTATTTCTATCCATGTTTTTATAATCCCATAAAACTTTAGCCATTCCTGCAGCATCGGATTCATCCAAATTATTAAAACAGAATCCTTCTTTTTTTTCTAGATATTCTCTTGTTTCTTCTTTTGAATATTTTGGTTTATTTTTTTCTTTGTCTTTTTTATATCCTTGTTGCACTCTGGTTTCGCCTAAAATATATTTCTGGAAAGATATTGTTACTATATCTATTGGAACTGTTCCATATTTCAAATATATTTGAGTTTCAATAACAGCTTTCAGTTCTGCAATTTCCTTAACTCTTAATTTCATACCAAAAACAGCGTTTTCAATAATGGCATGTCTTACTTTATGTTTTTCCATTATCTCAAGAATTTTTTGGGTTATATTTAACCATCTTTTTATTTTTTGTTCTTTTGTGGAAAACTTGATTTCATATCCAAGAGTATAACCATATCCTTTTTTATCCCGATCAATAACAAACATTCCCGTTGAATTCAAAGAAGGGTCTATCCCAATAACAGGTATATTGTTTTTAATATCTTTAAACATTCCTATTTGGTTTTCTGGAACAATATCTATATTTTCATTTTCCATATCTTTTCCCTACCTTTATCGCTTTTTAAAAAATACCTCTTTGTTTTTAAAGAATCAATATAATTTTAAATTTTCATGCTTTTTATCTGGACAAGTACATACAGGCAAAGTTTTATTATGAATCCCTTTTCTAATTTCATTTGCTTTATTCAATGCTCTTTCTACCACATCTGGCATATATTCTATTTCCAGTGAGCAACTATCACTTGTATTCTTATTAAAAAACCAAAATAGACCCTTATAAATGCGAGTTAAATACATATACAATTGGAGCTGTATTAAATATTTTTCGATAAAAGGAGATGTGTGTGGTCTATCCCTAAATTCCTTAAAATAATAATCAGCACAGGTTTTTATTTCTAAAACTCTATAATCTATCTGATTCCAAATAATACCGTCATTATGGCCTTTAATGCCATAGGCTTTATCTAAAAACTCTTCTTCATGATAAGTCCAAGCTGTTTTACCACACTTCGTACAAGGGATAATTGGCATTCCTATCCTCTCTCCGTTATCTCCTCTTATTGGCCTTTCACCATTTGGATCACAGTTTTGGCAATTCCATTCACCTATTAAAACTCCTTGTGGCCCCAATATTTCATCTCTAAGAAGTTTTTGAAAAGTATCACCAAACAGAAAGGTAATTGTGCTTTTAGCTGCTATTTTTTTATATTCAACTCTATCAAAAGTCAATGCGTAGTGAACTTCATCTCTTGGACACATAGAGGCCAAACTTGAAACTCTTATTGGGGTATCTATTGTAAGTCTTTCCCTTTGTCTTTTGTCGTTTTCTTCTTCAATTCTTGTATAAACCTTATGTTCAAATTTATCATTTCTACTTTTATTTAATTCTTTAATTACTCCTGCAAACATCTCATTTCTCCTTCTTTAATAAGCCTCTCTCTACAATCTCTTTCCCTGCCACTGTATCTTTTTTATTATTTGTATATCTCTCATAGTATTTTAATGTGTTCAAAAAACGACAAGAACACAGTTGAACTAATTCAAAATGTTCCTTGTCATCCATATCCATTATTGCAGATCCTAGTGGAATAAATATTTTTGTTTCTCCCAGTTTTTTACCCCAAGTCATAGCCTTTATCATGGCCTTATCCACTAACTCTACAATCTCTGGATATCTACCAAAATTCTGGTCATCAATAAGGGCTTCCAAACCTAATCCTTTTATTTTCTTTTCATGTATTAATAATTCTTC
>Ga0265297_10008476_pt1 | contig 13684 bp, 24 predicted proteins | sample Munlanlwell13791_FD_192502 | JGI IMG/M metagenome (GOLD analysis project Ga0265297, IMG submission 192502) | Leachate microbial communities from a municipal landfill in Southern Ontario, Canada - Leachate well 137-91 | ecosystem: Engineered > Solid waste > Landfill > Unclassified | place... | reverse complement strand
TTGACATTCAGATCGTCGTGCCTGGGCTCTGCCTCTATCTCAGAAGCCATCGTAGCCAAGCTCCGTTTTCTTGTCCAGTGCTTGCACAAGCGCGGTCAGCAAATACACGATCAGCTTCTTGCACGTTTCGAGATCGGATACAGCCACAGGGCACGCATCTTCCACAGCCTTGACATACAACAGCTTCCCGAAGCTGTGGCGCTGGACGAACCGCGTACGCATAGCGGCATGTGCCTCTGCCAGATCCACAGTCCAGCGCCGGCCGTGCTTGCGCCGGCGCGGCGTTAATCTGATGTTCCTGATGATCGTTCCGAATGCGCGATCGCTGAAGCTGAGACCGGACACGTCCAGGCGCAGCGAGAACTCCCCTGCTTTGGTCACAGAACAGAACAATTTCCGCGGCAACGAAGGGCAGAAGTCAGCGACAAAATCATTGAGCTCATGCACCATGTCATCAGCGGTGCTCAGGCAAGCTGGCTCAGCGGCCATAGCAGCACTTTTCCGCAAGAAACAACTGTTGGAAGTAAACGGAGTTGATCTGCAGTTGCAGCAGGTACAGTGTTCGTTCCAGCTTCTTCGTCATACCCAACAAGGTAGTCAAACTTTCCGACTTCGGCACGACTACGTTAGGTGTCATCGGTACGTGTAGAACGAATTTTGTTTCGGGTGTACGGGAGATGCTCTGGTTGATCAGACCTGGCACTGCGTGAGGATAGGTGTCGTGGAAACGCGCAACGTAAGTGAGTGATGGTATCGTCAGCGTCAACGATCCCGATATAGCCCGTTGTTCGGAACCGAAGCAACGAAACATGAATTCGTTGTCTACAACGAACAGTGTGACGTGACCGTTTACGGCTATTTCAATACCGCGGCTGGCGATGTTGGCGGCTGGGTTACCGCAATCTTCTATGTCGACAGTCAAGCCTAGCGCTGTCATTGTGTCGAGCGTGTGTACCGCAACAACTGGAGGCTTCGGGGAACCGGTAAACGTTCTCTTGCTCTTAAGCGTGCGTTCAGCCACAGCTTGAACAGCAAGACCAAGTAGTTTTGGTGTCACGGTGGCTTCGTCTATTGGCTCACACGGCATGTACCACTCTCCTGTGCTTGCTTTAGTAATCTGGCCCACGTACTGCTAGCAGCTTGTGCAGCGCTATAAGCCTCGGCGTAGGAGCCTCTCGTAAGCCTACTCAACGGAACAGGGATAGTTTGTGCTCCTGCATACATCGCCAGCTCGAGCGCCATCTTGTAGTCATAACCAACAACCACTGCGGATACGTTGTTCACAACAACCACGTTGCGTTGGATCTCAACAGCCGGAGCTTTGGCAGGCTTTACGTAGGCACTTGGTTGTATATTAAACTCCATGTACATCACATGTTCGCTGGTGCGTAGCGGCCGAATGACACCGACGCCAGGAATAACGAACAAAGTCAACGCGCGCATCTTCTTCGCAAACTCAAGTATGTCCAGCGCAGGCTCGGGTTCACTTGCCAACGAACACCTCCTGCTTCAGCTCGTCAGGTAAGTACTCGTCCATGCTGGTCCGAAGCCAAGTCAGCATCTCCACAGCAGACATGGTCGTGCTTTGTTTTTCGGCTTCCTTCTGTGTTCCGTGTGCACACTTATACCGACCATCATCAGCAACGACTACCCACAGGAAGGCTGTTTCTTCGGCGAAGTTTTCGTGTTTCGGAGGAACCAAACAAACATTGAGTGCATAGCGGCCGTTGCCGAAGAACCATGAGTCATGTGCCATTGCCTGCCACTCCAAGCCGTAGTGCTCTTGAAAACGATCTATTACTTGCTCGACCTTGCTGAGAAAAAGCATCTGATCCACCGCGGCTTCGATTTCAGCGGGCATGGAGGTAGTCCTCGATACTGCGACTTCCTTCGCTTTCGGCTTTGTGTGTGTACAATGTGTGTATGAACACGGAGACACTTGTCACACCACGAAGCAAATCCGTTTCCGGTATCCGCCACAGTTCGGCATTGTGCACTTGCGGCATTTTGTTAACCTTCAGTGTCTTCAAATAGCGGCAACGCCCAGAAATAAGATCATGATCGAGGCCTGTTTGCGTCTTCGGATGGTACTGCACGATAGCCGGCCTAGATGTTTTTGTGTTCAAGAACAGCACGTTGAAGTTACCGTGTTCGACTGCGCTTATGCTTACCGTGACATCGCCTATCTCGACATATTTGCTTTGGACCTTGTCAAGCAAGGTGTACGCTGCTTCTACCAAGCCTGTAAACACAGACGGTGTCTGTAGCGGTTCAGCAGGCACGTCGGCGCCTCTGTAGTCTTGCAGCTATGCTTTCACCGCCCCCGTCTCGACCTCGGACATAGAGCAGGTATCGATGAAATGCCTTGGGTTCACGGCTAAGTGAGAAAGCGACTTGTAGGCTTGGTGTTGTTTCTGGAAGCGACCAAATGCTGGTTCTTATCTTTTGCTTCAAGATGCTGTTTTCTTTTTCCCATAGATACTCGGAACATCCGGCATAAACAACGTCACCCGAGGAGAAGACTGAAGCAGAGAGGTTGGAGCCGAGAACTTGATACGCTAGTCCCGGCAGCTCTTCACCGAGGCGAATCAGCACATGCACGTCAATCACGAGCCCGTCTGACAGGTCAATGCGACTCAGCCCACCACCAGCACGATCGAGATCGTGTAGCGCGGTGTGGAAGTGGTTCAGGATCTGCGGCTCAGCTGGCATAGCGGTGCTCCTGAGTTCCTGGGTCTGTTGCTGTCAAGTACACGCTGCAAAACATAACCGACAGCGGCCGCTTCTGTCACCTGCTCGAACATCGTCGCTGCGGAAATTGCCTCGATTACGTGGCAACCGTGGATGTTCCCGGTGATGACGCCTTGGCCGAGGTGCAGAAGCAAGACCCCGACTTCGTATCCGTCAGTTGCTAGGAGTAGGAACTGCACTGTTCCGTTTTCGTTGTTCTCGATGTAAGGATTGACCCACACGTCAACGACTATGTCGTGCAGCCTGTACTTTCCCGAGAAATCGCGGATCTCAAGCTGCTTCGGTCTCGGCTCAGCAGACACCGGTGAGGATCTCCGCCACGGTCTTCTCTCCGAGCTTGTGCAGGAGCCAGGTATTTATGACGCGGGAAGGATCGGCGCCTGCTTCAAACGGCAGCATTACCCATTGTCTCTCGCTGTCATCGTACAGAAGGCCTGGTGCTGTCGTGGGTATGTTGCGCTTTGTTCCGTGCACAAGCGCAACATCGGGAAAGAAAACAACGAGGTACAAACGGTCTTGTCCACACATCTTGAGCGTAACCGAAAGCTCGTGCTTGGCTTCGCTGTGCTTCGCCTCCATATCGAATTCTGTGCGGCCGTAGCTGAACTTGTATACGTGTTTGCTCTCGATAAGGCGCTGAAGAAACGCCAAGAGCCTGGTATCAGACACCGAGATATTTGTTTCTGTTTCAGTTGGCATTTGTCATCTCCTCAAGCACCGCGCATGCATCAAAAAGAGCACCGTAGAATTCCACGCTTCTGTCGCCGGCAAGAAACGAGAAGCCGATATGCAGCCGCAATATATCAGGCAGTACAGATCCTGCCTCTGTTGGGCTTATCAGTTTCTCGAGTGTATCTATAGACACGTGGTCGACGTAAATAGGCGGCGTGTCTCGCGCAGCACTATGCTTGATTCCGTTTTTGTCAATGATTGAGCACAGGAACAAGAAGTCGTCAGTATCTGACGAAATTTCGTGCATGAGAACACGCACAGACAAGCTATCGATACCTACTATAAAACCTTCACTGAGCAGTGTGCCGCGCAGCTCGCTTGGTATGCCGTAACGAAAAGCGTATGTTTTTCCTGTATTATAGGTCCAGGAGACATTTCCATGTTGCTGGCGCAGGTGCCGACATAGGCGACCTTTGCAGGTAGGTTCCGGCTCAGTCGCCATTGTTGATTCTGTCAAGGCCGTCATAGCCTGCGTACTCAACGTGTGGCCCTCCATCGTCTGGCTCTACATCGTGGATGCCCTCTTCATCAGGATCATCTTCTCTGCGCGCGCCGGCTTCGTCTTCATCGTCTTTGGTTGCTTTCACCAGTTTCGCTACGAGCTCGTCGAGCCAGGCGCTATCAACATCTCTGACTTGCTCAGGCACAGCAAAGGCAGGGTTACTTATCCACGCCGCGAGTACAGGATCACACAGGACCTGAAGAAGCGTCTTTCCTTGAACATGCTTGCTGACCTTCTCCTTTATCAACTTCGTCTGTTCAAGCTTGCGCTTGAACGATACCCGTTTTCTACCATCTACTGCTTCTGTTTCTCCGCCTTCAAGCACTGGGGTATTCGCTATTGTGAACCTGTTGGCCTTGCTCAGATACACGTTCGAGAGCTTGACCTTAGCGATGAGCAGACAGCGGATGGAGTCGCGGAAATCGGTAGGGTACACACGAACACAGACCATCAGCGACACCGTGCTTTTCGGTGTGCCGATTTCGACGTTGATAGTGTCTGGTTCTTCGCGAATTCCTAAGGCGTACTCATCTGCGACCTGTTTCGGTTTCACGTCTTCACTTGAGCCAGTGAAATCTTTGCCGAGGTGAACGTCACCGTAAAGAGGGACTCCCGGCAGAGCCAGTAACAGAGTGCTCATGGATACAAAGGCTGCGTGTACATGCTTGCCGGACACAGCGACATCCAGTTGCAGTTGCTTGAGCTTACGCTGCTGAATGAACAAGCGGAAGAAGCCGCTTCTCCTTGCCTCAAGATCAGACAATGGTGTCGTCAGCCACTCCGCGAGTGAGCGTGTACGTCCACGGATTCGGACGCGGCGTGAAAGGACGTTGCGTGCGAGAGCGTGTGCATTCGTGTAGGAGTCCGACAAGACCATGGAACGGCCGCTGTAGATGCAGAGGCCACGCTCGAGAACTACCTGCGCTGGAAGTTGAGGTCCGTGGCTTTCGACACCGCCGACGTCAACATGAACACGGAGTTCCGGTTCATCTTTTGTGCAAGGTTCAAACTGTAACGACTCCCATTTCCTCCGCACGTAGAAGCGATGGTTGTTGATTTCGACAACCTCGCGTTTCTTCATGTTGCCTGTCCACGACGGCAACAGCAACAGAGCCTCCTTGGGAGACTTCATGGCATCGGGTTCAACCATGACGGTGCATCAGCTCCAGGATGTCGATGAGTGCTAGCGTCGTGCCTTGTTTTATGTGACTGCTGGCGGACACAAGAACAGGCATAGATAGAAGAGCGTTTGCGGTCGTATACAAATCCATGCGCAGCACGTGACTAGGTACTGCAGTACCCGTGCGAAAGCAACCACGGTTGATGCTCAACACGGTGAGTACAGGTAACTCGGCTCCACCACGTAGACTCAACATCGTCACCGTGATGCTGTAGCCATCACGTTCAGGCTTCCCTGGGTGCCATGTACCTACGGTGGCTCCTTTCTCATCGTATGATCTCGACGCGTAGACGTTCCGCCCGTTAACACGAAACAGAATCGGTTCGTGTGACCTAAGTCTCCGTGACTGCGGAAGCTCTTCAACGAAGTGCTTAAGGCTCCAGCCTGGAGGTGTTTCAGCGGACATAGGAATTCGCCAGCATGAATTCTTCCATGGTGCGGTAGTCGCGCGTCTTCCACGCTTCGGTACTTGTTTTCCCGTACGTCGCTGCGAACAGCTCCCGCTTGACCTGTGCACGTGCTGTGTTGCCTGACGCAGGCAGATCACCGCGGTTGATGCGTAGAAGCAGGTCTCCGTACGTGGTGTTGTATTTGGTTTCATGGTGCTGAAGAACATCCTCGACCAACCTCGTTATCGAATGCTTGTGCACGGAGACCAGGAAGTCGGATGGCCACGGAACCCAAAGCTCAAACCGACCGTTTTCAACAGCCAGTATGATGCTGTGCTGCGACCTCCATGTTCCTTCTGCAGCAGCGACACCGAGGCGGGTATGCCGCTCTGTGACACGCATCAAATACCACGTGTTGTTGCATGCTTGAACAGGAACTGGCTTTCCCAACGGCAACATCCGAAACAAGGCCAGGGCACGCTCGTGTTCAGGTTCGATCTCTGCGGCCATGACTCAAAGCTAGTCCGTCTGTTTCTTTTCGGCAAGCTCGATTACGACGTCTGCTAGATTCTTGCCGTAGAAGTTGGGTGACGCGAGGATCTTGGCGCTCGCTTCCTCTCCGGACATCGTCTTCGTCAACCACGGATAGTGGAATATGTGCTTGTCATCGACATCGTCACGGTGAGTATCGTACAGGTTGACTTTGGCTGGGACTAAGCACAAGTCCGGCTGGAGCCACGTGTCGGTGTCGCTACCGTAACGGGAAGCGAGTCTACTGCAGTGTTTGTCGTCTACGATGAGCTTCGGTGTTAGGGTCTCGTATCCGCGCGCAGGCAGCCAGTACAGTTCAATCTTGTGTCCGCGCACCGTGACGGGTTTGCTGCGTACGGATCCATCGAAAGCGGGACGGAAGAGGTTGCGCAAAGCCGGAACCTTGATCATGCTCTCGCGCTCATCCAGCGGCAGCGTCAACATCAAAAACGCACGCATGCGACCTACACGTTGCGAGAGCATTTGTTTGAACGCTTCATCGAGAGAAGGAACCATCCATTTGTCCGGATGCTGCCATTGTTTCTGGTACCGAAAGAATCCCCTGTGCATAATCAAAACGCTTCCGGAACCGTGAGTGAGACACGAGAGTGCTACACGCTTGATCCCTTTGTTCACCACGTCGAAAAATACACGATCGCCAGTGGCTGTGCTGCGTTGTATTGTTCTTCCTTGCAGCACATGCGCGCCGGTACCGAATGAGAAGATTGTCTCGCCGGGTGAAACAAGGCTTGCTGCCGAGAACGTGTAACCAGGCTCGCTACTCATGACCTGGTACCTACACCGAGAGCACGCAGAAATTCAGGTCGTAGCTTCAGTGCCAACGCGAGAACATCGCTCATGCCTTCAAATGTAGCTTCAGACTCACGCATTGTGTACAGAGCTCTAGGACCATCCGGACGAACACAGACGCTGAGGCTGTTGCCGTACTCGCAGTGGATCTCGAGACATGTCTCGGCCGCGCCTGGGTTCACGATGTAGAGACTGCTGTACGTTGACGGGAACGCCGGTAGTTGACACTCGAAGACGCCAAATTCCGACACAATGTAAGGCACAGTTCCGCCCACTAGACGTTCCTTGACGTCGTTGATGATGTCGACAAGTGTGAACTTTGTTGGTGTCTCAGCCGGCATTTGCATACGCCTTCACGTAGGCTGTGTACAGTTCCCGAAACCAGACCAAAACCACGGCTTCAACTTTCGTACCTGGTGGGTATTTCTTGAGATCGATAGGTCGTGACTGCATAGGCACTGGTTGTCTTGCCTCACCAAGGTAAACCACGTCAGCATGATGACCGTTACGAAAGCTGATGACTACGTGCCTCGCCGCGATCATGTATACGGTCAGGTGTCCTTTCAACACACATCCTAGTTTTTGGCCTCGTGCTTTCAGTTCCGGTGTCGGCAGGATATGGATGAGTGGTGGTGTTCCTGTAATGCTCTCTGGATCCACGTGCAGTATAAACGCAGAAAGTCCATCTTGCTTGAACTCGCGATTGAAAGCCCGAGCCAGAGCGTTGTAGTCGATCGTGAACCCGGGTTCGCTTTCACCAGGCATGCTGTTCTCCTCGTCTAGTCATCCGAGTACCCTGCCGGCAAACATAGGCCAGTACCGCGATTCCATCAAGCATGCTCCTCGACACGCCATCTTTACCGATTTGGTTCGGTGAGACGCGTACGCGTCATCAACAGATCCAACATGAACAACAGCCAGAGCAGTCATACCACGCAGGTATCTGGCATCATCGTTGTGTGCTCTTGTTACAAGACAGGCGGCTTGGTAGTCTGTTGTCGCGATTCCGTTTCTTACTTTTCCTGCGAGGGCTCGGTAGCGTGACAGCCACCGAGATCGTTTGCGGTACCCACGCATCTCACGAGCTGCGTTTTCTGCGTACTGAGCTCCTGCTGTGACAACCTGCAGGAAAAGGCGAGTGCTTTGGTCTCCGTACAGACCGAGCTTGTCGAACACCGTGCCACAGGTACCGCTTGTCGTGCTTAGGTACAGATGTTCCATGTACAAGGCCGCTGCCAGCGCTTCGCTCCAGGAGAGCTGGTGTTGATGATCTGGAGGAATGGCAGGCACGCAACCGCAGGACGGGCACTGTCTGTATTTGGTGATGCTTGTTTCCGTGCAGGAACACTGCTCACCGAATACGCGAGCAAGATGCGCCTCGTCGACGTCATGGATTCCGTAGTCGTCCAGGAAATAAATGATGTTCGGCAGCGGCAGGATCTGCGGAACCAGTGTCGGAAGCGTAGGTTCACAAGGCATCGATAACCCTTGGCGGCGTATTGAAAACGCCGCGGTCGATAGCGTCGAAGAGATGTGCTTCCATAGCCATGTTCAGAGCATCCGCGTAGTCCACAGGCTCTGTGCACAGCACCAAGTTGATGCGAACACACCTAAGTCCGTACTCTTTCTTCCTTAGGATATTGGTGGTGTCAGTATTATCTTTCTCACGTACCAAAAGCTGCGCGATTGAAACGTCGGATCCGTGGTTAAGCAAGGCGTATACGAAGTTTCTGATATCGATTTTTCCGAATCCGTATCTTAGTGCGTCGCTTCTTTCTAGATACACGTGTTCGGTACGACAACCGTCTATGAGGTATCGTACAGTGCCTTCGTTGGTATCGATTTCGACGTACACCCAAGACCGACCAAGCTCCATCAAGAAGATGTAGCTGCCTGTCAGTGTTTCGGTAGGAACGCTTACCCGTAACGGCTCAGCACACGACATAGGCATGGGCAGCAACAGTTCCGCGGTCTTGCATGCGTCTTGCAAGACCCGACACAAGGCTGCCGCCTGCGAGAAACCTATCTCAGGTTCTACGGACACCTGTAGGTCTTTTCTAGCTCAAGCATGCGCGTGAGCTCCGCTTGCGTGAACGCGGCTCTACCGGCGAGCAGATTCTCAATTACCTGTATCCGAAACAACGACGCCTGCACAAGGAAACGAGGCAGCTTGGATTCCGACACACGGATACCTTCAAGACGAGCGAACAGGAGCGTTTGGTCATCTAGTCTTATATGATGTTCTGGTCCAAAGCACACAGCGTCGAAGCCGCGTACCCAGAAGATGGCCGGCTCAGCGGAGTACGTGTCCCAATAAATAGCAGCTCTCCCGACGTCGTCTTGCGCAGTAGGATAATGCTGTTTCCAGTCGCACGCTTCCGCAGCGTAGACATTGCCTTTGTGCTCGTACTCACCTTCTGCTGTGACTGCGGTAGGGCTGTAGCTATGCAACCAGTTCAGTCGAAGCCGGTTATTATCCGGCATACGGATGCTTCCACAGAACGACTGAAGCTCACGCAGACAGCGCTCGTGGGTTTCCAGGACTATTTCTGTCTCACCCGGCACGTGTAAAACCAGCTGAGTCAAAGGACGAGACAATCTGCGTGTCGGTCATGTACACACCGTCTCGGTCACGGTTTGTTATGAACCAGACATCCTTGCGCTTGCGCCAAGACTCACGCCGTTGCTTCTGCAGCCGAGCTATCGTGGCCGTGATCAGAGGGTGGCGATGTCCGTCCCGAGCAACTGCAGCAAGCCGTGTGCTCCTATCGATCTCGGTCACTGGTTCGTCGTTGTCGTCTACGACACATGCGATCTTCTCGATGCCGAGGGAAGGAAGGTGTTCGTAATCCGGCAACGTCGCCATCTCCAGGACACAGGCGCGGCCGTGCATGCGCGCAGTTAGCGCCGGCTGCAGGAAGTCGGAGTTGAAGTAGTTCAGCACCTCGAGCCTGGTTGCGCACACGCTGTCGTCAGGATCTTGGAACAGAAACTCGGACATGCTCTTGGTTTGGTAGACGCCACCTGCGAACGGATCGAAATCGGCCGTACCTGGAGGCATCCTTCCGAGGAACTTGCGCAGTTCCGTTACGTACTCCGGGTTCGGGAGCACATCCTCCTTGAAAACAAGGTCGGCGGAGACGTAGTGCAGGTTCCGGTGCTCCGCGATCGTTTTCGCGACGTGGGACTTTCCGGAACCGATCACGCCGCAAATGCCGATGTTCTCAGACATACGCTGAAACCGGTAGCGCCAGCTTCTGCAGATTCCGGATGGCATGGCTGGAGATGTGCGCAACCGCTGGATCCGAGATGAAGAACGCGTATGGGATCTTGCCGGCGTAGTCCTGGACGAAATGCCTCTGCGTGATCTCACTCTCGAGGTCTGCGGTGTTGCGGAGGCCGCGCACGATCGCCACCTCGTAGTTCGTGTGCGCCTGGTAGCGGTTGTAGAGGTCCATCAACGTTCCGGTGAAACACACGGTCTCGTAGCACACCGGAACGTTCTCGATGCTTGTTGGCGTAACCGACGCTTGGCCTTGCACGGAGATCTTGTCGGGGTTGGCGCCACGCGCAACAACGACCTTGTCAAACACAGCCTGCGCCTGCTTGAGGATGTCGGCGTGTCCTTTATGCCATGGGTTGAAAGAACCAGGGAGAATGCCGACACGCAAGCGGCGATGTCGCAGAAGGTTCTCGTATTCGTTGAAGTTGTCAGGCTTGGTCATGTCGATGCCGGCGACGGATCGTCGCAGCACTTCCACATGAGCGGTGACGAAAGCGGCGTAGTCGTGGAACTGGTACTCCTTGTACACGAGATCTGCGTAGTGCAGCAGATCCCATTCTCGCTGGAGGAGAACAGCTAGGTCTGCCTCCACAAGCGCGCGAGCGTAGCTGTGCATCTCGCGGGATCGGATTCGTGTTCCGTCTGTCGCGTGGATGAGTTCCATGGCCTTGTTAACGACAACATCAGGAAAATGCCCGCGTACGTGCAACCCCAGCACGCGGGCAGAGTCGGATTCGTTCGTCGAAGACCTGGGGTTGTACACGACGTCGTGGTAGATGGCTGCCAGGACCGTTGCACACCAGTCGTTGATGTCGCCGTCAGCACCATCAAGTGCTTTCGTTACACCGGCGACAACAGCATCGATGTGGGTTTCGGTGTGGTAGAACCGGTGCGGTTCCGAGTACGCCTCCCGCAGCAGCCGGATGTGTCCGTCTCCGAGGTTGAGCGTCCGCGCGGCTTCGAGCATGCTGTTGATGACCATGGTGTCCTCCTGGAAGAAAGCTAGCCACAATCAACCAACGCCGGCAAGTGACCAAGTTGACGAGAAAACAGATCGCGATACCAAGCGTCTCAAGATCGCGCTGTCATCGACACGTAACAGGCAGTCAAGAGCTTGGCTTAACGATGCTGTCGCAATCGACCCAGTGAGTACACTTGAACACATCTGAGCTTGATGTCGACGCAGCCGACGAAGATCGGTCAGACCTCTATGTCGAGCGCGGACAAGTAGGCGGGACGAGTCGACATCTGGGTACAGATACAAACGCGCGTACCTGCTCTCGAACACCAGAGGAAACGAAGTACTGGTGATGTTGGTGCTGAGGAAGGCAGGTGCGCGTATTAGTATTGGAATAACACGATCGCTGAAGCATAGCCGAGAGCGGATCTCTCGTCCAGCTAGAGCCATCTTCAGTACGTCGTAGACAGGCTCAAGACAGTCGACTTCGCCAGGCATCTGACGCGTTGTCTGAATGTACGCAGACGGTCAGATGCCGCCGGCGGCCCAGGTCAGGCGGCAGGAGTTCAGTTCATCGGTGAGGATGCGCCTACCAGCTGGCGCTGGTTCGAGCTGCGTGCAAACCTGCCGGCGGACAGGGAGCTCGTCGAGGTAGGTGGTGATCTGGATCTGATCGCCAGTGAATACGTGGTCGAACTTCACGTAGTGCACAAGGCCACCGGACTTGATCAGTGTGAAATGCACCATGCGGTTCTCGGCAGGGCAGTCGTTGATCGCCTCGGTATTGTCGGGATAGAAGCAGGCGCGCGGCGCAGCCTCTTCCTCGATAGCAACATCGGTGTTGGTTTTCGGCTTGTCCTCGCTGAGGCGGCAGCCACCAAGAAGAGCAACGAGAGCGAACATGACTGTGAAGTAACGCACGGGATCAGTCCTTGTTGAAAGTGGGACACATGTCCCACTTTTGTTGTGGCAGAGTCAGAGACCGTTCTTGGGGTCGGGTCCGTAGGTGTTGGCGCCGACCTGGCCTTCGGTCGCCAACAGGATGATGTTGTAGATCGGGATCAGGATGAACCAGCCGCTCTTCCCGAGGTCGTGCATGCGCCTGACAGCCACAGCGAGACTGGGGATGATGATCGCGAGCTGGTAGATGTTGCCGATCAGCTCACCCATACTGAGGAGAGCTTGGAAGAATCCGATTCCGAAGCCGACGATGAAGTTGAAGAGAACGAACATCCAGTATTCCTTGCGACGGGCGCGGCCGTCGAACACTGCGTAGTTCTGCAGGCACTTGATATACCAGTCCACGATGATCTCCTTGTGTTGCTGTTTCGGTACCAGGACTACCGATGGTTTCAGCAGGCCCAGGCCGCAGGTTGCGGCGTTCTATACCAAGGTAGTCGTGGTTCGGTTACGCTGTCAACGGAATCTGCACTTAGTGCTCCGCTTGTTTTCCAGCACGGCGTAGTTCTGCAGCACCAACAACAGCAACCACAACCATCTCCAGCACCAAGCGACCGTTGCCTCCGTATTCGATGCGGAAGCACCCGTCTTTGCTGAGCGTGGCGTCTGCGAGGGCAGACGTGCCGTTGCGCATAAGCCAGCCGCGATCACGTGCAAGCAGATGCCTGACATTGTCCTTCAAGACAAAGTTCGTATAGGTGATCACCTGTTTGCTGCCGTCAGCACCAGGCATAGGTCCGGCCTTGTACAGTTTGCACCAAGCTTCGTGCGCCTCGACGGCAGTGTTCCCGTAGGCGACAAGGACGTTGCTCTTGACCTCGGTACGTCCGGAGTAAAACGTGTAGTCGTCATCGGTGTCGACGACGGTGACACTGAACCGGTAACGTGCTGGTCCGACGAAGCGCATGAACTGGAGCGTCGTCGGCATCTCCCCGTAGGTCTTGCCGAGCATCTTTTCCGTGACGTCCATCCACAACATCGGCTTGACACCCAGGCGTAAGGCGTCGTAGCCGATTCGGAAACGGTAGCGATCGCCTTTCTGCACCTTATCGGAGGTGTTGTTCAGCCAGGTCAGAGGCATCTGGTAGATCTCTGGAAGTTTCTTTGGCATGTTAGTTCCTTTCAGCTGCGCTTGTTCACGTGCAAGTGTACATAGGCGCGAGATCTTGTCTACAGGCCGGTGCTTGTCTGCGTGCACGGCGTCGTTTCACGGGCATGTTCCTGTGTTCTAGCTTCTTCGCGCTTGCGCGCCTTCACTGACTCCTGCCTCAGAAGAGTCATGAGCTCAGGAATTGCGAGGCCACGTTTGCTTTTCATGTTCAAACTTTCCTGTTACAGTTCCACGTCTTCGGTGTCGGCGTCGACACTGTCACGCTTGGTCATGTACCCGAGATCGGTGTCGTACACGAGCTTGGTTGTGATCCAGGGACAGTCTTCGTACTTGGTCAGCCACATACGCCCTGCGGTCCTGGCGATGCCTCCTCTGTAGAAGGACTGGAACCGCTTCGGATCCCAGTCCGGATCCCGTTTGAGGAAGTCGGCGGCCGCGCGCACACATCTCTGCATGTCTTTGGTGCCGACAGACTCG
>Ga0265297_10008475_pt1 | contig 13686 bp, 14 predicted proteins | sample Munlanlwell13791_FD_192502 | JGI IMG/M metagenome (GOLD analysis project Ga0265297, IMG submission 192502) | Leachate microbial communities from a municipal landfill in Southern Ontario, Canada - Leachate well 137-91 | ecosystem: Engineered > Solid waste > Landfill > Unclassified | place... | reverse complement strand
ACCGTGGGTTCGGATCTTATTCCCGGATCCACCGGTTCCCATCAGAGCATCGACAAACCCCGGAGCCACCGAGATCTGACCTGCCTTGAGATATGGCACTACACTTCTTGCTTTTACGTTTGCAGTACCGGTCAACGGGTTCTTCGGGTGCTGCTTGGCAACCTTGGAGAGTGGTTTCATCTCTTCCTTATACATCTGGATCGGGGTTTTCTTGCGGGGTGCGATCAGAGAAGTTGCCAGTGGGGAGAACACGGCTTCGGCGGCAACGTCGAGTTTCTGCGGAACTTTTTTCACAGCGGATTTGATAGAAGCCTTGATAGTTGCAGGAGTGATCTGGCGCATACCGGTAGCCAGTGGTTTATTGAGATTGGAAACTTCTTCATTTCGTGCTTCCATGCTTCTCCGCGCAGCCCATCGCTGTGCATCGCTGACTGACTTTTCTTTGCTTTCGAGGATTTTGCGATCCCGTTCTTCGGCAGCAGCAATTTTTTGTTCACGGGCTTTGCGAGCAGATTCTTCTGCAGCCTTATCCTGTGCTTCTTGTTTTCGCTTCACCTTCTCGGCATCGGCAGCAATCTTCTCGTGAGCTTTGCGAAGGCGATCTGCTTCACCATCTGCCTTTTTCTTGTCAGCAGCAGCTTGTTTCTTCGCTTCGGCTTCTTGCCTCTGCTTTTCCTTATCCGCTTTCTCGCTCCGCTCGCGTTCCTCATCATCACGCCGGTTCTGTTCTTTGATCCGTGCGACTCGCTCTGCCATTTCGCGATCCTGGGCTTCTTTTTCAGCCTTGGCTTCCATCTGTGATTTTGCTGCTGCTGCTGCCGCTGCTATATCAACCATGCCTTTCTGCTCTCCCGAACTTCTCTTTGGCTCTACCGAAAGACATCTCCCCGATCTTCCGGTCTCCCTCCTTTACTGTTACCGGCCACGAATCATCGATTGGAATGGACTTGATATCCACATCATCAATTCGGACATCTTTAGGGAGACGAAGTTTATAGGTAATGGAATTTCTCATGGTTAAGCCTACTAGTCAGTATCCTGACTCAATGATATATATTTATCCACGCGGAACTTATATAGTTAAGTATGGAATTGACAACCGTGATCGCAATCGCCGCGTCGCTAGTAATCATCCCTTCGCTTATAGCCGGCGCATATTCCGATTATAAGACTAGAACATTCCCGAAGGAATATTGGAGGTGGACAGCCCCGGTAGGGGGGTTTGTGACGATATTTTTATATCTCATCATGATAGCAGATGGGTTGTGGATGATTCCGATGTTTCTGATAATCATATCCGTAGTCGTCTCGATTGTCTGTTACTATATGGGTCTCAATTTCGGATCTGGCGGGGATTGGAGGGCACTGATATACATATCGCTTATAACCCCGTGGTTGATAGTTGCAACCGTGGTTGCATCTGTTATAGTCGGGGGTGTACTCGCTATATTTTCGCTCGTGCGGAAAGATAACCCAGATCCGCTAATGTTCCGCAATATTCCATTTGCCGTTGCAATTTTGATAGGATACTTCGTGGCTTCCGGTGCATTCATAATTACCAATCTCAACAATCTCTGATCCAAAACCTTTTTTACTACCCATACCTATTACCTGTCATGCCCAATCGCAGGGGACCTGGAACCCACCGGGGGTACCTCACCCCACCCCCTGGGCATGAGATCGACGAACACCAGAAACACGTACTCCGTATTGTCTACGGGGAATGTCGTGTCCAGAACCCGGGTGAAGATCCCGAAGCCAAAGCAAAGTGTGCTCGTATCGCATGGTCAGCAGCGAAACGCGCATAGCCTTTTATAGTTATCCTTATTAATACAATTCTTGGTAGATTCATCTCTACCTCCGGAGGTATTGAAGTATGCATGAAAAAGTAGCCAGATTAAGTGGCGTAAAGGGTGTGAGATACACAAAAGGTACACCCGTTGATCATTGCTGTGGTGGCACGGCTGGTCTGAAGCGGGTTGTGGAACAGGAAGTTGAAGAGATCCCGGCTAAGCTCAAGAAGGTGTTCTGATGCCAGCGGGAAAGATTGCCAAGTTGTCGGGTATGCACCCGGGCCAGGTAAGATCTCTTATTGATCACCACCCGGCTGGTGAATGCGCTGGCATGACCGAGCGCGAGATGCGGCAGTTCCTCAAGGAAGAACAGAAGGAAGGACCGCACGTTCACCCAAGTCTCCATGGGAAGCGTTTCTAAAAAAGTTATTCTATTTTTTCTGTATTGCCATTGCGGATCTTGAGAATTTCTGCGTCCATTGCGAAACGATCCTTACGAGCATTCTTGGCTTCCTCGTCTCGGAGATTGCTGTAGTGGGTTGTAATCTTGGCAAAGGCATTCCGTATCAGTGCCGGTACCGCCCACGAGCGATTGTCGTAGCAGTAGCAGACGTAGGTGAATGAGAGGGTGTATTCAAAGAGGATCACTACTATCGCAATAAATGTGAGTGTGTATATGGCATTGGTAAATCCAAGCACTGCCGCTAAAATCACGTTGCCAAGTGTCGTCCCTGTAATATCTGGAGATGGTATGTATTCAACAACTTGCAGATGATTAACGTTGACAGCCAAGTTAAGAATCATAAATGCAAAAAACGCTGAAATAAACAGCCACATTCCGATGCACAGATAACACACGGCGTAGATGTCCCTCGCACACCGCCTCCACGCCAGATCGAGCAGTGCAACTACCTGATCACGTTCACTGGCCAACATTTGGAACCTCCACCGGCACATCCGGCTTCTTCACTGGGTACACATACTCATTAATCAGTTCCTTATGTTTCTCCTCCATCTTCTTACCCTCTGCTCTGCACTTGGCAGCGAAATCACTTTTGAGTTGTTCCGGGACATAGAACGGTCCCATTGATTTATAACCGGGCGGGAGCGTAGACATGACAGAAAGTTAGTTAGATAACTATATAACCTTGTCGTGCGATTTCTTATATATGTCAACTGCAGATGACGTAAAAAAGACAGGTGACCAGCCCACGTTTGAGCAGGTTGCCGTTCTCGGGATGTTCGGACTTTTCGTGACTCTCTCAACCGCATTCGTCGGAACCCAGGTCGGGTACGTGATCTTCTCTGGATCCGCAACCATGGCGTACACGATGGGATTCTCCTGTCTCATGGCTACGCTCGGTGTCCTCGGGTTCTTCACGGTCCTGATCAAACAGTCAATCCGGGAAGTCGTGATCAAGGTTATCAAAGAATAACCTCACCAAACATTTATCTTCTTTTAAACCTTTTCTTTCTTCATGGCTGATGATGCAGCAGCGAAGGCGGCAGCTTCGGCAGCATGGTTGGCGCAGGAACATCCGGAGTGGAGTCAGCAGTCAACCTCTGCTGAACAGGCTGCTTCGATAAATGCGGCTTGGAGATCGAACACACCACCAGTAATTCCACAGTATGCTAACCCGGTTGGTTACTCACAAGCTGAGCTGGCGGATGCTGCGCAAGAACAGGCAAAACACGAGAGACTGTTTCACCCAGAACAGTACTATGGGGTAAACCCTGCCAATCTCGGGAACGTTCCACTGTCGGTAATCGCTGCCCGCTATGGAACTAGTTTTGCCGATACGGTATCGGGGCATTTTGTTGAACATCCAAGTGAACGGTATCAGGCTATAACATCCGCTTATGAGGAACAGCAAAACCGTGTGGTCAGTGTAGGTACTGGTCAGGGGCCGGCTGCTGTATATCAGGCCGGTGTTGGATGGGTAACTACACCGGAAGTAAAAGGCACTGCTGCTGCCCAGATTGCCCGCGAAGTTGGAAAGACCGGTGGAGCTGTAGATCCGACACTTGGCATCAAGGCATACTTCGAAGGGGCAAAGCCTTCTGAAATTATCCTTCCAACCCAATTCTATTATACCCGCCCATCGTTCCAGTCGGAAGTGCTCACAACAAAAGAAGGTCAGCATTTCATGAACAAGGCATGGGAAGGAACACCTATTCGCGCAAACATCTCTCTGGAGGAATATGCACGGTATGGTGATGCCGTTCCTATAGCAAGTGGGATACACACTGCTCCCGGAGATTGGGGTGGATTAGCTACACTCGACGCCACCAAAGGAATAACATCAGAAACTCCAGACCGAATTCGTGGATCAAACCTTGTGGCGGGTCTTGCAGAAACTACATCAACCTATGAGGTTGTAAAAGGCAAAGCAGATACAGAGAATGCTGTTAAAACGTATGTCCCATATGGGAGTTATACCCAAGAAGAACTCGATAACACAAGACTCGCCATAGATAAGAGGACCGGAGAAGTTGCGATCTACCAATATAATCCAACCCGCGACCAATGGAGTCTTATTGGGGGTGGCGGAAGAAACGCTTTGCAATCCGGCATGTTTAGTGTCGGATCTACAATGACTCCGTATGTTACAACGCAGGCCGGGGCCGGAACATATGTCCTCCCATCAGGAGTGGGACTTACACGACTCGGGTCTGAAGTGTCTGGAGGGTTCGTGCGGCCAATGTCAGAAATGACGCCGGAACCGGGTCAACCCTTCAACTTCCTTGCTCCCAACGAGGTGGTTTCCAGATATTATGGTGCTGGTGCCATAAACCTAGCTAATTTCGTCGATCAGGTTGCTGCAGGCAAAGCGGAAGCGCCCGGGGCGCACATCCACTGGACACTGCCAGAAGGTGGTCCTGCGATACAGTACATGGACAAGTATGGGCTTACAGGGCAGGCCGTAGAGTTGCCAGCAGGATTGATGGGTGGGGGTAGACTGGTTGGAAGCAAAACCGTTGCGAGCGTTGCGACGTATGGATCTACCAGCGAAACCCCCGGGTTACCTACGCCGTTCATATCAACGACCAAACCTGCTCTCGCATCTGAAGCAGCAACTTCTGGTCCAATGTTCTATTTCAAAGATATTCCAATGATTGGTGGACTTGTTGCTGCCCCCTTCCAGATTGCAGGGATGTTTGCCCCAGAAGGCTCAAAAGCCAAGGCGTTATATGAACAACCTGCTATCAGTGCTGAATCTGAACCCGGTAGTTTCATGAGTTATGCGTCTGGGGGGTACTATCTTACAGCAGATGCAATTGCTGGAATGTTCGGAGTGTCAACAGTCCCATCGACGCTTGCCATTACAAAGAGTGGGACACCTTCTGTATCCGGAATGGAAACCACTCTTCCTGAACAGACCACAGTATCCGGTGGCAGCAAAGAACTCACAGAGATGAAGGACTGGATTAATGTCAACCGCCCACAGGTACAGACTCCAGAGCAGGCAGCGCAATTCAACATCGTTGTCGAGAAGTACAATAAAATGGCTGCAGAAAATCCCATGGTCTATACCACCACTGGTGGAAAGATGGTCACGACAACTACCGAATCTGAAGCGAAAGTTTACCGCTACGGGCAGTTTGATGTCTACGCAGAGAAGGCCGGGGAAGCATTCCGTGGTTTCGCAGGATCTATATCTGGTACACCATATACACAGGAACAGTTCAAAGCATATGCTCCAACCGTGGCTTCGCAGGGTCCGGTTGAAAATATTGGCTACGGTGTATTAGGATTCATGGGAGAGCGTCCACTTTATGTTCTCCCATATGCCGCAGCCGGCGCAGTAATGGTTGCTGGAGGCGAGCTTGTTGGCGGCGCTCTTGGTGCTGTATCCAAAGGAACTGGATACACAGCAAGAGCCGCGCAGATCCTCACAACTACTGGAGAAGCAGGGTTGGCCGGTGCTGCTGTCAGAACTGCTGCTTCATTAGCACTTCCTGTTTATCTCACTGCAAAAGGAGCATACGATATAACCGAAGGCGGAAAAGAGATCGGCACTGCAAAGATGTATCAGAATGTTGGCGGGTCGATAATCCCTATGGGTGCAATGGCTGGGGGTGCACTAGGGACAAGTGTGATGCCTGGAGTAGCAAGGGGTGCAAGTGAATATGCAGCAACCCGCTTTGCAGTAAAACCACACGAAGTAACCACCCTAGAAGAATCGATCAGATACTCGGTCGAACCGAGTGAAATGTTCACCAGCGGACAACAGGTTACAATCGGGAAAGTAACAACCGAAACTATTGCGCGACAACCATCATTCCTTGGTTATGAATTCCCGAGAATATTTGAACCGAAACCCGTGAGCACAATCGCCCGTCCATCTGAAACTGTTGTCATGGACGCGGGGTACATAGCGGATCGTATGTCTGGTACCCCAAGATGGGAAGGCACTGTTGCTGCAAGAGGAGGAAGAACAGTTTCGTTGCGATTGGAAGATATCACCGGATCATCCACCCTCCGCGGCACTGGCCGGGTAGCCTTTGAAGAATCTACTCTTCCGAGAACAATGGAAGAATACATCGGAATGGGTAAATCGGATGTGGCGATGCAACCTGGTCGCTCTGCCTACGATATCACCAGCGAGATTATGAGCGGTGCGTGGGAAACTGCGAAAACTACAAAAACCGGAGAACGGTATCTTGACGTGGCTGTTGAGAGAGGTACCCCGATCCGAGAAGCCTTCGGGTGGACAGCCACCAAAGGAATGGGCACTCCCGCAGAATTCGCTGCTATCAAGGTAGATCCTTATATTCGCGAGTACATTACCGTTTCAGAAGCGCATCCGGTCTATGGTAGGCAAACCGAGTCGTTCATAAGGCAGGCTGTAGAAACTGGGAGAACTGAAGAAGGAGTGTATATATCCTCACTAACCCCGGAACAGCGCGTGGAGATGTATCTGCAGCGCGTTGGACAAGAGATGCAGCCAGGTGGTGTTGAAAGCGCGTACGGATTCACAAAGCGCGGATATGTTGGAGAAGAAGTAGTTGGTAATGTAATGGAAGTTGCAGTACCAACCGGATATCCATATAGTGCACATACCCATCCACTACGCAGTCTTGAACTCGGACCAGAAGAATACATGATGTCACTTGAGGCAACACCATCCGCTGGAGATCTCTTGGTATATTCAGAACTCAAGACAGCGGGACCAGACCGCACATCTGCGGCGTATATCGTCAGTCCACACGCGATCAAGAAATTCACACCATCCGATTCGTGGGAAGGATATCGGCATGCGGCCACTGAAAGAGTGATGGAGGCCAGTGCAGAATATCCGTGGTTAACACCAGATCAAGCATGGCGTCTCCCGGTTCGCGGAACTGGTGGTGCGTGGGTGGAACAGTTCGGTGTAAAGCCATCTACAAGAATCGGTCTGCATGAAGAGATCGCCGGTGGTCGTTACACAGAACTCACTTCAGATGTCTCCAGGGATATCAGCAGTGCGATGACTTCGGAATTCCGCGCTGGAACTATAGACATTCTGGACCGCCTTGCACTGCGCAATCCTAATCTCGAATTCGTGAGGGAACAGACACCAGCAGGACTCGGAAAACCGATGGGTGCCGGTCCATTACAATATGGGGGGAAATATATGGCGCCACAGGCTCTTGTATCAGAATACCGACAACCTGCTGTCGAAGTGGCGAAACCGTCTGCAACCGCAGCAGAGCGGATGATCTACGGAGAGACTGGTCGTGCAACTGCTTATGAGCCGGCAACCATTGGTCGTGTAGCAGCGACAACCAGTCCATCGGCGCCCGGTATTCGTGTTCGTGCTGCTACACCACTCGCGGGTGTCTCCATGGTTGACATGACCGGGGTATCCACCTTTGCCGAAAGATCTGCCCGCGAAGAACGTGTCACCACTTCGGTAGAGCGGGTATTCGCAGTTTCTCCTGCGCTTGCAGAGATGACCATTCCAAGCCAGCGCGAGATTTCCAGAACCAGAGTTGGTGAAGTCAGTGCTGGAATCACCGGATTTACCAACCTCCTTGGAGTGGAGCGTGTAAGAGCGGTTGAACCATCGGTTTCGGTAAGGCAAGAAATCTCCAATGCTGCAAGGTCTGATATTGCGCTACGGGTATCACTAGAGAACATAACTGGTATCACCCAGAAGCAGGGAAGTAGCGCATCACAGGTCTTATCAAAATGGCAGGTCCAACAACCGGTTGTAACAACCGAAAGGGGATCTTCTGCGCACAGGGTAACCGGATACGAAGAACCGATAATCCCACACCCCACATTACCGGGTATGGCAGATCTTCGAAGTTCAGGAGCAGGTGGCGGCGGAGGTGGCAGATCTGGTGGATTCAAGTATCTCGATGTCCTCCAGGTGAAAGGCAAAGAAGCGATCTTCGGTGCCACACCAAGCCGTGGCAAGAAGGGTAAGGGATCAGATCCGCTCCGAAAATTTCTTAAGCATATATAACTATATAACTATTTATGGCATCCAAAGAACCAGCAAAGCCTGACATGCAGTCACCCAAATATCTCGTCTACAGTCCTGTAGAGCAGATGCTCGATGATGGTCTTGCATTCGAGGGAACTGATGACAAGTCCAAAGTAATGAACCAGACCGACTTCATCCGGCTCCGTGAGCACATCCAGCGGATCGGGCAGGGAATGACGGTGGATCTCGAAGACACCCTGGTCCGTTGCCTCAAGACCTGCATCAAGATCCCGGACCAGTAGCCCGGGATTCAACTTTCCTTTTTATTGCATTTTTAGAACAGACTTTGCCTTGTTGAAGGCACTTGTGCATTTTCTCACGAGATCTGCCAACAGAATCGCATAGCGACTGTTCCTGAACCATCCATATGCAACAAGCAGGACCACAAAAGCGATGCAGGCAATCAGGACTAATTGCACAAATGGTGATGTGACGATTATGTAGATTGGAATTGCTGCCAGAACGAAAACGATGATTGGGAGGAGTGCCCACCGTATGTATGGTGCTGTTCCGGTCCTCCCGCAGATATCGCAACTTGATTTGAGTCCAGAGGTAGTGTGACCAGTGATCTTGTCGCAGGCTTTACAATAGCAGGGATACTTCATTGGATCCTTCTCCCGCTTTCCTGCTCGATGAACACTGTGCTCACGAACCAGACGAACAGTGCGATGACACAGATCACGAATGCCCGGTAGAACCAGACCCACCCCCCAAGTACTGATGTGGCGACATTGGCCCACCCGGGACCAAGGTGAAGCGTAGTGAGCATCTTTGTGAAAGTGAAATACATCTGGTCCATTGCGGTCCCGTACGTAATTTCGAGAATATATAGCGAGAGGATACCAACCAGCAGGGACAGACCACCTCGCATTGTGCTTGTCAGACTCATTACACACCACCGCTCCGGTACCGCAATGCCGCCGCATATGCTGCCAATGTCCACACGATGAAGAATATGATGATCCAGTCGTGGTATGCCCACTGGGTGATAAAGATCGAATCTTCCAAGTTCTGGCTTAACATGTACATCGGATCCGCCCCCTGGGTATAGCTGACATGGAATGCGGTGAACTCATCAACCACCGGTCCGGTGTAAATGTACAGTGCTATCGCCATCGCCATACCCACGACGTAGATATAGATGATGGCGGCTTGAGCAGATTCGCTGTCGAGCCACGACTGATTCTTCTTTCTTCTCTGTGTTGGCATTAGCTGTTCCTCCGGCCACGGTAGAGAGTGTATGCAATACCGCCGGTTACGATAAGCTCGAATGCTATCAGTGCGATCACCCATCCAGACGGGACCAGGTTCATTCCGAAGAACACCACAGACAATCCCCACAGGAGAAACAGGGGGATTGCTGCATCATCCTGGCGGATCCAGATGATCCCGAGAATGTTGAGAATGATCCACCCGGTCACGATCTGATTCCCAATTGGCTGGCCGAAGAAATCCCCCACCGTGGAGATCCCTATTGGTGTCATCTTTCCAAAGTCCCATGTGCCATCGTTGAATGGGGTGAGATACTGGGCGGTGTATGTGGTTGTTGGTACCGGGGTTACGGTTACATTTTCGTAACTACCATTCTTATATATGAGGAAGGCTGGCAGCGATGCCAGTATCTTCTCTTTGATATCACCTGCTAGCGTCAAGTCCCAACCCCCCGCGTTTCCACTGAATATATGCCGCCATCCATAATATAACCACACCGACATTCAGATAGGTGGCGAGAACATCCGGAACACCAAACAGACTGACAAGTGCGGGTTTGATGAGGACGATCAAGCTGAGGAAGTACAGGAGCCAGAGCATCGCGTAGATCGGGAATGTGATTGTAAGAACGGTAATATCGATCAAGAAGTCTGCAGGGGATACCCCGTCCACTTCGAGAAGCTGGAAACTGCTGGCAAAGGTGTAGAGCTTGGTCTGCACCTCACAGGCAGTTCCGGTACATGTCATCTTGTCTGATGGGATCACTCCCATACCCTGCAGAAGCGATGGTGCTGTCATGATGAGAATTATAAAAATTGTGATTTCAAACGCCCGCATCTTGTCACCTCATTGTATCTTATTCTCCGATTCTCTTATATATATCAGTGCTCCGACTCCGAAGATTGAGAGCAGTGCTATGTTCGATACCCAGTTCGCCGGTAACCAGAAGAAGATGTACTGGAATGCGAAGATGGCTGTGCCTATTGCAATCCCGGCATACTTCCTGGTGAAGATCGAAAACAGCGTCCCGATGATTATGATCAGCCCGATTGCTACCCACTGCTTCACCCACTCGGGACCTCCATTGAGCATTAGGTCAACCTGTGTATCGAGCCGAATCGTGGCTGACTGATTGATCCACCCATACTGCGATTGGTTGGCATTGATAACGTAACTGGTACCTGTACCTTTCGGGCAGGTGACTACTTGGGAATACACCTGCGAGTTGGCAGCAGTGCCGGTGTAGTTTGCACTGTGGATCATGGTATTGTTGGTATCGAATACCGCGAACTGGAGGTAGTCGGTTCCGCCGGAACTGTCGGTATAGGTCATGTTGACATACTGGTGTGTAGCATCAATGGTCGCATTAGACAGGGAATATGTGATAATGTTTGACGGGGTTGTGATTGGCATTATCCCGAGCGGGATTGTGTACACATACTCCGACTGCTGCGGGTAGAGGGTTACGATGTATGATATGTCCGGATCTCTAGTGAACGATACATTGTACTGAATCGACTGGAGCATTGGAGCAACCCACGAACCATCTGTTCCTGTGATCCCGGTTACAGAAGATCCGGTGATGTTAACCCCGGGGGAAATACCGAACAATATCTCGGTCCAGTTTGCAGGAGCGGTAAAGTTGACTGGGGTAGCTGTGACCATGACCCCGGATAGATAATCTCCTTCGAAATCCACCAGACGGATACGGACCTGCTGGGGGATGTAGACCGGGACCGGACTGTTTCCAGGAGATGGTGCTGATGGGGTGAGTTTAACGGTTTTCGTAGCATCCTCGTCGATTGCATACGTTATCTGTCGGCTCTGATAACCATCTGCTATAAAGTTAACATAGATCAATCCAGCAGGTTCAGTGAGATATGCCGTTCCATCTGTGGTGTGATAGGATTGCCCACTCACTGCGTCTACTACGGTGACGTTGGCTATCGGAAGGTTGGTTGTGGAGGACTTGACGAGGAACGTGATGGTGTATTGGCCGGTGAGGTAGATGTCTTGCTGGGTGAAACCATTATATCCCCCGGAGGCACTGGAACTGATAATCACACTACTTGAATTATATCGGTATCCACTGGCGTTGGTAACATTGAGTCCAATCTGGAAATGCCCCGCATCAAAAGCGTTTTCTGGATTCTGTGCATTACTGAACTTAAACGCGGTGCTGTTTTCGATGCATGTCCAGTACCATTCCCAGCCAGTTGGATCGAGAGTTGTGGATTCTGTGAATTGAACCGCGAGTGGAGTGGTGCCAATGGTCGCGTTTGTTTCAAATATCGAGAGTGGTAATTCATCTTCATATTCCATATAGAAGCCACCACCATAAATTGTCGTGGCTGGGTTTGTTGCCATTGTTGAAGTGACGGATTTTATTTCTACATAATCCCCCGATACCACTGGGATATCCATACTGACATTTACCCACATCCGTTCGTTGGTGTTGAGAGATTTGGATTGAATCAGGTAATCGTTGGCATTGTTCACACGAACATACATCGCCCACGGTTCTGCTGAACCAGCGGTTCCCGAATACGAATAGACACCGGCCTTCTTAATCCATCCGTTCTGACGGATATAAATCTTGTTTGTCCCTGCCGACGTTGAGGGAGCAATGGGGCGATCTCCGAAGTAAGTTGTTTGTGCATCGCCCGGGGTATGCGTAAGGGCAAACGTGTGGATTGGATATCCATCATCGATGTTATGAATATCGGTGGTGTTGATCCATATGGTTCCACCAACAACGTTGGCAAGCGGATTCGTAACCCATGTTGGATGCAGTCGTTTTAATTCGGCATAATTTCCGACTTGCACCGGGATGCTCATTGAAATGTTATCGAAGAATCTGTTTGCGGCAGATACCGATTCCGTCTCAACTAGATAGTCGGTGCTGTTCACATCAAGCGAATACGAATATGCCTCCGCTGTTCCGGCAGTATTAGAATAATCATTGATGTGAGCCTGTGTTATCAGTCCTTCCGTTGGTATGAATATTTTGCTTCTACCTTCGACGGTTTCCGGGACTGATGGTTTGCTGCCAAGATAATTGGTTGCCCCGTCTGCCGGGGAATTACTCAATGCCATTCCATACACTGGGTATCCGCGATCTACTTCGTCTGGAGTGTCAATGAGAACATAACCACCAACAATGTTCGTAAGAGGGTTGGTTGCCCAAGTGGGCTGAATCCTTTTTACCTCGAAGTAATCCCCTTTGAATACCTGAATCCCCATTGACGTATTTGAAAACACCCGTTCCGATGTTGCAACCGACAGTGTGCTGACGAGATAATCCTGCGTGTTGTTTACCCGGATATAATAGGAATACGCCTGATTGGTTCCAGCCGTCCCGGAGTAATCATAAATTTCTGTGGTATTCAACCACCCCCCTCTCGGTATGATCTGGGTTGAAAGATTAACCGTGGATGCCGGGGCCGATGGGGCAACCCCCAAATATACTGTTGCGCCATCTGCGGGCGAGTTGGTAAGGGCTTGCACCTGTAAGGTATAGTCTGCCGAAACCATCGGTGTAAATACTGCAATTATAACCAGCGCGATGATACAAAGTATCAATCGTTTCATGGCGCACCCGCCGAGATTACCGGGTAATTGGCACTTGTATTATATCCGAGTTTCGAGGCATTCACGAAGTAAAGTCTGTTTGCGACAAGCCCGCAGGCAGTGCCGGGATCGCAAATGTATCCTCCATAGATGTTTGATTTCTTGTAATAGAACTGACCATTCGTTACATTGAATACCGGAACGTCTGCATCCGCTACAGGACGCCCAATGGTTGCATCTCTGATAACCCCGCCTATCCCAATGCCACCGGAATCACCCAGCGGATTCAATGGATACATCGTTATATCCAGATCATCGACCGTTCCGCTGGATAATGGAACCCAACTATATTGGTAAGGGGCATATCCGTTTTGTGTTGCATTTACGAATACACTACTCCCCGTATTGAATACTGGTTCCGACGAATAATTCCCATCCGGCCCCGACATCATTATCTCCGCCGCAGTAAGTCCCTGCGTGAAGGTGATGTTTGCATTTTCTATTGGAAGAAGCGTGTATCCATCGTGTACCTTGCCACCATATCCGAAGAAAGCGACGAGTTCCGCATAGTCGCTTCCCAAGATGTATTCGTATCCGCCATGGTTGGTTGCAATAAGCCAAGCGTGATAAACTCC
>Ga0265297_10008474_pt1 | contig 13687 bp, 8 predicted proteins | sample Munlanlwell13791_FD_192502 | JGI IMG/M metagenome (GOLD analysis project Ga0265297, IMG submission 192502) | Leachate microbial communities from a municipal landfill in Southern Ontario, Canada - Leachate well 137-91 | ecosystem: Engineered > Solid waste > Landfill > Unclassified | place... | reverse complement strand
GGCGGCCGCGGCCCCGGTGTTGGCGCTGGTGAACGAACAGGCCCCGCTGCTGGTGCGCACGCAGCCGGGCCGGCCGGAACTGCTGGAGAACCGGCTGCAGGTGCTGGCCCGCAAGCTGCTGTCCGAGAAACCGGCGGCGGCCGGCGATGCCGAGCGGCGGCGGGCGCTGGCCGAAGGCCTGCTGGCGCGCCAGGCGCAGCGGGCGCTGCTGGCGCAACGCCAGGCGGTTGCGGAGCTTTGGCTGGCGGCCAACCGGGACGCCCAAAAGACGTTGCAGGCCGCCGGGGCGCGGGTGTTGTGGGAACAGCGCGATGCCCGCCTCGACGGCCGCAGCCTGACGGAGCTGCTGGCGGTGGTGCCGGCGGCCTGGGACGACCTGCGCCTGGCCGTTGACGCCGGCAGCCTGGGGCTCATGCGCGCCGCCGGTTATGCGACGCCGGGGCAGCTGCTGACCGGAGGGCTGTTTTGGCTGGTCCTGCTGGCGGCGGGAATCTGGGGGACGCGCCGGCTGGCGGCCGCTGACGCCGGCGGGGCAGGGGGGGGCGCCGCCCCGGCCCGCTGGCGCTGGCTGACGGTGCGCCTGCTGCCGGTGCTGCCGGCGGCGGCCGCCGGCGGGGGCTTGCTGCTCCAGGCGTTGCCGGGCAACCGGCTGGCGCTGCTGCTGGGCTGGGGCCTGCTGGGATTGGGCGCCTGGTGGCTGTGCCGCACGCTGCTGCTGGCGGGGTGTCCCGGGCACCGCTTTCCGCCGCGGGCGACGCTGGCGGGCGGCATCCTGCTGGCGGTGCGGCTGACGCTGGGGGCCGGCATCCTGCTGGCGGTCTGGGGCGGGGCGGCCTCCGGCGGCATCCTGGCCGGACCGCGGCTGGTCCTGTTCTGTCTGTTCCTGCTGGTGTTTTGGCTGGCGCTGGTCCGGCTGGCCCTGCACCCGCTGCTGCTCGGACGCTTTCTCAGCCGCCGTTCCGAACACCTTGGCCTGCGGCTGTTCGGCAGCCTGGCGGCCGGTGGCGGCATCCTGGCGGTGATGCTGACGGTCGTGCCGTTCCTGTTCACCCTCGACAACCTGGGCCGCATGATTTTGCAGGTGACGGTGGCCACCGGCCTGGCGGCGGCGCTGGCCGCGCTCCTCTGCCATGCCTGCAACTGGCTCGGCGGCTTGGCCGGCCCCGCCGTTCCCCGGACGGAACCGGCAACGGCGCCTGAACCGGCGCTGCCGGCGGCGGAGGAGACGCCGGCGGCCGCGGCGGGCAGGGCGCTGCTCAAAGGCTTGGCGCAGACGGCCATTGCCGGCGGCGCCACGCTGCTGATCCTCTTCGGCTGGTGGCGGCTGCTGGAGATGCTGTTGCTGGCCCCCGACGCGCCGCCGGCGGTGCGCCAGGTGGCGGCGCTGGGGGCGGCGTATGGCCGTACGGCGCTGACCTGGTGGAATTATCCGCTGGCCGACCGCGTCACGGTGCGCAGCCTGGCCGAAGGGGTGGGGGTGTTCGCGCTGTTCATCTGGCTGTCGCGGGTGGCCCGTCACGTCTTTCTCCGGCAGGTCCTGGTGCGCACCCACATGGACGAGGCCACCCGCAACACCCTGGTCACCGTGCTCGGCTACCTGGTGGTGGTGCTGGGCTTCCTGGTCGGCCTGAACGTGGCGGGGTCCTCGCTGCAGAACCTGGCGCTGCTGGCCGGTGCGATCACGGTCGGGCTGGGCTTCGGCCTGCAGAACGTGGTCAACAACTTCGTCAGCAGCCTGCTCATCCATTTCAGCCGCACCGTGCGGGCAGGGGATTATATCGACGTCGGCGGCTCCCGGGGCACGGTGCGCGAGATCGGCTTCCGCTGCACCACCATCGTCACCGACGACGGAGTCACCGTGCTGGTGCCCAACGGCAGCTTCATTGCCGGCAACATCGTCAACTGGACCAACCCCAATCCGGCCACCCGCCTGCACCTGCCGCTGACCGTCAGCCGCGGGGCCGACCTGGCGGAGGCCACGCGCCGGCTGACCGCGCTGGCGGCCGGACATGCGCTGATCCTGCGCCAGCCGGCTCCCAGCCTCGAAGTGCGCGCCGTCGCCACCGGCGCGATCACTGTCGACCTGTTGGTCTGGACCAACCAGCCGGACCGCCAGGCGGCCATTCTCAGCGACCTCACCCTGGCCTGCGACCAGGAGCTGCGCGCCCGCAACTGGGCGGCCGGCTGATCCCCGGCCGCGGCCGACGGCGGGGCTGACAGGGCGCGGGACTCCCGGGACTTGAGAGACTTGAGGGACCGGAGCGGCAAAAAAGCAAGGGAATGTGGAAGGGGTGTCAGCCGACCAGCGGGCGCAGCTTCCACATCAGGGCGGGCTCGGCGGTCAGCGCCTGCCAAAACAGGCGGAACGGCGTCCGCCTGGCCGCGGGCAGCGCGGTCAGCCGGCGGGCCAGCCGGTCGAGCACGGCGTCGGGAATGGCCTGCACGACGGGCTTGACCCGCGCCAGCCGCTCATGGCGCCGTCCCCGCGCCTGCATCCAGGCATCGCGCAGGTCGCGTTCCACCTGCGGCCGGCGCTCCGGCGGCGCGGCCAGCCAGCATGCGGCCGCCTCGCCCGCCAGCCGGCCCGACGCCATGGCCTCGGTGATTCCCGAACGGCTGACCGGGTTCACGCAACTGGCGGCATCGCCGGCCTTGAACACGCCGTCCAGCGCCAGCGGCCGCCCTGACTGGCCGCAGGGGATCGGGCCGCCGAACCAGCCGTGGCAGACGGCGTCGGGCCAGCGCTCGCGCAGCCACCGGGCCAGCCGCTCGCGCAGGGACGGCCCCGCCGCCCCCCGCCAGTCCCGTCCCACTCCCAAGCCGACATTCACGGTGGTGCCGTCGCGGGGGAAGACCCAGCCATAACCCCCGGGAAAATGTTCCCGGCTGAAGTGCAGCTCGATGGTGTCGGGCCGGTGGGGAATGCCTTCCGCCAGGGTGAACACCGCCGATTCCAAGTCGAACCGTCCGTCCCCCAGCGTGGCCAAACCGGGCAGGTGCCGGGTCAGCCGGCCGCCGGGCCCGGTGGCGTCGATCACCGCCCGGGCGGCCAGGAGGCGTTCGGCGCCGTCCTGCCGCACCCGCACCGTCCAGCCCCCGTCCGCCGCACGCTCCAAGCCCCGCACCTCGCAGGCAAAATGGCAGTGCACCCCGCGGGCCCGGTTGAACTCGGCCAGGCGCCGGTGCAGCAGGGCGCGGTTGAGCAGCAGCCCCGCTCCCGGCTGCCGGTACTCGAGCCGCGTGCCGTCCGGCGACACCAGGCACAGGCCGGAAAGGGTCTGGCGGACCCAGGCCGGATCGACGGGGAGTTGGGCGGCCAGCGGCGCGGCCGCCACCGCTTCGGCGCAGCACACCGGCTCGCGCCAGGGCGCCTGCCGGTCCAGCAGGGCCACGCTCAGTTCCGGACTGGCGAGGGCCAGGGTGCGGGCGGCCAGCAGCCCGGCCGGGCCGGCCCCGCAGACGACCACGTCGTAGGCAGTGTTCAAGGCGTCCTGCATGGCGGAGAATATACCTGTGCCGGAGCGTCCGGCCGGGCCGCCGGGGCTTCCCCTCCGCCGGGCCCGGCCGGACGCCCGCATCACATGACATTTTTGTTGGTTGGCACCTTGCCAGAAAAATCGGTTGCCAGGCGGGCATGGAATACGAACCGGCCGCAGCGATCCCGATTCCAGCAGGTAACCCACAACGTTCGTGAACAACTCGGTCGTGCCCTCGGCCAATGACTCCTCCGGCGGTTCTCGGGGTCGGAATCGGTATCGGTATCGTATGGAAACCTATAGATCAATAATCACGCGGGAAATCTCCGGGAAACCGGATCAACCAACCGTTAGGTCATACACCCCCACGTGCCGGCCGTTTGCCAAAGCGGTGGCGTTGGGCTATGGTGTATCGTATATAAGAACGCTGTTTTGCAGAACGATACAATCATGATTCACTCCGTTGACAAGGCGCTCACCCTGCTCAAGGCCGTGGCCGGCCAGGACGACTGGATCGGCGTCCGCGAACTGGCGCGGCTGACCGGCCTCAAGGCGCCCACCGCCCAGCAGCTGCTCAAGACCCTCCAGGCCCGGCAGTTCCTGGAATTCGACGCGGCCACGCGGCGCTACCGCCTCGGCCTGGCCGCGGCGCTGCTCGGCCGGACAACCGACCTGGTGGCGCGCCTGGACGGCTTTGCCCGCCCCCGCGTGCAGGCGCTCTTCCGCGAGTTTGGCGAGACCACCGTGGCCCTGGCCTGCGACCGCGGGGCGTTCCAGTGCGTCTGCGCCTGCCCGTGCGACAAGGAACTCGCCACCTCCGTGCCGTCATCGGCCGACCTCGCCAGCCCGCACCTCATGGCCTCCGGCCTGGCGCTGCTGGCCTGGCAGGACGCGCCGTTCCTGGACGTCTACCGCACGGCGCACGGCCTGGCGAACGCCGCCTTTGCCAAACGCCTGGACACCGTCCGCAAGGCCGGGTTTGCTGAGGCGCTCGACGACCACCGTAGCGGCGTGGCCGCCTACGGGGCGCCGGTGGTCGACGCCGCGGGCCGCGCCATCCTCTCCCTCGGCCTCAGCGTGCCGCTGCCCCGCTTCAAGGCCGCCCTTGGCAAACAGATCGCCGCCCGGATCGTGGATGCCGCGCAGGCCATGAGCCGCACCCTCCAGGAGTCCGCCCCATGAAACTGGCCAACGTGACGCTGGAGATGAGCCTCAAGCCGTTCCGGGACAACGGAATGGAAACCATGGACCGCGTCCTGGCCACGCTCTTCCGCCAGTGGCGCGACCTGACCGCCCGCGCGGAGGCCGTCTCGGTCCTGCTGTGGGTCGCCGACGGTTCGGAAATCCTGGACTACGCCGGCGACCCCGGCGCCACCTTCGAATGGGCCAAATGGATCGGCGTCGCCAACCCGCGCTGGAGCGGCCGGGACCGCCATGACCCGGAGGGCATTTCCATCCACAAGCAGCCCGCCCTGTACATGGCCGACCCGCCGGAATTCACCTACCGTTGGCTGCACACGCTGGTGGCGCGGATCAAGGCAAAAGCCGGTGAACTCGGCAAACCGGTCCGCGTCATCGCCACCTTCGACCCCGGCCCCGAATTCGCCAAGTCTTCGTTCAAATACGAACGCCACGAGGAGATCTGCCTGTGTCGCTGGGGCGGCGCGCCAAGTTTCGTCTGCTGCTACGGCACGCTCAAGGGCGATGCCCGCCGCTATGCCGCCTACCCGGACGGCATCCCGGACGGCGAGCCGTTCGGCCGCTTCCTCGGGCGCCAGGCACAGTGTTTCCTCACGGACTTGGGATTCGACGCGCTCTGGCTCTCCAACGGCTTCGGGTTCGGCCTGGAAACCTGGGCCCATACCGGCGCCCTCTTTGACGGCAAAAGCTTCTCCGGCGCCCGGGCGCCGGAAACCCGGGAGCGCATCCTCGGCTTCTGGCGCGAGTTCACCGCCGCCTGCACCTTCCCCATCCAAGTCCGGGGCAGCAACTTCCCGACCGGGGTGGACGTCGCCTCCGACGCGGTTCCCATCCGCGAGATCTACCAGACCTACCGGCCGCTGCCGCCGCCCAACTCCCCCTGGGCCGCGCTCAACGGCGACTTCGGCATTGAACTCGGCGGCTGGATGGCGCATGTCGCCGACCTTCCCAGTGCTTCCTATCTGTTCCGCTATTACATCCACGACCCCTGGTTCAAAAACAGCCCCTGGCTCGACCGCTATGGCCGCGAAAGCCACGACATCTTCCTGCCCCTGGCCGTTTCCCGGATCGATCCGGCCGGGGGCACCGCCACCGCCGACCACCTGTCGCTGCTTTCCGTCGACAACTCCTTTGGCGACCTGCCGGACCAGGTGCCACTGGAAGTCGTGCCCAAGCTCCTGGAGGCCATGAGTGACGCGCCTGATGCGCCCGGGCCGCTGGTTTGGGGGTATCCCTTTGACGAGATCCACGACCGGGTCGCCGCCGGGCGCGACCTCGACGTGATCTTCTTCGGCGACTGGTTCGCCTGCGGCGCCATCAACCACGGCCTGCCGCTCAACACCGTCGTCAGCACGGGCAATCTCGCCCGGCTGCTCAGCACCCGGCCGGAGTTGTTCAAGGCCTCCATTCTCTTCATCCCCTGCGGCACTCTTGCCGACGCCTGCGCCGAAACGGTCGCCGCCTGGGTCCGCAACGGCGGCCGCGCCCTGTTCTACGGCCCCGTCACCGGTGCGCCGGCCTGCATCAGGGAACTGCTGGGGCTGGCGGCGGCGCCGCCGCTGTCCGGAGATTTCACCGTGGAAACCAATGGCTTGGAACTGGACTCCTGCGCCGCCGGACCGGTGCCGGCGGTCTTCCGGCACGACCCCCTGGTCGGCAGCGGCGGCCTGGATGCCGTGGCCGTCCCGGGCGGCGGTGCCGTCGTGCGGGCCACCGCCGTGCGGGAAACGGAGCGGCGCGCGCTGGCGGTCGTCCGTGCCGAAACGGCGTGGCACGGCGGGCGCGCGGCCTGGGGCCGCGGCAGCGTGTCGGGCACGGCCGGCGGCGGCCAGCTGCTCACCCCGCTTGATCCCGCAGCCAACTTCAATCCGGAACGCCTGCCCGGCCTGCTCCTCGCCGAGTTCGGCTGGACCCTCCGCTTCACCAAGCGCGCCTGGGGCGCCCGCTGCCCGATCACCCTGGTCGCGCGCCACGACAACGCCCTGTTCTTTTCCGGTTACACCCCGGACCTCACCGGCGGCCTGACCCTCGCAACCCCCTTGGGGGCACCGCTGTTCACCGGCACGGAAACCCTGCTCACCGGCGGCGCCGCCACCTATCGCATGCCCCGGAGCTGGCACAAGGAATGCCGCGTCTTTGTGGTTCAGAAGGAGGGCTTTGTCGCCTGTGCCGAGCACATTGCCATCGAGATGAGCCAGCGTCGGAACCTGCTGGTCAGCGGACTCCGCAACGCCACCGTCCGCTTCCTGCCGGAAGCCGGCGGAGCGGACCAGGTCCGCTTTCTGCTCAACCCGCAGGAACCGTTCCTCGGCGGCGACTGGCTTTCCGCAACCCCGGTTTCCGACGCCGGCGGCGATTGCCTGGAACTCCACGGCGTCACCGGCACCCTGATGATCCAACTGCCTTAGGCTGAAGCTGTTTAGGCTGTAGGCTGAAGGTAATTACAAAACCGCTCACAAAAACATGGGTTTCCCCGTCCCCATCTTCCACGGCAGCCCCTGTCACGGGCGAGATGCCCATAGCCATCAGGTTAAGCCTGTTTTTGAGCGCCAACGGCGCGCCTTCATTCCGGCCTGGGCAACGCCCCAGAAATGGCGACATATAACGGTTGAGCCTTGAAGGGGCGTTTCATGGAGCGGGCCTTCAGCCCTTTATTTCTCCTTACTCGCAAACCTGGGGCGTTGCCCCAGGCTATTATAAAATCGGGCCTTTGGCCCTGCCTGAACACCGGTCAATGCACGCTTGAAAACCTTAACCTGATGGCGATGGGATTGCCCCAGCAGCCGAGTGCATCTTCGATTTGTCTTCGTGCCCTTCGTGGCTTCGTGGTGAATCCGAACGTTAACCTGTTTACAAGGAACTTTTTTCCATGCCCGTGCAACGCCGCCAGCCGCTCGCCGCCCAGGTCGCCGTCTTCGGCGTCGGGCTCGACACCTATTGGGCACAGTTTCCTGGCCTGCTCGATGAGCTGACGGGCAAGCTCGGCGTCTTCATGGACAAGCTCGCCCCCCTGGGGGTCCACGCCAAGAACTTCGGCATGATCGACAACGCGCGGGCGGCCTACGCCGCGCTGCCGAAGATCAAGGCGTTCGACCCCGACCTGCTGTTCGTGGACATGCTCACCTACGCCACCTCCGCGACCTTTGCCGCCATTGTCCGCGACCTGACCGTGCCGGTCGTCCTGGTCGCGCTCCAGCCGCTCCCGGCCATGGACTATCCCCGTGCCAAAACCTACGTCCAGCTCTGCAACGACGATTTTTGTGCCGTGCCCGAATTCACCGGCGTGGCCATCCGCATGGGCCGGCCGGCCCCGGCGGTCATTCTCGGCACCCTGCTCGACGATCCGCGGGCCGAGGCCGAGATTGCCGACTGGTGCGCCGTCGCCCGGGCCGTCCATGCCCTGCGCCATGCCCGCCTCGGCCATTTGGGGCACGTCCTCGAAGCCATGCTCGACATGCAGACCGACCCCACCGCCGTCACCGCCGCCTTTGGCGCCCATGTCGTCCAGTGCGAGCCCGACCAGATCATGAAGCATTACCGGGACGTCCCCGCCGCCGCCATCGCCGCCAAGAGCCGGGAAATCCTGGACTTCTTCGCCACCCCCGACCCGGTCTCCGACCCCCTCACTGCCAAGCTCATCGACACCGACCTGGCCACCGCTGCGCGCGCCGCCTTGCCTTTCGTTTCGCCCTCCGGTAGAGTGGCGGATTAACCACGGAAGCAGCATCTCAAATCAAAGCCACTAAAATGCCGCGGGAAGCGGGCATTGGGGACAGAAAATGAAGATTCGTTATAATCTCACCCGTTGGGACTTGTTCACGGGACATTGGCAGGCGATGAGGTTCAGTCGTGCGTTACACTGCGTTTTAGCCATTCTTGGATTGTTTATCATCTATTCCGGTTTTACCGATTCACAGGTTTCAGAAAGTTCCTTTTTAGGCAGACTGTGTTACACTGTGTATTGGTTGTTTCTGGCGTTCGGTTTCGGCTTTCTTTGCGCCCTCGCCGCTTCCGCCCTGAACATCCTGTTGGGCTCGGGCAAGGGACTGGTTGGTGAACATCAGTTAGCGCTCACCGATGAAGGGCTTGAAGAGAGTACCGAGTTCAACCGGTCATTGCACACTTGGGCGGGTCTTCGAAGCCTCAAGGAAACCCGTTTTTTCTATTTTTTGTTTGTCACTGAAAATCTCGCCCACATGATTCCCAAAAAGAAGCCACTACTGGAAGGCGACCTGACCTCATTTATCGAAGAGTTTAAGGCGAAAATGAAAGTGGCGAAATCCGCCGTATCCCCCTGTAACTAGGGGTAACTAGGGTGAATTGTGCACCCGGCTCAGGCCGCGCGCCTCCGGTCTCTCCAGTTCCTCCCCGGTCACGGGAGTCACAGTTCACCGTCCCGATGCTGTCTGCCGCCTTCGGCGTTGAGTGCGCCGTCATCCCCGGCTTGGGGGTGTGTCATAGTGACTGAATGAAGGCGCGGACGTGTAGGATGCGCTGGCTGCTCTCACGATGGAACAGCAGGTGCGCGAAGTCCTTCTGCTTCTGCGTCAGATCCACCGACTGCAACGACTTCTCGACCGCCGCCTTCAATTCCGGCAAGTCGTGAATGCCGCAGCGGGCCGCCAGAAACGGGTAGTCCGGCGGCGTCTGCGCCAGCAGAAACATGACATCGTAATAATCCCTGCCCTTGCCCCGGTTGAGCATGGCGGCGATCTTCATGGCGCACAGCACCCCGTCGGGCGGAACCGGGAAGGGAAAGAAAAAGCCGCAGCCCTTGATGAATCCCAGGGTCGGCGTATACGGCACCCCCTGATCCTGGGACTCCAGTTTCAGCATGAAGCGTTCGTCCCGGTGCCCGGACAACCCCAGTTCAAATAGCAACTCGGGAAAATGGATGCTGCGGCGGAAAGCCGTCAGCCGGCTCTTGTCCTTGTCCCTGGCCTCCGCCTTGAACCCATTGCGTTGAAGGAAGACCAGGACCGCGTCGGACATCCCGGCAAACTCCTCCTCGGAAAGGTTCTTGCAATCGAAATCCAAATCTTCGGAAAACCGGTCAATCCCTTTGACCAAGCGCAGGTTCGTGCCTCCGATGAAGGTCATCTTCCGCACATAAGGAGTCGCGGAGAGATAGTCGAGCACCAGCAACTGGACATACTCGGCGAGGATATGCTTCAAAAACCGCGCATCTCCGCCCATGGCGGCGGGGTAGAAATTCCGAATCTGGTCCATGGAGATCATAAGCCATACACCTTGGATAAGAGTCGCACGCGCTTTTCGAGTGCCGCGCAGTGGAAACGCGCCGTCAAGGCCCCCCATTCGGCGCGATTCAAGTCCGCGCGCAAAACCTCCCCGTCAAGCCGGAGATCGGCCAGGGCCTGCTCCGTGTTGTAGAACGGATACAGGTAGAGCAAGTCCAGCAACGCCTTTTCACGGGTGGCATACGCGGTCGCGCGGTCCTCCGCCCACGGCCGCAACACATAGCCAAACATCAGGTCATTCCGGACGCTCTGATACGAGTACTCGCCAAAGTCGTTCTTGAACACCGCCGTCTTGAGCGAGGTCACGCTGGTAATTTGGAGAACCGTCTCGGGAATCAATCCGTAGAACGCCAGCGCCGAATGCAGGCTGATGTACGATGGATTGTAGATTTTTCCCGCAAAATACGCCGCAAACTCCGGCTTGCCCCGGTACTCGGGAAAGGCGTAGAGTCCCTGCCGCAACCGAACCAGATAGCCGTTGCGCACCCACCGGACAAAGTTGTTGCGGTCAAACCCCGGTTGCCAGGCATAGATCTGATGAATGCTGAAACAGCCGAGGTCGAACGTCTTCTTCCTGAAGGCGGTCCAATTCATAATCTATTTCCAAAACGCAGTAAATATAATGCGTAATAGAAATAAAAACAAAAGTTGGGTTCCGGCTCCCGTTGAAGCGTCGCGGCTGCGCCAGGCTGGTAGCAAACCTGGAGGTGTTGACGTTCGGCGACCAAGTCCATTTCCCAGACCCCCTGCTTCCCAACGGTGACGCTCCACCCGCGCCGGGCCGTGCTTCATCATGGCCGGTTCAGCGGGAAGCGGCGGTTTCCAGGCAGCGGAGGACCAGGGCGGTCCAGCCGGTCTGGTGGCTGGCGCCCAGGCCGCGGCCGGTGTCGCCGTCGAAATATTCGTGGAACAGGACGTGCTCGGGGGCGGGCTGGCCGGGCGGCGCGGCGCCGTCGCAGGGGCGGCGGCCGCCCGGGCCGGGCAGGAACAGGCCGGCCAGACGCCGGCACAATTCGCCGGCCACCTGCTGCAAATTAAGGCGGTGGCCCGAACCGGTCGGACACTCGACGGTCAGGGCGTCGCCGTAATAATGGTGATACCGCTCCAGCGCCTCAATGAGCAGGTAATTGACCGGAAACCACACCGGGCCGCGCCAGTTGGAGTTGCCGCCGAACAGGGTGGAGTCGCTCTCGCCGGGGAGATAGGCGACCCGGAACTCCTGCCCGCCGGCGGCGAACACATACGGTTGCGCCGCATGATGCTTCGATAATGAGCGGAGGCCGTATGGCGACAGGAACTCGTTTTCGTCCAGCAGGTAATGCAACACGCGGACCAGCTTGTCCCGCGACGGCACCGCCAACAACCAGCGGTGGTGCCCGGGGCAGCAGTCGGCCGCGGTCCAGGTAATGTGCCGCGCCAGGTCGCCGCGGTTCTTCAAAAACCAGTCAAAGCGTTTGCGGAACCCTGGCACGCGGTCCACCCGCTTCTGTTCCAGCACCGCGCAGGCAATGAGCGGCAACAGGCCGACCATGGAGCGGATCTTCAGCCGCTGCGGCGGGCCGCCGTCGATGGCGATCTGGTCGTAATAGAAACCGTCGCCGTCGTCCCACAGCCCGCTGCCGCCCAAGGAATTGATGGCGTCGACGATCTGGATGAAATGCTCGAAAAATTTGGAGGCCAGGTCGCCGTAGGCCGGGTGCGCCACCGCACCGTCGCAGGCCAGTTCCATGGCCATTTCCATCATGGTCAGGCAATAGAAGGCCATCCAGGCCGTGCCGTCCGCCTGCTGCAGGCGGCCGCCGGTCGGCAGCGGCCGGGAGCGGTCGAAGACGCCGATATTGTCCAGGCCGAGAAAGCCGCCGGCAAACAGGCTGCGCCCGTCCTGGTCTGTGCGGTTGACCCACCAGGTGAAATTGAGCAGCAGTTTTTGGAACACCCGCTCCAGGAAATCGCGGTCCCGCCCGCCCCGCGGGGCGGCGATCTTGTAGACCCGCCAGGACGCCCAGGCATGCACCGGCGGATTGACCTCGCCAAAGGCAAACTCGCAGGCCGGGATCTGGCCGTTGGGATGCATGTACCATTCCCGCAGCAACAAGAGCAACTGTTCCTTGGCGAACACCGGATCGAGCCGGACGAAGGGCAGCATGTGAAACCCCAGGTCCCAGGCCGCAAACCAGGGATATTCCCACTTGTCGGGCATAGACAACACGTCGCGGGCGAACAGATGATCCCAGGCCGCGTTGCGCCCAGCCAGCCGCGACGCCGGGGGAACGGGCATTTCCGGATCCCCCCGCAGCCAGTCCTGGACGACGTAGTGATAGAACTGCTTGCTCCACAACAGCCCGGCGCAGGCTTGCCGGGCCACCACGCGCGCTTCCGGGGCTAGTTGCGGCGGCAGCACGGCGGCATAAAACGCCTCCGCCTCCTCCCGGCGCTGGTCAAACAGGGCCGCAAAGCCGGGCGCGGTGACCGGTTCGGTCGCGGCGTGCCCCGCCGTCAGGCGCAGCCGCACCTCCCACAACTCGCCCGGCGCCAGTTCCTTCACATAGTGCGCCGCCGCCTTGGTGCCATGCTCCCGGGGGTTGACGGCGTCCGCCCGGGCGTCGACCACGCAGGCATGGAAGGCGTCCTTGGCATAGGGCGAGGCATTGGGCGTCTGGCACAGCCGTTGGTGGTTGGTCTCGTTCTCGGTGAACAGCAGCGGCGGCGGCGTGCCATCCGCCTGGGGTGCGAAACGCAGCGAAAAGTCACCGAGGGTTTCATGGGTCATCAGCAGCCGGTCGCCATTGCGGACGATGCGCGGTTTGAGCGTGCATCCCTCATGCCGGCACCCCCAGGACCAGGTGTTGCGGAACCACACCGTCGGCAACAGGTGGAGGACGGCGGCCAGCGGCCCGCAGTTGCGGACGGTGAGGCGGATCAGCAGGTCGTCGGGGGCCGCCTTGGCGTACTCGGCCGTAACCGCGAAATAGCGGCCGCCGTCCAGCACGCCGGTGTCGGCCAGTTCAAACTCGGGCTCCAGCCGGCCGCGCCGCCGGTTTTCCTCGACCAGCCGGGCGTACGGAAACGCGGCCTGCGGATAGTGGTAGCACCCCCGCAAATAAGAATGCGTCGGCGTCGAGTCCAGATAAAAATACTCCTCCTTGACGTCCTCGCCGTGGTTGCCCTCCGCTCCGGTCAGGCCGAACAGCCGTTCCTTGAGCATGGCGTCGCGTCCATTCCACAGGGCCGGGGCGAAGCACAGCCGGCATTCGCGATCGGTGATCCCCAGCAACCCGTCCTCGCCCCAGCGGTAGGCGCGGCTGCGGGCCTGGTCGTGGGGAAAATAGTCCCAGCAGGCGCCGTCCGGCGAGTAATCCTCGCGCACCGTGGCCCACTGCCGCTCGGACAGATAGGGGCCCCAGCGCTTCCAGTTCAAGCTCCGCGCCGCATCCTCGGCCAGCCGCCGGTGTTCCGCCTCCGCCATGTCCATCGCGCGCCTCCTCCGGCCGCCGCCGGCGGGTCTATGGCCTCACCACACCATGTTCACGATGCATGACTATACACCGGTGGACCCGCTTCATGAGCCCGGACCATCTCATCCATGACTACGTCGGGCTCAACGGCGAGGTCTCGCTGCCGACCCCCGACGGGTGCCGGGACAACCAGCCCAACGCCCTCGGCTGGTGGTCTCCGATTGAGGGCGGCGCGTTCTTCACGGGCTGCTATCTGTTCGGCCAGTGCGGCTGGAACCAGCGGGCCCCGACGGAGCAG
>Ga0265297_10008473_pt1 | contig 13689 bp, 18 predicted proteins | sample Munlanlwell13791_FD_192502 | JGI IMG/M metagenome (GOLD analysis project Ga0265297, IMG submission 192502) | Leachate microbial communities from a municipal landfill in Southern Ontario, Canada - Leachate well 137-91 | ecosystem: Engineered > Solid waste > Landfill > Unclassified | place... | reverse complement strand
ACAACGGGTGATATTGGATTACCTGGAGAACCAGGCACTTCAGGTACTTCAGGTACATCAGGAAGAGATGGAACTCAAGGAAGTATTGGTGCTCCTGGAACATCGGGATCTTCTGGCACTTCTGGAACAAATGGAACTTCGGGTAACTCCGGAACTTCAGGTACATCTGGAACAGATGGAACTTCAGGTCATTCAGGTACATCTGGAACTTCAGGTACAAATGGAACCTCAGGTGATTCGGGAACATCTGGAACTTCGGGTACAAACGGAACCTCAGGTGATTCTGGAACTTCAGGTACATCTGGAAGAGATGGAACATCGAGTATCGGTTCCGCTGGAACATCTGGAACATCTGGAACAACGGGTGATATTGGATTACCTGGAGAACCAGGCACTTCAGGTACTTCAGGTACTTCAGGCACATCAGGTAGATCTGGTGATACTGGTTTAACTGGAACATCGGGATCTTCTGGTACTTCTGGAACATCCGGAACAGATGGAACTTCGGGCCATTCTGGAACATCTGGAACATCTGGAACCAATGGTACTTCTGGACAATCTGGAACTTCAGGTACATCTGGCACAGATGGATCTTCTGGACAATCTGGAACTTCAGGTACATCTGGTACAAATGGATCTTCTGGACAATCTGGAACTTCAGGTACATCTGGTACAGCTGGATCATCTGGACATACAGGCTCTTCAGGTACATCTGGTACAAATGGAGAAATTGGATTGCCTGGCACTTCTGGCACTTCTGGCACTTCTACTACAAGAATTTTTATTGAATTTAATGGTACAGATTCTATATTAGATGCATATTATATAAATGCATATCAAGAATCAATTGTAAGAGTTGATGCTACAACAGCTGCCGGAAAAACATATTATACACCTTTTGAAAATGTTGAAGCAGTTACATTAACTGGAGGATCTAATGCAACAAATTCTACAAATTATACATTAAAACAATATTCAAATATTTTTAATCCAAAACAAACATCTACAATAGAAAATGACATAGAATTAAGTGTATTTGGATCTGGCACAAGTAGAACATCTGGAACCGGTTCATTAGAAATATCATTTATCAATCCAATAAGATTGGCATCAGAAAAAGATGTTAAACTAATATATCAAATAGCTCCTACTGGAACTTCATCAACTAATGGAACATATAAATTTGAAATGGTAAGTGGAACAAGTAATGCAAACAGAACAAGTGGTGTTTGGGTAAATGTTTCATCAAATAATGGAACTACATGGTCTGCTATTTCATCAAATTCTGGAACAAATTCTACTGTCACAAATATACAATTTAATTTTGATAAAAATAAAATTGATAGTTTAGCAGATAATATAAGAATTAAAGCAATTGATATTGGTCAAACGTTTAATGCTACAGATGCATATTGTATAACAAAAGCTCAAAAAGTAAAATCACTTGCACCAATTATAGAATATAATGACAATTGTATTATAACCAATAATCAAGTCGTATATAAAAATAATACATTGTATATAGCAAAAGATATTATTGAAAATTCAACTAGTTCTGATGGTGCGGGTAATCCAATAAACAATTATCGTTATAATAAAATAGTAGAAGCTGGAGATATTATTGAAGATGTAACACCAACTATTTCACAATGTGGAAATATAAATATAGATATTGTAACAACAAATAATGGTACAAAATCTGGTTCAGTTAATTTAACGGCAGATGCAATATTAAATGTGTTATATACAGCTGGATATATTAGTAACAATACGCGTGTTGCTTGGACAGCACTTCCATGGATCCAGGGTGCATGTTAATAATTAAAATGAAACAAAACAAAATAAATATATAAAATATAAAGAAGTTTATTTTAAAATTAAAGGAAGAATTATGTTTAAAAAATTTTTGATTTCTATAATTGTAATGTTGACTAGTTTTACAATTTTAAATGCTGAAGGATTTAAAGATATAAAAGATGTGTATTACTATAAAGTACCTACAACGTTTTTTATTGAAGATTGGTCACCAGCTATTAGTGATGATTTTTATGTAGGTATTTCATATGATGGGATAACTTATGAAAGAATTAGTGATACAATTGCTTGGGGATCTATACGACCTGTTATAAAAACATTTACATATACTCCTGACATAATTGCAAATAATGTATCATTAGGAATATTTATTAATCCAAATAATGAGTGGTTAGTGGATCCACAACAAATTGTTACAGTTAATTTTGAACAATCATCGGGTACATTTACTTATATTCCATCTGAAATATTTAATGGTGGTAAATATGATTTAGTGACACAATTTGATGTTGAAAAATTACCAGAATATATTACATTACAATATTCTGTAAATAATGGTATAAACTGGGAAAGTCTAGATGTTATAAAATGTCAAAATATAATAACTTGGACTTTTCTTAATACATTTATAAATTCTGATGTTATATTTAGATATATTTATACTGGTACAGATGTTGTAATAGCACAAACTGAACAAATAGAAGTAAACATAAGAGATACATATTTTAAATTCAAAACTTATGGTGGACAAAAAAACTATAACGACGCAACAAGCATTTTATGGGAAAAATCACCTAATTTTGAAAAAGTAAAAATTACTATTTTTTTAAATGATTCATTGATAAATGAAACAAATTACATTACAGATAATTTATTATTAAATTTTAATGATTATGGACAATATAAAGTTGTTGGTTGCGCAGAAAGTTATGGATTTAAAATAGAGCAAATGATTATATTTAATGTTGGTGATCCATGCATAGATATAAAAGAAGAAAATTTAAAATTAAATGATAGTATTATTATTTTAAATAATGATCTTGAAGTTATACATAATATAATTTTAATATTAAATTCAGAATCACTTCAAAAAGATTCAATAATTGCAAATTTAAATTCAATTATTATAGAAAAAGATGTTATAATTGAAGTACTTAAAGCTTATATTAAAGATAGTACAACTATAACACAACTAATTTATAAAACCGATGATATAACAATTGTAAAAGATACAAAATATGGAGAAGTCCAATATGTAACATATAATCAAGGTATTATAACTGTACCTAATAATATTACAGGTGCATTTACTATTTGGATTTTTGATATTACTGGAAAATTACAAAAAAGTGAATATTTTGATAATGCTCCAACGGAATTAATGGTAGGAGATTTAATATCTGGAACATATTATATTTATTATTTTTATAATGATGCTTATTTTGTAGCAAAGTTCACTGTACTTTAAAATAATAAATAGATAAAATTAAAGAGGGGACTATAATGTCCCCTTTTTTATACTTATTTAGTACCAGAAAGTCCGTGGTTGAATTTTTAAAAATATATTGTAGAAAACTATATAAGTTATAATAAAAATACACCAGCTGAATTAATTTAAATTTTGTACATTAAATATATAAAATATAAAAAATAAAAATGCATAAAGAAAAGAAGAAGTTGACTACATTTAAAATTGAAAAACAAGTCCGTGATATGGCAGAAAGTGCTATAAAAATTAGAGCATATTTTAGAAAAGATAATACAATTCAAAATTTTTCTAGTTATTTACGAACTTTGATAACTGAAGATTTTAGTAGGCAACAAGAAAAAATAATTTCAATAATTGAAAGTAACAAAAAGAGTCGCGCCAAGTAATAAGTTATATAAACAAGGATACTTTATACCAGAAAATTTAGAAAAATACAAAGGTGATGCAACAAATATATTTTATAGATCATCTTGGGAACAGATATTTATGACAAAATATTGTGATAGAAATCCCAATTGTTTAGCATGGGTTTCTGAAGAAATAGAAATACCATATTATAATCCAACAGATCAAAAAATACATAAATATTTTGTTGATTTTTTTTGTATTATAAAAGATACTGATGATAATAAAACTGGAATATTTGTAGAAATTAAACCAGAAGCACAATTACATCCACCCACACTTAAAGAAACACAAAAAACTAGTACAAAACGATTGAAACGATATAATAAAGAATGTATTGAATATATACGTAATATGTCTAAATGGAAAGCTGCAAAAGAATATGCGGAAAACCACAATTGTAAATTTGTTATTGTTACAGAAAAACAGTTGGGATTAAAAAAATAATTATAATAAATGTCTATACTATCAAATAATGACAAATTTATAATTGATATTTCTAAAGAATCTGAGCATAAGTTGATTCATCCAAGAAATGTTTTTAATGAAGTAACAAAAAAAATGAGTTGGAATGAAGCGAATGCTGTAGTATATAAATATTTTTTAGAAAAATATTTTGTTCCAAAACCACCAAAAAAGCCAGATTTAGTAAAACAATTAAAAAACTTATTTCCTGGAAAAATTTATACATATATGTATGATCCAAAATATAAAGATAAATTAGATTATTATGATACAAGACCAATTATGTTATGTATAAAAACCGAGTTTAATACAAATACTAATAATTTATTAGATTTTGGTATTAATTTTAATTTTGTTCCATTAGAAGTAAAAAATTTAATGCTAAATGCATTATGGGATACATTTAAACCAAAAATAGAATTTAATAGAAAAAAAATGAAAAAAAGTGAAATAATGGGACAAAAACCATTATTTACTGAAGCATATGATTATATGGAATTATTAGATACAATTTGGGAATATCTTGCAAAAAGTGCGTATAGATTTGCATTAAGAAATTATATTTATAAAAGAATGGCATTTATAAAAGAAATATATTACGAAGATTGGGGATTGATTCCATTTATTATGACAAAAGATGTCGTTGGTAAAGAACTTGGACACATTTTTAGAGAGTATTGGGCATATAAACTTCAGCAAGATAGGCAATTAAAAAATGGACCAAAAAGACAAAACAATAGAAAAAAATTAAGATAAAATTTTATGTATATTTTTAATTATAAAGATTTCAGTTTATATGAGTCATTAAATTTTTTATTCGAACAAGAAATTTTGTTTGATAAAAATTTTATATTTATATTAAGAAGTATATCTGATACGGATGAAATAGCTAAACTTTTTATAAATTTGTTAGGAAGAGGTGATATATTAGACATCGATGGAGAGATAAAAAATGTAGAAGAAATACATCCACACAAGTCTAAACCTGATTTTGTAGAAATTTTATTTACAAAACCAAATGGTTCAAAAGCTAAATCAGAAATGAAGCTTGGCAAACTTATAACTGCATTATTACAAGAAATTAAAAACAAAAAAATAAATATAAAACCTCAAGATATAGAGCATTTTGTAAGAATGATTTATAAATTTAGATCAGATGATGTTGATTTGGGATATGAGTTTAAATTAGTAGATGGAAAAGATATTCTAAAGTACTACAATGGAAAAAATTATATTGAAGATAAAGGTAATTTAGGAGTAAGTTGTATGAAAGGACAGGAATGTCAGCAATTTATTAAATTTTATTTAGATTATTGTTCAAAATCAGTTAAACTTTTGATTTTAATAGATCCTCAAAAAGATAAAATAGCTGGAAGAGCTTTAATTTGGGAAACAGAAGATGTAAAGTATATGGATAGAATTTATGTAATAGATGATAAAATGTTTGAATTATTTTATGATTGGGGTAAAAAGAATGGAATAAGAAATTTTTATGAAAAGTTAGGTAAAATTACAATGTTTATAAAATGTGATAATCTTTGGAAAGAAGATACGAAAGTTCCATATATGGATACATTTAGTATAGCTTATGAACTAGATAATTATGAATTATGGTTATCAAATTTTAGTGGTCATTATAATTCTAAAAAATTTAAAGAAAAAGATATTTTAAATGAATTAGAATTTAACAATGCTGATGGTTCATATAATATTGTTAAAACATTTAAACTTGATTGGAAAATTTATAAAAATTCAAAAAATATACAAGTCAAATTTCATGATTTAACTTCTCTTGCCGGTTGTTTAGAACGTGTTAATAATTTTGATTGTTCGTTTAATAAATTAATTTCATTGGAAGGTGGTCCTCAAGAAGCTAATGGATATTTTAATTGTACAAATAATAGATTAAATTTTTTAAAAGGAGCACCAAAAAAAATAGATGGATATTTTGATTGTTCAAATAATTTATTAACATCTCTTGAAGGTGGACCAGAAGAAGTTGGTGATTCTTTTTATTGTACAAATAATAGAATAACCTATTTGAAAGGAGCACCAAAAAAAATAAATGGATTTTTTGGGTGTGATAGAAATGAATTAACATCTCTTCAAGGCGCGCCTGAAGAAGTTGGTGATAGTTTTGATTGTTCAGATAATTTATTAATTTCTTTAAAAGGAATACCAAAAAAAATAGGTGGATATTTTAATTGTAGTAAAAACAAGTTAAATATGACGGAAGAAGAAATTAGAAAACTTTCAGATATAAAAGGATCGGTGATATTATGAATTTTTTATCAATAATAAGTAAATTGTTTATAAAAGATAATGTATTAATAACTATGGTATTATCAGTTATAATTTTAATATTAAGTTATTTTTTTCAGTTTGATTTAAAATATATTGGATTATATTTAAGTAGTACACTTTTATTTAGTACCTTCGATGCATACGGACATAGATATTTATTATTACAAGAAAACACTACTATAAAACAAGAATATAATTCTATATATAGAGTATTACAAATTTTATTTCAAATAATTTTATATACATTAATATTATCACAATCAATTGTAGTTTTTATATTAGTAATTTTAACATGGATGTTTGGTACTTGTGATTTTCTTTATTATATTTTATTAAAAATAAATTATAAATTTGATAATATGATTAATTGGATGTATTGGACGGTACCGATGGGCATTATTTGTAAATTAATAAAAAAACCATTTAAATATCAATACATGATTTACCAATCAATATTTGTATGTGTGTTTTCAATTGGTATTTTATTATTTTATTTGTATGGATCATTAAAAATATTTTAAACAAAACCAATTTTAATTATATAAAATAATACATTTTATTTTAGTCAGTTTAATAAACTTTAACAAAGGGATATAATAATGAATCAAGATTTGCAACAAATTTATTCTGAAATCGATAAACTCTATGAGAGTTTTAAAGAAGAACATGCAAAACATTTTACTAAAGGAAATAAGGCTGCTGGAGCTAGAGCAAGAAAAGCGCTTATGGGAGTAAAACATTTGGTAACTGCATATAGAAGTTTATCAGTTGGCACAGATAAAGTAGATGAAATTGTTTAAAATTTTAAGTTAATTTTAAGTTAATTTTAAGTTAATTTTAAAATTTATTAAATAATTATTTTACTAAAAAATACTCATTTGGAAATTTAAGTTTCCAAATGAGTAAAATTTAAATACATTAAAAAGATAACATGGCTAAATCAAATTATGATGAAATAAATGAATCTGGTTTTGTACAAAGATTTGGTTCAAATCCCGTTTTTCAGACGATATCTAATGCTATGAAAAACTTGTCAAGTCTTGGTATGAGATATGATGATATGGTTGTAAAACAATCAAAAGCTATAGGTGCTACTGAAGCAGCTTTTGCTGCGGAAGGACCATTACCAGAAGATTTACTTTATACATTAGCTTTTGCAGATATTGGACAAAAAAAGTATACAGTATATTACGATAAAGATTATAAAGGTAGAAGAGAATTTCTTAGAAAATTTGCTATGAATGGTGAAATAGAATTTATTTTAGATTCAATTTGTGATGAAGGAATTGTGTATGATGAAAAAAACTTTTTTTGTAAACCAGATACAACAAATATGGCTCCATATTTAGATGAAAATAAATATGAAGAAATAACAGATAATATACATTCAACTTTTAAAAAAATATATACTTATTTTCATTTTTCAGAAACAATTTCTGCATGGCAATATTTTAAACAATTTTTAATTGATGGATTTTTAGCATTTGAAATTATTTATAATGAAGAACAAACAAAAATAATTGGATTTAAAGAAATTGATCCAGTTTCTATACGACCTTCTGTAGAAAAAACAGAAAATGGTTGGATTCAGGTATGGTACCAATATGAAGATTCACCACAATTATCCAGAAAACTTTCAGATTCACAAATAATTTATATGTCATATGCAAAAGGAGCTTTTTCTTCTAGAGTTTCTTATACTGAAAGATTAGTTAGATCATTTAATCTTTTAAGAATTATGGAAAACACTAGAGTAATTTGGAATTTGATGAATGCGACATATCGTATGAAAATGGTTGTTCCAATTGGAGCTAAGTCACCACAAAAAGCTAGAGAATCTTTGGCAGAATTAAAGTCAATGTATAAAGAAGATATTTATTTAGATTATGATTCTGGCGAATTAACTATTAATGGTAAGCCTTCAATGCAATTTTATAAGAATTATATGATTCCACAAAAAGCTGGAGAATCTACAGAAATAGAATCTATAGCTAATGAAGGTCCAGATTTGTCTAGAACTGATGCATTAAAATATTTTTATGATAAATTAAAACAAGATTCAAAATTACCATTTTCTCGTTTTATGCGAGAAGATGGATCTTCACCAACAATAATTATAGGTGGTGATGGACAAGATTATGATGAAATCAGATTTTCAAAATTTATAAACAGATTACGTTCAAGTTTTCAAGAATGTTTATTAAAACCATTATGGATTCAGATGTGCTTAGATAATCCAGAAATAAAAGATGATGAATTATTAAAATCAAATCTTGGTATTAGATTTCACAAGGACAATGTTTTTGAAAGATTAAAACAAATAGATGTATTAACAAAAGAAATGGATTTTGTTAATAATATGGGATCATATATGAAGGATGATGATTCTACTCCATTTTTTAGTCGTAGATGGCTTCTCGAGAAATTTACTTCATTGGATAGAGATGATTATAAACAAAATGATAAATATTCATCAGATGATATAGCTGACGCACAAGATGCAGCAGATGATAATGAAGATCAAAAATTTTAAAATAAAATAAGGAAATAATAACAATGGGTAAAAAAGTAGTAGAAAAAGTAGAAAAAACAAATTTTGAGCAAGAAAATGTAAATACTGAAGAACTAAAAAAACAAGAAGCTGAAATAGTAGATACTATAGAAATTAAATCTAATATTGTAGATGATATTACTAAAAAATATGAAAATGAAATACAAGAGTTAACTTTTTGTGCAAAATTATTAAAAGAAGAAAACGAAGAACTTAAAAATAAAATTAAAAATTTAGAATTAGAAAAAGATCTAAGTAATCAAAATATATTAATTGAGACAGCGACAGCTCTTGGACATGCAAAACCATTATATAAAATCGGTGACGATGTTATGTATATTTCTAAATTCCAAAAAATGAAATTAAAAGTTTCAGCATATCAAGGATATTCACAGCCAGAAGGACATTTATATAGAATTTCTAATCACGAGTTTAAAATATTTGTTAATTTAGTTCCAGAAAAGTATTTATCAAAAGATACAAATAAGGGCTTTAATAATGAACCTCAATCTTTAAATTTTATTTAAAAAAACAATTTAATATGAATCGTTTACTCAATTATGAAGAATTTTTTGAAGCTAAAGCAAATATGAAAGATATGAATCCAAATGAAGAATATTTTTCAAGAATAAAAAGTGATAAATGGCCAAATAGAGCAGCTCAAGAAAAATTAGTTGCAAAAGTACGACAATATACAAAAGAAGCAGAAAAAGAATATAATTTAAAAGTCACTCCTGACTCAAAAGAACAAGATATTTTAAATATATATGTTTCAAAAGAATATATTAAAATAAATTCTGAATTAAGATCTGGAAAAATATCACAAAAAACACAAAAAATTGTAGATAAAATTGATAAAATAATAAATGATTATAAATTAGAACAAGATATTATTGCATATAGATCTGTAGAAACTTCAGCAATACATTCTCAAGATGATGCTTTTAAAAGTATAACACTTTCTCCATTTATAGCTTTAAGTTTTAAAAAAAATCAAAAAGGTAATTCAGAAATTTTTAAATTGAAAATTCCCAAAGGAACAAATTATGCTTATATTGGTGGTGGTGAAGCCGAATTACTTTTGCCAAGAGATTTTTCTTTAAAGAAGTGCATAATAGAATAAATAAAAAGCCGGTAACCGGCTTTTTTTAACGATAAAATACTTTAAATTTTGCAGATTCAATATTAGGTTTCAAATGTTTTAACAAATGAGCTATTACTTTTTTTTCATCATATTCTTTGCATGAAAATACATCCAAATAAACTGATTTTGTTTTATAATATGTATGCATAGTTATTGATGAAGTATATATCATTTGTACGGCAGATATACCTAATAAATCATCTTCACCAAATTCATCAATAAATAATTCACAAAAAGGCTTCATATCAATTATTTTTAATAAAGTTTCAAACCAGTTTTTCCAAAAATCAATTAAAAACAGATTGTCGTTACAACCATCAATGTCAACCAGTAAGTGTTTGCCGAAGTACTCCTTATTTTCGTGCATTAAAGCGCCCATAATATTGTTGTGTTATTTTGTGTAATTCCTATTAAATTATATATTTTAAAAAACCATAGAAAACAACAATAAAAATAATTATTGTTGAGCAAATAAAAATGGGTACCTGATTAATATATAAAATAAGAAAATAATCCTTCAAACTATGGCAAACTACATAATAATATTGCTAATTTATTTGATAGGTTTAATATTTGCTTTTTTTTGTGTGCAGCATGAAGTAAAATTAGAAAAAGAAAAAATAAAATATTTAGTAATATTTTTAATTTCTATTTTTTCTTGGATAGTGGTGCTAGGGTGGGTCATTACATTTTCAATAAATTATTATTTTAATAAGCATGAGTAAAATGCAATCTGTATATGTATATCATGATTTTGAAGTTTTTTTCACAAATGATTTATCAAATTCATTTTCTGTTTATTTTTATATAAATAAAAGAAAAATTTTAAAATACAGATGTAAAACAAAAGAAGAAGCTATAAATTTTATAAATTTAAATAAAAAAAGGAATTCACAATTGTAAATTCCTTGATTGTTCACAATTATTTTAATTCTTTTAATTTATATAATGTTGTCGAAATTAATTCTAAAATTTCATCTATTTTTGCATTTATTTCATCATTTTCAATAGTTTTTTTAGAAGATGATACTTTTTTATGTAAATTTTCTAAATGACTTATAATATCTTCATTTTTTGATGCAAGGATAGATATTTCAATTTTTCCATTAATACCTTGATATATTTCAGCAAGTTCATCTATTTTATCTAATAATTCATCATAATATTCATTAAGTGCTTTATGACCCGCATAAGAGCCCGTTGATAAATGTACAATATGCGATATATCTCTACTTTGAAACAATAATCCAATTATATTTGGTATATTATTTTCTGTTTGTTCTTCATTAATATTATCAATATTGATGTTATCAGTAGCATAATCTTCTTTTAATTCATTAAAAAAATCATCAAATGTTTTTAGTTTTTTCATAATTTTATTATATGTTTTTAAGTTTTTGCAATTTTTCTTTGTAATTGCAATTTTTCTGATTCTAATCTTGCTATTTTTTCAGAATTTTCTTGCCAATTCAATGTAAATATTTTATATCTGGCTAATTGAGTATCTTTATATTCAGTTTCTGTTTGAGTTGAAGAACTAGAATATAATGATGGATTTAAATATTGATCATAAGCTTTTACTTGTGCTTCTCTATTTAAATGATTATTATTTTTAAATTTATTAATAACAGCCGTATATTCATAAATTTTTCTTTTTATAATATCTACAGTTTCAATTCCTTCTAAACTTAATTTTTGATTTATTTTTTTTATTTTTAATGTTGCAGATTTAATATCATTTGATGCATTTTGTATAGTAGCTAATATAGTATTACTACAAAAATTATAATAACTATCAATAGAATTAATATAATTAATAGCATCAGAGCGTGTTGTTAATATAATAGCTGGTTTCAATAAATGATATTTATTAAATATACTATATAAACTATTATAATCTATATCTAATAATACAATAGCATTGTTTATAAATATTGATTTTATTTCATTTTTTGTCATCAAAATTTTATAAATATGTTTTTAATTTTTTATCACGTCTAAGCCAACCTTTTAAAAATTTTTTTTTGGTTGGTTTTGATTGTACAATTTCATATCGTTTTATCATTCTAATATCACAATAAAATAATGCTTTTTGTTTTTCTGATACTTTATAATTATAAAAAGGTATAAATATTTTTGGTATATTCTCAATAAGATAAATGAAATTATAAGTTCTTTTTAATAATTTAGATGCTCCTCCCACACCAAAATTAACACATGCGTCTAAATGTACAATCATCATAGGAGCAGATAATGTATCACAATGACCTCTTTTATAATATCTTAAGTAATAACAATCATAAATTTCATCATTTGTTATTGCGCGGACATCCCTGGTTGAAAGTTTTTTTGATAGTCTATAGGCACTATATGTACCTTGCATAATGCCCTTGTAGGTGTGTTCTGCTTCAAAATAACCACCTTCAAATTTTAATGTTATATTAATAGCATTTATAAAATCTAATGGTAATTCAGTTTTAAGAGAACTAAAATTAATAAAAAATATAAATAATATTAGAAGTAACTTTTTAATTTTAAAAATTTTATTTTATTAATTCAATAGTGATTTTTATTTCGCCAAAACCTTTAAACATAAAACCCCAATCAAAATTATTGTCATTACTTAATGCTTTTTGGTAAATGACTGGCTATATTTTTCATAAAAGAAGCAGGAGCTTTGCCATCAACAACAATAGTAAATTTATCTTCTTTATATGTTTGTGCTGCTTCATTTACATTATTAATTTGTTCAATAATTGTTTTATTAAAATAATCTTCAAAATCTTTTAAATTTTTCATATTTTTATGTTATTTTAAATTATATTGATAAATCATTATATCTTTATCTATTAATGATTCCATAACTTCAATATATTTATCGTCGTTTTTTGGATCAAAATGGTGTTTTATCATTACAGTTATAACTCTAAATATATATTTTGTTCCAGTTTTTATTAATTCTCCAACTACATTCAATTTTGATTTTAAAGAATGTATAACAAATGTTTTGAATTTTACTGATGATGTTAAAATAATATCTTTTGATTTATTTATTAAATTAAAAATATCTTCTTTGTTAATATTTACTTTTTTACCATATCTTTCAATAGACCGTTCTTCTCCGTGTTTAGACATTTCAATATCAATAGCTTTAGATTCAAAGACTATTCCAGAAATGTCTATTTCAAAGTCTTCATTGTTTCTTATTTCTGAATTATCTTTGTCTTGTTTGATCAAATCATGACCCCACAAAGGACTTTTATCTAATTGTTTTCTAAAATAAGTATATATTTTATCATCAGGCTTCCACTCTATAGCAGCATACGGAATTCTATAATTACTTGTTTCAGATTTTGAATTATTAAATTCTTTATAATTAAATAAATATTTCATTTCACTTTAATATATTTATAAATATCAAATGCACAAAATGCTAAAAAAGCAATAATAATACAAATTGTACTATTACTATTAACAAATAAATTAGAAAATAAAAATATAAAAAATCCTATAAAA
>Ga0265297_10008472_pt1 | contig 13690 bp, 12 predicted proteins | sample Munlanlwell13791_FD_192502 | JGI IMG/M metagenome (GOLD analysis project Ga0265297, IMG submission 192502) | Leachate microbial communities from a municipal landfill in Southern Ontario, Canada - Leachate well 137-91 | ecosystem: Engineered > Solid waste > Landfill > Unclassified | place... | reverse complement strand
CTCGGTGGTGCTGGTGCTGAAGATCCGTCACTCCCGCGCCGGCTGAGCGGCCAGGGTCCGGTTGCGGCAGCCGGTCTCGCGGACCCGAGTCGCGGCCAGCGCCGCCAGCGCCGCGCAGGCGGCCGAGACGACCAGGCCGTTGCGATAGTCGGCCCAGCCGTATACCCGCACACCGTCGAGCAGACGGCCGTCCCAGGACAGGTCGGCGACCCAGCCGAACAGCGGCTGCATGATGGCCGCGCCCAGGAACAGGCCGGTATTGACCAAGGCGATGGCCATGCCGGCGTTGGCCGGCGGCACCACCTCCTTGGCGGCGCCATAGCCGACCACGAAGCCGCCGGCCGACAGGCCCAGCACCGCGTAGAGGGCGAGCCCCGACCAGCCCGCGCCCCAGGGCAGCAGGATCAGGCCGAGCCAGCTCAGGCAGGACAGGATGGCTGCACCCAGGATCACCGGCTTGCGCCGGCCGATGCGGTCGGACAGCGCGCCCATGAACAGGGCCGCCACGGCGAAGCCGGCCAGCGCGGCGGTGGTGTAGAGCGAGGCCTCGCCGCGGCCGAGGCCGTGCACGTCGCGCATCAGCGGCACGCCCCACAGGCCGGCGAAGGCCAACAGGCAGCCGGTGACGCCGAAGTTGACCCAGAAGCCCGGCCACACCGCACGGTTGGCCAGCACGCTGCGCAGCTCGGCCAGCCAGTGCCGGCGCGCGGGCCCGGTGGCCGGATGCACGGGCGGGAAACCGGCGTCCTCGGGCCGGTTGCGCACGTACCAGAAGGTGACCAGCGCCAGCGCGAGGGACAGCCCGCCCGCGACCACGAACACCGAGCGCCAGGAATACCAGCCCAGCAATGCCGCCAGCGGTCCGGCCGCGAGGATGGCGCCGACATTGCCCAGGAACAGGGTCAGGCCGCTGACCAGGCCGTAGCGGCGTTCGCTGAACCACACCGTGTTGGAACGCATCAGGCCGACGAACACCACCGAGACGCCCAGGCCGACCAGCAGGCGTCCGGCCGCGGCAGTGGCGAAGTCCGGCGCCAGGCCGAACAGTATCGAGCCGGCCCCGGCCACCAGCGAGCCGACCCCGGCGCTGATGCGCGGGCCGAGCGTGTCCGCCAGCACCCCGGCCGGGATCTGCATGGCGGTGTAGACGTAGAAGTACATCGCCGCCAGCGAGCCGAGCGCGGCGCCCGAGGTCTGGAACGCCTGCATCAGGTCGCCCGCCACCACGCCCGGTGCCATGCGGTGGAAGAAGGCCATCATGTAGGACAGCACCAGTACGGCGTAGATGGTCCAGCGTAGACGGTTGAATTGGCGGTATTGCTCGGCTGGCAGCATGGGGTTGGGCGGTGGTGTCCGGGCGCGGAGTCTAATCCCGATCGGCCGTCGCTTCGATGCGGCCGCCCAGCGCGGCCGTGCCGTCACGCAGGCGGACAAAGGCAGGGTCGATGGCGTCCGGCGGCCCTTTCACGCCCAACTCGATCCTGTAGTCGTCCGGCTGGCGCAGGTTCAGGATCGGCAGGCTGAACACCTTGACGCCCGGATAATCGCGCTCGATCTCCAGCATCAGCGGCGTCAGCGTCGCCTCGGCCAAGCCGCGCACGATCATCGCCCGCTCGGCCTCGACCTGGCTGTGGAACAGGTCGCGGTAATGCTGGTCGAGCACCCACTCGATCATCGGCCAGGCCATCTCGGGAAAGCCAGGCACGAAATGATGCCGGCGGATGGAAAAGCCGGGGATGCGGTTGACCGGGTTGGGGATGATTGCGGCGCCCTCGGGGAATTCGCCCATCTGCAACCGACCGGGTGTGACCTCCAGGCCGACCTCCAGGGTGCGGCCGGTGATCAGCGCCTCGGCCTCGGGATGCAATAGCAGCGGCAACCCGAGCGCGGCGGCGGCGGCCTGGCGGGTGTGGTCATCCGGCGTCGCGCCGATGCCGCCGCAACTGAACAGGATGTCCTCGTCGGCCAGGCTGTCGCGCAGGAAGGCGGTCAGCCGGGTGCGATCATCGCCCAGGTAAGTCACCCGGGCCAGCTTCAGGCCGCGCTCGGTGAGGATCTCGCGCACCCGCGCGAAGTGCTTGTCCTGGCGCTTGCCGGACAGTATTTCGTCGCCGATGATGAGCAGGCCGATGGATGCAGTCATGGTTCGCGATCGGAATGGCAATGCCGGCATATTGCCAAAAAACGGTTGCAGAAATTGGCCGCTTCGAAATGCGCTGCCAACCGATGGAACAGCATGCCTGCTATGGTTCTCCGCCAACAGGTGGCGCTGAGCTCAGGAACCCTTGACGATCAGGGGGATGGCATCTCCGGCATGTTTTTTCATCTGCTTGGCCGCCTTCTTTTCCTTGGGTGACAGCGCGGCCTGCTTTTTCGATTCCTTGTTTGAGTGCTGGGACTTGGACATGGTATGGGCTCCTGATCATGTTGAAGGAACGCCTGAGGAGCGATGAGTGTCAGGGCTGCCGGGCGTTTGTCCGGGCGCTCGGCCCGATCCTGCATGGCCGGGGCGCCTTGACGTGCTTCGAGTATAGGCGCGTGGCGGCAGTCGGACCGGCTATATTGCGGATCCGACCCGATCAGGCTGCCTTGTGCAAATGCTCCACCGCCCATACGGCCGCTTCCACCCGCGAGCGCAGGTCCAACTTGCGCAGCAGATGCTTGACGTGAACCTTGACGGTGCCTTCGGCGATGCCGAGCTCGCGGCCGATCACCTTGTTACTCATCCCGGCGGCGATGAGTTCGACGATGCGCCGCTCCTGTTCGGTCAGACCGGCCTCCTGCGCGCTGTGCGGCTGGCGCTGTTCGCGCAGGGCGGCGGCCAGCAGGTGGGTGAGGTTGTCGGAGACGACGATCCTGCCGGCGGCGGCCAAGGCCAGGCTGTCGATCATCTGCTCCGGTTCCATGTCCTTCAGCAGATAGCCGTCGGCGCCCAGGCGCAGGGCGGCGACCAGGTCCTCGGTCTGGTCGGAGACGGTGATCATCACGATTCGGGTGTCGAGATCTTCCGACTTGAGCTTCTTGAGCACGTCGAGGCCGCTCATGTCCTTCATGTTGAGATCGAGCAGCAAGAGGTCGGGCTTGACCGCCTGGACCAGGGCGATGCCGTCCTTGCCGTTCGAGGCCTCGCCGACCACTTCGAAATCGGAGATGGTTTCCAGTAACTGGATCAGGCCCTTGCGGAACAGGGGGTGGTCGTCGATCAGGCAGACGGTCTGGCGTTGCGTATTCATATCGGGGTTCCCTGGAAGGCGGAATGGGTGCTGCCGTCGCCGGCGTTGAAGTGCAGATATACCCGGGTGCCATGTGGCTGGCGCGGTGTCAGCTGTAGTTCGCCGCCCAGGCTGCGGGCCCGCTCGCGCATGATGGTCAGGCCATAATGGCCGCTCCCGGCAGGGTTTTCCGGCAGCCCGTCGCCATCGTCATCGATGGTGACGGTGATGGCTTGCCCGGTCCCGCCCTCGAGCGTGACCCAGGCGTTGCTCGCCCCGGCATGGCGCAGGACGTTGTTGAGTGCCTCGCGGATGATCTGGAGGACGTGGATCTCCTGGTTGGGTGTCAGGTGGCAGTCGTCCAGATGCTGGGCCAAATTGATGTCAAGGCCGCCGCGCTGGGAAAATTCCTCGGTGGTGTGCCGGAGCAGGGTCATGAAGTCGCCCTCCATGCGCAGGCGAAAGGTGGCCAGCAGTTCGCGCAATTGCCGGTAGGCCGCGTTGATGCCTTCCCGAAGCCCCTTCAGGATGAGGTCGGTGTCGTCGCCATGCGTTTCGTGCATGAGTGACTGTTGCAGCAGGGCCACCTGGATCTTCATGTACGAGAGGGCCTGGGCAATGGAATCATGCAGTTCACGGGCGATCACCGAGCGTTCGTCCATCAGCGCCAGGCGGCGTTCCCGTTCGGTCTGTTCGGCAATGCCGATGGCGATGCCGATATGCCGGGACAAGGCCTCGACGAGCTGCTCCTGCCAGGGTTCGAGCTGCCCGCCCGGCGGCAGGGTGACCTGAAGGACACCATATTGCTGGTCGGCATCCTTGAGCGGAATCGCCCTGACCACGATGCCGCCGGCGATGGTATGGTCCCAGGGTGTGCTGTGCCGGGAGCACTCGGCACAGACGATGTTTTCGCACAGGCCCTGGCCCGGCCCAGCCGCCATCGTGCTGGCCAGGATGCGCGGCAGGCCGTCCGGCTCCGGTGTCAGGCAGGCCATGCTGTAGCGCAGGCCGATCACCTGTTCCAGGTCGGCCAGCATGGCGCGATAGGTCTCCGGCGCCCCTGGCGCGTTGTAGAGCCGGGCGATGGAGTGGTAGAGCAGTTCCAGGGAACGGTTGCTGCGCGTCAGCAGTGCGGTCTTCTCGTCGACCCGCTGTTCCAGGCTGACGTACAGTTTGGATAGTTCGTCGGCCATGAAATTGAAGGCCAGACTGACCCGGCCGAGTTCGTCGGGACCGGTATGCGCGGCGCGCGCCGAAAAATCACCTCGGGCGATGGCGTTGGCCGCGTCGACCAGGCGGTTGAGCGGCAGCATGACGCGCTGGCGGACCCTGTACAGCACGGCCAGCATGACGACGAAGGTCAGGGCCAGGGCGGCGGCGAGCAGGCTGTGCAACAGACTGATCTTGGCCTCGGTGTCGTTTTCCAGTTGCGCCACCATACCGTTGATGTCGTCGACATAGAGGTCGATGCGCGCCAGCAGTTCGCGCTGCCGGGTCGGCGAGGCCGGCATGGTGCGGTCGGCGTAGGCGTTGAGCAGCGGCTTCAGGCGGGTCTGCCAGTCTATCTGGATGCGCTGGTACATGCGCGCGTACTCGCTGTCCGGCTCGCGTTCCCGGATGGTGCGCAGCGACGGGTGGTGCAGGCTTTGTTCAAACCGAGCCATGGCCTCGGGCAGGCCACGCCGGTCCGGCGCCGTCTCCATCATGCCGGCCAGGACCAGGCCGCCCATGCGGTGGCTTTGCATGCGCAGGCTGCCTGCAACGTTGATGGCCTGGGCGCTGCCGCGCACCTTTTCGACCATGGCCACCGAGACGGCCATGCCGACGGCTCCGATCAGCGTCAGGATGGCCATGCCGAGGCCCAGTCCGATCAGGATGGTGCGTCGGCGAATGCGCTCGGCAAGATCGGATGGCGACATCGGCAGCAATCCGGGCAACCCTCTCCGGTCATGAGATTATTGGGGGTACCCCCTCAGAGCAGGGGGTACCCGGACATATACCAGGCGACATGATAACAGCCTGATTACAAATGTTTTGTTCGGTGGCCGTTTACCACCAAAGTGGTAACTCCATCTGGCCGCTCGGGTATTGCCGCAGATGTACTTGCCTGGCCTGGTTCCTAGAATGGGCTCTCAGAGAAGATATTCACGTTTGGAGAGAACCATGATCCAGGAAACAAGGCATTCCATCACGGAAATTCTGTCCCGGCAGCCGATCTTCAGCGGCCTGGGCAGCCCCGAAATCGACCGCTTGGTGCGATCGACCCTGGAATACCGGACCAGTCGGAACGAGGTGCTGTTCCAGAAGGGTAGCCATCCTGCTTGTCTGCATCTCATCGTCGCCGGCCAGGTCAAGCTGTTCCTGCCTTCGGTGCAAGGTTCCGAAAAGATCGTCCGGCTGGCCAACCCGGGGGAAATCTTCGGCGAGGAATCGGTCCTGCTCGATCGGCCCTACCCGATGACCGCCCAGGCCGTACGCGACAGCATCCTGCTGGTGGTGCCGCGCCCCGCGCTCTTGGCGGTCCTCGCCGACAACCCCGGTCTGTGCTGCGATCTGATGACCAGTCTGGCCAATCGCATGCATGACCTGATCGACAACATGGAGTCGTGCACCCAACGCAGCAGCGCCCAGCGTGTCGCCCACTACCTGACCCAGTTGGCGCCCAGCCAGACCGACAGCTTCGAGGTGGAATTGAACACCAACAAGCAGACCATTGCCTCGCACCTCAACCTGGCGCCGGAGACCTTCTCGCGCGTCCTCCGCCGGCTGTCCCAGCAGGGTTTCATCCAGATGAACGGGCGCTTCATCCGGGTCTCCAACGCCGAGCAGCTGAGGCTGCACGCCTGCTGACCGGGGAGCAACATCATCAGCGCAGGACTGTAAAAAAACGGGGCGACCAGGGCCGCCCCAAAAGAACCGCGATCGTCTGTCGCGGATGTCCTGCTCAGGAACATTCTTTAGTCGCCGCGTGCGCCTCCAGTCATAGATAGCGCCAGCCGACGTAGAGGCTGGACACGGCGATGCTGGCGAGCATCAGTGGGAAGGCTGCCAGCATGAAAGGGAGGAAGCGGATCGGGGCGCCGGCGCGCTCGGCGAAGCCTGCCACGACCAGGTTGGCGGAGGCGCCGACCAGGCTGCCGTTGCCGCCCAGGCAGGCGCCCAGGGCCAGCGACCACCACAGGGTATTGAGGTTTTCCGCGCCGACCACCGGGCCGAGGTTTTGGATCACCGGGATCATGGTGGCCACGAAGGGGATGTTGTCGACCACGGCGGAGATGATGGCCGAGGCCCACAGGATGACATAGGCGGTGAGCGCCAGTTCGCCGCCGGTGAAGTGCACCAGGGTATCGGCGGCGATTTTGAGGGCGCCGGCCTTCTCCACTCCGGCCACCACCACGAACAGGCCGACGAAGAAAAAGATGGTCACCCATTCCACCTCGGCGAAGCTCTTGTGCACCTGTTCGGTCTGGTGTTCGGCATCGTGGCCCATGGCGCGCAGCAGGAGCAGCAGGGCGGCGCCGAACATGGCGATGGTGGCCGGTTCGAGGCCGATCGAGTGGGCAAAGACGAAGCCGGTGATGGTCAACGCGATGACCGCGAGGGCCTGCTTGAGCAACTTCACGTCGGTGATCGCCTCGTTTTCGTCGAAGGCCATGACCTGGTCGCGCGCGTCCTGTTCGGCGCTCAGCTTGCGGCCCCAGAACCACCACAGCGGGATCATGGTCAGGGCCAGGATGACCAGGGCAACCGGCGCCAGGTTGAAGGCGAAATCATTGAAGGTCAGGCCGACCGCCGAGCCGATCATGATGTTGGGCGGGTCGCCGATCAGGGTGGCGGTGCCGCCGATGTTGGAGGCGAAGATGATGGCGAACAGGTAGGGATAGGGATTGATGCGCAGGGCGTCGGTGATCAAGAGGGCGACCGGGGCGATCAGCAGGACCGTGGTGACGTTGTCGAGCAGGGCCGAGAACAGCGCGGTAACCAGGGCCAGCATGACCATCAGGCCCCAGGGGTCGGCCTTGACCAGCTTGGCCGCCTTGACCGCGACATACTGGAATACGCCGCTCTTCTGGGTGATGGCGACGATGACCATCATGCCGGTGAGCAGGCCGATGGTGTTGAAGTCGATGCCGGCGAAGGCCTCGTTCTGGTGCAGCACGCCGGTCAGGATCATGACCCCGGCGCCGATCAGGGCGACGATGGCGCGGTTGATCCGCTCGGTGACGATGACCGCGTAGGTCAGCACGAAGATGGTCAACGCCACGATCAGGGGCGACAGGCCCCAGATGACCTCGGTGGCGTTATGTGCGGCGCCGTGCATCTCAGGCGGTCCTGGCCTTGTCGAGCAGGTAGGTCAGCAGCATGCGCCGGCTCAGCATGCCGAGCAGCTTGCCATCCTCGTTCACCACCGGCAGGGGGGCGGTGGTGCGCGAGAGGTGGTGGGCCGCTTCCAGCAAGTGGGTGTCCTGGCGCACGGCCATGACGTCCGCATCGGCCAGGTCCCTGACCGGCCGGTCGGCGTTGTCGCGCAGGTGGTCGAGCAGCATGGGCATGGCATCGCCGAGGAAGTTGAGGTTCTCGACGCCATGTTCGGCGCGCGCGCTGGCGGGGATCAGGGCACGCAGGATGGCGTTGCTGCTGATCAGGCCGGCGAAGCGGCCATCGGCCGTGCACAGCGGGATATGGTTGACCTCGCGCTGGATCATCATGCTCATGGCCTCGGCCACCGTGGCCTCGGGGGCCAGGGTCAGGGTGGGTGGGCAGATGGGCAGGGCACGCACGGTCATGTTCAATGGACTGGGGGGATAGTGGGCGTGCATCCTACCGATAAGGCACCGGACAGGAATTGGGGGATATACGTAAGTGAAACACTTACATCAGGTGCGGCGTCTACGTGCCAGCAGGAGCTTTTCGATTTCCACGACAAAAAACAGCGCCAGGCCGAACAGCAGGATGCGGCCCCAGGCGGCGGTTTCGAGGCCGGCGGTGCCGAACAGGGTCTGCATGACCGGCAGGTAGGTGAACAGTAACTGGAAGACCAGCAGGATGACGGCGGTCGACCAGACATAGCGGTTGCCGGTCAGACCGGCCACGGAGAGTACCGATGCGGTCAGGCGCCGGCAGTTGAACAGGTAGGCGATCTCGCCCATGACCAGGGCGTTCACCGCCGCGGTGCGGGCGACCTCCAGGCTGGCACCCTGCGTTGTCTCCCACAGGAACATGCCGAGTCCGCCGGCCACCAGCAGACCGGAGACGAAGACGATGCGCCAGACCAGGAAACCCGACAACAGGGGCTCGGCCGGGTCGCGCGGCCGCCGCCGCATGATGTCCGGCTCGGCTGGGTCGAAGGCCAGGGCCAGGGCCAGGGTGACGGCGGTGACCATGTTGACCCAGAGTATCTGCACCGGGGTGATCGGCAGGGTCAGCCCGAGCAGGATGGCGATCAGCAGGATGGCCGCTTCGCCGCCGTTGGTGGGCAGGATGAATACGATGGCCTTTCTCAGGTTGTCGTAGACCGTGCGGCCCTCCTCGACGGCGGCGGCGATGGAGGCGAAATCGTCATCCGCCAGCACCACCTCGGCGGCCTCCTTGGCCGCCTCGGTGCCTTTCCGGCCCATCGCGATGCCGACATCGGCGCGTTTCAGGGCCGGGGCGTCGTTGATGCCGTCGCCGGTCATGACCACCACCTCGCCGTTGGCCTGCAGTGCATTGACCAAGTGCAACTTATGTTCCGGGCTGGCGCGGGCGAAGATCTCGGTCTCGCAGGCCGCCTCGCGCAGGTGGGCGTCATCCATGCCCTCCAGATCGGCGCCGGTGAGTGCGTGCGGCGCCCGGGCCAGGCCGATCTGGCGGCCGATGGCCAGGGCGGTGTCGGCGTGGTCGCCGGTGATCATCACCACCCGGATGCCGGCCGCCAGGCAGTTGGCCACCGCACGGGCGCTTTCCTCGCGCGGTGGGTCGGTGATGCCGGCCACCGCCAGCAGGGTGAAGCTGCCGGACTCGATGTCGGCGAAGTTCAGGCTGGTCGGGGCCGCGTCCAGTTCGCGCACCGCCAGGGCGATCAGGCGCATGCCGGCGGCCGCGGTCTCAGTCAGGCGCGGCAGCCATGCGGCGCGATCGAGGGGGCGGTTTTCGCCGTCCTGGCGCTGCCAGCGGCACAGTTCCAGCACCCGCTCGGGGGCGCCCTTGAGCAGGATCAGGCCATGGCCCTGGTGATCGTGGTGCAGAGTGGCCATGAAACGATGCCAGGATTCGAACGGGATGACGTCGACCCTGGGCAGGGCCTCGCGTTCGAAGGCCGGTTCCAGGCCGGCCTTCATGGCCAGGGTGACCAGAGCGCCTTCGGTAGGGTCGCCGGCCAGCTCCCAGTCGTCGCCGACCCGCACCAGTTCGGCGTCGTTGCAGAGCAGGCCGACCCGGCCGATGTCGGTCAGTTCGGGGTGGTCGTTCAGCGGCACGTCCTCGCCGAATAAAGTGAAACCACCCTGGGGCGCGTAACCGACGCCGGTCACCTCGTGGATCTCGTCGGCGGTGATCACCCGCTGCACGGTCATCTCGTTGCGGGTCAGGGTGCCGGTCTTGTCGGTGCAGATCACCGTCACCGAGCCGAGCGCCTCGACCGCCGGCAGGCGGCGGATGATGGCGTTGCGCTTGGCCATCCGCTGTACGCCGATGGCCAGGGCGATGGTCATCACCGCCGGCAGGCCCTCGGGTATCGCCGCCACGGCCAGGCTGACCGCGGCGATGAACATGTCGCCGGCGCCATAGTCGCGGAACAGGATGCCGAAGCCGAAGGCCAGGGCGGAAATGGCCAGAATGGCCCAGGTCAGCCATTGCCCGAACACGGCCATCTGGCGCAGCAGCGGCGTCGCCAGGGTCTGCACCTCGGACAGCATCTTGCTGATCCGGCCGATCTCGGTGGTGGCCCCGGTGGCAATGACCACGCCGATGCCGTGGCCGTAGGTGACCATGGTGCCCGACCAGGCCATCGAACTGCGGTCGCCCAGCGGCAGACCGGTCGCGACCGGTTCGGTCTGCTTCTCCACCGCCTGCGATTCGCCGGTCAGAGCGGCCTCCTCGATCTTCAGGTTCTTGGTCTCGAGCAGGCGCAGGTCGGCCGGCACCCGGTCGCCCGAGGCCAGGAAGACGATATCGCCCGGCACCAGCTGTTCCGCCGCCAGGACGCGGCGCTGGCCGTCGCGCAGGACCAGGGCCGAGGGCGAAAGCATCTTGCGGATCGCCTCCAGGGCGTGTTCGGCCTTGCCTTCCTGGATGAAACCGATGATCGCGTTGATCACCGTCACCCCGAAGATCACCCCGCTGTCGACCCAGTGGCCGAGCAGGACGGTCACCCCGCCGGCGGCCAGGAGGACGTAGATGAGTACGTTGTGGAACTGGAGCAGGAAGCGCTGCAGAGGGCTGCGCCGGCGCGGCGGCGGCAATGCGTTGGCGCCGTACCGGGCCAGCCTGAGGTCGGCCTCCGCCTGGCCGAGACCGTGCCTGGAAGTCTCCAGGTCCGCCAGCGCCGCGCGCGCCGGCCGGTCGTGCCAGGTGGCGGGGGTCACTTTTCAGACCATGAGCGGATTTTCTGTGCCGCCCATTCGCGGCCGCCCAGGCCAAAGGCCAGGGCGAGGCCCAGGACCAGGCCGCCGAAGGCGATGGAGAAGGCGGCCGTGACCAGCTGGGTGCCGATGTCCAGTTGTTCCAGGGCCAGGAAGAAGGCGAATATCTGCACCATGTATTCCGCTACGGTGCTCATCAGCAAGGCGTTGGGCGCCTTGATGCCGTTCAGCCAGGCAAACACCAGGCGATTGACGAAGCGCGCCAGCAGGGTGCCGAACAGCATGACCAGGACGGCGACCAGCACGTTGGGCAGGTAGAGCACGGCGCGGTTGAGCAGTTCGGCCACGGTCTGCAGGCCGAGGCTGTTGGTGACCGAGACGGCCACCACCAGGATCACCAGCCAGTACACCAGCCCGCCGATCAGGCCGGACAGCGATAGGCTGATGCCGCCGGTGCTGGCCAGGGCCTCGAGGCCGGATTTCTCCGCCAGGCGGTCGAAATCCAGGGCCTTGAGCAGGCGTTGCACCCCGCTGCGCAGCAGCCTGGCCAGCAGCCAGCCGAAAAAGAGCAGGATCAGCGCGGCCAGCAGTTTGGGCACGAAGACGGCGATTTCGCTCCAGAAGGTATGCAGGGAGGCGAGAAAGATGTCGAGTTGCTGATTCATAGAATGCTCCTTGGACGCGACGACAAACGGTAGTCAGGTGAGGTTCGGGATACTAGGTTGGGCCCACGCGGGAGAAATCAGGAAAATGCCGTACGCGTAACCCTTACACATGGCTGGAAGCAATGATTCCGCACCAGATCTGATTCCTGCCTATGTGATATCACATAGCGGTTGCCATGCCCATCGTTGAGCCGTCGTTTTCATGCCCCGGACGATGATCAGACGGGTGCTTGTCCGCTCCGAATGCCGCGGATCAAGGCCCTGTGACTGGCCCAGGCAGCCAGAGCACAGGTCGCCATGATCCAGGCCAGCGGCGCGGCGCTGGCGCCGTGCGACAGCCCCATGATCGTGCCGGCCACGGTGGCCAGGCCGAATTGCAGCGCGCCCATCAGGGCCGAGGCGGTGCCGGCCCGCTGGCCATGGGTGGCCAGCGCGGAGGCGGTGGCGTTGGGAATGATGAAGCCCAGGCTGGCGATGGCAATCGCCAGCGGCAGCAACAGGGCGATGAGGGCGGGTTCGCCGAGCACGGGCAGTGCGATCAGCCACACTGCCGTGGCTGCCAGCAGGCGCAGCGCCCGGCGCAGCACCCGGGTCGGCGCCATGGTCCTGACCAGGCGGGCGTTGGCCTGGCTGGCCAGGATGAAGGCCAGGGCGTTGAGCCCGAACAGCCAGCCATACTGGCTGGCCGACAGATGGTACAGCTCGATGAAGACGTGGGGCGAGCCGGCGATGTAGGCGAAGAAACCGGCCATGGCCAGGCCGGACGACAGCGAGTAGGCCATGAAGGCACGCTCGCCCAGGAGGCCGAGAAAGTCATTGCCGATCCGGCGCCAGCTCAGCGTCGGCTCGTGCCGGGTGTCATGGCTTTCGTCCAGGCCCAGCCGCATGGCGATCAGGCAGCAGGCGCCGAAGCCGGCCAGGAGCCAGAAGATGGCGCGCCAGCCGAACCCGGTGACGATCCAGCCGCCGAGCATCGGGGCGAGGATGGGCGCCACGCCCATGACCAGCATCAGCATCGAAAAGGCGCGCGCCGAATCGCGCAGGCCGCAACGGTCGCGTACCACGGCGCGGGTGATCACCATGCCGGCGCAGCCGCCCAGGCCCTGGACCAGGCGCCAGGCGGTCAGATGATCCAGGCTGCCGGTGAGGGCGCCGCCGATCGAGGCCAGCGTGTAGAGCGCGAGGCCGACATAGAGCGGCGGCTTGCGGCCGTAGCGGTCGCTCAGGGGGCCATAGAGCAACTGGCCGAAGGCCATGCCGACGAAGAACCCGGCCAGGGTGTATTCCGGCCGGCCCGCCTGGCCGGCGAATTCCGCCGCCATGGCCGGGAAGCCGGGCAGGTACATGTCGATCGACAGCGGGCCGATGGCGATCAGCACCCCGAGCAGGATCAGCCAGGGCGGCAGGCCGCGCCCGCAACCATTGTCGGGGCTGCCCCGATAGCCCTGCGCGGTCAATCGGGGTTCGCCTCCAGCACCAGCTTGACCAGTTCGGGCACGCTGCGGGCCTGCATCTTCTCCATCATGCGGGCCTTGAACACCTCGACGGTGCGCGGGCTGATCTCCAGTTCGGCGGCGATCTCGCGGTTGTGGCGGCCGGCCACCACCCGTTCCATGACCTGGCGCTCGCGCTCGGACAGGCGGGCCATGCGGCCCTCGATGTCGGCCAGGCGGCGCTCCGCCTCCTGCAGCTGGTTGTTCTTGCGCAGGGCCTCGGCCAGGGATTGGAACAGGGCCTCATGGTCGATCGGCTTTTCCAGGAAGTCCACCGCACCGGCCTTGAGGGCGGTGCGGGCCTGGGCGATGTCGCCGTGGCCGGTGAGGAACACGATGGGCAGACGCGAACCTTGTTCGGTCAGGATCTGCTGCAGGGCCAGGCCGTCCATGCCGGTCATGCGCAGGTCGAGCAGCAGGCAGCCGTGCCAGTCCGGTTTCCAGGCCTCGATGAAGGCCTCGGCGGAGGCGAATTCGCGGGTCCGGAAACCACGGAAATTGAGCAGCAGGGCGAGGGAGTCCCGTACTGAATGGTCATCGTCGACGATGTAGATGTTGGGCTCGGGCATGGCGGCTTACGGAGTGCGGTGTTCGGGATTGGATGATGAACCGGCTTCGACCGGGAGGGTAAAGCAGAACCGGGTCGGCCGTCTGCTCACCAGGTCGAGGCTGCCGCCATGGGCCTCCACCAGGGTACGGCTGATGGCGAGGCCGAGGCCCATGCCTTCGGGCTTGCTGGTGGCGAAGGGCTGGAACAA
>Ga0265297_10008471_pt1 | contig 13690 bp, 17 predicted proteins | sample Munlanlwell13791_FD_192502 | JGI IMG/M metagenome (GOLD analysis project Ga0265297, IMG submission 192502) | Leachate microbial communities from a municipal landfill in Southern Ontario, Canada - Leachate well 137-91 | ecosystem: Engineered > Solid waste > Landfill > Unclassified | place... | reverse complement strand
ATTTGAAATTTTGTAAGAGATTTCGTTTTCCTGATATCTCATGTTTTCGTAAAACTGCATGCCTGATGTTGAATTGTCGAGGTTAAAATTTGAATTTCCCGGTTTGTATTCAGGATTGAATTCAATTGTTTTTACCGGAATGAAAAAATAAACTAAAAGCGCAGCTATCGTCGCTATAACAAGCAATCCAAATAAAAAATTTGCCCACCTCATTTTTGTATTAACCGATTAAACTATTTAAAATGATTGACAGAGTATATAATTGAATATATATTGAGGAATAAAAAAATTTAAAAAGAAAAAAATTGTGATATACGCATGAAAAAAAGGTTGGTTTTGTTTTCTTTATTATTTGGAATTGTGTTAATTAATTTTTTGAGTGCGATTTCGACAAATATTGTTGTCAATACAGCTCCTAATTACAGTATTATGGCGCGTGTTTATGAAGTTGGCGGGACGCAGCCGGTTACAGATAGTGTTTATGTGACTTCTAACGAGAAAGGTGTATCAATAATAAATTTTGAATTATCAATTGACGATTATGACCTTGAAATGTGGCTGAGAGACCCGACGACGGGAAGTTATAATTTAAGACATGAAAGATTTGAGGAAAGTTATCCTGCCGGAGTTGATTTTGAGATGAATTTTTACCCCGATTGGTATCCTATTGAAGATATAGAGAAGATAAACAGCGGGGAAAGTCTATCTAATGAAACGACGGCGGTAAACGAGACAGTTGTGCAGAGTCCTGTTATTTTGGCCGATGCTGAAAATGAAACCGTTGATGTTCCAGAGGATACGACTTTGATTAATGAAACTTCTTCTAAAAAAGGAATTTTAACTGCATTGTCAATCTCCGACGGAACGCTCTTCAAGAATAAGAATTTTTTCTATTATGTTGCCGGAATTATAGTTCTTGCTGCTTTATTTATTTTCTTTTTCAAATACAGAAAATACAGGAAAGAAAATCCGAGGGAGTATAAATCTGTTAAAGTTGTAAAATTGAGCGAGTTAAAAAATCCTCCGCAGCAGTATAATGCCGGAGATATAAAAAATCAGGAAGATAAAATTGAACAGGCCAAAAAAATGATTCAGGAGGCTGAAGGTGAATTGAAACGATTGAAGAGCCCCAATGTAGATAAAATTGAACAGGCAAAAAGAAAGTTGATTGAAGACGAAAAAGAATTGATGAGATTGAGGAGAGAATTTAAGAACGATTAATATTTTTTGATGAAGTTTATTCCTTCTGCTTTTTCAAGTAAACCTTTTCTGTTTTCGGGAATGTCTTCTTTTTTTGATTCCTTGAGGTAATTTAAAACTTTTTTCTTTTTTTCTTTTATCGAAATTTTGAGTGTGTGCGGACCTCCGATACATCCGCCGTCACAGAACAAGACGTCGAGGAATTTTATTTTTTTGTCCGGTTTTTTCAGGAATTTTAAGACCTCGTTAATGCCGTCAATAACTATTATTTCATTTTTTTTAATCACCCCTTTAAGGTGCGCGGTTTTGCTCAGCCCTCCTGAAAGCGGGTAAATTTTCGTGTAATCATTGTAGAACTTGTCAAATAAAATTTCTTTCGGAGGATTTTTAATCTTTATTTTATTGATTATTTCTCTTAACTGGTCGTAGTCAATTACGTAGTCAACATATTTTGATTTTTCGGCTTCAAGTTTTTTTAAATCGCACGGGGAGATGAAAACGGTTTTGTGTTTCGGAAAATGTTTTTTGCAAATTTTTGCCATTGCTATCATCGGACTGTCTACAGGAATCAGATTTTCTGAATATTCGGGAAAATTATTTTTTATGGTGTTTACGATTCCGGGGCAGGCGGTTGAAATCAAAAGTTTGTCAGGATTGTTTTCAAGTATTTTGCGATATTCGCGGTTTACCATTTTTGCGCCGAAGGTTAATTCAACAACTTTATCAAAACCCATTTCTCTCAGATAATTTATTATATTTGGATATTCAAAATCAGCGACGAAACTTGGCGCAACAAGCGCGACCATTTTTTTCTTTTTCAATTCTGAAAGAATTTTTGTGATATTATTTTTTTTGAACATTTTAAATTCCAAACCACTTATTTTCAAATGTTGGTTTATTTGTTTGATATAAAATTCCGACGGGGATTTTTCCGCTTTTAGAATTGTAATCCCATTCCTCGACGAGTTTAAGCGCTTTTTCGTAATTTTTATTGTCGGGAATTTTGTACATTAGTTTTTTTCTTGCCGTGTTCATTTCTTTATTGAAAATCACGCATTCCTGCATCATTTCGATGTATGCAAATCCTTTGTGCTCTATTGCTTTTTTTAAAATGTTTACAGTTTGATTTATATCTGCGGGATTGCATCGCGCTATGAAAGTTCCGCCTGAAGCGAGCGCAATCTTTACAGGATTTAAAGGGAGGTTAAATTCCCCGAACGGCGCCGTTTTCGTTTTGAGACCTTTCTGCGTCGTCGCTGTCGCCTGACCTGTAGTAAGTGAAAATGACTGATTATCGTGCACAATCATTGTCATGTCTGAATTGTATCTGAAAGCGTGAATAAAATGCTCCATGCCCTCGGAATAAGTATCTCCGTCACCGCCGAACCCTATCACTTTTAATTTTGGGTTTCCTGTTTTCATCCCGATTGCCATTGGCAGAACTCTTCCGTGAAGTCCGTAAATTCCGCTTAAATTAAGAGCGTCGTAAATTTTTGCGTGACATCCTATTCCCGTTACAAAAGCAAAATCTTTCAGCGGGTATTTTTTTGAAGTCGCGATTTCTGAAATTGCTCTTTTGACGCATTCAAGGACGAGGAAATTTCCGCATCCCGGACACCATGTCGGCTTGTTTTTTGTGGAGAGATTTTGGGAGGTCATTTTACAAATTTTAAAATTTCATTTAATTTTTTCTTTTTTCTTATCAAGGGTTTATATCCTCTTTTTGGATAACCTAATAAAACTCCTGAAATTAATTTTTTATTTCTTATTCCAATTAATCTGTTAATCTCTTCTTCTACTTGGACAAAACTTCCCATCCAACAAGTCCCAAGACCCTGTTCTAGTGCAGATAACATTAAATTTTCTATTGATGCTGAAACACTTTTAATTTTATTTTCTTCAATAATTTTATTTTTGTCTTTTTCAATATAAACAAGAATAATTGTTTTGCAATTTCCAAGTGTTGCATAAAATGAATTTGCTATTACCTTTAGTTTCTTCTCTAATTTATCAAACGACTCTTTTCTACTAATTAATAAAGTTCCGTTCATCTTTGCTATTTTATTTATTTTGTCTTCCGAATCAATAACATAAAATTCCCAAGGTTGTGTATTTGCTGCTGAAGGAGCTTTAGAAGCATTTATTATCAATTTCTTTATAATTTCTCTTGGGACTTTTCTTGATTCAAACTCCCTTATGCTACGGCGTTTATCTATAGCTTCCTGCAATTTCATTTCACACCCCTCATTTTCAATTCTTTAATTAATTCGTCCGAAGTAAAAGGTCTGCCGTCGTATTTTAAAATTCGGTTTTTTTCGGGAATTTTGTAACCGGTTTTTTCGCGGAGCAATCTTCCGAGTTGTCCTGTGGAGTTGTATTCAATAAGATAAACATTTTTTGCATTTTGAATTTCGGATTTTATTTTGTTGCTCATCGGCTTTAAGTATAAAACCTGCAAAAATTTGCAGTTAAGATTTCCGTCGGCAATTGCATCAATAATTGCGCCTTTTGTAGAGCCCCATCCTATAACCAAATTTTTGCTTTTTTTATTTCCGTGAATTTTTATCATTTCGTATTTATTGCAGAAATTTTTTATTTCGTTATATTTTTTTAATCTTCTTTCATTTCCAAGAATTGCCGATGCCGAATCTTCCGAAGTGTCTCCGATTAAATTGTGTTCATAGCTTGAGCATTTTACTAAATCTTTCGACGGGATTTTTCTGTTTAATGGAATTTTTTGCAAACTCGGAATTTTTTCAGAAAATGAAAATTGCGATTCTGCGACGTGTTTGTCTGAAAGTATTATTGAAAGCGCGTTGAATTTTCCGGCGAGAAAAAGCGCCTGATTTGTAAGAGTAATTGATTCGTGAGCATCTCCGGGTGCGACGACAATTCGGGGAAATTCTCCGTGACCGCCCCGTAAAGCAATATCCAAATCAGATTGTGAATTATATGTAGGCAATCCTGTCGACGGACCTCCGCGTGATGCAAGATAAATTGTTAAGGGTATTTCTGTCATTCCCTGAAAACTTAGCGCTTCGGTCATTAAATCGTAACCGCCTCCTGAAGTTCCCGCCATCACATTTGCTCCGGCAAAACTCGCGCCGAGCGCGTTATTCACGACGGCAATTTCACTTTCGGTCTGGAAAACTTTTAAGTTATTTTTTTTGTTTTGCATTGATGCGAGTTCTTCCATAACGCCGGTCGCGGGAGTCATTGGGTAAGCAAAATATCTTGTTAATCCTGAATTAAAAGCCCCCAGAGCAACGGCTTTGCTTCCTGTCATTAAATTTATTTTATTATTTAATTTTTTCAAAAAGTATTTTTTTTCTGCTGAATTGTATCCTTTTTCTCCCGCTTCAAACGATTCTTTGCCCGGGAATTTTTCTTTTATTTTTTTAAGGAAAATGTTTTTTTCAATTCCGAAAGTTTTCATGAGCGCTCCGGCAAGCGCAAGGTTTATATTTCTTCCAGCGTCGGGAAATTGACTTCCTTTAATCAGAATTCCGTTTTTTTCGAGTGAATTTTTGTGAATGTTAAAAGTGTTTTCATCAATCGAAACTATACAATCTATTTTGTCCTGAAAACTTGCTATTGGTTTTTCTGAAACTGAAATTATGTTAAAGTTGTGCCCTCCGCGAATTAAACTTTGGTAATCTCTGTAATTGAAAATGTAATATCCTAAAGATGTGAAAATTTCCGTCGCAATTTCGGCAATAGCATTTATTCCCTGTCCTGCCTCGCCACCTATGAGAATGTTCCACCTCATTAAAGTAAAAAATAAAATTATTATTTAAATGTTCTGAATGAATTGGGCTGTTTTTTTAATGCCCCCCCCAAGCGACCTAGACCGCCCCGCCCTTGCTACCGCGTTATTTTTGAAATGTTAAGATGAAAAGAATTTTTAACGACGTTGATGGGCTTGATAAAAAATGTTTTTAGAGAGTAATAGTTTTGACTACGTTGCTACCGGGTTAATGGTAAAATTAAGTTGATGGACTTTGCAACGACGATAAATCAAAAAAAGTGATGATAATTTTGGTGGACTTTGCTACGACGCAAAACCAAAAAAGTTATAATTATTTTTCAAATAAAATTCTTGCGTCAATTATTTCGGCTTTTCCGTCGTGGAGCATTAAGGGATTTATATCCAGTTCGGAAATTTCGGGGAATTTTCTGATTAGTGAGTTTAATTTCATTATGTTTTTTATAATCATTTTTATATTGTTTTTGTTTAGTGATGAATGAATTTTTGTTTCAGCCAGCATTTTTACGGCGTCTTTTTTGTTTATTGGCGCTATGCGAAATGAAACGTCTTTTAATTTTTCAACGTCGCTTCCGCCCCTGCCAAAAACAATTACATGGTTAAATTCGGGTGTTTTTTTTATTCCTAAAAGAATTTCTTTTCCTGATGCCTGTTCCTGAATGATTGCTTCCTGAAAACCTTTTATTGCTTTCATTTTTTCAAAATGCTCTTTTGCCTGTTCGTAATTTTTTATATTTAGTTTTACTCCGCCTATTGCTTTTTTGTGCACAATATTTTTTCCGGATATTTTAAGGACGATAGGGAAATTCAGTTTTTGGACGGATTGTTTAAGCTGATTTTCGTTTTTTGCGTACAGCGACGGGAAAATTTCAAAATTATTTTTTTCCAGAAATTTTTTTGCCTCTTTTTCTGCGTAGTACATTTTCGTTCGAGGAAACTTATTTATATATACTTTTCTGATAAGTTTTATGAGAATGAAAAAAGTGGTGAGGAATTTTTTGAAACCTAAAAGCGTTGCGCTTGTCGGGGCTTCGGAAACTCCGGGGAAGGTCGGATATATTTTAATGAAAAAATTTGAGAATTTTAAGGGGGAAGTTTTTCCTGTGAATATAAAACGCGAATTTATCTTCGGTAAAAAATGTTTTTCTTCGGTGAATAAAATTCCGGGAAGGGTTGACCTGGCGGTTATTGTCACGCCTGCAGAAAGTGTTGAGAAAATAATTGAGCAGTGCGGTGTGAAAAAGATACGAAGTGTTATAATAATAACTTCGGGATTTGCCGAGGTGAAAAATGATTTCCTTCAGAAAAAAATAATTGAAAAGGCAAGAAAATATAGAATGCGAATTTTGGGACCGAACTGTTTTGGCGTCGCGAATCCGGATTTAAATCTTGACACGACGTTTTCAAATTTTTCGCCCCGCGAGGGAAGCACGGCGTTCATAAGTCAGAGCGGAGCGCTTGGAAGTTATCTTGCGGATTTGCCCAAGGTCGGATTTTCGGGTTATGTCAGTTTAGGCAACATGGCCGATTTGTCTTTTGTTGATTTTATAAAATATTTTAACCGCGATAAAAAAACTAAAAAGATAATTCTTTATGTTGAAAAATTAAAAAACGGAAGAGAATTTATTGATGTTTGCAGGAAATCGCGAAAGGAAATTGTCGCGGTGAAGGTCGGGAAAACGCGCGAGGGTTCGGAGGCGGCAGTGAGCCACACGGCAAGTTTAGCGACGGATTATAATGTTTACAAGGGTGCTTTCAGTCAGGCGGGAATTAAAATTTCAAAATCACTTTACAATGCAATAAATCCGAACAGCGAATTTTATTTTCCTAAATTGCGGGGCGTAAAAAATAAAACTTTTATTGTAACAAACGCCGGCGGCGCGGGGGCTATCATTTCTGATATGGCGGAAGAAAACGGATACGATTTGATTGAGAAACCTTTGGATTTGCTCGGAACAGCGACGGCGAAAGATTACGAAAAGGCGCTCAGCAAAAAATTTGTAAAAAAATACGACGTTGTTATGGTTGTTCTCACACCGCAGAGCATGACGAATCCGGATGAAGTTGCAAAGGTTGTTGTGAATTACGCGAAAAAAAATAAATCAAAAAAAGTTATTGGTTTTTTCCTCGGAGAAAAATCCGTGAAGAATGCATGGGAGATTTTACGAAAGGGGAATGTTGAGGTGTGTGGGAGAGTTTGAGAGATTATATAAATGCTTAAATATCCGTTTTCTTCTTTATTGTTATGGGGATTTTGGCAAAGTTGGAAATACAAAATTTTGAGTGTTTTAGGGAAAGAACAGAGATAAACCTCGATGACGCAACTTTTTTTATCGGAGAAAATAACTCCGGCAAATCATCAATATTTAGAGCAATTTCAATATTCTTTGGGGAAATTAAATTTGAAGGGAAATATTTGAATAAAACCTTACATAAAGGTAAAAGGCCAGGATACAATGTTTCAGAAATAATAATTTATTTTAATTTGAATTCTATAAAAACTCAAGCGTTGAAAGAAAGATTAATCAGATTTAATCTTAAAAATCCAATTTTAAAAATTGTGAAGAGATTTACCCATCGTGATTCAGGTGACTTAACTGAATTTTCTATAAATAGTCAAAGTTATGCAATTGAATCCCTCCCCCCTGATTTTATTCAATTAATGAACTCCATAAAAATCAATTATATTCATCCTCAAGAGGGGGGTGAATTGCTTAAAAAGGCCCAAATAAAATTAAGGAACCGACTTTTAGATAACTGGGGTAGGTCTACACTAATGTCCCGGGAAATGAAAAGTTTAGAGGAGGGTTGGACAGAATATAGGAATCATGCCAGTGAATATCTTTCAAGTCTTTTAACCCAGAATGTTAAAAAATTCTGGGGAAAAGGGGAAGTCAAGATTACTCTTCCTAAATCTGTCAAAGAAATAATTCATATAGGGGACATAACTTTTCAAATGGATGAAACTTTTCCAGAGATACCTTTAACTTCTCAAGGGACTGGAGTTCAACAATCAATCCTTTACTATGCTAGTTATGTTTTGGATAGTGATAAAACCATGCCGAGAAATAAGGAATATCATCCAATATGGCTTTTGGAGGAACCGGAATCATTTTTACATGCAGAGTTAATAATCAAATTGTCAAAAGATTTAACGTCCGACGATTGGTTGGAAAATCTTCAGTTATTAGTCACAACTCATTCTGGGTTGCTTCTTGCAAGTTCAATGAATGGTCGAAAAAAAATAATTTGGAATTTGTTGGATAATTATCAAATTAAAGAATCTTTCGACCCAATAGCACTTGATTATGCGTTGGTGGATCGTATTGGTTCGATTATGGGGGATTCAAATTTTGATGTTTTTTTTATTCTAGTCTTTCTAAAATTTTTGTTGAGGATAGTTCGTCGATATTAATTGAAAAGTTAATTAATGCTGGAATTAATGCTAAAGGGATAGGAGGATCTTCTGAGTTAAAACGGGCATTTAAAGGCCATTGATGCCGTTAATGCCATTTCGGTTGGTAAAATTTTGAATGTAAAATTTATTTTGGACGGGGATCACGGGAAAAATGAAATAAAAGATTATTTGACTTCAGAATATTTTTTGGAAGAAAATCTGGGATTTAAAAAATATAAGATTTCTAATGGATCTATAATAATAGTTCTTCCCGAGGGTGAATGTATGGAAGATCTTTTTTTGGAGTTCAGTGATTATATCAATGAACAAATGCATCTTATTTGTGATGAGGAATTAAATTTAAAACCAAGTTGTCCCAATTATTTAACAACAGTTTGTTCTTATTTAAGCCATAAATTTTCAACAAATCCTATTGAAAGTTGGGAATTAATTGAAAAAAAAATGCGCAAAGATGATGATGTAAAAAAACATTTTTGGAATGAAGTTAAGAAAAAAAATTATTTTTTGGATCCTGAAAAAATAGCCGCATTAAATTATTTGATTCAAGATTAAATGTGTCACAATATTTATTTTCCAATAAATCTTCTTCAGTAAACTTTAAAAATAAAAACATTCATTCCTTAATATAAGCGTTGCCTCGGTAGTTTAGTGGCTAAAACACAACCCTGTCACGGTTGAGTCCCGAGTTCGATTCTCGGTCGGGGCGCTTTTTTTCCAAAAGATTTTTAAACATTTTTTTATTTGTATAAAACATGAGGTGGTAAAGCGATAATCATATTGCTAAATGCTATTTTTGTTTTTGTTGTTTTATCGTCGGTGAATTTTGTTTCTTATATAAATAAAAAAGAATTTTCCGGGAGATTTACTTTTGAAGAGAATGCATGGGACCAACCCTTAATTGATGCGGAACTTGACGATTCGGTTTTAGAATTGCCTTTCACAATAACTGAAGAAGAGCCGGTTTTGTGGGATGTTGTGTGGGAAATTAATCTGCCCTGATTTTTCTTGGAAAATATTTTTCTTTAAAACTAGTGCACCAATTTTCAATTCTGTCTCTTAAGGGCAGAACTCTGTTTAGTGTTTTGTCAACTTCTTTTTCACTTTTCATTTGGTTCATATAAAGGTAATGATCGTCGTGCGGCATTTTTTGACCTCCAATTTTTTAATTTCATATCTGAAATTGCAATCTCACCGCAAAAATCCACAAGCATATCGTATAATGCAGAATTGCCGTATCTGTTAAAATAGTCTTTTAAAAGATTAACAGAGCGTTTTGCTAAATCCAAGCTTTCTTCCTGGTTGTATGAAGTATGATTTTTAATTGCAGTTGAAATATCGTTTATTAAATCGCCCTCTTTAAAACTCGCCTTAATTTCTAAATTCATAAAATAACAATTCAGAATTAGTATTTAAAATTAGTTGTTGTAAATCGCTATTTTTGAAGTTTAATTATTTTTTTTCCGCCCATATAATTTTGAAGAACTTTCGGAATATTTATATTTCCGTTTTTATCCTGATTGTTTTCCATAACCGCGATTAATGCTCTCGGGCTTGCCAGAACTGTGTTGTTTAAAGTGTGCGCAAAATATCGTTGAGATTTATTTTCAATTCTTATGTTTAATCTTCTTGCCTGCGCATCTGTCAGATTACTGCATGAACCAACTTCAAAATATTTTTTTTGCCTCGGACTCCATGCTTCAACATCGCAGCTTTTTGCTTTCAGGTCCGCCAAATCTCCGGAACAACATTCTAAAATTCTCACGGGAACATTTAAATTTTTGAAAACGTCGACGGTGAAATCTTTCATTTTGTCATACCATTCATAAGAATTTTCTGGTTCGCAAATTACAATCATTTCCTGTTTTTCAAACTGATGCAATCTGTAAAAACCTTTTTCTTCAATTCCGTGGCTTCCGACTTCTTTTCTAAAACACGGTGAGTAGCTAGTAAGTGTTATTGGAAGTTGTTTTGATGCAAGTGTTTTATCTATAAATCTTCCAATCATTGAATGTTCAGAAGTTCCGATGAGATACAAATCTTCGCCTTCAATTTTATACATCATGTTGTTCATTTCAGCAAAACTCATAACGCCCTCGACAACTTTTCTTCTTATCATGAATGGTGGTATAACATAAGTAAAGTTTTGTTTTACCATGTAATCTCTTGCATAAGAAAGCATCGCCGAATGCAATAATGCTAAATCTCCTGTCAAAAAATAAAATCCGTTTCCGGAAGTTTCACGAGCAGAATCAAAATCAACTCCTGAAAGTTTTTCGGCAAGTTCGGCGTGGTTTAAAATTTCGTAGTCAGGAGTTTTTGGTTTTCCTGCAGGAATTTTTTTTAACTCGATATTATCTTTGTCGGATTTTCCTAAAGGAACTGAATCGTGAATTATATTTGGTATTTTATACATAATCAGTTTTATTTTTTCTTCCAGGTCCTTTCTTTTCAATTGCAACTGTTCAATTTCCTCGGGAATTTCTTTCGCCTTTTTTATTTCCTTATCAGCATTCTTTTTTTCTTTTTTGAGCTGGTTTATTTTTTCGGAAATTTTGTTTCTTTCAGAACGTAATTTGTCCTCGTCAAATTTTACTGTCCGCCATTCTTTGTCAAGTTCAAGAACTTCGTCGACGAGTTTTAATTTTTCGTCCTGAAATTTTTTCTTTATATTTTTCTTTACTAACTCCGGATTTTCACGCACGAGTTTTATGTCAATCATGTTTTAATTAAAAAGAAGTTGTATTTAAATTTAATTGAAATATATTTGTCTTTTTGAATTTCCAAATTCCCACTCAAGCTCGAACTAAAGTTCGAAGACCCACCCTAGTATTTTGATGGCTTGCCAAAGTTTTGGGAAATTCAAACTTTTTCAATAAATTTAAATATATTTTGAATTATAATTAATCTTATAAACAATTGATTTGAGGAATTAACATGGATATCGATAATAAATTTACATGGTCTTCTTTGAACTTGTATTTTCCTGAATGGTCTAAAAATATGTCCGAAAATGAAAGAAGGCTTTATCTTCCCGAAGAAGTTCAACTTAATAAGGATGGAAAAATAAATGCAACTTACAGGAATTCTTATCTTCTCGAAATATATCTGAATCAGGAAATTCCAAAATGGATGTCTGCAAAAGGAAGAGAGATGGTTGAAAGAATGTATAAGGATTTGTCACAAAAAGTTTACGAAGATGTGGTTAAGCAACTTGATTCTTCATACGAAATTTTTGAAAAATGGAGAGATTTTGTAATGAAACTTAATAGATATGTTTTCTGGACAGGAAATCTTCAGGACCGTCTTGGTTTTGAAAATGTAAACAACGAAGTTTTTCTTTATGATTGTTATCGTTTTTATACTAACCATGAAAGTGAGATGAATCGTCCTACAGAGGTTCTTAAAAAAGTTTCAGAACTTCCAAAAGATTCACTTAATGAAAAATGGATGAAGTATTATAATTTAAATGAAAAAATTGATGATGGTAAAATAATCGGAAAAGATTTAAATGAATGCATTAAGAACGCCGACGAGATTTACAGAATTGCTGAAGAACTTAAAGCGCTGGATTTTAATTGAAATGGATAACGATAAAATAAATAAAGAAATTGAATACAAATCACAAATTGAAATTGAAAAATATCTTTTGGGGTTCAGATTAAGACAGAATTTGAGTGTTGCATTTTTGGGATTGACAATTGCAGGAGCTTCTTGGATTTACAGCGGATTGGATAGTGTCAGATATCTCATAAATGTCGCAAATGAGCCAAAAGTACAAAGTGCAGTTGGCGATGAAAGATATGAATTGTTAGAGAAAGAGTACAAAGATAAAATTGAAAAAAGGTTAAAAAGAAATCAGGCGATTTCGTACGGGGCAATGGGTCTTGCAGGGGCTTCTGTAATTTATTTTCCGGTTTCGTGCGTTGTTTCAAAACGAAATTCAAGGAAGAAGATAAAAAATCTTGAAAAGCAGTTGGCGGAAATTTCTTCAAAATAATTGAAACATTTAAAAATTATCTTTAATTAAATAATTCATGACATTAGCAGAGGTGGTGAGCAGTTCTTTAAGTGATTTTTACAGTTATTTCGTTTCTGATTTGCCGGGGTGGATGTCTAATTTTATCGGACTTTTTTTGCTTGTGATTGTCGTCGTGATTTATTCAATTTTTATATGGAAGTTTCATAAATTTATTTCAAAGAAAAATGTTTTTTCACTTGACCTTCATCAGTATAATAAATCAGAGCATCCGTTTCTTTCAAAATTGGGGGCAATGGGGCTTTATGTCGTTGAGTATATAATTGTTCTTCCGCTTTTGATTTTTTTCTGGTTTGGTGTTTTCTCTTTATTCCTTATACTTTTAACAAAAGACATTCCGATGCAGACAATACTTATACTTTCAGCGACGATAATCGGCGCGATAAGAATGGTTTCGTATTACAGCGAGAACGCATCAAGAGAGGTTGCCAAACTTTTTCCGTTCACACTTCTTGCAGTCGCGATGACTGAATCGGGATTTTTTAATTTTGAAAGAATAATAACGCAGATTTCACAGTTGCCCCAGTTTTTTAACCATATTTTGATTTATCTTTTTTTCATAATTGTAATTGAAACAGTTTTGAGATTGTTTGAATTTTTGTTTGGCATTTTTGGTTTAACAGAAGAAAATACCGAGAATAATTAATCGTATTCAAAACTTACAGTCGCGGAAAAATTTTTAACCATCCTGAAGGCGTTGAGGTATTTTGCATTAATTATGTACTTTTGGAGTGTAGGCTTTTGTCCGCGGGTTTCTATAACATGTTTAATTTGGGGTTCTGATGCACGATAATCTTCCCGGAAAGTATGCCTTAAAAATTCAGAAATGTGTTCGGGAGAGTTTGATTTTGGCGGTTCAATTTCTATAACTGAATTATATTCTATTTTGTGATTTTTTGCATCGGGAAGATTTATTCCTTTTATTGCTTCTTCAAGAGATATGCTTTTTAATCCGCCAGAATCGAATTGTTTTGACTCTACTTCCGGTTTTCTCCAGTTGCTTATCAATTTTATTATTCTTCCCATAAAAAATTTTGGAAGCAGGGGTATTTAAGATTTGCTCCTGATTAAAAATGCTCCAGTCTGAACCATTCTTTTTTGTTGTTTATTGTTTTAAGAATGTTGAAAACTAAAATTAAGAACAGCGTCGCTGAAAGCGCCACGACCCAATCAAGCCATGGCACAGGAACTGTTCCGAAAATTTTATTTGCAGGTGTATAGATTATTATAATTGTTGCAACTAAAGAAATCAGTGAAGCGTAACTTAAGT
>Ga0265297_10008470_pt1 | contig 13692 bp, 11 predicted proteins | sample Munlanlwell13791_FD_192502 | JGI IMG/M metagenome (GOLD analysis project Ga0265297, IMG submission 192502) | Leachate microbial communities from a municipal landfill in Southern Ontario, Canada - Leachate well 137-91 | ecosystem: Engineered > Solid waste > Landfill > Unclassified | place... | reverse complement strand
CGCGACTTCTCCTCTTGCAATTCTGGATCTGTAAAATAAAATAATATTTGCTTCTCCGACATGTTATCTTCAAAGACAGAAATAATTTTCAATAAATTATCAGGACTGATTTTTTGTGGCAGAATTTCTAATATTTTTGCCATTAAATCTCCAATTATTTTTTTAGGTTTATTATCCACATTATTATCCAATCCTTGCTCAAGCGGAATACTTACTTTAAGCGGAGTTGAGGATGAAAAATCATTCAAAAAAGACAAGGAATCTGGATGTGTTTTGGCGATATTCTTTTGTTCGACAATTTTTTGCACTGTCTCCCAAAAATTTTCTGAATTAATTATTAAGCCATACTCATTTGTTAAATCAATCGGGCCGGTAATTTCCAACAATCGCTCGACCACCGTTGGAGTGACGCTAATTACCCCATCAACGGTCGGTCCGTCGCTTTTTTCGTAGAACCACATCAAGTTTTTAGCGGTTGTCGGCCAATCTGGCCACCAATTTGCATCCCAGAAATGCCAAAGAGGATTAACCAACCAGAGCGGTTCGGGAGCGACAATATTCATTTTAAGTCCAGCTTCCGTGTCGTATGAACCGCCGCCAGGAACTTCAAGATTTCTTATTTTTCCATCTCTTATATCAACTAAAGCATAGGACCCGAGAAAACCACCGGAAGCACGCAGTTCAGAGTTATTCTGAAAAACCAATAAATATCTTTTATCACGAGTTAAGCCTAATATTTCTTTAAGTTTATCGGCCGTTAAAACTAATTTTTCTAGGCTACCACTCAATAAATCAACTTGGCTACTTAAAGTTTCAAATTTTTCACGATATTCATCCGGCAAATTATTAGCATCAATTCTTTCTAAAGTATTTTGTAATTTATTAGCATCATCAACCGCTAAATGGCCGAAATAAGAAAATTCTTCTAACTTTTTAGAAAATTTATCCTGCTTATTATCAAATAAGCTACCAGTTGCCAAGACTAAATTCTGTCCCATTGAAGAAACAAGTGTCCCGGCCGCCAAAAATTTTTTACTTTCCGCCGCTAATTTAATCTTTGGATTATTAGATAGCGAGGCCAAAGAAAGAATAACACTATTAATTCTATTTAATTCAGTCTCTGCATTTAAAAAATCCTCTCCGGCCTTTTGAAATTCTAAATCAGCGCCTTTAAAATCTAAGCGCGCTAAATAATTACTGGCCGCCATTAAACTACTGACTGCAGATTTAGACTTATTAACAATTTTTGACTCCAAACTTTTAAATTCTAAAATATCCAAACTGGCTAATAGTTTAATTGGGATAATTAATAAAAAAAGAATTACTATAAAAGAAAGAATGGAGCGATACCAAGCCTTTTTTTCACTAAGCGTTTCTTCTCTCTTGGCACAATTAAAAAGCCTTCCCAATCTACTTTTTTTGTTTTTTATTCTTATTTTTGCTCCTAAAATCCTCTGTTTATTTTTAATTTCTTGACGCCAATACCTTTTTCCAAACACTTTTTTCGTTTGCTTTATTTCTTTAACTATTTTTTTCTCCGCCACTTTTATATTTTCTTCCACCGCTTTTATGGCTACAGCTTTATATTCAAGCACTCGCTCTCCCTGTTTTTCAATTTTTAATAAATTTGGCTTAAAATTTTCCAATTTATTTTTTAACTTACTGAACCGAAAATTAAATTGTTTAAAGACCGCTGTTTTTAACTCTTTCTTATTTCTTTCAACCGGCCGAGTGTTGCATTGTCGCAAGTCAACAACAAAACTCGAGAATCTTTCTCGATCAAAATTTATCTTTTGGTTTTGTTTTTTAACCTCTTTCATCGATTTTATTTTTTCCGAATTTTTAGTGCTTCTTGATAAATAAGCAATGTTTGATGAGCGCATTCCCACCAATTATATTTTTTAACCATCTCGAGCCCGCGAATAATTAAATCATTTCTAAGTTGATTGTTCTGTAAAATTAAATTAATTTTTGCAATCATATCTTCTTCATTCTCCGGATCAAAATATAAGGCGGCATCTTTCAATATTTCCGGCATACTTGAACGGTTGGAAGAAAGTACTGGGCAAGACCTGGCCATTGCTTCAAGCGGCGGCAAGCCAAACCCTTCATATAGTGAAGGAAAAACATAAGCCTGAGCTTCTAAATAAAGAATCTCTAACTGGGCGTCGGGAACATAACCCGGAAAAATAATTGGGCTGTTAATATTCCCCTTCTGCCAGAGATTTAAAGAACGTGCATAATCCTGTACTCTTAAATAGAAAAAGTCTTCGCGCCCGACCATAACTAAACGTAACTCCGGATTAACGCTATGGATCTTACTAAAAACATGGATAAGCGTTTCTAAATTCTTATGTGGATAAGCGTTTCCGACATAAAGTAAATAATTATTGGCGATATGATACTCGGCGAGAGTCTCTTGATTATCAAGTTTTAAAACAAATAAAGAATCGCGCCCCTTAGCTAAATTAGCCACTCCTTCATAAGTAACTTTAATTTTATCAGCTCGAACTTTAAATTTAGAAATTATGTCATTTTTAGTAAACTCGGAGACACTGATAATATATTGAGCTCTTCTAATGGCAATAGAAATAACAAACTGATAAGCTAAATTTTTTAAATAATAAAAAAATTTACTTTTGGTAGTCGCTCGTATTGTTGGAAAATGCGTTAAAATTAAATCGTGGATTGTCACAACAAACTTAACGGGAGTAAAAATAGGAACATTAAAATGAGGAAAATGAATAAGATCTAAATGTTCTCGCCAAATTAAAAACGGCATTAAAATTTGTTCTCGTAAAGAGTACCAACGAATTTTTAATAATACTTTTTTTACATTTGGTGCTTCGACAATAAACTCATCATAATTCTCCGGACTTAAAAAAATGACATATTCAAAATCGGCGCCAACTTCAGCGCCTTTCATTCTTAAAACATTATCAACCACTTCTTGAGTATAGCGTCCCAAGCCTTTGCCCAGCGGGCCATAGAAGCGAGCGTCAATTCCTATTTTCATTATTTTAAAAATTAAATGGTCGGCAAATTATCCGGTGGAGCAGCATCTCGATGGTTTAAATCAGCCATTTTACTTAAGTTAATATTATTGTCCTTTTTATTAAAGGCGTTCTCCTTGAAGAATCCATCAACTGGGGTATTTGTTTCTGGCGCTAACGGCAAAGAAGATGGAGCATCCGCTTTTCGTCCCGGCGCTTTTTGAACAAGCGAAGCTTTAACATTGGCTTCAATTGGAAAATGCCATAGAGTTGCTAACTCCTCAACCGTATATAAACCGGGATTACGTCCACGACCATCGGAGCGGTTAATATAGGCTCTAAATATTTTTCTCTTCTTAACATTGAGCCGCGACGCTTTCCTAAAATACATCGTCTTAGTAAAAGTCTTTTTAATATCTGGTTTCAAATTATTCAAATCAAGAGAAATGAATTGCTTCATATAACCAGTGATTCCATTAGCGACCTTACCTTTATTTAACACCTCTTTTTTAGCAACATAAACAGTTCTGATTTTTGCTTCAAAGGCAAGCTTGCCAGCTTTTTCTTGAATCCCTTCAACTTTCCGTTTTTCTCCCGGCGTTAAGTCCATCATCGTTTTTGCCCTCTCTTCTTTCTTTTTATCTTCGATATCTCCCCAAATACTATAAACCATCTCACTGGCATTCCCCATAAATTCCAAACCTTTCATTGCCACCCCCGGTTTAGTTTCAACCTTTTTACCAAAAATTTTATCTATCTCTTTTTCTGATTCTTTAACCCAATCAAACCCTGTAGGAATAACGATAATTTGAGTCCAAAATTGTTCACCTTGACGCAAGGAACCGCAGAGATCCATTAAGGACGCCATTGGATCTTTGAATTGAGTCTCACTCGGACCAATAATATGCTCAAATTCTTTATAGCATTTAATCGGATACACCCAGTGATTCTGTTGAATATATTCCGTCCCCCAAACATCATATTCTTCATCGGGATATTTATGAGGCACCGTATCAACATAATCATCAACCTCAGAAATTTCTGCATCAGGATACTGGGAATAAACAGCCGACTCAACTAAATTTCGATATTCTAGTGGTGAACGAACTAGAAACTGCGTATATCCCTCAAGACTTACTATCTCAAAACTAAAACTCTTCTGAAACATCCCCTCAAACCATTTTTCAAAAAAATTAACCGAACCGTGCGCTCCAGCAAGATACGTAAACATATTCTCAACCGCTTTTGGTGATTGTTCATTGCCCTTTGGGATGTCAATAGCCAAAAGAATATTCTTATGCGTACCTTCCCATTTTAGTCTAATCCAAAGCAAATAAACATCCCTTACCCCCAAAATAAACGCAATCCCAATTATAATCCAACCGATATTTACAAAAAAGGCCCAGAATATTTGTTCTGGCGGAATGGCCAATAGTCTTTCTATTCCAGCTGTATTTATAACAATATCCATAAAAAACTTAAATACTAGATATCAGGTAAAGCATATTTTTTACCTTCATATTTTATCATATTTTACGAAAAAAAAGAAATACAAAAGAGACCAGTTTAAGTCAACCGGTCTCCTTATTATTTTAAGTTATTTTAAAAAATTAAAAATTATTTTTGCCAGTCTTTAAGACCATAAGTTCCACGATTAACCAAAACATATCGATTATCTAGAATCAATTCATTGTGTACCGTGGCCGCATTGGCTGTTTTCTTATCAAATTTAATCTCATTAATCTTTTTAGCTATTTCTGTAAAATGAAGTGGCTTCCCCTCATGCTTTAAAATCAGGTAAATCTTGTCATTCACGGTCTTTGGCTTGATCTCTTCTGAGTTAGCCATTCCCCATTCACCATATTTATTTTGTTCTAAATTTTTTACTGCCTGCATTAAAGAATACAGAATCTTATTGCTATTGATAAGCTCACCCTTATCAGGAAAGACTTGGCTTTTAAAAACTTGTTCAATGTTAGATTGATTAAGATTGCTAAACTTATCTTGATGCTTAATATAGGAATCTAACTTTTTTAATAAATCTAATAATTCTTCCGTTTTCAAAGTCTTTTTTAAGCCATCAACTTTTAACAATAAATCATCGGCTAGTTCTTCCAAATGATCAGTCCCATCATCTTTTAATTTAAGAGATGGAGAAAATTTATCATTAGCATTAACTAATTCTAAGTCGTCTCCCATTAATTTAGAAATTAAAAAATTGAAATGGTTCTTATAAGACTGACGCGTTTGTTCATTGTCTGGATGACTAATATCAATATCATTTCCTGTTTCAAGAGACATAACTGTTAAAATATCCAATAGATAATCTCGTTTTAATAAGCCCCCATGCTCAGCCAATAAACCCCTAACCGTTTCTTTTAAAACAGATATTTGATTCTCTAAATTTTCTAGTTTCTTGATTTTCTTAATACTAGCCGACTCAATTTGACGGACACGTTCTCTAGTTAATTTATGAAGAGCGCCAATCTTTTCTAAGGTTTCTCCCTTATCTCCTTTTAAACCAAAACGACGAGTCAAAATATCTTTTTCTCGGTCCAGTAATTCAAAAAATAAAGAATTAACAATACTAATTGCATCTAAACGCGCTAACTCTTCGGTTTTTTCTTCTTTAATTATTTTTTCCAATAAATTCTCCATATAAAATATATTTAACTCATGAATATTATTTTTTTATCTATCTTTGAAACATTTGGTTCAAAAAAAGAGAGCATTTAACTCACCTTCAACCTATCATATTATTTTATATTAGTCAATACTTTCAGAACTTATTTTTAACAAAATAATTTTTTAGCAAAAATTGCTCTAATATAAGTGAAAAAACAAACATAGCTAAAACGCGAAAGATAATTAAAAGTTTATTGACAAAAGTCTGATTTTTAAAGTATTTCCTAAAAATCAAATTTTGCCCTTGGAGCGACCAGGCCCTAATTTGACGACTTTTTTGACGGCGATCTTTAATTATATTAGTCAAGCCGTTTCCTGATGATTTTGTAGTCCGATCATGAAAAACAATCGCCTCACTAATTAATTTAGACGTAAACCCAGCTAAAAATAAGCGATAAGCCAAATCGCAATCTTCTTTATACATGAAGAATCTCTCATCAAAATATTGGCCATTCTTGCTTATCTTTCCTAAAGCACTTAAACGAAACAACCCACAAGCTCCAGAAGGACCCAATATTGCTGATTGATTATACTGTCCGGAATCAATCTCTCCTTGACCTAAATCATTGAATCTTAAAGCCGATTTTAGAATAATCCCGCAGCTATCAATATCCCTTGTCTTCTGTTTATTTTCAAAGTCCCAACGTAATATTTTAGGAGAAACCGAAGCTAGTTTTTTATCACCATCGAGCGCTTTAATTAAACAAGAAATAGCACCAGAATCCATAATCGTATCAGGATTTATAATCAAAAAATATTCCGCTTTTTCTCTTTTTGCCTTATTGATTAAAATATTATAAGTTCGGCCAAAGCCAAGATTCTCACCAGCGCTATCATATTCAATAAAGAAATCATTATTAGAATTAAAAAATTCAATTGCTAAACGATTAGCATTGAAATCGGGCGAGCTATTGTCAAAAACAAAAACTTTAAAGTCTTTTTGCTTAAGAAAACCTAAGGCAACTTTTAAGCTAAGTAAAAATTCGTCTAAATATTTAGCCGATAATTCATTATAAGTTATAAAACCAATGACTAATTTCATGATATTGACAAAATGTTATTTAATGGTTAAGATGTTTTTAGGTGTTTAACAATTGATTCCTCAATAAAGAGGAATCTTAAAATTCTGGAGGAATAAAACATGACTTTTTGTAACTGTAAGAATGAAAGGTCTGGGCAAGCTAACGGCCTGGGAAGAGAACTTCGCTCTATGGTCAGCCCCGACCAAAGAAAACATGAAGCTATCATCAGTAATATTGCTAAGATAGCGCAAGAAACAAAGACCAGCGGGCTAAACGCGCTGATAGAGGAAATCCATGACACCCTCTCTGGTGATAGTGTTCAAATCACTAGTTTCCAACCGGGAAAAAGGGCAACCACCCTTTACGGTAATTTTATCCCATACGGAGAGGTAAGGGAGAGCTTCAAGGTCATAGTGGATACGATATTCGAGCTCGAAGAAGCAACTTAAAAAAAGCTGGCTTCATCGCTCAGAGAAGGTCGCACAAAACGCGGCCTTTTTTATTTATAAAGAACTCTAAATTACCATCTTATCTGCTAATTTCTCCTTGGCAAAATTTTGTGCTTTTAACAAACTATCAAAAGTACCAGCATCAAGCCACTCCCCGTTAACAAGCGCGACGTCCAATTCTCCTTTTTCTAAGTACCAATTATTAACATCGGTTATTTCTAATTCCCCTCTATCGCTCGGCTTCATGTTCTTGGCAATTTCAACAATTCTCTTGTCATAAATATACAAACCGGTAACCGCATAATTGCTTAAAAATTCTTTCGGTTTTTCAATAATTTTTTCTGCCTTCATCGCTTCGTTAAACTTAACAACTCCAAAACGTTCTGGGTCAGGAACGTATTTCGCAAAAACTTTCGCCCCACTTTTAAAACTTTTAATATCTTCGACAAAATCGTCTTCAAAAATATTATCACCCAAAATCATTACGACATCTTCGTTATTAATAAATTTCTCGCCGATAATAAAGGCTTGGGCCAGTCCTTCCGGCTTGTCTTGAATCTCGTAGGTGAACTTAACTCCAAACTCCTTGCCCGATCCTAGTAAATTTAAATAGTCGCCCGCTCTCTCTGGAGCAACAATAATTAAAATTTCTTTAATTCCCGCCTTAATCAAGGTATTTAAAGGATAATAAATCATTGGCCGATTATAAATCGGTAAAAGTTGTTTACTCGTTATTTTTGTTAGCGGCTTAAGGCGCGTCCCCGACCCGCCTGATAAAATAATTCCTCTCATATAGTTTAGTTATTTAAATATTCTCTTAACGCTTCCCTCCAAGAACGAAGCTTTTTAACTTTTGTATTTTTCAAAACGGAAAATTTCGGCCGTCTAGCTGCTCGGAGTAAATTCTCACTACGAATTGGTCGAACATTTACTTTTATTTTCTTAAGTCTGAATAACTCCAAAACCGCCTCATACCAAGTTACCGCTTCGTCATTTACTAAATGATATATGCCAAAAGGAGCTCTCGTCGCAATTAATCTTTCCGTTGCCTTAGCCAAATCAGGCGTATAAGTAAAGCAACTAATTTCTTCGTTTACAACCGTCAGCTCGTCTTTAATTTTTGCCAAATCACTCATTACGTCGAAAAAACTCGGTTTAGCGCTCGAACTTAGCCCCTTCGGGCCAAATAATTTAGAAGTTCTGATCAAATAATATTCCAATCCTCGTTCTGCTCGTTTTAAAATTTCTACCTCGCCTAAAAACTTACTTTCTCCATATTTATTTATCGGGTTTGGGGTATCGCTTTCTAGAAATTCCCTCTTTCTTTCCGTCCCATTAAACACATAGTCGCTAGAATAATGGATTAAAGTCGCCCTTAATTCCAAGGACAAATCGGATAATTCCCCGGGTAATTCACAATTTAATTTAAGGGCCAGTTCATTTCCCTCTTTTCCCTCACAATTATCAACCGCGTTATAGGCAACCGTGTTAATTATTATATTCGGTCTTAATGCTCTAAGATTAATGGCCAACAAAGGAAAATCAAGAACATCAAAATCATCCCGATCCCAAGAATAGACCTCGTAATCTTCTTCTAAAGTTTTAACAAGCTGTGAGCCAAGGTTTCCTTTCCCACCAAGAACGATTATTTTCATATACTACCAGTATAATATAAAAGCCCCTGAATTAACAGGGGCTATTTTTCTTTAATTTACAAACAATTTTTTTACTAGAAACTAGAACTATTGAAATAATAGTTATTTGTCTTTCCATTCTTTTCCCTGCCGAACAAGTAATTTAGGAGCTTTATCTGGTTCCGCCATTAATTCTTTAACAATCTTTTCCATTCTCATTCCCTGCGAACCCTTAACAAGGAGAACGTCTCCTTCTTTAATTCGATTCTGCAAAAAACGACCAGCCTCTTCCGGAAAATCGAAATAAAAAATATAATCATCTTCCATTCCCGCTTCTTTCGCTCCTCGAATAAAATCGCGCGCTTTTTCTCCAACCGCAATTAAATGTTTTATCCCGCTAGTGACAACTTTTTCTCCAACTAGGCGGTGCCCCTCTTCGGTATAAGCGCCTATTTCCAACATATCGCCCAAAACAGCATACTTATCAGAATTATCATCAATTGAAATTCTCCCTAAAGTATTAACCGCCGCTAAAGCCGCCTCCGGAGAAGAATTATAAGTATCGTCAATAATAAAAGAATGTTTAATCCCAGGCAGAAGAGTCATTCTTCCAAGTGGCATCACAAAATCGCTTAAAGACCGGGCAATATCAAGTAAATTAAATTTAAAATATAAGCCTACCGCGGCTGCGGCCAAAGTTGCATATAGAGCAGACTCCGACATGATATTTTTCATGTAAACCGGAACAATGGATCCATTATAATTTAATTTAAAGTTTATGCCAGTTAACTCGTAATTACCGCGTGTAAAATTGTAAATAATATCTTGTGCCTGCAAATTAGCCCCTGTTTTAAGACCATAAGTGACGACGCGCGCTTTACTGGCGCTCGCCATCTCATTTGCCGAAACATTGTCATAATTTAAAATCGCCAAACCTTGACTGTCGAGACTCTCAATTAAAACTTGCTTTTCTTTTTTAATATTATTAAGACTGCCAAAATATTCTAAATGAGAATGGGAAACAACCGTAACAATCCCAATGTCAACTTTAATAATAGATAATAAATATTCCATGTCGCCTGGTCTATCAACTCCCATTTCCAAAACAAGAACCTGCGGATAATTTTTATCTTTAAAAATTAAAAGACGAAAAACATGGGCGATTAGTTTAAGCCAAGCAAATAAATTTGTTCCTGGTGATTCTACTCCGATAATTGAAAGAGGGAGACCAATTTCATTATTATAATTTTTATAATTTCCTCGGACCCGTAATTTATCTTTCAACACCTGAATAATCGCTTCTCTTGTGCTTGTTTTGCCAATCGAACCAGTAATACCAATAATCTTCGGCTGATATTTATAAAAAATTAGTCGAGCAATTATTTTTAATTTTACTTGTAATATTTTTTTTAACATAATTATTATCTAGTTTTAGGCACTCCATAATAATCCAACATAAATTCGGCAATATCCCGCCACACTGGAACAGCCGAACCCTCGGCATATTGGACGTCTTTTGGATTATCAATCTTAGTCAACATTACAAAGGCAGGGTTTTCTATTGGCGCAATTCCAATAAACGTATGGATAAAATTATCAGTGCTATAGCCTCCTAAAGAAGCTACCTGCGCCGTACCAGTCTTCCCTCCAATATAATACCCATTAATTGCTGCTCCCTTTGAATGCCCCTTCTCAACTACATTAACGAGCATGGCCGAGATTGTCATTGCGGTTTTTTCTGATATTATCCTTTCCATTTGTGATGGATTCATATCTTCTCGCTTCCCGTTATCGCGAATAATACTTTTAACAACATAGGGCTTCATTAATATTCCCTTATTAGCAATGGCTTGATAAGGCATAATCATCTGAAGTGGCGTTGCAGCAATCCCTTGCCCAAATGAAGCGGTAGCGACGTCAATTTCTTTTACCTTAGTTCTTAAAAGATTATCAATGTTTCCTGAACTTTCCGAGCCAAGCTCAATACCACTTTTTTCCCCAAAACCAAATCTTTTTACGTAATCAATAAAAGCTTCTTGCCCCGCTTGACGCATAGCAAATATCGCGCCGGTGTTTAAAGAATTTTCTAAAACAACATTCATATCGACTACCCCATGCGGACCATAGGTAGTATAATCTGAATTTTTAATCGGTTTATTCCAACCTTTAATCATAATTTGACCATCGTCTTTGTAAGTTGTTGACGGGCTAACTTTCCCTTGATCAATCGCAATAGACATGGTTACAGTTTTAAAAACAGAACCCGGCTCGTATTGGTAAGCAATAGCTGGATTATTATAATAGGCGATATCTTTAACATCTTTATACTCATTGGGGTTAAAGTCAGGAACTGAACACATCGCAATAATCGCTCCTGTTTTCGGGTTCATAACAATAACACTCCCACCAGTAGCGCCATGTTTTTTAACTGATTCCTTGAGCTTTTCACAGGCAGTAAATTCAATATTACGATCAATCGTTAAAATAATATCGCTGCCACCCACCGGTTTAACATATTCTCTTTCATTTACAATCATCATATTACTAGCACCGCCCTTTTCTGATTTAACCGAACCATATTTTCCAAATAATTCTTCATTAAAAAATTCTTCCAAACCGTAACGACCCTGCTCTTCCTCGTCGACATAAGTAACAAAACCGAGCAGATGGGAAGCAATTTCATTTTCTGGATAATAACGATATTTTTTTAAATCAAAATCAATCCCCGGAACAGTTAATTCTTTTTTATTGTCATTTTTATAAACCACTCGTTCATTTTTCATTTCCAATTCGTCAGCCAGAACCGGCGTCGTAGTCGAATTTGCCAGATAAGCATAGAGCTTTAATAAATTTTCTTCCGAAACTTTATTTTCCAAAGGCTCATAAGGATCTCCTGGTTTATCAAGCTTTTTTAAATATTTATTAATATATTCTTCCTTGGTAGAAGTAGCAATAATTATTGGCTCGGTAGAGGAAGATGCGTCCATTAATTCTTTTTCAATTACTGGCTTATTAAAAAAATCGAATAATTTGTCTGCCATTTCTCTCGGCATGTTTATATCTTTAGGAACAACAAAAACAAAAGCAAAATCTTTGTTAGTTGCAAGCGGATAAAGCTTTTCCTGATTATTAATATTTTCACTCAAAAAAATCCGGCCTCGTTCCGGTTTTAATTTGCTATAAATTTGATGTTGAGAAGAAGCTAAGGCCGTATATAAATCACATTGACCAATCTGTACACTAAACAACTTATATAAAATTGCGCCAACCAATAAAAAAACAAGCGCCACAACTAAGCGCAAGCGATTAACACTGATTTTATTCCGCATTGTACGGTTTTGTTCTTTAGTATCACGCCACATAATAAAAACAATTACAAAGAACCAATTACGGAAATCGTTTGATAAAAATTTGTAATTGGGGTTTTACTTCTTAGCAACTACGGCTGGAGATAAACTTAAATATTCAATATTATCAGCCTTAACCATCGCTAACTGCTGTGCCCTAGTATTAACTGAATAATAAGATTGCAAAGCATTAACAGTCTCCTCATTTTCAAGCTTATTGCTTGCCTGGTTTACAACTTCATTTCTTAATTCTCTTAAAGCAAATCCTTTGACAGTTAAGTCGCTAATATTTATTAAATAGAAAAATCCAAAAGCAAAAATAATCGAAAACAAGCAAATATTAAAAGTTTTCAAATTAATTCTTAGTCGAACGGCCTTAGAACGAGTTTTGGTTTGCTCTTTATAGCAATTTAAAATTTTAGTCATAAAGATTTGAAAGTATTGATATGTCAATTTAAAAATTATTAATTTTTTTCCGCCGCTCTAAATTTAGCACTACGAGCACGCGGGTTACTTGTCAATTCATCCTCCTCCGGAATAAGCGGTCTTTTCGTTAAAATTGTCAGTTCTGAACTATTTTTGAAAAATCTTTTTACTATTCTATCTTCACCGCTATGGAAAGAAACGACAACGATTCGACCACCTTTCTTTAAAAGTTTAACTGCTACCGGCAAAACGCTTTCCAAACAACTCAGTTCTTCGTTCGTCTCCATTCTTAAAGCTTGAAAAATTTTTGTGGCGGGATGAATTTTGGAACGAAATCGGAAAGGGATTATTTTTTCAATGATATTTACTAAATCAACCGTAGTTTCTAATTTTTTTGTCTTTCTGGCTTCAATAATTGCCCTAGCAATCCGATAACCATGTTTTTCTTCGCCATATTCTTGAAAAATCTTCGTGAGTTCCAGAAGCGAATAATAATTTAAGATATCGGCACTTGATTTATCATTATCTGGGCCAAACGCCATATCAAGAGGGTGTTCTCCTTTAAAAGAGAAGCCACGAGTTTCATCGGCCAATTGAGCCGAAGAAAGGCCGAGGTCAAAAACGATTCCATCAAATTTCATTCCTTCTTTAAAGTTCTCTGAAACTATGTTTTCTAAATTTTTAAAATTACCCTGGACTAAAACAATATTTTTTATCTTTTTTTGCTTAATTATTTGCTGCGCATTATCAAGCGCTAATCTATCAAGATCAATCCCTAGCACCTTTCCCCTTACCCCTGTTTGTTCAGCAAGCGCAATTGTATAACCAGCGCCCCCTAAGGTACAATCGACAAACTTCTTCCCTTCTTTAACATCTAAATATTTCAGAACTTCACGAATCATGACTGGGATATGAGAATAACTCATATTATATTCCTAAATCACCCAACTCTTCGGCAATCGCATTAGAATTTTTTTCAGACGCCAACTTATATTTATTCCAAGATGCTTCATCCCAGATTTCTAAATGATTATATAAGCCAGCAACAATAATACTTTTTTTAAGACTGGAAAACTTTCTTAAATATTCGGGTAAAGTGATTCTTCCTTGATTATCAAATTCAACGTCCATTGCCC